>OLPO01000245.1_pt1 | contig 46178 bp, 40 predicted proteins | sample 1672831 | NCBI WGS metagenome assembly OLPO01 (sample SAMEA3136728, study PRJEB25190) | human gut metagenome
GCCGTTCCAGATGCAGTTGATGGCACCGGAGTTAAGCAGGCTGTCCTTGGCATCCCAGTCGATGGGCTCGAGCTTAAGCTCCCAGCCGCAACGCTTGGCAACCTCGGTGGCAAGCTCGATATCGAAACCGGTGAACTCGCCGTCATCGCCCACAAAGCCATAGGGAGGATAGGACTGGTCAAAGCCAACCGTCAGGGTCTTAATGTCTGCGGAATCATCGCTGCCGGCAGAAGCGGAGCCAGCAGCGGAGCCCGCCGTCTGGGCAGACGTGCCACCGCAGCCAACCAGAGCAAAGGCGGCAACAAGCGCAAACGCGCATGCAACAAAAGCCATAAAGCGCTTCTTGTTCATGGGTAATCCTCAATCTCATCGCAATGCCGGCAACTTCGCACTTCCCGCGCAAAACCGCCGGCCTCTTTCGTAACGCGTTTCACTTTAGCCTAGTGGAGTGTAAGACGCAAGGAATTACTTTAGTCGAGTGGAGAAAAAACGACACACAGCGTTAAAAATCAGCAGGGCCGCAGCTCAACGCTGCAGCCCCGCTCCCGCTCGATTGTTACAAGATAAATTCGTTAGCCCCTAAAGCCATCTTCAAAGGGAACCTTCTCGGCCGAATGACGCTTGCCTACCACCACGGCGCCAACGCCCGAAAGCGAGAGCGCTGCAGAGACCACAAGACCGATCGTACTGGCGTCTGCCGTCGCGGGAAGCTTCTCGACCTCGTCCGACTTCGCATCGGCCTTGTCGGCACCGGCCTTGGCCTTGCCCTGGCCGTTGATGCCCTTGTCTCCCTGGCCTTTGCCGCCATCGTCTTTCGAATCGGTGCTGTCTTTGCCGCCATCCGGCTTCTCGCCCGTGCTCGGCAGCGAAGTGGAGCCCGAACCCTGCGTGCCTGCACCAGAGGAGGCTCCGTTGTCAGAAGTATCCCCGTTTGTCGCACCGCCATTGGCATCTCCGGCATCATCGCCAGAGTCTCCACCGGCATCGGCAGAACCGTTCGATCCAGCCGCGCTATCCGAGGGCGCACCACTCGGAGCGCTTGAGTTCGAGCTACTGCCCGATGTCGAGCCGTCACCGGAATCTGCACCGCTACCCGCATCTGGCGAGGAAGTGGACCCCGCGCCCGTATCGGTAGAAGGAGCGTTCGGAGAGCCTGTCGTGCTGCCACCCGCAGGCGTTGTGATGGTGCCGCCGGCAGTAGAAGAGCCACCGCCCACGCCGCCCTCGCCCTGAGACGGCTGATCGGTAGAGCCCGAGCCAGAACCCGTACCGCTATCGGAGCTCGCGCCGGAACCCGAGCCATTGTCGGAACCAGAACCGGCACCGGCGTCGGAACCCGTATCAGAGCCCGAGCCAGATGTATCTTTATTCGCATCGTTTTCGGTCTTGTGCTGGGCCAGATATGTCAGGCACGTCTTCTTTTCGCGCTCATAGCGATTCGCATAGCTTGCGGCATACTGATTGGTCGACGTGTTGGTCATGTAATCAATCAACGCATCGCAGATAGCAGTCACGGCCTGTTCGTCGGACATATCGTTGGAAAGATTGGCCATCTTGAAGAACTTCTGGCAGCCACCCGAGCCAAACAGGTTATTCATGCCCCAGCACAAACCCTTAAGGCAGTCGGCACGGCCCGAAAGGTCAAGCCCGTACTTGCGCACGATGCGCTCGACCGGCAGATAATACTCCTGATATCCATATGCATCCTGGAGTGCCGAGAACTCTTGTGGATCGGCAGCATACGCGGCATGCCAGGCATCCTCGGCAAGCTGGCCCAGCTCGGTGAGCTTGTGAGTCTTTTTGTCGTAAATCACGTCATCGGCGTCGCGCTTAAGTTCGCTGCCGCGATCGATGACCGCCTTGAACATGCCGTACTTCTGAGGATTGTAGTTGTAGCACTCCTGCATGAAGTCGACGAGCGCATAGCGACGATCAAACTGGTAGAAACCCATGGCATGATAGCCGTCGCCATAGCTAAAGCCCAGATTGTAATTGCTGCCGCTCTCGTTTTGGGCGAAGTACTTCAGCTCAGAGGAAAGCGCCTTGGGCTGCAGGCTCGAGGAGCTTGTCGCCATGATCGAATTGAAGGAGAGCGTCATAAGAGACGAGGAGTCCACGGCTTCCGAATACTCATCGCCAGGGTCGTAATCCGAAGGAGCGGGCTGCTTTGCATCGACATCGGTGATGGGATCGGCGTTGGCATTGCCGGCAATATCTTGCTGCTGGACGGTATCGGTCTGTGCAAACATGGGAATAGGTGCCGCCACGCCCAGCGTGAGCGAAAGTGCGAGTCCGGCAACGATAGCCTGATGCTTAGGCTTCATGGTTCCTCCCTGGTTCTGCGTCCCCTTTTGCGGGGATGGGTTCATTTGATGTGCGATTGCGTCAGAGCGCAAGAGGTATATCTAGTATGTTGAATCTCGCCTGTTTTTGCAATCCCCCGTCAGCATGCGGCGCAGGTAAAGGATGCATTTACACCTTCTGTGCACCGCACGCCAACAAAACGAGGTCTTAAAAGCCGCAAATAACCTCGGGAGTCATACGCGAAATGACCTCGACGGCAACACGGGCCGACTCGATCACGTCGTCGATGGCGCAAATCGAGGTAGCCGTGTGGATATATCGGCAGGGCACGCCCGAAACCACGCACGGCACGTCCATAAGATGCACGGGGCCGCCATCGGTGCCACCGCCCTCGCGCACGCTCTCCTGCACGCGCAGCCCCGCTGTCTCGGCGGCATCAAGCACAAAGCGCTGATAGCGAGGATTCGTGATCATGCAACGGTCGAAATGCCTGAACATGGGACCGCCATGAAGCGCAGTCTGCACCTCATCGGGAGCCAAGAAGGTATCGTCTGCAGGACAGCCCTCGAACATGTACGCAACATCTGGATCGAGCGTCCGCGCCGCTGCCGCCACGCCGCGCTCCCCCACTTCCTCCTGTGCGGAAACGGATGCGACCACGTCAACGGACAGGTCATCGCGAGAAGCGAGCTCGCGCAGGGCGATCAGCATCGCCGCCACGCCCGCGCGGCAGTCAAACGCCTTGCCCACCGCAATGCCGCGCTCGGCATCAAAGGTGAACTGCGTCGCCACGACAAAAGGCTCGCCAATGCGCAGGAAAAAGCGCTCGCGTGCCTCCTCGGCACTTGTCGCGCCTACGTCGAGAATCATCTCGGGCGGTACATGGGCGGCTTTCTCGGCGGCACTGGTAAAATGCGGCGGCTTGACGCCAATGGTACCGTGCAGCCATTCGCCCCGGGCATTGCGTACCAGCACATCTTGGCCGCAAAGGGCCCCTTCGGGAAAACGCCCCAGTGTCACAAAACCCATAGTTCCATTTGCGCGAATGGTGCGCACCATGCCGCCCACCTCGTCGCCATGGGCATCCATCATCACGCGCGGACGAGCGCGATCGCCGTCAAGCCCCGTGCCGTTCGGCACAATCAAGCCATCACGCAGCGTGTTTTCTTCCACCGTGGCCCATCCGTCGCAAAAGTCGCGAACCACATCGATAACCTCATCCTCAAAACCCGAAGGACCCTTGGCATTGGAGAGGCGCTCGAGCAGCCGAACTACCTCGTTGCGATCGATCTTCATTGCTGTCCTTTCAACAAAACGACCCCCGCAGGCCTGCGCCGGCGGAGGTCGAGCATGCAAACGCTATTGGTAAATGTACCTTAGCAGACCTTGAAGACCCAGTTGTGCTTATCCTCAACGGCACCATCCTGGATGCCAGTGAGCGTCTCGCGCAGTTTCTTCATCACCGGGCCGCACTCGGTGTGGCCGCCGGGGAAGACGACCGTCTCGTCGGCACCGTAGACCTTGTTGTCGATCTCGCCCACCGGGGAGATGACGGCTGCGGTACCGCACATGCCGCACTCGGAGAACTTGCCCGAGGCAACCTCTGCCCACTCCACCGGGCGCTCGTCCACCGTCATACCCAGGTCCTGAGCCACCTGCACAAGGGAGCGACGGGTGATGGAGGGCAAGATGGAGTTGGTATGGCTCTTGGGAACCACAAGGGTGTTGCCGTCGACAAACAGCACGTTGGCGCCGCCGGTCTCCTCAACATAGGTACGGGACTCGGAATCGAGATACAGGTTGTCGGCGTAACCCTGAGCGTGAGCCTCGACGGAAGGCTTGAGGCTCATAGCGTAGTTGAGGCCGGCCTTGATGTTGCCAGTGCCGTGGGGTGCAGCACGGTCGTAATCGGAAATACGCAGCTTGACGGCCTTGAGGCCACCCTTGTAGTACGGGCCAACCGGCGTGACGAGGATGCGGAACGTGTACTCAGGAGCAGGAGCGACACCGATCACGTTGCCGGAACCGATCATAAACGGGCGGACATAGAGCGTAGCGCCCGAGCCAAAGGGCGGAACCCACGCAGCATTAGCGGTAACGACCTGCTTAACGGCCTCGACAAAGCGGTCAACGGGGAACGGAGGCATCTCGAGGCGCTGGGCAGAGTCATACATGCGCTGTGCGTTCTGGTCGGGGCGGAAGCACACGACGCTGCCGTCCTGAGTGGTATATGCCTTGAGGCCCTCGAAGACCTCCTGGCAGTAATGGAAAATGCCGCCGCACTCAGAAACATGCAGGGTATGGTCGGTCGTCAGACCGCCCTCGTCCCACTCGCCATCCTTCCAATGTGCCTCGTAGCTGTAGTCGGTCTGCATGTAATTGAAGCCGATGTTGCCCCAATCCAGATCCTTCTTCTCAACGGTCATACTGTGCTCCTTCTCTTGCAATAGTCCACGCGCCGCGCCGGCATTGGACCACGCATGCCTGCAGCACATGTGTGGGCTTCTCGCCAAGACGGTCGCATGTTGGGCATTCTACTCCCACCGCCGACCTGTGGCACATTTTCTCTCGTTTGAGGACAAACGAAATACAACCGTAACGTTTCGCTCGCGGAGTTGTCCGTACAAGCAAGGACGCCCACCTCATGAGGGGTTGATGTTCCGATACTCATCGAGAGGATGGGTGTCATGCGGCTATCCAGCGCCAGCTCCGCCACATGACACGTTGCGGCCGCAACAATCTCTATACTGAAGGCAAGCATTCCGATGTTGCAACGGCAAGGAGAGCCGCATATGACCGTCACCATGGAAAAAGAGCACCTGACCGAAGACCTGCTCAAGCGGCTGCTCGCGAGCTCGAGCGTCGAAAGCTATCTCGATACGCATGAGACGGTCAACACGACACTGACGGAATTTCTTCGCGAGCTCATCGATGCTCGCAGACTCAAAAGGTCCGAAGTTGCGCGCGAATCGGGCCTCAACCCCACAGTGGTGTACGACATTTTCGCCGGCAAGAGCAGACCCGGACGCGACCACGCTATCATGCTGGCGCTCGGCATCGGCTGCACACTCCGCGAAACGCAGCGCCTCCTAAGACTCGCTAGCGTCGCCGAACTCTGGTGCAAGGACCGCCGCGACGCCATCGTCATCTGGTGTATCGAACACGGCATGAGTCGCGCCTGCACCGACGACGAGCTCTACCGTCTAGGTGAACGGACGCTTCTGGGAACAAATTCGCTCAGATAGAATTATCTGGGTGTCGACCCGCGCCCCCCATCGCCCCTTGCATCGCCCCTTGAGATTCAGTTGCCAACTGAACAAACAAAGCAGTCGTTGACATATCATTTTTGAGGCTTTTGCCCAGTTAACATGAAGGGAGGACGGCTTGAACGACAGCCAGCTCATGCATGCCATGAGCCTTGACGACACCTATCGCGTCGAGCAGGTGCTCGCACGCGGCGAAGACGGCATTACCGAACTCGTCACAATCGACGGAGCCGGTCCCTTCGTGCGAAAAAAGATGCGGCAAGAGCTCGCCCGCCGCAATGTTTGGTCGGCACTCACCGAATGCAGCTCGCCCCGTCTCCCCCGGGTCGAGGCCACCTATGAGCTGCCCGAGCACTTTGTTGTCGTATACGATTTCGTTCCGGGTCAATCGCTTTCCAAGCGTATCGAACAAAGCGGTCCGCTAACCCCAAAAGATGCCACATCGCTTGGAATCGAGCTCTGCGAAGCAGCCGGAGAGCTTCACAAACACGGCATTATCCACCGCGATATCTCTCCCAACAACATCGTAATCGCCGCGGACGGAGCACACCTCATCGACCTTGGTATTGCCCGTATGCGCGTTGAAGGGGCGAGCAAAGATACAACCTCTCTTGGAACCTGGGGATACGCCTCGCCCGAACAATACGGCTTTGCCCAAACCGACGCACGAAGCGATGTCTACTCGATCGGACGCATCCTTGGCTTTGCGCTCACGGGTATCCGACCAGATGACGAGGCCTACGAGCACGCGCTAGAAGACGCTCTCAAAGGCGCATCTGCAAAGCTCGAGCACGCCATCAGGCGCGCATGCTCTTTTGAGCCAAGTGCGCGATTCCAGTCTGCAACCGAGATGGCAGAGGAGCTCACCGGTTTGCCTTGTCCGGAAAGCGGCGAGCGTCGCCCTGACACAGGCGAACAAACCGCCAGCGCCAATATGCAGGCACAATCGCAGAAACCAAAGGCGGCCTCTGTCGAATCCAAGTCGCAGGTCGCCAGCCGTCTTCTGTTCAGAATAGTTCTCGCCTGCGCGATACTCGCCGGGCTGCTAACAATCGGCGGGATTGCCATTTCGTCCTTCCAGGCCGCTCGGGAAAAAAGCAGCAGCCCCGCATCCTCGCCACAAAGCAGCCAGCCCAGCGGTGCCTCGACCGCGGGCAAAGCAAATGCGACGAGCGATGCGGGCAACTTGACTGCCGAGCTCTCAATCGTTGAGTCCGGCTGGTCTGCAGATGAGAGTGGATACGTCCATTTTGGCATCGGGCTCAAAAACTCCGATGGGTCCGCCGCCATCGCATTTCCCACCGTTAAGATCTACGGATACGACGCAAACGACAAGCTGATCTTTACGGACGAAAAAATCTACAGCGCCATCGAGCCCGGCCAGACCGTTTATTTTGGCGACCAGACGGGAAATGGCACCATCCCCGCTCGTATAGAATTCGAGGCCGTCCAGCCAAGCGGCGTCGCACTCGCCGCCCCCACCGAAGCACCGACGTACAAAATCTTCGATAACGGCGAGTCCGATGGGGCCGACGGCATGCATTCGTTCTCGGCAAAACTCAAACTCCAAAGCGCCCCGAACGATTTTGATAAGACCCAGGTCTTTCTATCGGCCATCCTGCGTGACAAGCAGGGCAGGATCGTTGCCGGCTACGACGAATTCACCGACTGTCCCGCCGTTGGTTCCACGGTCCCCTTTTCGATAGACGTCCATAATCCACCCGAGCACGCAAGCTGCGATATATACGCCGCTCAGTGGTAGGTCAGCCGCACCGCGAATAATCACATGGAGTGGCCGCAAGACAACGCCGCGCTACTCTTTTTACAGCCCAAGAATCTCGCGCTTCTCGATACTCGTTCGCTTCTAAGATTCAGTTGCCAACTGAGGACTCACAACGTCCGCATCTTCACAATTAAATCGCCAGTGTTGTCAAACGGACGCCGAGCGCATGCAAGGGTTTAAAGCGAAGCTGACCCCAAGTTCTTTTGGGTTTTCCAAAGGCAACTCATAACCCGTGCGTGAGCAAAATCCGCTGACCTGGCACACATGAGCATGCAACCCCGAAGGTAGGCAGACATGGCTTTTTGCCCAAAATGCGGAAATGAATTACGCACTGACCTGCATTTTTGTCCAAAATGTGGTACAGAGATAGACGCTTCCAGATGCACTCCAGAAGCCCGTCGAACCGGTCCCACTGAGTCCGTTCCCGACAACGCCTCCTCTGACAAGGCAAACAATATCCCCCCAATTCCCCACAACTCCGCAAACAATAGCACCGCAAGCGAACTGTCTGATAGCCTGACAACTGCCGCAGACGCGCTTGGCGGACTAGCAGCAAAGGCCGGAACCATCGCGGCCGGTGCCGTGGGCGAACTCGCTAGCCGTGCAAAAGACGCCCTTAACGACGCGACGGCAAGCACTGCCGGCAAACAAGAAATGAACTCTACGGCGGATGATTCTCCTGCCAAATATCGCGGTGCCGCCGAGCTCGATGAGCCCCTTAAGCCGCAGCCAGCGAAATCAGCTCACAGCAAAGAAACCTCAAAAGTTTTTGGTTCCATCGCTCGCAAATCCTCGGCCTCGATATCGCAAGCTCGAAATAAGCTCAGGGCAAATCATGCACCCCAACGCCCCTGGCGAATCCTTGGAATAGCCGGCATCGGCCTAGCAATAATAGTCATCTTCGTAGCAGCAGCAATCGCACTCGGTGCAAATGGCTCAAAGAAAACCAGCAAACCCGTTCAGGATGCTTCAGGCTATCAAGTCCATCTTTCCGTGGATTGCAGCGAGAATCTCCTCTTCTCTCGCTATGACCTTACCGTCTACGTTGATTCGGAAGAAATCGGTACACTCGATCACGGAGCCGAAGATTCCTGGGACCTCACGCTCGACAAGGGACAGCACACGCTTAGGGTCCAGAAAAAGGACGACTCAAGCGTCGACGGAAGAGAAACATTCAAGGTCGATCAGAACGAAAAAGTCAGCTGCACTGTGTATGCAAAACATGACCAGATTGAAATCAGCCACCTAGAAGTTAAAGCTTCAACCGATAGCGGCAACAGCACAGAGGCGCCATCACAAGCAAGCAAAAAGAAAAAAGAGGAAAAGAAAACGGACAGTGAGCCTTCCCAAAAGAAGGAGACCGAGGAACCAGAAGCGAAGGATGCGGACTCTCCCGAGCAAACCGGCGAAGCCACGCAGCCCGCTTCCGATCAAAACACCGTACTGACAACGGCTAATTGCCCCGATCTTGCAACCTTGCTCTCCTCCGGCGACATGGACGCAAGCTGGTTTGTATCTAAGTACGCGGGCAAAACCATTGAGTTTGACGGAAATATCGCTTACCTCGCCCCACACGCTAATTACACCACGCGCTGGGATGTTTTGATCAACGCCGGCGACTACGACCCCAATCATGCTCTAGGTCCCGAAATGCGGTACGAAAACGTCAACACCTTTGACATGGGATTTGACGACAGCCTCGACGAAATTCGCACCGGCACAAACGTGCACATCAAGGCAATAGTTAAAGACTACAACGCATCGACGTGCCTGCTTCACTTGGAGCCCGTCTCGATGTCGGCACGCTAAGGAGTTGATAATGGCCTACTGCACAAACTGCGGGACGAAGCTCGTTGATGGCGACGTCTTTTGCGGAAACTGCGGAAAGCGCATCGAAGCAGCCGCGGCACCTTGCGAACCCGTTTCCCCGCAAGCACCTGCCACGCCACAAGCCCCTGTTCCCCCGCAAGCAACCGAAAAGCCTGCTATACCCACCGAGGAGAGCGCACCTCCCGTAAAGGAGCGGAAGTCAAAATCCAAGATTGAGCGCTGCCCCGCTTGCGGCGAGATAGTCGACAAGAATGCGGTCATCTGTCCGTCGTGCGGCTACGGAATCCGCGATGTGGCAGACGGCTCGATTGCACTGCTTTCGCAGAAGCTCGACCTGATCGAGAGCAAGCGGCCTCAAAAACGCAAGAAGGACGAAAACGACACCATCTCGGCAACCGATGAACGGAAGATCAGCCTGATTCGGAGCTGGCCCATTCCCAACAGCAAGGATGACCTTATTGAGTTCGCCGCCATGGCAAGCGGCAACTGCATCGCTCCCCCAAAACTTGGCATCGACCGCATCGCTGCAGAGGACGCTCTTGCCGAAGCATGGCACTCCAAATTTGATCAGGCATACGCAAAAGCGGAGCATCTCTTTGGTGACAGCGACGAGTTTGCGTTACTCATGGATCTAAAAGCGGACATTCGAAAGAGAACGATCATCTCCAGGCTTCGCGCTTGGGGTCCTTGGATTGCATCCTGCTTGGTTATAGCCGCCCTTGTGGGATTCATGGGCATCATGGCTGCTTGTTCAGGAGAGTAAATCATGGCTAATCTAAATCGTGCCGGCATGATAGATGAAATCCGCTGCGATGAGAAGGACTATCTCATCTGGAAATGGCGGCCCGCAAACAACGCACGACGTGAAAACGCGGTCCGTTGGGGGTCATCACTCCGCGTGCGCGAGGGCTCCGTTGCTGTTTTCGTCTGCTGTCGCAAAGGGCAGGACGCAATCCAAGAATTCATCGAGGGACCTTTTGACAAGGCGCTCGATACCTCCAACCTTCCCATCATCGCGAGCTTTGTTGCAGCAGCATATGGCGGCGGCACTCCGTTTCAGGCGGAAGTTTACTTCATCAATCTTGCCAAGGTTATTCAATCGCGTTTTGCCGTGCGTTACTTCGATGTGTTCGACCAACGGTACCCCGATTTTGGAGTACCCGTTGCCGTGCGAGGGACCCTTACCTTCAAAATAGCCGACTACCGTGAATTCATCGAACTCCACCGTCTTGATGAATTCACACTCGAAGACTTTCAAACCCAAGTTCGAGATGTGGTCTCGCGTAGAGTTAAATCTCTCGTCGCCAGCATGCCCTCAAAACTCGGAATCCCTCTTTTGCAGCTTGCTGACCGCACCGACGACCTCTCAGAACTTGCCAACGATGACCTCTCCCCGCAGCTGCGCAAGGTCTTCGGCATAGAGCTTTCGTCTTTAGACATCGCTGCCATCGACGTAGATGAGGAGAGTGACGGCTACGCTCGGCTTATGGCAGTAACACGCGATGTGACCGAGGCAACTGTTCGAGCCCAAACCGAAGCCAGCATCAAGAACATCCATGACATGCAACGCGTTCAAATGGAAAACCTGCAGGAACGTCTGCGTATCGAGCGCGAGGAAGGACAATATCGCGTCCGCAAGCAGACTCAGACTGCCAACTTCCCCGCCTATCAGGTGGAAGCGCAAACCACCGTTGGCGTCTCTGGCGCAGAGGCGCTCGGACACATGGGCGAAAATGGGGCTGCGGGCATCAACCTCGGCGGCGGTGGCAACGGCGGTATGGACATGGCCGGGATCGCCGCGGGCATGGCTATAGGCGGTTCCGTCGGTCGCAACATTGCCGGTGCGATGGACAACATGATGGGCAACACTCCGACGGGAATCCCTGGTTCCCCCGTTCCCCCGCCCATTCCTCGGCAAGATCGTTTCCACGTTGCTATCAACGGCGCGGCAACCGGACCGTTCGACCTCGCCACGCTGAGCTCCATGGTTGCCTCAAGATCGTTAACTCCCGAATCTCTCGTTTGGCAGGAAGGCATGACAAACTGGATACCTGCGAAAACCGTTCCCGCGATTGCGACGCTCTTCAACAACGGTCCCACGCCGCCGCCGATTCCAGTTGATTAGCTTGCCATCACGCTGTTTGATGCCAAACGCTATTCGCACCCACTCTCCCTCCAACGCAAACGGGATCCGTCGACTCCAAGCTACAGATCCCGTTTTGTTTTGAGCTATGTAGCGCTACTGTTAGCGCACAGGTTTTCGCACGCAGATACTATGCAGCCTTCTTCTTGCCAAACTTTGCCTTGAGCAGGCCCACAACCGTTGGGACAACCGAAACGGCAACGATACCTACGATCAGCAGCTCAAAATGCTCCTGTACAAAAGGAATGCCGCCAAAGAAGAATCCCAGCAGCGTGAAGAGCGTGGACCAGGTAATACCGCCCAGCACGTTGAAGAGGACGAAGGAGTGCCACTTCATGCCACCTACGCCGGCGAGAAACGGCACGAACGTGCGGATGAACGGGAAGAAACGACCCAAGAAGATGGCCAGATGGCCCCACTTGTCGAGGAATGCCTCGGACTTTTCGATACGCTCGGGCGTCATGACCTTGACCTTGCCCGAAGCGATGATCTTCTTGCCAAAGAAGTGGCCGATCATGAAATTGCACTGGTCGCCCAAAATCGCTGCGCACCATGCCACCGCGAGCAGCGTAAAGATATTGAAGCTGCCATCGGCGGCAAAGCAGCCGCTTGCAAACAGCAGCGAATCGCCGGGCAAAAAGGGCATGAAGACCACGCCGGTCTCGATGAAGATAATCAAGAAGATAAAGCCATATGCCGTGAGCGGGCCCGCTGCGATCCAGGCAGAAATCGCCGTACGCGGGTCTTTAAGCAGCTCGACGATCGTATTGATGAAATCCATGGAGTAAAAACCTCTCTGCTGTGGGCGCGGAATACGTCCAAGCAAAAAAGTATACGTGCGGCGGCACCGCACAACAAAAGCCCAACGCGATTAGCAGCAACTATGCATAAGTAACAGGTGTAGCCGTCGGATGCGTCATGCTTTAACCATGCGGCCGCTAACACTATTGATGGCTTTAACTTTGTAATCTACACGACCAGCCGTTTTTTGCACGAATGCTATCTAAAACATTCCTTGCGTCTGATGTCCTCCCCTCATAAAGATCAGCGCAACCACGCGCCAGGCCTTGATGAATAACCATTTCGCGTCTTTGGCCACTTTCTACAATCGACATTGTCCGGCCAAAAGAACCCTCATCCATCGAGGCCACGTTTGCCTCTCTATCGCACATGGGAACAATAGGCCCTTGAGCCAGCCTTGGCTCATCAATAGAAACCATTCGATTTCGACTAAGCTCCAAAAGTAACGAGATGACTGACATAGTGGCCTCTTTCAACATGATGTCACGCCTGCGATAAAAATAGCGTAGACACGGCGCTATATCAAAGCGTCCAATGTCCCGCATAAACAACGGAACAGTGCGGTCGGCTTGCAAACAAATGCACGCCCGCGCACTGCCCCGTTCGTATTCACGCAAGCTGTGGCCACTCAGCGCTTACAGGCCAACATAATCTGCACCGTGCGCGGCTTGCTCGGAAGTAAAGCCCTCGAATTCAAGCTGGCTAATAAGTCCGCTACGCGAAAAGCCCATGAAGCTCATATAGCTCTTCGCCTTCTGCTCAACTTGCTTCATCCAATCTGCACCGCAATGATCGGCGGCAAACGTTGCATCAGCATTTGAAAAGCCTTCGAATTCAAGCTGCTCCACAAGGCTCTTATAAGAAAACCCGCCCATATCAAGGTAACTTGATGCACGGGAAAGAGCATTTACCTGCGACGTCGTAACGTCTACCGTATATTCGCTCTTATCGACAACAGCTCCGCACACCGTGCATTTTCGTTCCTTCTCTCCCGGCAGAACGTATCCCGACGAAGTGATAGTCACGTCTACAGTAATCTCCCAGTCACCCGGCGTGTGATCCTTTTTCGGAATTGCTTCGCTGATCTTTGCGCCGCAGCGGGAACAAACCCCTTCCTTCATCCCCTGCTCGGTACAAGTAGCCTCTTTGGACACGCTCCAGTCCTTTACATCGTGTCCGAGAGCGACCCCCTGAGTTACATGGCAGCGCTCACAGGTTTCGGGCTCCGTACATGTTGCAGCACGATAGTCATGCCCGAGAGCATGTCCCCTCTTTTCACCGCAGCGCCCGCACCGTTCAGGCAATGTACAAGTCGCCGGCTTCCACTTATGACCCAAGGCTTTGCCTTTTGTCTGGCCGCAAAGCCCGCACGTCGCTGGATTGACGCATGTTGCTTCGCTCCACTGATGAATACATAGAACATGAGTCCCAAAAAGAAGGCCCAAAATACAGATTGCAATCGCCGCGGCGACTCCGATTTTGACCTCACCCCTAAAGCTCTTCTTGTTACTAATCGGTTCAGCACCTTGAGATTCGGCAGCGCTCTCGCTCACATTCCCCGCGGGCTTCTTCTCTTCTTTCGACATAATCGCCCTCGCTATTCTGTTTTCGCAAGATGGTCGTTTCGTATTTCGATTGCTGCGTATACAAACAAGCAATCGCATATCAGAAGAAAAATCGCGCCCATTAAAGCGCCGTTTTGGTAAACATCAGCTCGTTAAACCCGATGAGCAGAAAGCAAACTCCGAGGACAATGGAGACAGGCTTAGCGACCGCGCGAACGGCACGCTTCTGCATTTCGGCTTTCTCCTTTTGAATATCTGCCGGGTTGATGCTCGCCATCAAATCGTCGTAGCGTTTTTTCGCAGAATCGACTGCAGACGTATCCTTTTCAATTTCTAAATATCGCTCTCTTTTTTCTTCAAGTTCTGTCGTATCAAGACGCACTTTCGCAAGAGCCTCTTCGGCGCCCTCTCGAGCCTGTTCAGACCGTTCTTCCCTTGAACTCAAAGTCTTTATCGCGGTCTTTATATCGGCAGCTAGTTGCCGGGCCTCTCTTTCCTGTTCTGCTTTTAATTGGACTACAGAGTTCCCTTCATTGGAAACGATGCTAAAAAATAACTCGCCCGCTTTAAACCCGGACGCAGCACCCGCAGCCGAAATATCGGTTTCCACGCTTTCATCTAGCTGAATAACAGATGAACCGGAAACAACAATTCTATTTCCGTAGAGTTTGATGGAACCGAGTTCTCTAATCAATCCGTCATAGATAGCCTTTGCCTTTTCTACCTCGGCTTCGGCATCTTTCACGCGCTTCTCAAAGACCCGCCGCGCAGCGTTGCAATCACTTTGAGCGGCTTCGAGCGCTTTTTTTCGCTTGGCTATCGCCTTATCGAGATCACTTTTAGATGCGTCGATCTGAGCAATAACCCCCCCCCGGTTTCTTTTTATCCATTTTTCCTCCCCTTAAAGGCGTATTAGTGCTATTAATTTAACATTTTTAATACACTCACTGCCTCATACAGAATAGCGTTTCCTCAGGCGGCCCCATCTCCCGGGCAAGCGAACCTTTCTCGAGCATTAATCCTAGTAATTCGCTATACTTAAGCGCATCGTTTGCACGGGAGGGGTGTCGAAGATGAGCTTTATCACGACAATTCGCGAGGATATCGCCAACGTTAAGCGGGAAGACCCTGCCGCGCAAAACGGCCTCGTCATCTTCCTCACCTACCCCGGCCTTCACGCCAAATGGAATCATGTGCCCGAGCACTGGCTGTGGAACCACGGTTGCAAAAGCCTCGCGCGCATCATGTCGCAGATAACCCGCCATATGACCGGCGTCGAGATTCACCCCGCCGCACACATCGGCAAGCACTTCTTCATCGACCATGCCATGGGCGTCATCATTGGCGAGACCGCGTTCGTTGGCGATAACTGCACACTCTACCAGGGCGTCACTCTGGGCGGCACCGGCAATGAGACAGGCAAGCGCCACCCTACGCTGGGCAACAACGTAACCGTTGGCTGCGGCGCCAAGGTGCTGGGAAACATCACCATCGGCGACAACGTCAGAATCGGCGGCAACTCCGTGGTGGTCAAAGACGTCCCGGCCAACTGCACCGTGGTGGGCGTGCCGGGGCGCATCGTCAAGCGCAACGGATGCCGTGTCTTTGAAGAGACCTTCGACGCCAAGCGTCACCGCGAGTTCATGCCCGACCCCGGCGAGGAGGCATCGGCTCGCAACCGCGCAAGTATCGCCGAAAACGCTCGCCGCGTCACCGAACTCGAGGCGGAGGTCGCCAAGCTCACCGCCCTTGTGCGCCAACTGACCGATCAAGCTGCCAAAAAGTAGCCTCGCGCGCATAAACAGGCCTTTTACGTCACAGCAAAAAGGCGAGGTGCCAAACCCGACACCTCGCCTCATTTCATTTACGCAAACTGGCTCTGATAGAGCGTCGCATACGCGCCGCCCCGTTCGAGCAGCTCCTCATGCGTTCCCTGCTCGATGATATTGCCCGCATGCATGACCAAAATCAAGTCGGCATCCACGATCGTCGACAGCCGATGCGCGATCACAAAGCTCGTGCGGCCCTGCATAAGCGCCGTCATCGCACGGTCGATAGCGCGCTCGGTACGCGTGTCCACGCTCGACGTCGCCTCGTCCAAAATCAAGATCTTGGGATTTGCCAGCAAGACGCGCGCAATGGTGAGCAGCTGGCGCTGACCCTGGCTGATGTTCTCCGCGTCGTTTGCCACCTGCGTGTCATACCCGGCGGGCATGGTGCGCACAAAGAAGTCAACCTGCGCGGCACGGGCGGCAGCAACAACCTCTTCACGCGAAGCGCCATCGCATCCGTACGCGATGTTCTCGGCAATAGTGCCGTCAAATAGCCATGCATCCTGCAGCACCATGCCAAAGTTCGAACGCAGCTCCGCTCGAGTCATGGCACGCGTGTCCACGCCATCAAGCGTGATACGGCCCCCATCGATCTCGTAAAAACGCATGAGCAAGTTAACGAGCGTGGTCTTGCCCGCGCCCGTCGTACCCACAATCGCGATCTTCTGGCCGGGCTCCGCCGTAAAGGATACGTCCTGCATAAGAGTCTTCTCGGGCGTATAACCAAACTTCACGTGCTCGAACGAGACGCGCCCCTGCATAGGCTGTGGCACATGCGCCGCCAGCTCGGGCGCCGGATCGGGCTCGATTTCGGGCTCATCAAGTACATCGAACACGCGCTCCACGCTCGCCAGCGCACTTTGCATCGAGTTGATGGTGTAGCTCAGCTGCGTTATAGGCTCGCCTGCCGTATAGATGTACTGGAAAAACGCCTGGAATATACCGACGGTCATACGGCCGGCAACAAGCATATTGCAGCCCACAACGGCGATGATAATCTGCGAGAGCCTGCTTAGGAAACGAATTGCCGGTCCCACCGCATTGGTGTAGAAATCCGCCTTGCAGTTGGCGTCAGCAAGTTCTGCGGCCTGCGCGCAGACTTCATCGGCGCTGGCCTTCTCGCGGCAAAACGAACGAATCACTAAACGTCCGCTGTAGGCCTCCTCAACTGCCCCGGTCAAGGTTCCCAAAAGCTCCTGTCGCCGCGCCGCAGCGCCAAGAGTCGCCTTTGAGACCCAAGCGGTAATACCAAGGGAGACTGCCGAAAAGACCAGGAAAATCACGGTGAGCTCAACGCTATACGTAAGCATCATGATCACCGAGCCGATGATACTGCCTATCGCTGTGAGCAGCGTGAGCACGCCGCGCTGCAGCACTTCGCTCATCTTGTCGAGGTCATTTGTAGCACGGCTCACAATCTCACCGGGCTTGTGCCCGTCGTAGAACTTCAACGGCAAACGGTTAAGCTTTGCCGCCAAGCGATTGCGCAAATTAAGGTTAAGGCGCTCCGCAAAACTCGCCATACACAGGCTCTGCGTCGAATAGAAAACGAGCGCCACAGTCCAGATCCCCAGGTAAAAAAGAATCTTCTCGCCGCCCGTTCCCCAGCCGATCGAGAACTGCCTGCCGGCAGCATCGGCCGCTTGAACCTGCGTCCAGATGTAGTCGATAAGATGCGCGGAGTAGGCGGGCGCTGCAATCGAGCACACCGTATAGAAAACGATGGCGATGACTACGACCACAAAGCGCCAGCGCTGGTCTGCCGCCTCATCCCATAGACGACGCACCGTCGCCCAGGTGTTGCGGGGCTTGAGGTCTTCAAGCTCCCCCTCCTCCGAATCGCGCAGATCGGCCAAGCGCTTTTGTTCGCGCCTCAGCTCCTCCTGCTCTTCCTCGGCAAAAATCTCCTCGGCAGAAAGATACTTCTTCTGCTCACTCATGCGCCTCACCTCCCCTCATCTGCGATTCGGCGATAGCGCGATATACCTCGCACGTTTCCATAAGCTCCTCATGGCGCCCCTGGCCCACAACCTCGCCGTCCTTAAGCACGATGATCTGATCGGCGTGCAAGATGGTCGAGATGCGCTGGGCGATGATGAGAAGCGCAGCGCCACGCATCTCCTGCGTCAACGCGGCGCGCAGAGCGGCATCGGTCTTAAAATCGAGTGCCGAAAAGCTGTCGTCAAAGATATAGAGGTCCGCGGGCTTGATAATCGCGCGTGCGATGGCCAAACGCTGGCGCTGACCGCCCGAGAAGTTCGTTCCCCCCTGGGCAACCGCTGCATCGAGCCCGCGTTCGAGATCGTAGACAAACTGGCTTTGGGCAACGTCGAGCGCATGGCGCATTTGCTCCTCGGTCGCATCGGGCAAGCCGTCTTGCAGATTGCTCGCCACGGTGCCCGAGAAGAGCCATGCCTTTTGCGGCACATACGAGATGCGCGCACGCAGTTCACGCTGCGTGATATCGCGCACATCGCGCTCGCCCAAAAGCACGCGCCCGCGCGTAATGTCATGAAGGCGCAACAAAAGCTTTGCCACCGTCGATTTACCCGATCCCGTCGATCCGATAATCGCCGTGGTTTGCCCACGTCGACAGCTAAAACTAAGGTCATGAAGCGTATCTTGATCAGCATCGGCAAAACGGAAGCTCGCGTGGTCAAAGCGCGCCACCACATCCCGTTCGCCTGCAAGCGCACGCGCAGGCTCCGCCGCAACAGAAGGCATCTTGGCATCCGCGCTGTCCACAATGGAAGGCTCGAGCTCCAGCACCTCGCGCGCACGATCAAGACATGCCTTGGCGCGCGGCATGGTCACCATCACCATCTGCGCCGTCATGATATAGAAGAGGATGAGGATGGCATACTCCAGCACTGCCGAAATGCTGGCAATCTGCATAGCATGCGCACCCACACGATTGCCGCCAAGCCAGATAACGCACACCTCAACCATGTTCATCACGAAGAAACACGAGCAATCGAGACCCGAAAACACGTAGTTCACGCGGATGGCGTTTTGCGCATACTCCCCGAACACGCGCCCTTCGCGCTCCTCCTCGCGCCTTTCCCGACCAAACGCTCGAATCACGCGCGCACCGATGATGTTCTCGCGTAGCACCACATTCATGCGGTCGATAAAGTTTTGCAGGCGAATAAAGATCGGCGCCGTCTTGGCCACTGTAATCACCGCAAGCACCATTACGATAGCCACGGCGATCAGCAGCATGAGGCCCATTTGGTAGTCGATCCTAAAAGCAAGGATGATGCCGACGACGGCGAGCACCGGCATAGGCAGCACCAACTGGCAGGTCATGATAATCGCCTGCTGAATCACGTTGATATCGCCCAGCGTGCGCGTAATCATGGCACCGGTTCCAAAGCGTTCGAAATCGCTCGCCGAAAACTCCAGGGACTTGCGATAGATCGCGCAGCGGATATCCCAGGCAACCCGCGAGGCCAAGCGCGCAGTGAGGTAAGAGCCGGTCACCGCACCGCCCGAAGCCATGGCGGTGGCGCCCAGCATGAGCAGGCTGTTGCGCAGGATGTACTCGGTCGATCCCGATGTGATGCCCGCGTTGACCATATTTGCAAGCATGGTGGGAACCAGCAGCGTTCCCGCGTTGTCAATCAGCAAAACAAGAAGGGTGAGGGCAACGAGCCCTTTGTGAGGTTTGAGGAAACGCACAAGCGTTTTCATATATATCCTTCGTTCGTTATCGAGTTTCTTCCAGGATTGCTTCTTTGAGCTTCGTGAGCTCGAGCGAAAGCGCGGCATCATACTTATTTACCAAGGCCTCGAAGCGCTTGCGCTCGGTAGCGGTCAGCGTCGAGAGGGCTTTAACCTCGGCATCGAGTGCGGGCGCGATAAAGCGTTTTGAAAAGCGCGCTCCCTCGACGGTTAGCTGGGCCACTTTGTTCTTGCGGCTTCCCTCGGCGTAAACCAGATCCACAAGCCCGCGCATCGACAGATGCTTGAGCGCCGAGTTGATGGTCTGTTTGCTGTAGCCCCACTCCGAGCAAAGCGCGGCAACGGGACGTGAGCCGCCATGCTGCACGATGTCATAGATCATCCAGTACGAGCACTCCGGAAGCCCGCATGCCCGAGCAACCTCGTAGTAGAGCTTATCCACCTGGTTGTAACCATGGTCGAGGCGCTGCGCCATCGCAGCGAGCTCGTCCCCATCCATATCGTCCATACCCCTCCGAAGATTCGCTCGGCATCAGTAATCCGAAATCGGACATTCCTTTCGAGAGGGTAGTCCGGTTTCGGATTACTGTCAAGAGGGGGTCATTCGCGCTAAAGCGAACTTTGCCATAAAAAACCCGCCAACGTGAGCTGACGGGCAAAAGGGGAATCGATTATTAAAACGCAAGCGTTCGTCTAGTCTTCCTGTATCGACTCGTAGAACGTAGCGCCCGCACAGAGGTCGTGGATACTCTTGCCGTCATGCCAAGGAAGCTCGATAAGCTCGGACAAGGTGTTGACCAGCTCGGAGCAATCCGTAAAGCGGCCCTTCTCGTTTAGCTGGTTGCAATCCTGCACACGCCAGTAGCCATCGGTGTGCGTGACGTAATACTGACCGCCGTCGGCATCCATAAAGATGCGCGTCTTAGACCGCAGGTAGCTCAGGAGATCCTCGAATTCCAAGGATATCGTCTCGTCTGCCTTCAATCCCATGATGACCTCCCAAATGGTCGCGGGCGGATGTGAAAGCCCCGTATCAAACAGAGCGTTATCTTCAAATAAACCCGTTTAAGGCCCCACACGACAGGTCATTTAGGCAGGCGGCACAGACATACACGCAAACGGAAGAAAACGAAAAAGATATGGCAGCCGAGTGTGCAACGCGCACATTGCCAAGCCCTATGCATCTTAAAATTCTGCAAGTCCTAAGCCATTATTCATATAAGCTCAGTGGGTATAGATAGCCCCGTAGACCAATTCCCAATCGAAAGGAACCGTTATGGATGCTCTCGATGCCCTGAAGACGCGCCGCAGCTGCCGAGCATACCTCGATCGCCCTGTCGACGCCCAAACGCTCGATACCATTATCGAAGCAGGCCGCTTTGCAGCAAGCGGCATGGGACGCCAGCCCGTCACCTTTGTTGCCGTAACCGATCCCGCCACAGTCAAACAGCTTTCGCGCATGAACGCCCAGATTATGGGAGTCGACACCGATCCGTTCTACGGAGCGCAGACGGTAGTTGTGGTGCTTGTTGACGCAAGCGTTCCCACCTGCGTGGAAGACGGCGCCCTCGCTATGGGCAACCTCATGAATGCGGCACATGCCCTAGGCGTCGATTCGTGCTGGATCCATCGCGCACGCGAGGAGTTTGAGTCCAAAGAGGGGCGCGCACTTTTGGCATCTTGGGGTCTTCCCTCCGACGGATCGCTGCGTGGCGTAGGCCATTGCATCCTGGGTTACGCCGCTGGCCCCGCAAGCGAGCCCAAACCGCGTCGCGACAACGTGGTGTACGTAAAGTAGCCTTTACCCCCAGTAGCCCTTGTATGCAATCGGGCCTGTCCGCATCTTTGGACAGGCCCGATTTCTCATACGCTTGGTGCGTTTGCGCTATTTGCCTTTGACCATTCCGGCGATACGATCGGAAATCGAAGTCTGGCCGCGACGGTCCTCGCCCCAGAAGGAAACAGACACCATGCCCGGCCCCACATGGCAGCCAATCGTGGGACCGATGTTCGTCTCGAGAAACATCGTGGTGTCGTCTTGCTTGGCAATCAGCTCACGCAGCCGACGGGCATCGCCCGTGGCATCGGCGTTGCCGATAGCCGCGACGTTAGAGTACAGGTCTGCATTGCGACCCTTGCTATAGAATTCCGCCATGCGCCGCAGTCCCTTCTTGCGACCGCGCACCACGCCTACAACGGCGAGCTTGCCATCGGTATCAAAGGTAAGCAGCGGCTTGACGTCCAGCTTTCCGCCCACAAGCGCCACACCGGCAGGAATCCTGCCGCCTCGATGCAGGGCATCAAGATCGTCGACCATAAACATCGTCTGCACGTAATAGCGCGCCTCGGCCGCCCAAGCGGCAAGCTCGGCAGCAGTAAGGCCACGGTCGCGCTGACGCACCGCCTCGGCAATGATCAGGCCCTGGGGCGTGGAGCCCAGCTTAAGATCGACAACATACATGCCCAGCTCTGCCGCAGACTCGACCTCGCGCTCGCGGCAAATGCGCGCAAGCGCGGTGCAGGCGCCCTCGTATGCACCGGAAAGCCCACTCGAAAAAGCCAGATACACCGTTGGCACACCCGAATCGATAGCCTCGTTGAAAGCGGTCTCAAAAGCGAGCTGCGAAGGCTGCGAGGTCATTGGCTGTGCACCATGGCGCATAGCCTCGTAAAAATCGTGTGCCGAGATGCTCTCATACATATCGTCCACGCCCGTCAGGCCATCGTCACCTTTGACGGTCTCGGTATAGGAAAAATTGAGCACGCGCAGGCCCGCGCGTTCGCAGTAACCCCTCGAAAGCTCGCAGCATGAATCGACGATGATATTGCAGGCAGCACCGGAAGTGGGCATGAAAAAACTCCGCTCGGATCGAAAAACATATGCGCACAATTGTGACAGCATCGGCAGCCTTCGAGCGGCAAAAGCAGAAGTTGCGCACATACGCAAGCAAGCGTGCACGCCAAAAGCAAAGCGACCCCGAGAACTCGGGGTCGCTCCTCATTCTTGTGTGGATGGCGTCACAAGAACGGAAAGGGTACCAACGGGGCGTTGAGGGCACTCGGCGGGCTTGTCCGCAGTGTTAGTAATGTCGCTCACCATCGCCGTGCACACCGGCTCGAAATCCGTTGTCGCACGGCGATGGCGGGCGTTGCCAAGAGCCCTCATCGCCCAGTTGGAAGCTGGCGGTTAGCCACTCCGTCAGGCACCTTCTGTTTGGTGCACCACTATAATCGCGCGTCGCCTTTTTCTGCTCTATACTGACAAATGCGAATTATCGTTTAATTTTGAAACAGTCACAGAGGTGGCCCATGGACAACCGAGACACGAACAGCCCCGCCGTCAGCCATCTTGCCCCGGACTCACTGCAAGGGATTCTTGTCGGAGCGCTTGCCGACGCCGGCATCGATATCATCGCCTTCGACAGCGACGCGTCCGTTGCCTTTACCACCCTGACATCGACACAGGAGCATCGCGATGCCCTGATCCAATACGCGCAAAACCATCGAGACCAGGCATCCGAGGGAGGGCGCCTGCTGTTTACGCGCGACCGAAAGCTCTTTACGCTCTATCCCCGCAAACAAGATGTGGGCGGGCACGCGCTCGACGTCTTTACCGTGCGCCATCGGCGCAGCAGCACCGTGCGGCCCGGCATCGATTGGCTCAATGCCGAAGACGTGCGCATCGATTTTGAGCAAAGCGCCTTTGGCATCATCGAGGGCGAAGCGGCCCTCTCCCCGCTTGTCCTTGCATCCTACGAGCACAACACGCCCGTGATGCTGGAAGGCGAAGCAGGGTCTGGCAAAGACCAGATAGCCGAGCTTCTCTATTTGAGCGGCTCCCTTTCCCATCAGCCATTTGTTCGCATTAGCTGCGATATCTTGAACGACCGCTCCTGGCATCATCTGCTCAAATCCGCAGATTCGCCGCTCTATCAAACCGATATGACCATCTATATCAGGCGCTTGCATGCCCTGGAAGAACGCCGCCATCGCGAACTTCTGGCAACGCTGCGCGAGGGAGCCCTGACCGAACGCTGCCGCGTGATTCTTTCGGGCAACGACATTCCCGGTGGCGGAGAGTGCGATGCCGTGGCCCAATGTGCCGAGCAGCTCAGCTGCGCGGTCTGCATTGCTCCCTCCGTGCGGGAACAAGGCGAACCCGCGCGACGCGTCGAACGCTATCTGGCGAGCCTCGCTCAAGAATTTGAAATGGAGGCGCCATCGATCGAGCACGATGCCGCAGCGATCTTGAACGCCTACAGCTGGCCGCGCAATTACGCGCAGTTGCGCGAAGTCGCCGAGCGCCTGCTGATTCTAGGCGGAGACGCCCCCGTTAGCAAAGAGAACGCAAACGCGGTTCTTGCTCAGGAAAACGTGATTCGCTCCGGAGTCTTCTCATCTCCGGCCCTGGAAACCGACCTCTATATCCTGCGCCCCCTCGCCGACACCGAGCGAGATATCGCTCAGCTGGTTGTCGACCACCTGGGCGGCAACAAAACAAAAGCGGCCGATGTCTTGGGCATCAGCCGCACTACCCTTTGGCGCCTTCTTCGCTAACACGCGAGCAAAATGCGCCTCGTCGGAGCTTTCGCTAGGCTTCCTCGAGAACCACGTGCCGGAAGGAGCCGTCCTCGTAGATGCCGTAGCTGTGCGTCCCATCTTTGGGAATGGATACGCTGCCTGGGTTGAAAAGCCACAAGCCCGGATGCTTCTGGCTCTCCTCGTTGACCTTGATATGCGTATGTCCGTACACCAGCGCGGAGCCGGCGGGCAGCACCGGTACGTTATCGACGCTGTTGTGCATGCCGGCGCCAAACACATGGCCATGTGTGCAAAAGAGCTCGCGACCGTCGCTATCCATCACCGTAGTGCTATCGGCCAAGCAGGGGAAATCAAGCACCATCTGGTCGACCTCTGCTTCACAGTTGCCGCGCACAGCGATCACGCGCCCGCTCTTGGCAAGATCGTTGAGCAGCGGAATCACGCGCTTGGGAGCGTAATCGCGCGGGAGGTCGTTGCGGGGCCCATGGTAGAGCAGGTCACCCAAAAGAATGATGCGATCGGGCTGTTCGGCCTCGATGGCAGACATCAGGCGCTCGGCCCAATACGCGGAGCCATGGATGTCGGATGCGATAAGAAACTTCATGAGTAGGTCCAATCTCGAGGTGCTTCGCTAAAGCATCGGGTTAGCGTAGGGATTCCTTCGCAACAGCGCTGGCGCAATAGGAAATGCCCGCGATGATCAATGCGTTGATCACAACCGACACAACAGCGGTGCCGTTCAGGATAGCAAGCACCACATCGGCGGCATTGACAAGCAGCCCGACGAGCGCCACGGGCAGCAGGCCGCGGGCGCGAACGGGAACGTTAGCGGCAGAGATGCCCTGTGCCCCCAGCAAAAACGCAAAGAGCACGACAAACCCCATTACGATGGAATGCAGCAGGTCGGGCGCCTGGTCGCCGGAAGTGTTGAGCACGATAAGGGTGATCACCAGATCGATACCGCCAACCAGGGCAAGAAGGCTCAAAACCTTGAGGGCTTTTCGCATAGTGGACATAAGGTCTCCTCTCCCCGCCGGGCGGCGGAGCAAAACGCGTATACGCGAAGCATTGTACCCCGCCCTATCGGACGTGGACGCGCCTCATCGGCCGCAAACCGCCTCGCGCACGGTATCCATCACCGTCTGCAGCGCAACGCCTTTATCGCGTGCGATGGCAGCACAGGCCTCGTACTCCGGGGTCGTGCGCCGCGTGCCGTCGGGAAGGCGAATGGTCTTTACCAAGACGTCACCCCAAGGTGTCTCCACCGACTCGATGGCCCGAGGCAAACAGGTGCGCTCCATTTGCAGGCGACGAATGCCGATGGTCGTCGTCTCGCTCAAGATAATCTCCTCCATGCGTGAAACATCGGAGGGCTCCACAATAGCCTGCAGCTGATAAGCGGGGCGGCCCTTCTTGCAAAAAATCGGCAGCCAGTGCACCTCGCGTGCACCAGCCTCACGCAAACGCTCCGCAGCATAGGCCAAAACCTCCGGCGAGCAGTCATCGATATCACATTCGAGCTTAACAATGCAGTTGGGCGCTTGCGTTTCGGCAGAGAGTGAGGGACGAGGCTCACAGGCGGCAGCACCAACGCGCGCGTCAAGCTCCTCAATGAGCATTGCGCGCAAGATCGATGGACGCTCGTAGGAGCGCTTGCCCGCGCCGAGGCCAACCGCGCGAATCGTGTAGCGCTCGGGCAGGGAGAGCTCGGGCTCCAGGGCGGCAACGAGCGCCGCGCCGGTGGGCGTCACAAGTTCACCCTCAACCGAACTCGAGGACAGCGGCAAGCTATGGGCGATGCAGATGTTCAACGTTGCGGGAACGGGCACCGGGATAACGCCGTGCTGGCAGCGAATCGTCCCATGGCCATCGGTCAGCGCGGGGACAATCGCTCGCTCAATGTCCAGATCGTCAATCAAGAATGCCGCCGCAAGAACATCGACAATAGAATCGACTGCGCCCACCTCGTGAAAGTGGACCTGGTCGATCGGCAGACCATGGGCCTTTGCCTCGGCCCGTGCGAGAATGCGAAAGGCGTCGCGAGCGAGGCCGCGTGCACGGTCGGAAAGCGGGGCGGCATCGATGACCTGCTCGACCTGCGCCAAGCCGCGATGCGCATGACGATGGTCGTGGTCGTGGTCGTGGTCGTGGTCGTGGTCGTGGTCGTGGTCGTGGTCGTGGGAAGTGTCGCCCAAACCGTGCAGATAGGCCATGTCATGATCATGGTTCTCGTGCGCAGCGTCCAGCTTCACGTCGAAGTCGCAGCAATCGATACCGGCCTTCTTCACGCGCGTCACCGCAACCGAAAACCCCTCGAGCGACAATTTCTCGAGCATTTGCGTCAGCCGCCCCACCGCAGGCTTTCCCCCAAGGTCAAGAAGCGCCGCAACCAACATGTCACCGGCAATTCCCGCCTGACAATCCAAATAGAGCGTTTTGCCGCACCTCGTGTCCGCTGCCTTTATCGCCATCTCCACGCAGCCCCTCTCGATCTCAAGCGCAATCGTTTCTCGCCAACGCTACCACAGCAGATGCGCAACACAAACAAACATGTTCTGCGCTAGCCCAACTTGTCCACGCAGGCATACGGAGCAGCGGCGCGCACCACGATAATCCCATGCCCGCGTGCTATGCTTTGCGGCATCGTTTGCACGCAATGCGCCAACAATATGTACGGGAGGCACGCATGTCCCAAGAAGATATCAAGCAAAGCATCCACGACGCCTTTGATGAGGACGACCCGAGCCCGGCAAAACGAGTCCCCAAGCCCGGCTCCGGCAATCCCGGCCTTCCCATCGCTTCTCTCATCTTTGCCGTAGCAGGAGCCATCCTCGGCGGCTATGTCAGCTGGATTTTGAGCGTTATCGCCGGCATCGTCGCCATCGTATTGGGCGTTGTGGCACGCAAGCAGGCATCTCCACGCCTTGGCCTTGCCCTCGCAGGCATCGTTATCGGCGTGCTTTGCATCCTGAGCAGCCTCGCACTCGTAGGCATCTACCTGCTCAAGCTCAAGAACATGGGTCTGCTGTAACAAGCCATCGCCCAATAAAGGAGCCCTTATGCCTTGCTGCCCGTTGGTCGACTGCCATACTCACACGCATTTTTCCGATGGCGTCTCGACATTCGAGGAAAACGTCCGCGCGGCGGCGGGGGCCGGCTGCGAGCTAATGGTCTCGACCGATCATCTCACCCTGCCCGCCAGCATGGACGCTCCTGGAGATGTGCAAGTCACGGTTGCAGACCTTCCGGCCCATCGTGCCGCTTTTGACGATGCGGTCAAACTCGCGGCCGAGCTTTCACCCTCGCTCAAGCTGCTATACGGCTTCGAATGCGACTGGTATCCCGGATGCGAACCGTTGGTCAAAGCGTGGTCGGCAGACGCCGCTGTGCGCTTGGGCAGCATTCACTGGCTCGGCGACCCGGGCAATATCATGGCGGGCGCTGCTGGCGCTGCCGGTACCGCAGATGTGCCCCGTGCCGACCCGCCCAACTCCGACGCCGGCTGGATCGACTACGATGTAGATCTGCATGTTTGGGAAAACCTCGGCGTTCACGAGATCTGGCGCCGCTATGTCGACGCCTGGTGCGCCGCCTGCGAAAGCTCGCTCGATTTTGATGTAATGGCGCACCCGGACCTCCCCATGCGCTTTGCGAACGAGGGGCTTGCGCCGGATTTTGATCTTGCCCCCTTATGGGAGAAAATGGCCGCCTGCGCACACGATACGCACAGGCGCATCGAAGTTTCCACGGCCGGTATGCGCAAAAGCGTGAACGATTATTACCCCACCCGCGGTCTGCTCGAGCGTTTTGCCCATGCGCGCGTCCCCATCGCGTTTGGGTCTGATGCGCACCGCGCCTGCGATATCTGCTGGGGCATCCGCGATGCCTATGCATTCGCCTATAGCTGCGGATACCGTTCGTTTGATATCCCCCGCGATGCCGGGGCATGGGAGACCGTCTCCCTCTAGGGCGCCGGGACATCGCGAAGCATCGCCACCCGTTGCCAAAAGCGACCAAAAATGGGCGGGTGCCATCCTCGCAGAAGGCACCCGCCCGATTACGTTATGTAAAACCGGCTACTTCATGCGCGCATTGAGCTCGCCGGCAAGCTCATCGAGGGTCACGCCGTAGCGCTCGAGCGTCACGAGCAGGTGGTACACCAAGTCGCCCGCCTCATAGCGAATGTGGTCGTGGTCTTTATCCTTGCAGGCCATGATCACCTCGCTTGCCTCCTCAGCAATCTTCTTGAGCAGTTCGTCCTCGACATCGGTCAAAAGGCGCGCCGTATAGCTCTCTTCGGGCGAAGACTCGCGACGCCCATGAATCGTCGCGGCCAGGCTCTCCAGAGTCTCACCGATATTGCCATCCTGCACGTTAGCGGTACGTACGCCCATGCTTGATTCCTCCCAAACGTAACGCCGCTGCTACCGCGGCTTGCATCCCATCTACCTACGGCTCAACACGCTTGAAAAAACAACTGCGTGCACCCGTATGACATGCCGGACCGGGGCTGTCGACCTTCACAAGCAGCGTATCGCTATCGCAATCTGCCCACAGTTCGCGCACTTGCTGCATATTTCCGCTGGTCGTGCCCTTATTCCAAAGCTCCTGGCGGCTGCGGCTCCAAAACCACGTGGTACCGCGTTCAAGCGTGAGCCCCACAGACTCCTCGTTCATCCACGCCACCATCAACACCTCACCCGTGTCGTACTGCTGAACCACGCACGGAATGAGGCCGCGTTCGTCATAGGTGAGCTGCGCGGGCGTTGTGACCTCGATCATCTAAAAATCCAATCTTACCGGGATACCCTGACTTGCCATGTACTCCTTTACCTGGCGAATGCTAAAGGTTCCAAAGTGAAACACGCTTGCTGCAAGCACGGCATCGGCTTCACCCTCGATAACGCCTTCGGCAAAATGCTCGAGCGTACCCACGCCGCCGCTCGCGATCACAGGGATGGAGACCGCGCGAGCAACGGCACGCGTGAGCGCCAGGTCAAATCCCTCTTTGGTGCCGTCTCGATCCATGCTCGTAAGCAAGATCTCGCCCGCGCCGCGGCGTGCCGCCTCCACAGCCCACTCAACGGCATCGATACCCGTGGCATTGCGACCGCCCGCGGTAAAGACTTCCCACTTGTCGGCGCCGGGCTTTCCGGGCGTGCCCACGCGCTTGGCATCGATAGCGCACACCACCGCCTGGCTGCCAAACGCCGCAGCGGCCTGGGTAATCAAATTTGGATCGCGCACGGCCGCCGAGTTGAGCGACACTTTGTCGGCACCCGCGGCAACCATCTGGCGCATGCCCGCAAGATTGCGAAAACCGCCGCCCACCGCATAGGGAATGGAGAGCTCCTCGGCCGCATGCGCAGCCATGTCGATTGTTGTCGCACGATTGTCGCTCGTGGCGGTAATGTCCAAGAACACGACCTCGTCGGCGCCCTCGCGATCATATGCCGAGGCAAGCTCGACTGGATCGCCCGCGTCGCGCAGTTCCACAAAGTTGACGCCCTTCACAACGCGTCCGCACTTGACGTCCAAACACGGAATGATGCGCTTTGTTAGCATGCGCTCTCCTCTCCATGGGCCACGGCCAAGGCCTCGGCCAACGTGAAGTTGCCCTCATACAGGGCACGCCCGGTGATAGCGCCCTCGATGACATCCGCGCCCGCAGCGGCAACCGCACGAATGTCGTCGAGCGTGGAGATTCCTCCCGAGGCGACAACCGGAAAGCCGGCAACTTGAGCCACGTGGGCATATACCGCCACATCGATGCCGGTCTGCATGCCATCGCGCGCGATATCGGTATAGACCAGGTGCCTGAAGCCCTGCTCGGCAAGCTGCCCCACCACCTCGTCAAGCGCCAGACCCACGCCGTCGCGCCAACCGTTCACCTTGACCTGACCGTCGCGAGCGGCAACGTCGGCCACCAGCAAGTCGCCAAAGCCGCGCGCTGCGACCTCGGCAAAGCCCGGCTCCGTTACCAAAACGGTGCCCATGGCAATGCGCTTGGCGCCATACCCCGCAAGCTCATCAATGCGCGCAAGCGAGCGCACGCCGCCGCCCACATCGATAGACAAGCCATCTACCCGGCAGATTGCCTCGATAGCGCGCGAATTAGCCTCGCGAGCGGCCTCATCCTCCTCGAACGCAGCCGAAAGATCGACCACATGAAGCCACGTTGCGCCCTGCGCGGCAAACTCCCGCGCAACCGAAACGGGATCGTCGGAATACACCTTGCAGCGGCTTCGGTCGCCGCGCTCCAGACGAACGACCTTGCCGCCAATCAGATCGATAGCGGGGAACAAAATCATGCGTCTACCTCCCCACCGTTCATGGCACCCTCGACGATGCCCACGAAGTTCTCGATAAGCCGCAGGCCGCGCGCCGAGGATTTCTCGGGATGGAACTGGCAGCCAAAAACGCGCCCACGCTGCACCATGCAAGCAAAGCTGCGCGTATAGTGCGTATGGGCAAGGGTGTCGGCAGCGGACACATCGAGGTCTGCCGCATACGAATGGGTGAAATACATGTTGGCGCCCTCGGGGAAACCACGCAGAAGAGGCGAAGCGGCACCCTCCTTGGTCAGATGCGCCTGATCCCAACCAACATGGGGAACTTTAAGACGCGTGGACTCAAGGCGCGAACACGACCCCTGAATCAGTCCCAAACCGCGTACCCAACGCCTGCCGTCAGCCTCAAAAATCACTCCAGGATTTAAACCCTTGCCGTAAGCGTCGTTCGCAATAGCTACAGAGGCATCCTCGGGAACGCCCTCGTCACCGCGGTCAAGCAGTAGCTGAAGCCCCAGGCAAATACCTAAGATCGGCTTGTTTGCGTCAGCGGCCTCGAGCACCGCCTGGTCAAGCCCCGACTCGCTCATATAGGAGATGGCATCGTAAAACGACCCCACGCCGGGAATCACGATGCCGTCGGCCGCGCGGACACACGCGGAATCGTCGCTCGCATAGGCCTCGGCGCCAGCGCGCGCAAAACCGCGCACCACACTCGACAGGTTGCCCTTGTGGTAGTCGACGATGACAATCGATGGACTGAGCACTGTTCCCTCTTCTCTTACCATTCAATCGATTAAAACGCCCAGCTAAAGGGTGCCCTTGGTCGACGGCACGCCCTTCACGCGCGGGTCCATCTCGCACGCAAAACGCATGGCACGGCCCGTGGCCTTGAACGCCGCCTCGATAATGTGATGGCTGTTCTCGCCCGCCAGCTCGCGCACGTGCAGCGTGAGCTTGGCATCGCGCGCAAAGGCGTAGAAGAACTCGACCGCAAGCTCGGTGTCGAACGAGCCCACGCGCTCGGTGGGCAGCGGCAGGTCGCAATAAGCCTGACCGCGGCCGGAAATATCGACCGCCGCCATGACGAGCGTCTCGTCCATGGGGATGGTCGAATCAGCAAAGCGCGTGATGCCCGCTTTATCGCCAAGCGCCTGGCAAAACGCCTCGCCCAGCACGATACCTGTATCCTCCACGGTGTGGTGCGCATCGACCTCAACGTCGCCCACGGCATGCACCGTCAGGTCAAACTGGCCATGACGGCCAAATGCGTTGAGCATGTGGTCGAAAAACGGCACACCCGTATCGATATCGCAAACGCCAGACCCATCAAGGTCAAGCTTGACTTGGATGTCGGTCTCCCCCGTCTTGCGGGTTACCTCTGCGGTGCGAGACATCTACATCTCCTCCTTAACGAGCACAGCAAGCGCGCTCAATACAGCGTCGTTTTCCGCAGGCGTACCCACGGTGATGCGCAGGCAGTCGGCAAGCCCGGGCGCATAGCTAAAGTCGCGCACAAGAATCGAGTACTCGTCGCGCAGCCGCTCGCGCACACGGGTCGCATGCGCCATGCGCACAAGCAGGAAGTTGCCAAAACTCGGCCATACCTCAACGGGCAGGCCTTTGGCAGCAAGCGCCTCGAGCGCAGCCTTGACGCGCTCGCGCTCCGCGGCAACCTGGGCCACAACCGGCGCATAGGCATCGCGAGAGCGCACGGCCGCAAGCGCCGCCGCCTGGGTAAGCACATTGACCGAGTAGATCTGGCGAATCGCCGCAAACACGTCGATAACCTCGGGCGCCGCGATCACATATCCGCAGCGCGCGCCTGCCGCCCCAAAGGCCTTGGAAAGCGTGTGCAGGATAACGAGGTTGGAGTGCTTCTCGATGAGCCCCTGAGCCGTGGCATCAGCGCCAAACGAGGCATCGGCAAACTCGATATACGCCTCGTCGACCATGACCATACCGGGACATGCCTCGCAAAGCTTGCCGACAAAATCGAGCGGAGCCACGTCGCCCGTGGGATTGTTGGGCGAGGTCACGATAGCAAGATCGCATGAGGGGGCCGCCTCAAGCACCGCCGCGCAATCGAGTTCGAAGGTCGTGGGATCGCGCCATACGTCGCGCACCCCGGTCTCGACAAGCGAGGCAAAAAACGCGTATTCGCTAAAGCATGGCGGGCAATTGAGCAGCGTGCGCCCGCGCCCGCCAAAGGCGAGCAGGAAGTTATAGAGCAGCTCGTCGCCACCGTTGCCTACGCAAACCATCTCGCGCGGCACACCATGCCAGACGGCCAGCTCGTCACGCAAGTCGTTGCTCATGGGATCGGGATAGCGGTTGAGGGGCGTTGCGGCCAAGGCGGCGTCAACGGCCTCGCGCACGCCCTCGGGCACGGGATAGGTGTTCTCGTTTGCCGAGAGATTGATGCTCGTAGGCGTGAAGTTGGGATCATACGGCTCGATGCTCGCCAGATACGGCTGCACGAGCTCCTTCATCTTCTGGGAAAGCTCTGCCATCGCTATTCACCCACCGGCGTCGCGCCGTCGGCGACCGTCTGGACGTCATCGTCCGGCCAGGCAACAGCGGTAAGGTCCGTGCCGGCAAGTGCCTCGCAGCTTACGGAATCCTCACCCTGCTCCAGAATGCGACGACGCAGCGCCGCAGAAAGGGCGTGGGACCACAGGCCCTCGGCCTCAGCCAAACGCTGGGTCGCAGGCGCATCCTTCATCAGGCCCTGGGGCGTATAGCAAATGACGCTCGAGCGCCTGACGAACTCCTCGACAGAAAGCGGATTGGAAAAAAGCGCCGTGCCGCCCGTGGGGAGCGTGTGGTTGGGACCGGCAACGTAGTCACCAAGCGGCTCGGAGCTCCAAGCGCCCACAAAGATGGCGCCTGCGTTGCGAATGCCGCCCAGCAGCCCCATGGCGTCTTTGCAGTGAAGCTCCAAGTGCTCCGGCGCCACGGTGTTGACGGCCTCGACTGCCGCCGCCATATCGGCAGCGACTACGATCGTGCCCTCGTTGTCAAGAGAGGCACGCGTAATCTCCGCGCGGGGCGACTGCGCCACCAGGACCTCGATACCGCGCTCGACCTGGGCGGCAAAATCGGCGTCGCAGGTAACCAGGTAGCAAGCCGCCAGCGGGTCGTGCTCGGCCTGCGCCATAAGATCGGCCGCAACAACCATGGGGTTCGCGCTCGCATCGGCGAGCACGCAGACCTCGGACGGACCGGCGATCATGTCGATACCGATATCGCCCGAGACGATCTGCTTGGCCGCAGCCACGAACGCGTTGCCCGGACCGGTGATCTTATCGACCTTAGGGATAGTCTCGGTGCCATAGGCAAGGGCCGCTACCGCCTGCGCGCCGCCCACCATATAGATCTCGTCCACACCGCCGAGCTTGGCTGCTGCAAGCGTGTAGGAGCTGATAAGCCCATCCTTTTGCGGAGGCGTGACCATGACCACGCGCTTGACCCCTGCGACCTTGGCGGGAATAGCGTTCATGAGCACCGTGGAGGGATACTGCGCGCGTCCGCCCGGCACGTAGATGCCGGCAGCCGCAAGCGGGGTCACCTTGACGCCGAGCATGGTGCCATCCGCGCGCGTGGTAAACCAGCTCTGCTCGACCTCGCGCTCGTGGAACTCGCGAATCTGTGCGGCGGCCTTCTCGAGCGCCGCGACAAACGTGGGGTCCAAGCCCTCGAGCGCCGCATCGATCTGCTCCTGCGGCAAACAGAAACTCTCAAGGTCAACACCGTCAAAACGGCTGCAATAGTCGCGTACCGCCGCGTCCCCTTCGGCGCGCACGCGGGCCACGATCTCCTTGGCAGAAGCCACGATATTCTCGGGCAGCACGCCCTTGCGATTGAGCTGGTTGACGCTCAGCAGCTCGCCCGCTGCCAACTTGATGGTCTTCATCTCAAACAGTCCTATCTCTATTGGGCATCTGCGCCCATGCTACGTCAAAATCGGTATATGCCTGCTACTGAGCCGAGCCCGCAACGGGCTCGAAATGGAGATGCTCCACCGCAGCGGCCAGCCGCTCTCCCAGGATGCGCACGCGCGGATCCAAACGGGCAGCACCGGGGTTCACAAAGAACCGCGCCGTGCATTCCATGATCTCGCCGGTGATAACCAGATCGTTCTCGCGCAGGGTGGCACCCGTGGCCGTGATATCGACAATGCGGTCGGTCATGCCCACGATGGGCCCCAACTCGATATTGCCGTGCAGCGAGACGATATCCGCCACCACGCCCCGGCTCGCATACCACGCCGCGGCGATGCGCGGATATTTAGTAGCGACGCGCAACGAGCCGCGACGGGCATAATTGCGCTCGGCCTGCCCCGCACGCCACGAGGGCTCCGCCTCGATAAACTTGCAGGCGCCATAGCCAAGGTCGACCAGCTGCAAAAGATCGAGACCTGACTCAATCAGGGAATCGCGGCCGCAAATGCCGCAATCGGCGCCGCCACAGCCCACAAAGGCAGGGGCATCGCTGGGGCGCACGATAATAAATTCGATGTCGCCGATGCCGTCCTCGCCCGCGCGGGTATCACGGCCATGCACGATAAGATGACGGCCCGGGTCGCGCAGCTCGGAGGCATCGATGCCGGCGGCCTCCAGAACCTCGAGCGTATCGGCCTTGAGAGAGCCCTTGGGCACGGCGATACGCAGCGGGGCGCCCGCTGCATTGCCCGTGCGCACGGCAGCGTGATCGCCGTCAGCAGCATCCTCTGCCGTGTTCAGCGCGCTCTCCAGACGCTCGAGCGAAAAGGCAAAGCCCGCCGCCGGAACATCTGCCGCAGATGCAAACACGCCAGAGAACACCGAGTCATACCTGCCGCCCGAGCCCACGGGATCAGGCAGACCGCCCGCATAGGCCTTGAACACCAGGCCAGTATAGTAATCGAAGGAATTCATGATGGAAAAGTCAAAGGAGAGCAGCGCGGCGTCCTGAGCATCCAAACCCGCGATAAGCGCACGAAGCTCGCACGTCATGTCGCCTGCGACACCGGCTGCGGCGAGAAGCTCGTCCACACGATCGAGAACCGATGCACCGCCCACCAGGCGCGGCAGCTCGCAGATGGCAGCCTTCATGGCATCGGGCTCGCTGCTTGCCATCACGCGAGCGTCCAGGTCCACAAAATCATTTGCGTGAACCATGCGCAAGGCGTCCTCGGCCAAAGACGCGTCGCCCACATGTGCAAGAAGCGTTTTAAAAGGACGGACGCTGCCGCATACAACCCTGGCATCGGCAAGACCCAGAGCACGAACGGCACTTGTCACCAACGAAACCATCTCGACATCGCCCGCGGCGTCCCCTTCGCCGATAAGCTCGAAACCCAGCTGCGTAAACTGACGGGAGCCGCCAGCACCACGCACCTGCTCGCGCACGACCGGCGCCTCATAGCGCAGGCGAAGCGGCAAATCGGCCGAGCGCATGCGCGTAGAGACCAGGCGCACGATGGGAAGCGTGTTGTCGGGGCGCACCACGAGCAAGCGGCCATCGTCATCAAACAACTTGAACGGGGTGTCCGCAATGCGGCCGCCCTCCTCGAGAGAGCCCTTGTCCTCGAGCAGCGGTGTTTCGACCGGAAGGTAATGATGAGCACGAAAGCAGTCCCTCACCGTCTGTGCAATCTCCTCGCGCGCCTGAGCTTCTTCGGGCAAAATGTCCCTGAATCCCCACGGTGTGGCCGTCATACGCGGTACCCATCCCCTCTACGATAGCCAAACATATCGAAAAAAGACCCGGCCTCAGCCGGTGTCTGGTACTTTAGCATACTAGAGTGTATTCTGCGATTATTTCACATTGATTGCGGGAGGCATGAGCGGCGTGCAACTTTGCACGCACAGCAGGCCTCGATATCAGGCCCCGGCAAACATCATCACAAAGGGAATGGTCAAGATGCTGGCGACAATCGAGATGAACGTGCCCTGCATCATCGGTTTGGTGTCGGTACCGTATTGAATGGCATACAGCGTACCGTTGCTCGCCACAGGCATAGCGCTCTCCAAAACCAGCACCGCGATGATGCCGGGTGCGACCCCAAAGCTACGAAGCATCACCATACCGGCAAGCGGAACCAGCACCAGCCTTCCCGCCGCGGCAACATAAGCGCGCCAGTTGGTCAACATGGAAAGCGGCTGATAATGAGCAATAGACGCTCCCATCAACAGCAGGGCGGAGGGGGTTGTCATCTGGCCTATAAGCTCAATGGAATCGCCCACAAATCCCCAATCGGTAAAGCCCGTCGCCATGCACACGATCACGATGAGGCTCGCAATGAGCGTAGGCATCTTCAAGCAGTCCAAAAGCCCACGGCACACGGCCTTCCATCCGCCGTCCATGCCGCGAAACATCATGATGCCCAAGGTGAAAATAAAGAGATTCGAGGGGATCAGACCGATCGTCGCATACAGGAGCGCGCGCTTGCCCAGTATCGCCGTGATAACCGGAAAGCCGATAAATCCGCAGTTGCCAAACATGATTATGAAGCGAAATGAACTCAGCGACGTCTTGGGCACGCGCATGACGGCGCACAAAGCGCAGGCAACGATAAATGCCAGGACAAAAAACGCCATCATGCCAAAGAAGACCTGCAAAAGCTCGCCTGCACCGGGAAGTTTCGTGGCGCCAAACACCGAGGAGACGACCAAGGCAGGCAAGGCGACATCGAGAACGAGCCGGGACAGCTCGCGCTCAAACCCCTCGCTCATAAGGCCCAAGCGCGATACGACCCAGCCCAATACAATCGGCAGGGAAACCGTAACCATCTCTATCGCAACATGACCAAAACTCATTGAACCGGCACCGCCAACAACCGTTTAATCTCTCAATCGCAATGCATCAAAAACGATAGGTCCGCTCTCTTGGTACAGCACCCGTAAAACCCAATCGAAACAAAAAGGGCGCACCCGGATCGCCTGTCGCGATCCAAGTGCACCCGATACAGCCCGGTGTCAGTTCAAACGTCTACTGCAAAGCGTGGCTCAAAAAATCCCTGCCAGAATCGTCGGAGAACGCGACCACGCGATCGTCTGCGCAGAGCTCCGTGCCGCCATTGGGAATAACAATATCCCCGTCACGCTCAACGGCTACAAGCACAAGATCCTCGGGCAGCTGCAAGTCGCGCACCGCCTTCCCAACCACCGAGGAACGGGGACGCACCTCGCCTTGGACAATAGCGTGGCCGCTCTTGCCCAAGCGCATAATCGTGTAGACGTCCTCGATATCAAGGCCCTCCTCGACGGAGCGCGTAATCAGATCGGCCTGGTCGATAGCCACATCGACGCCCATAGAGGCATCGAACATCCAGGCATTCGCCGGGTTGTTGACGCGTGCGACCACGCGGCCGACGCCGTACTCCATCTTTGCGAGCATCGAAACCACGAGGTTAACCTCGTCGTTACCCGTAACGGCAATCACGACGTCCGAATGCAGCACACCTGCTGCCTCGAGGATATCGGGGCTCGAGCCCATACCGCGCACGACCGTGCCCTCGGGCAGCTTTGCCTCAAGACGCTGCACCACGGTTTTTCTCGACTCGATAACGCGCACCGTGTCGCCGCGGCCGCTCAGCAGGGAGGCGAGATACGAGCCGGTCTTGCCGCCGCCGACGATAATGATATTCATGGTTGCCTCCTTACTCGGCCAAGCCGAGCATGGTGCGGAACTTGCCCGCAGCGCTCGACGCAACCGCCGCATAGATGATGTCTCCGTGGTCAAGCACCGTTCCCTGCGTGGGCACGAATGTCTCGTTATCGTGCGAAACGGCAACGATGCTGATCTCGCCCACAACAGTGAGCTCGCGCACCGGGCTTCCCTCAAGAAGCGCCGGGACGTCGGCGCGCACGAGGCGCACATCGCCGGACCCAAGCTCGACAACATCGTCCAGCTCGTTGAACGTCAAAAGCTCGCAAACGCGGCGCACGCCCCAATCGGTGGTGGAGATGCTCTGGATGCCGAGCCTACGGTAGGTTTCGGCATTGGAGATCTCGTACAGGCGAGCGATGACGCGGGGGACGCGATAGGTCTGACGCGAGATGCGCGCGACGACGATGTTCGTCTCGTCGGACGAGGTGCAGGCGATCACGGCACTGGCACGGTCGATCCCGGCGGCCTCGAGGACTGCACGGTCAAAGCCAACGCCCTCTACGGTGCTGCCGCCAAACGACTCCCCCAGCGATTCAAGGCGCTCCGGGTCCTGATCGATAGCGCAGACGCTATAGCCCTGCCTGTCAAGTTTGCGGGCGAGGCTCACGCCCATGCGTCCCATGCCCACGACGATTACGTTCATGGCTACCTCTTTTCCGGCGTCTGAGAAAGCGCGACGCCATTACGGTCGATATGGTTCTTCTTGCGAACGATGGCCTTGCGGCACTCCTCAATCAACAAGATGATGGGCGGAAGCAGCACCAAGAACACGTAGTCGTTCAGCAGCAACGGACTGGTGTGGAAGACGCCCTGGAACGGTGGGAACAGCGTGATGAAAACAATGAGCACGATCTCGAACAGAATACCCTTGTTAATCTGCTTGTTCGAGAACAGGCCCGCGGCAAAAACCGAAGCGGTCTCCGTACGGCAGTTCCAAACCTCGCCGATCTGCGTGAAGACGATAGCAGCGAGCGCCATGGTCGTTGCACGGACATAGACCGGATCGAGGTCGGCGCCCACGCCAAACATCGCGATGCCCGGATGCCAACCATTCATGATCTGGCAGAACATGAACGCAGCGAAGGAGAAGAGCGCGCCAAGCATGCCGTACCACAGGAAGGCCTTGCGCATGACCTTGCCCGAAAGCAAGGGCTCATTCGGGTCACGAGGGGGCCTGCTCATAACGTCGGCCTCGGGAGGCTCGGTACCCAAGCCAAGGGCAGGCAGCATATCGGTGCCCAAGTCGATGGTGAGGATCTGCATCGTCGTAAGCGGCAGAGGCACCGCTCCGCCCGAGAGCAGGTAGATCGCAGAAGGAACAGCCTCGGGGACATTGGAGTTCAAGATATAGAGCATGAACTTCCTGATGTTGGCGTAGACTGCACGGCCCTCTTCGATGGCATGGACGATCGAGGCGAAGTTGTCGTCGGTCAAGATCATGTCCGCGGCCTCCTTGGCCACGTCCGTGCCGGTGATGCCCATGGCGACGCCGATGTCAGCCCTCTTGAGGGCGGGGGAGTCGTTCACGCCATCGCCGGTGACGGCGACGATCTCGCCCATCTGCTGCAGGTTCTCGACAACGCGCAGCTTTTGCTCCGGCGCCATGCGAGCAAAGACTACCTCGCCCTTCAACGCCTCTTTGAGCTCCTCATCCGAGGTCTTCTCGAGCTCGACGCCCGAGAAGACGCGCGGGTGCTCGCCCTGCACGATACCGATCTTGCGGGCAATGGACACCGCGGTAAGACCATAGTCGCCCGTGATCATCACAACGCGGATGCCAGCGCGGCGGCACTCGGCAACGGCTGCCGCAACCTCGGGCCTCGGCGGGTCTTGCATAACGAGCAGTCCAACAAAGGTAAGACCGCACTCGATGTTATCGGGAGTGTAATCGCTCATGGAGCGAGGAATGGAGTCGTCATCGGCGCGCAGCGGGCGATATGCCAAAGCGAGCACGCGCAAACCATTCGCTGCATAGCCATCGTTTGCAGCCATGATGCGCTCGCGCATCTCATCGCTCATGGGAGCGACCTCGCCGCGGCAGCGCACATGCTCGGAAAGACGGACAACCTCGTTAGGGGCGCCTTTCACAAATGCGATACGGGAAGCGCCTTCAAACGGACGCTTGAGCTGATGGATGGTCGTCATGCGCTTGCGGCGGCTCTCAAAGGGAAGCTCCCTCACGCGCGGCATCTCACGCTCGAGGTCCTCGAGCGTGAGTCCGGCTTTCTGGGCACTCACGAGCAGGCATGCCTCGGTGGGATCGCCCAAGACGGTATACCGGCCGCCCTCTTCCTCGGGAGCAACAAGGCGTGCATTGGAGCACAGTGCGCCGCCCGCCACCAGCAGGCGAAGCTCGTTGTTATCGGCAGCCAGCCACTTCTCGCCGTCGCCCTCGATGTCGCCCTTGGGAGCATAGCCAACGCCAGTGACCTCGTACTCGCGCTCGCATGTCCACAGATGGTTGACGGTCATCTCGTTTTGAGTAAGCGTGCCGGTCTTGTCGGTGCAAATAACGCTCGTAGAGCCCAAGGCCTCAACAGAGCTGAGTTTCTTCACCAGGGCGTTACGCTTGCTCATGCGCTGCACTGCCATAGCAAGCGACAGCGTGACCGTAGGCAGCAGACCCTCGGGAATAAAGGCGACAACCATACCCAAGGCAAAGATGAACGAGGAGGCAAGGCCGTTGTGCACAAAGAGCACGTCAAGCAGGAAGAACACGATGCCCATGCACAGGGCAAACAGCGTAACCTGCTTGGTCAGGCGATCAAGCTGGCGCTGCAGGGGGCTTTCGGAATCCTCCATGTTCTGCGTCAGGCTCGCGATTTTGCCAAACTCAGTCGCCATGCCGATCTTTGTGACAACAACACGGCCGTTGCCCTCGGAAACCGAAGTGCCAGCGAACACGAGGTTGGGCGTTTCGGCAGCGGTAAGATCGGCCTCGAGCACGGCGTCGGCGGTCTTTCGCACCGGATTGGACTCGCCGGTAAGCGTCGACTGGTCCACCTGCAAATCGGAAGCGCGAACAACACGACCATCAGCAGAGATCTTGTCGCCTTCTGCTAGAACCATGATGTCGCCAGGCACGAGGTCTTCCGCAAGCACCTGAGACTGCTGGCCATCGCGAATAACATTGACGTAAGACGGAAGCATCTTCTTGAGCGCTTCGGTTGCCTTGTCCGCCTGATGCTCCTGCCAAAAGCTAAAGCATCCGTTGATCAAGTTGACCAACCACACGGCAACGCACAGTTCGGGCATACCTGCCACCAGGGCGATGATACCTGCCGCCCACAGCAAGATAGCCATGAGGTGCGTGAAGTTGGAGAGAAATGCCAGGACTGGAGATTTTTTCTTGGCCGCCTGGATGAGGTTCTTGCCGTATTTGGCCTGCAACTTCGCTGCTTGATCGCTCGTCAGGCCAGCAGCGCTGCTGCCCATGGCCGCCAGCGCATCCGCGCCGTTGAGCGATGCGAGCTGCGAAATCTTCTCCTCATGCGATTCGGACACAGTATCCAAGGGTCCTCCTTTCTTTGATTGCGCGCGTGCCCGACGGACATGCGCGGCCGGCGGCAATGCCGCCAACGCAAAGGAAGAATAGCCACCCGTGGGCCTCTTTAGAACAAAACTGTCACCCTCGCACGATTCAACATGCGCCAGGCATAAAAGTGCCGTTAAACTCGGATAAAGAAGGCCTAAAGACACCAGGTAAACGGCTATGTTTAGTCTTTAGCCGCAGTGGCGCGAATCATGCGATAGCCCACACCCACATGGGTTTGGATATAGCGGGGATGCGCCGGATCGGACTCGATCTTCTTGCGCAGCGTGCCCATGAATACGCGCAGCGACGCAAGGTCCGCCTGGTGCTCGACACCCCAAACCTCATTCAAGATAAAGCTGTGCGTAAGGACCCTGTCCACATTGTGGGACAGCAAGCACAGGAGCTTGTACTCGATGGGCGTCAAATGCAGTTCCTCGCCGGACAGGTATGCCACGCCCGCCGAATAGTCGATACGAAGATCTCCGTTCTCGAACGTGGAGCTCTCGCGCATGGGGACATTCGAAAGGTAGCTCGAGCGGCGCAAGGTCGTGCGAATACGCGCCTGGAGCTCGCCCACCGAAAACGGCTTGGTGAGATAATCATCGGCCCCCGCATCGAGCGCAGCAATCTTATCGGCGTCTTCACTTCGGGCGGACACCACGATGATCGGCATCTGGGACCACACGCGTATAGCGCGAACGACCTCGATGCCGTCAATATCGGGAAGCCCCAGGTCGAGCAAAACCACATCGGGTGCATTCGTGGCGGCCGAGGCGATGGCGCCTCGCCCTGTAGACTCGGCAAGAAGATCAAAACTTTGGGCCTCAAGCGCCGTGAGCACCAGGTTTCTAACCGTAGCGTCATCCTCGACAACAAGGATTTTTGCATGGCTCTCAATCGGCATGGTCTATATCTCCATTCTCCATACGATGCAAGGGCAGCGTAAACCAAAACGCGCATCCATGCGGCTCGACCGCATCGACGCCAATGCTGCCGCCATGTGCCTCCACGATCGATTTGCATAAAGCAAGCCCTAGGCCCACGCTCCTTTTCGAATCTGCCAGAGCATGACTTGCCGTGTAGAACGATTCGAACACACGGGAACGATCCCCTTCGGCAATACCGGGGCCGTTATCCTCCACACGCACAACGGCCATGTTGGCATCGGCGCGCGACATAATGCGAATACGCGAGCCCACCTGAGTATAGGCAACGGCATTGTTCAGCAGGTTCACCACAACTTGCACCATAAGACGCGCATCCACGTCGACAAGCAAAAGATCGCGGCTCGGCTCGACCTCGATGTCGTGGAACTCGGAGTCCGGGCTTACATGGCGCAGCGCTTCCTCGACGATATCATCGAGTAGCTCCGTTGTCGTCGAAAGGTGCACCTCACCATTCTCCAAGCGCGTGATCGCAAGCAGGTTTTCCACCGTGGCATTGAGCCACATGGCATCGGAGCGGATATCGCGCAAAAGCCCTTCGCGCTTCTTGGCACTCAGGTCCTCGCCATCAGACAGGAGCACATCGGCATTGCCCGAAATTGCCGTAAGGGGCGTTCTCAAGTCATGCGAGATAGACCTGAGCAGGTTGGCACGCAGCTGCTCATTTTTAGCCAGAACGGCAGCCTTTTCGCGCTCCTCAAGCGCCCTTGCACGGGCAAGGGCAAGCGATGCCTCTCCCGCAACGGCCTCGGCCTCGTTGCGCTCCGCGGGAAGCGGGGCTGCGCCCATAAGGCAGATGCCCATGACGCCCACGACATCGGTGCCAGAGCGCAGGGGCAGGTACAAGCCGGATGCCGAAGGAAAAAGCTTCGTCCCAACGCCGACGCTCTCGCCGTCCTCCAAGGCCCTTCTTGCCATAGAGAGCTCGATCACCGGAGGGGTTGGAGATGCGCCGGCCGAGGAGAAGCTCCTTTGCTCCAAGAAGCCCTCCCCCTCATCGCAGTACCACACAACCGTTGCGTCAAGGAGCCTCGACAGCTGGGCGCCCGCCGCGCTCACGATCTCGCGGCGCGTCTCGCAGCGACGAAAGGCCTCGTCTGCCTCCAGCATAATCTTGGTCCTGCGGTACGCCGTGTGAGAAGCGTGCAGTTCTCGCCTCAGCGTCATGGCAACCGTGCTTGCAATAAGGGCGACCGCAAACATCACGGCAAAGGTAGCAGGATACGCGCGCCCCCAGGCCGTCAACGAAAAGCGCGGCGTGGTGAAAAAGTAGTTATACAGGAGCGCAGAAAGCGCCGATGCGACAAGGCAGTACGCACGCTTTACCGTGAAGAGTGATATGCAAAGAACCGCAAGCACATAGGTAACGACGATGCACGCCTCCATATCAAAGGCAAAGAAGGCAAAACCCACCAGCGTGGCCGTCACCAAAAACAAGAATATGCAGGCAAGATCGATCGCATAGCGCTTTGGCGTGGGGTCGTCGGACCAAGCGAAAACCTTGCTTTCGAGCCAAGAAGCACCCAGACGGTCCCTCCTGCTGCTATCCAACCGCTCGCGCCGCTCCAACACCCGCGCGTCCCTCCCGTTTCATCGGTATCGTTTGCGAGTATCTTACAACCCAACGCGCAAAAGCATCGAAATGAAACAATAGACAGGCAGGGCGCAGCTCATGCAAAAGCGGAGGCACGATCCCGCCTGCATGGCTTCTCTCAATATGAAATAAAAGGTCCGCGCACATAAAAATGCCCGCATCCGGAAAAACCCGGACGCGGGCATGCATAGGGGGCTGAGCTTATGGAGCATCGAGCAAAATCGAGAGGCAACTTAGCCTATTGCCCGAGCGCCTGGACGTCCCTCAAACAGGGATGCGCCGCCCACACGTTAACCAGCTACTCGTTATCGCCGGCAGTCATTTGCGTAGCCGACAGCTGGCCCTCGGTTGCCGCAGCGGCATCGGGCCACACCCAGCTGGTAAATGCCGGATGATCGTAGCCCTCGTCCACAGCAAACTGGAAGGCTTCCTGGCGGAAGTTCTCCCACTCCTCAATCTGCGCCGCCCACTTCTGAGCATCCACCATGCGCAGGGCGTCGGCGGCAAGCGCCCAACGGTCCATGTTGTTGAGGCGCAGCATGTCGAAGGGAGTCGTCGTGGAGCCCTTCTCCTCGTAGCCGTGCACGTGGAAGTTGTCATGGTTGGGGCGATCCCAAATCAGACGATGAATCGTGCCCGCATATGCGTGGAAGCAGAACAGAACCGGCTTGTCGGTACCAAAGAACTCGGCAAAACGCTCATTGGAGATAGCCTGGTCGTTCTCGGCCGTGCTCTTGATCTTGAGTAGGTCGACCACGTTCACGAAGGTCGCCTTCACGCCGATCTTCTTGAGCATGTCGAGCGCTGCCAGCGCCTCGAGCGTGGGCACGTCGCCGCAAGAAGCGATGACCAGGTCGGCCTCATCAAGGCTGGAAGCACTGCTTGCCCACTTCCACTCGGCAAGGCCCTCTTCAAGCTCGGCACGGGCCTCGTCCACCGTGATGAACGTCGGCGCCGGCTGCTTGCCACAGAAGATGGCATTCACGCAGTTTGTGGACGTATACGCGCGCTCGGCCACGGCAAGTGCCATATTTGCATCGCACGGATAGTACGCATTGACCACATGGGTGTCGTTTGCCTTGTTGAGCAGCAGATCCACAAAACCGGGGTCCTGATGCGAGAATCCGTTGTGGTCCTGACGCCACACGTGGCTGGACAGCAGGATATTCAAGCCGGAGATGGGAGCACGCCAGGGAATCTCGCGCACGCAGGCCTCAAGCCACTTGCAGTGCTGGTTGACCATGGAGTCGACGATATGCACAAACGACTCGTAGGAGCTCCACACGCCATGACGACCGGTGAGGGTATAGGCCTCGAGGAAGCCCTCGCACTGATGCTCGGACAGCTGCTCGACCACGCGGCCAGTGGGCGCCAGCAGCTCATCGTTGTCGGCGTCGGCATAGTGGCCGCCATCCCACTGCTTGCGCGTCACCTTGTAAGCGTCCTGCAGGCGGTTGGATGCGGTCTCGTCCGGACCGAAGATACGGAAGTCGTCGTTGAGCTCCATGACATCGGCGGTGTAGGCACCAAAGACGCGCGCCGCCTCGGTTGCACCCCAGCCATGGCCCTTCTCCGCCACGGGAACCTCATGGGCATGGATGTCGGGCAGTGTAAGCTCGTGACGCACCTTGCCACCGTTTGCATTGGGGTTGGCACCGATGCGCAGGTCGCCTGTAGGCATAAAAGACGTTACCTCGGGGCGAATCTGGCCCTCTGCGGTAAAGAGCTCCTCGGGCTTATACGAGCGAAGCCAGCTGCGCAGCACGCGGAAGTGCTCGTGCGTATCCTTGGCAGACGCCAGAGGCACCTGGTGCGCACGCCAGCTGCCCTCGGTCTTTTTGCCATCGATATGCTTGGGGCACGTCCAGCCCTTGGGCGTGCGGAACACGATCATCGGGTAGACGGGACGCGTCTCGTCGCCCGCCTCGGCGCGTGCCTTGATGTCGCAGATCTTGTTAAAGACCTCTTCGAACAGGTCGGCAAAGCGGCGATGGATGGAGCTGTGGGGCTCGTTGTCAAAGCCGGCCACAAAGAAGTGCGGCTCGTAGCCCATGCCCTCAAAGAACTTAGTGAGCTCTTCGTCGGAGATGCGCGCCAGAATCGTGGGGTTGGCGATCTTATAGCCATTAAGGTGCAGGATGGGCAGCACGATACCATCGGTCTTGGGATTCACAAGCTTGTTGGACTGCCAAGAGGTCGCAAGCGGACCGGTCTCGGACTCGCCATCGCCCACCACGGCCACGGCAAGAAGGCTCGGGTTATCCATCACGGCACCGTACGCGTGGGACAGGGTGTAGCCCAGCTCGCCGCCCTCGTGGATGGAACCCGGAGTCTCGGGCGCAAAGTGGCTGGGAATGCCGCCGGGATAGGAGAACTGGCGGAAGAACTTCTGCAGGCCGGCCTCGTCAT
>OLPO01000246.1_pt1 | contig 46162 bp, 42 predicted proteins | sample 1672831 | NCBI WGS metagenome assembly OLPO01 (sample SAMEA3136728, study PRJEB25190) | human gut metagenome
AAGAGCGTTGCTGCCTAGGCTAGCCCCTTGTCACACAAACTACCGAAGCCTCAAAAAAAAGCAGCACGTTCTCCTCGTCTTTTTGAAGCTTATCAAAATAACGATCTTCGCCACCCAAGCTAAAATCCGTCGCCGTCGTCAGCGCTGAATAGTTCTGAGTGTACGGTTCATGGCTCTCTGCAACACAACCTGTCACTGAGCCCACAAGCACCCCAAGTAAAAGCACCGCGACGACAAATGAGGCGTTTTTTCGAAGCCATTTTTTGCACATAGGAAACACCTCCTCTAAGAGCTGATTCTGGCCTGTCATAGTAAACGTAAGCTGATCAGCAAAATTACTATATAACAATTATTTTTGTAACACAAGGTCAATAGTTATTTTTTTTTAATAATTTATAAGTAGCAGTATCGAGCGAACTGCCCAAGTAACAAAGCAGCAAAAAGACATTCCAGGTATTCGAATTGTTTTAGATTTCCCCTAGACTATCGTTGATGCATGGTCTACTATGTTTATTGTCGTACAATAATTTCTACGAGAGGAGTCCTCATGCTGTTCTTTAGTGACAACACATTCGCCGCCGCTTGCCTAGGCATAGGCCCTACAGGTCATTGCGTTCAAATTGGAATTGCCACGCCCGCTCCAGACGATTGCCCCGAGCAATAGCAGCAAGACAGGCGTTGGAGCCCAACAGTGGATAAGCAATTAGCCGCAATCAAGACAACGCGGAGCAAGCTCGTTTCAACAAGTCGTGGACTCGCCACTCTCTTCTTGATCATTTTCGTTTTGTACTGCGCCGCCCATGTCGCGGTTTTTCTTTATATGGCCCTATTACCCAATGGGTTTTCCTATCTCGGCCCTTCAACGCTTGCGGGCACCTTGCCTTTCATCATTCCTTCTATATCAGGCGGTTTCACCATTTTCTTGCTCTGGCGCATTTTCCGTGAAATCGGGCGCAATGCCTCCCCTTTCACACCATTGCGGGTTCGACAAATCAGAGCGTTAGGTTTCCTCTTTTTGGCTACGGCGATTTGCGGCTTCTTCATCACCCCCGGCACAGATGTTGGCGCCATCAATGGGGGTGCCCATATGCTCATCGAAAGCGATGCGTCTGCGAGCGATTCGATTCACGTTGATGCAACCAGCTTCATGATCTCCATAGTGTGTTTCGCGCTCTCATTTATTTTTAGCTATGGTGCCACTCTTGAGCAGGAAACCGACGACCTAGTGTAAAATCACGGCCATGAAATACGCAATCCAGCTCGGTAAGCTCATGAAGGAACGCGGTGTGCGCGGCACCGACCTCGTTGAGCTTACCGGACATACTCCGGCCAATATTTCGCGCTTGCGACAGGGGAAGATCCGTTCGGTGCGGTTCTCCACCTTGTTCGCTATCTGCGATCGCTTGGACTGCGCCCCCGGCGACATCCTCATTCGCATCACCGATGAGGAGGCCGAACATCCCGAGAAGGGCGTCTTCGTGATCAATTTAGAAGACGAAGCCGACGACTAGCGCTTCCGCTCCCCACCCCTCACCCCAAGGCTTAACAAAGGCGAAACACCGGGGTCGGTTTCGCGAAACATTGCTCTCCTATGCTGACGATACAGCATTCCGCACAATGCACAAGGAGAACGCTATGTACGATTTCGACCGACCGCGCACCGCGCGCCCCGACGCCGCAGGCACCGGGACCGTCGCCGGCTCCGGCCGCCTTGCGCCCTGCGACCGGCACCCGCGCGCGCCCCGCGAGGGCGATGTGCGCATCCCCGCCGGGTGCGCCATCGCGGCCATCATGGACCGAAGCGGCGCGCGGCACGACGGGAGCGACATCCTGCGCTCCATCGCGCTCATGCACGACCGCTCCAACGGCCTGGGCGGCGGCTTCGCGGCCTACGGCATCTACCCGGAGTACGAGGAGCTATACGCCTTCCACATCATGTACGAGTCCGATGAGGCCCGGCGCGAGACCGAGGCCTACCTGGACACCTACTTCATGAGCGAGAAGCAGGAGCGCATCCCCACCGAGCCCGTCGCCTCCATCAAGAACCCGCCGGACATCTGGCGCTACTTCGCCGCGCCCCACCCCATGCGCCTGGCGGCCAGCGGCCTGGATGAGGCCGAGTACACCATGGCCCACGTCTTCTACATCAACGGAAAGATCGACGGGGCCTTCGTCGCCTCGTCGGGCAAGAACATGGGCGCCTTCAAGGGCGTGGGCTACCCCGAGGACATCGGCGCGTTCTACCGCATCTGCGACTACGACGCCTGGGCCTGGACGGCCCACGGGCGCTTCCCCACCAACACCCCCGGCTGGTGGGGCGGCGCACACCCGTTCACGCTGCTGAACTGGTCGGTGGTGCACAACGGCGAGATTTCCAGCTACGACGCGAACCGCCGCTACGTGGAGCAGTTCGGCTACGACTGCGAGCTGCAGACCGACACCGAGGTCATCACCTACCTGTTCGATCTGCTGAGCCGCCGCCACGGGCTCACGCCGGAGCTGGCCGCCCACATCATGACCGCTCCGGCCTGGGACGAGATCGACGCCATGGAACCCGCCGACGCTGCCTTCGAAACCGCCCTGCGCACCACCTACGCGAGCGCACTCGTGAACGGGCCCTTCTCGGTGATCTTGGGATCGAACGAGGGGCTGCTCGCCATCAACGACCGGCTGAAGCTGCGGGCGCTCATGGCCGCCGAGAAGGGCTCCATGGTGTATATGGCCAGCGAGCAGGCGGCCATCGAGCTGGTGTGCCCCGACGCTGAGAACATGCGCGCCATCGGGGGCGGCGAGCCCTTCGTGGTGCAGCTTGATTCCGTGGTCGCCGCCAAGGCCGCCGCCGATGCCGACGCCGAGAACGATCCGCACAACGCGCCGCTGGCCCACGAAGTCGGCGTGCTGCCCCGCCGGAAGGAGGCTTAAATCATGCGCGACTTCCGCAACCCCCGCTACAAAGTACTGCGCGACCGGGAAGAATGCATCGAATGCGACCTGTGCGTGCGCCAATGCGCCAACGAGGTGCACTACCGCGACGAGAAAACTGGCGCCCTGCGCGCCGATTCCATGAAGTGCGTGAACTGCCAGCGCTGCACGCTTCTGTGCCCCACCCGGGCCCTTGCCATCACCCGCTGGCCCCAGGTGGATGCCGGAAGCGCCGTGTGGACCGAAGGCGCCATGGACGACATCACCGCCCAGGCGCAGACCGGAGGGGTGCTCCTCGCCTCCATGGGCAACCCGAAGAGCTACCACATCTACTGGGAGCATCTGCTGCTGAATGCGAGCCAGGTGACCAACCCCTCCATCGATCCCTTGCGCGAGCCCATGGAAACCCGCGTGGTGCTGGGCAGCCGCCCGAGCAAGCTGCGCGTGAACGAGCGCACCCGCACCGTCGTCTCTCCCCTTCCGCCCCAGCTGTCGCTAGATGTGCCCATCATGTTCTCGGCCATGAGCTTCGGCTCGGTGTCGCTTAACACTCAGAAGGCGCTCGCGATGGCCGCGCGCGAGCTGGGCACCTACTTCAACTGCGGCGAGGGCGGCCTGCACCGCGATTTGGAACCCTACGCCGACCGCGCCATCGTGCAGGTGGCCAGCGGACGCTTCGGCGTGGACCCGCACTACCTGAACGCCGGCGCCGCCATCGAGATCAAGATCGGCCAAGGCGCCAAGCCCGGCATCGGGGGGCATCTGCCCGGCGAGAAGATCAACGAGGAGGTGTCGCGCACCCGCATGATTCCCAAGGGCACCGACGCCATCTCGCCGGCGCCGCACCACGATATCTACTCCATCGAGGACTTGCGCCAGCTCATCTTCTCGCTGAAGGAGGCCACCGGCTACGCCAAGCCCGTGGCCGTGAAGGTGGCCGCCGTGCACAACGTGGCCGCCATCGCCTCCGGCATGGCCCGGGCCGGCGCCGACATTATCGTGCTGGACGGCTTCCGCGGCGGCACGGGCGCGGCGCCCAAGCGCATTCGCGACAACGTGGGCATCCCCATCGAGCTGGCCCTGGCGGCCGTGGACGAGCGGCTGCGCCAGGAGGGCATCCGCTCCACAGTGAGCCTCGTGGCCTCGGGCACCCTGCGCAACGCCGCCGACGTGGTACGGGCCGTGGCCCTCGGCGCCGACGCCGTCTCCATTGGCTCGGCGGCGCTCATCGCCATGGGCTGCCACCAGTGCGGCGACTGCGCGAGCGGCCGCTGCAACTGGGGTATCGCCACCCAGCGGGCCGATCTGGTGGCCCGTCTGAACCCCGAGGCCGCCGCCGAGCGCGTGGTGAACCTCGCGTCCGGCTGGAACCGCGAGATTCAGGAGATGATGGGCGGCATGGGCATCAACGCCATCGACTCCCTGCGCGGCAACCGGCTCATGCTACGCGGCGTGGGCCTGAACGAGAAGGAACTGGAAATCCTCGGCGTAAAGTACGCGGGAGAGTGATCGCATGGCTGAAACCATCATCGTGGAATTGGGAACGAAGCACTTCCAAGAGGCCAATGCCGCCGTGCGCGCGGCGCTCGCCGAAGCCGACACCGTCTGCATCGTGGAGGCCTACGCCCAGCGCTACCTGGGCTGCACCCTGCCCGCGGGCAAGCGCTTGGAAATCCACGGAACCCCGGGCAACGATCTGGCCTGCTACATGGACGGCGGCGAGATGGAGGTGTTCGGAAGCGCCCAGGACCAAACCGCCAACACCATGAACGCCGGCACCGTGGTGGTCCACGGGCGCGTGGGGGATGCGGCCGGCTACGCCATGCGCGGCGGCGAGCTCATCGTGCGCGACGGCTGCGGCTGGCGCGGCGGCATCAACATGAAGCAGTACGGCGGGAAGTGCCCGGTCATCGTCATCGGCGGGGATGCGGGCAACTTCCTCGGCGAGTACATGGCCGGCGGCATCATCGTGCTTATGGGCCGCGCCGGCGATCATTTGGCCTCCGGCATGCACGGCGGGGTCATCTATCTGCGCCGTGACAACGCGCCGGTCGTGGTGCCCGACGGACTGGATGTGGGAGAGCTGACCGACGATGACGCAGCGACTCTTGGCGCGCTGCTCGCCCGCTACGACGCCTGCTTCGGCACCGAGCCCCACGAGCAGGCGAGCGTGGATGAGTTCGTCGCCCTGCGCCCCGCTTCCAGCCGGCCTTACGCGGCCATGTACGCGAGCTAGACGCGCTTCGGTCGCAGAAAACGCACACCTCTCCACCACCAACCGCCAGAAGCACCCGCCGAGAACCAGCTCGCCCGCCGCCGGGCCTCGCAAAGCGCAAGAGGCGCCTCGGGGAGGGTCGAGGCGCCTCTTGGCAAGAATGACACCGGGCGCTCGTCGAAAAGCGCCCGGCAGAGGGGGATGGAAAAAAATTACAGGCTGGCGACGTACTTGCCGGTCACATAGCCCTGCGTGTGGGCACGGCCGAGGGACAGGCCCGGCATGTACATGGAGTAATCCACGCCGCCGTAGAAGTTGCCGGCGGTGTTGCCCACGGCGAACAGACCCGGAATGGGCTCGCCGGTCTCAACAGCCAGCACTTCCATGTTCGGGCCAACGTTCACGCCAGACACGACGGCCGACACGCGCACATGGCGATGGATGCCGTAGAAGGGCGGCGTGTCGATGGCGGTCAGCCACTTGGCCTCCTTGCCGAAGTCGAGATCCTTGCCGGCGGCGACGCACTCGTTGTAGCGCTTCACGCTCTCGACAAACGCAGCCGTGTCGGTGATGCCCAGCTTCTCGGCCAGCTCTTCCAGCGTGTCGGCCTTAAACGTGGCGATCTGATCCTTGAAGACACCGGTCTTCTCGCCGTCCTCCTCGGGCATGTACACCTTGATGGCCTCGGGATCGAACAGCTTGCCCGGCCACTCGGCAGCAGCAGTCATATAGTTGCTGTCGAAAATCTGGTTGTAATCGCCCTGGTCAGCCTCGCTGCGCAGGAAGTTGTTCATCAGCGACATGCCGAGCGTTTCGTCGCAGAAGCGCGTGCCATCGTTCTTCACGGCCAGGAAGGGCATGTCGGCCATGGAGCCCGGGCCGCCGTCGAAGTCGTGCAGCATCTTGGTGTGCGTGATGTCTTCGATGGCACCGCCGGCCCACACGGCCATCTTGTGGCCATCGCCGGTCTTGTTCATCTGCTTGCGACCGAGATTCTGCAGGTCGGGCAGGTAGTAGGCCATCATATCGTCGTCGTTCTGGTAGTCGCCCGTGGCCAAGATGACGCCCTTGGCGGCATTGAACTGCACGTTGCCGTCAGCGGTTTCCGCAATGACACCGGTCACGCCGGAGGCATCGCCCACGAGCTGCTTGGCCTCGGTATCGTAGAACACCTCCACGCCCTGAGAGGCGGCGTACTCGGCCAGCACCTGCATGCCGTTGCCCGTGTTGTAGGGCTTCGGACCGAAGTCGATGGACAGGTAGTCCATGGGATACCCATTCACTTCCTTGATGGCAGCCGTCCACTTCATCGTGCTGTCGGAAATCTGGGCACCCTGGGCGGTGGCCAAGTCGAGCAACCACGTGATGCACTCGCCGGAGTTCTTCGCCCACAGCTCTACCTGCTCGCGCTTGCCGCGGTACTGATGGTCCTTGATGAGGCGCGACACCACGGCCTCCACGCCGGCCGGGTCGGAGGTGTCCAGCAGAATGCCCGTAGCGGTGTTGCCCTGGGAGATGGCCGTCGACTCCTTCTGGATGAGGGCGACGGTGGCTCCGGCCTCGCGGGCCGTAATGGCGGCGGGCACGCCAGAAGCACCGGCGCCCACGATAACCACGTCGTAGTCCTTGGTCTCGGCGATATCGGTGATGGGCTCGGGCGCGGCCAGGAAGCTCGGAAGCCCCTCGCGCACGTGACCGGCCACGGTGGTCGTGCCGGTGGCGGCAGTCGGCGTGTCGCTCGAAGCGGAGCCAGCAGCGGCGCTGCCGGTCGGCGAGCAGGCGCCCAGAAGCGCAGCACCGCCGAGACCCGCCGCAGCCAGGCCGCCGATCTTGAACAGGTTACGTCGAGTGAATTCAGCAGTCATGGTGAGTCCTTTCTGTTACCCCTTGATTGCCTGCGCCAGAAGATCTCGGGGTTCCCTCCCCTGCGACTCCTCGGGACGCTGGGGCCACCCTAGCAGTCATCATGGGCGCACAAACATCGACCATCAGCGCATTTCGCGGGTTTATTTTTATAACCCCTTGTCATAACCCCCGCCTGATCAGGCCCGTTACCCAATGCTCCCAAAACATGATGGAAAAGGTTACGGTATCATAGACCCTAGTTTTTTCGGAAAGACTCGGAGGGGGGTTAAGGCCATGCACAGCGCACCGCAGGCTGCGAGCAAGAAACTCATAGGCAAGTCGGAGTCGGAGCCAACTCCGACTGCAGGCTCGGCTCCGACCTCAAGCGCGGCGCAAGCGCCGTCAGCATCCGGAGCATCGTCGGCACCTTCCGATCCCTGGGTCTTCGGAGGTACGGCGACCCCGGAGGAAGACGAAGGGCACCGCTTCCCTGTGGTGCCCTTCGTCTTCCTCGGGGTGGGCTTCTACCGCGCCTGGATCGAGATCGCCTTCGTCGGCTCGTTCGTATCGTTTCCCGCGATCCCCTTCGGCGCTCGCGAGTGCTTTGACGGAGTGGGCGCCATCGTCATGCTCATCTGCGTGCTCCTCGCACGGCGCATTGGCCCCTTCTACCGCCATCCGTCGATCTTCGTGCTCTGCGGTGCATGCATGACGCTTGCCACCGTGGCACTGTTCGCCACCATGATCGTGCCGAGCCTCGGCTACACGGCAACATGGCTGGCCGCTATCGTCGGCGGCGTGGGACTGGGGCTCATCATTCTTATATGGAGCGAGGTGTTCGGCTGCCTGAGCCCTTTGCGAGTCACCCTCTATTACACGGCCTCCATCGCCCTGGGCGCGGTGATCGTCTACGTTTTCATGGGGCTGCGCCTACCGTGGCTCGCTTGCCTCACCGCGCTGCTGCCGGCGGTATCGCTTGTGCTCGCACGGCGCAGCATGAATCGCATCCCTGCAGAAAAACGGCCCCAGCCGAACCTCGTCAACTTCAAACCGCCGTGGAAGATTTTCCTGCTCATGGCCTTGTACGGGTTCGCTTACGGTATTTTGGAGACCCGCGTGTATACCGACTCCTTCGGGCCGCACTCATCGCCCGGAGTGCTTGTAGTGGCGCTCGTGATCTTCCTTAGCGTGGGCTTTCGCCGTGAGAAATTCGATTTCAACTCCATTGTGCGCATCGCGCTGCCGCTCACGGTGGCTGCGCTATGGCTCGTGCCCATGTGGGGCGCAGGAGCCACCCTCCTCAGCGGTCCTTGTGCTATCGGGGGCTACACGGCCGCCACCGTGCTGATCATGGCGCTGTGCTCGAATATGTGCTATCGCCACGGCGTATCGGCCATCTGGCTGTTCGGCATCGAGCGCTCGCTGCGACTCGCTTTCATGTTCCTCGGACGCACAGTGGCTAACATGGGAGAGCACGGAAGCCTCGGAGCCGGTGATGGCGGCCTGCTCATTTCGGGCCTTTCCATGATCGCCGTCATCATGGCCACCGTGCTGCTGCTGTCCCAGAAGAATGTAGACGGCCAGTGGGGCCTCTCGTTTTTGAACGGCAGCGGGAAAAGCCGCGCCGATAAGCACGCGCAGCAGGTGGACAATCGGTGCGCCGCCCTCGCCGCCGAATACCACCTCACGGCGCGAGAGCTGGAGATCCTCAAGCTGCTCGCCCGACACAAGACCGTGGGCATGATCGAGCGCGAGCTGGTCATTGCCAACGGCACCGCCAAGGCCCATGTGCGCCACATCTACCAAAAGCTGAACATCCATTCCAGAGAAGAGTTGTTCAACCTGCTTGATCCCCATCAGCTCGACCCTCTGGAAGAGCAGGAATAGAACTAATTCCAGGGGTCTTCCGAGAACAGAGGCTCGCGCTCGGCGGGACGGTCGGAATAGGGGTCGTAGCCGTCGTCGTCCTCGTTTTCCGCGCGAACAAAGGGGTCGCCGGAGGCCGCAGGACGCAGATGCCCCGATCCGGCGGCTGCGTCGCGCCCTTTCGCCTGCTGGCTCGGCAGCGGCTTCACCACGATGCGAGCGTGGGGATCTTTCCGCGGATCAATGGGCATGAGGTGCCTCCTTTCGTATACGCTTATCGATGCTCTTTTGAACTCGGGGCCCAGGGGCGACCAAGGTCGCCCCCTATGGGAATCAAGCTCGGCCTTCCCTCTGTAGGGGCGGACCTTGGTCCGCCCTCCCTACGACGTCAACCGTGCTCACGAGAGCTGGCCGGCGCGGGTGATGTCGTAGGGGGTTGTCTGGTACACATAGTAGTTCAGCCAGTTGGTGTAGAGCAACTGGGCGCAGGAGAACCACGTGGAAACCGGTTCGCGCGTCGGGTCGTCGTCGGGGAAGTAGTGGGCCGGCACGGCGATGCTCATCCCCTTGGCGATGTCGCGGTCGTATTCCGCTTTCAGCGTCTCGCGGTCGTACTCGGGATGCCCGAACACAAAGAAGTTCTGCGAGTCGGTGGACTTCGCCACGTACACGCCGGCCTCGTCGGACACGGCGATCAGCTCGAGCGCGGGATGTGCCTCGATGTCGGCCGCCCGCACCTCGGTGAAGCGCGAATGGGGCGCGAAGAACGTCTCGTCGAACCCGCGCACGAGCGGCGAGGTGCGCTTGACCACCTCGTGGGGGAACACGCCGAACATCTTCTCGGGCAGCTCGTGCTTGGGCACGCCGTAGTGGTAGTAGATGCCGGCCTGGGCGCCCCAGCAGATGTGCAGCGTGGAGTGCACGTGGGTCTTCGACCACTCCATGATCTCGCAGAGCTCCGGCCAGTAGTCCACCGCCTCGAATTCCAGCCGCTCCACCGGCGCGCCGGTGATGATGAGGCCGTCGAAGTGCTCGTCGCGCACTGCGTCGAAAGTGGTGTAGAAGGCCTCCAGATGCTCGGCGGCCGTGTTCTTCGAGTCGTGGCTCGCCGTTTGCAAAAGCTCCACTTCCACCTGGATGGGAGTGTTCGAAAGCTTGCGCAGAATCTGCGTCTCCGTGGTGATCTTCGTGGGCATGAGGTTCAAAAGCAACACGCGCAGAGGACGAATGTCCTGGTGCATGGCGCGATGCTCGGTCATGACGAAGATGTTCTCCTCTTCCAGCGCCGCCGTCGCCGGCAGCGCGTCGGGAATGCGAATGGGCATGCGTCCTCCTATTCCACGGCGGCCAGAGCCTGGTCGATGTCGGCGATGAGGTCGGCGGCGTCCTCAATGCCGCAGGACAGGCGGATGAGGTCGGCGCTGATGCCGGCCGCCTCGAGCTCGGCGTCGTTCATCTGGCGATGGGTCGCGTTGGCCGGGTGCAGCACGCAGGTGCGGGCATCGGCCACATGGGTGGCGATTTGGGCCAGGCGCAGGTTCTTCATGAACGTCTCGGCTGCCGCGCGCCCCCCGGCCACACCGAAGCTCACCACGCCGCAGGATCCGTCCGGCAGGTACTTCGCCGCCAGCGCCGCCTCGGAGTCGCCCGCAAGCGAGGGATGGCGCACCCAGGCCACCTTCGGGTGGGCCGCCAAGTGCTCGGCCACCGCGCGCCCGTTGGCGGCGTGTCGGGCCATGCGCAGATGCAGGCTCTCCAGACCCAGGTTGATGAGGAAGGCGTTCTGCGGCGACTGGATGGAGCCCAAATCGCGCATGAGCTGCGCCGTCGCCTTGGTGATGTAGGCGCCCTCCAAGCCGAAGCGCTCGGCGTACACCACGCCGTGGTAGCTCTCATCGGGCGTCGTGAGCCCCGGGAACTTGTCGGCGTGGGCGTTCCAATCGAACTTCCCCGCATCCACGATGACGCCTCCGACGGAAGCGCCGTGGCCGTCCATGTACTTGGTGGTGGAGTGGGTCACGATGTCGGCGCCCCACTCGACGGGACGGCACAGCACCGGCGTGGGGAAGGTGTTGTCCACGATGAGCGGCACGCCGTGGCCGTGGGCCGCCGCCGCGAAGCGCTCGATGTCGAGCACCGAGAGCGCCGGGTTCGCGATGGTCTCGCCGAAGACGCACTTCGTGTTGGGCCGGAAGGCGGCTTTAAGCTCCTCGTCGGTGCAGTGCGGATCGACGAACGTGCATTCAAGCCCCATGCGGCCCATGGTGTGGGCGAGCAGGTTGTAGGTGCCCCCGTAGATGGCCGAGGAGGCCACCACGTGATCGCCCGCGCCGGCGATGTTGAACACCGCGAAGAAGTTCGCCGCCTGGCCCGAGGAGGTGAGCATGGCCGCCGTGCCGCCTTCCAGCTCGGCGACCTTCGCCGCCACCGCGTCGTTGGTGGGGTTCGCCAGGCGCGTGTAGAAGTAGCCGGACTCCTCCAGATCGAACAGGCGCCCCATGTGCTCGCTCGTGTCGTACTTCCAGGTGGTGTTCTGGTAGATGGGCACCTGGCGCGGCTCGCCGTCGCCGGGCCGCCATCCGCCTTGCACGCAGGTCGTTCCAATCCGCTCGCTCATTCAGGGCTCCTTTGGGTCTCGCATTTTTTTGCTCGCCCATTATAGGGGCACCCGGGCCACCCCGGTTATAGGAAGTCCCCAGCCAATGCCATCGGAAAAACCGAGAGCCTTCTGCCGAGACCCCCTCGATTATCCTGAAATGAACTATTGTTCTAAGAACATTTGTTTGCTATAATTCGCTTTGAGAAGACGGCAGTGCTTGCATTTATTGTTACTAATTGTTACAATAAATTGCGCCATGCAGGAGGTCGAGAGACATGCCCATGACAGCTAGAGAAGCGATACGGCTCACCAAGAAAATGGGCGGGCGCTTCGTCAGGCACGGAGCGAGACATGACATTTTCGCGAATGCTGCTGGCGAAGAGTTCCCTATCCCCTGGCATCCCGGAGATCTTTCGCCAGGGGTCGAGCGAGCCATCAAAGAAAAGCTAGGGCTTCTCTAATACTTCACCCGATAGAGAGGACGCGACCTATGAAATTTCTCTACGAAGCCATCCTCACCCCGTGGAACGGCGGGTGGGAGGCAGAGTTTCCCGATCTGGGCATCTGCACCCAGGGGGACACTCTGTTCGATGCGGCTTTCATGGCACAAGATCTGCTGACCCTCTGGATCTCCCAAGCGCTTCGCGAAGGACGGCCTTTGCCGGAGCCGCGGATGGACCATCCCGCCCCCGCAAACGGCAAAGCCATCGCCGTTGCCGTGGAATGTGATGCCGACACGCCTTCCCTCGCCACCATGACCGTCCAAGAGGCGGCGGATATCCTCGATGTCAGCACCTCGCGCATACACGCCATGATTCGCGACGGCATTCTGAGAACCGAGAAAGTTGGCAGCGCCCGCCTTGTGTCAGCCGACGACGTCATGGACTATTTCAATAGCCCCCGAACCGCCGGCCGCCCAAAGAAGGTCGCGACCACCTAATGTCGGGAGATGCGCCTAGCGAGCCTCCACTTTGTCGAGGAGCTCCTGTCGGTTGTTTACCAGAGCCTTCTCATAGATGTGGCGCACGTGGGTCTTCACGGTGCCCGTGGTCACGAACAGCTCGTTGGCGATGTAAGGAAGGGTGCGACCGCGCGCCAGCAGTGAGAGGATCTCCGTCTCGCGGGCCGTCAACCCCACGGCCCGGGCAAAAGCGGCAGCAGGATCCTCTTCTTGCGCTTCGTCCAACACGCTAGAGCCCTTACCCTCCGCAAGAGCAAGTTCGGGGGAGCAGGAAGACTTCCCCGTCCGATCCTGTTCTCTTCTTGGCGCCTCTTCCACCTCTTCCGCCTCTTCCATCTTTTCCACATCTCCCTCTGCCTCCTCACCCTCGTCCGCGCCTACCTGCGCGGCTTGGGCCACCACCATGAAGAACAGCGCGAGCACACCGGCACCGCATACGGCAGACAGCAGCAAAGGCGTCTCCCCCGCCACCTGAAACAGCAGTTTTCCCGCCAGGTTCCCCGCGAGCACCACGGCGCTGATCAGCGCCTGGCCCACGCCGAAGGCCACCAAGGGAGACAGGCCCTGAAGACGAATGCTGCGCGTCACCACCACATAGACGAGCGGCTGGAAGAACAGCGTGCAGCCCTGAACGAGCGCCCCTCCGACCGGCACCGCCGCCGCGCCGAGCACCAGAATGGCCACAAGACCCACGACGCTGAAGGTGACGGTGATGCGATACAGCTGCGCTACGGAGAAGGCCGCCCGCTCAGCCGTCAGGGGCACGAGCGCCATGGTGGCGATGCAGGCGCAAAGAGCGATGCCGCCCGGGTAAAGGCTGTCGGCCCCCTCGTAGGAAGTGCCCATGATGACCGAGGCCATCACGTTGCCCACAAGGGCCGCCACGGCAATCACCCCCAGCGAGCGCCACGGGAGCGCATGCAGCTCGCGCGAACCGGCCGTCACCTCGCCGGGAGCCTTCCCCGAGGAACCCGGCGAACCCGCTATGTCGGTAGAGAGAGCAGAGGAGGGGAACACCTCGGGAGCAAGCCCCGAACGTGCCGAGGCATCCCAGAACCAGAGGCCCCAGGAAGCTAGGGGCAGAAAGACAACAACGACCTGGGCCGCCACGACAAAGGGCGTTGCGACGTAAAGCAAGAGAATTGCGAAATAGATCCCATAGGCCACGAGGAACGAGACCATGACGACTGCCGACACATCCCTTGACTCCAAGGAGTAGCGGGCGCCCCAGGCGCAACCGAGCAGCGTTCCCGCAACCCCGCATATCGCCCCGCAGCCGACGAGGGGCCATGGCGCGTCGATCGCCACCGTCAGCGGAAGCAGCGCGCTCGCCAGCGCGAGCAGCGAGGCGCACACCAGCAGCACGCCGCGCCCCACCGCAACGGAGCGCTTCCGCAAAGCGAGGACGATGGCCACAGCGGCAACCACCACCGCACCTTGGGAGACGAAGAAACCGACTTCGATGCCGACGCCGCCGACCGGTCGCTCGGCGGGAATGAGCACGGGGCTCAGATACGCCAGAAACCCCCAAGCCCACAGGCAGGCCGAGCCGAACACCGCCCGGCCCCAGCCCACGCGGCGGGCGCCCCGCACCGCCTCGGCACCTTCTCGTTCATTTAGCACAGCCCCAGCCACCACACGCTCCTCTCTTGAACTGGAGTAAGTATCGCACAGATCAGTGCGGCCATCACGAACAACCACAGGAGATGACATGGCTTTGACCTGCGTTTTCTCAAATATCTACCGTTTCGGTAGATGGGGTTAGCGCACCTGGCGAGCAAAGATAGGGCCACCGCGTTGAGGCTCCGGCAAAGGGCCGGCACCCGACGCCGAGAGACACGATGGAGGGAACATCATGACCGAATGCACCCAACCCAGCACCCCGTCCGCCCCGTGCCCCACGGGCAGCTCGAACCCCGCCGCGGCGCCTTCCGTGAGCCGGCGCGGCTTCCTCTCCGGCGCGACCGTCGCCGCCGGGGCCGGCGCCCTCGCAGGCCTTGCGGGTTGCGCGCCCAAGACCCAGGCCGAAGTCGCGGGCGAGACCATCGCCGCCGACGATGCGGCGACCGGCGGCGCCATGCAGACCACCGATCCCGCCAAGGCCGTCTGGCCCGTGGTGGAGGAAGTGGAAGTGGGCTCGGCCGGCGAGGGAGTGGTCGCTTTTGTGGCAGAGCCCATCGCCGCCGATGAGATCGTCGCCACCCACGACGTGGACGTCGTCGTCTGCGGCCTGGGACCGGCCGGCGACGCCGCCGCCCTGGCCTGCGCCGAGCAGGGCCTGAAAACCGTGGCCGTGGAGAAGCAGAACCGCGGCAACTACAACTCGGCCACCATCGGCGGCACCAATTCCGAGCTGCACAAGTTCTGGGGCATGGAGTACGACACCACCGAGTGGATGTCAGACGCCATGATCGGCTGCTCGTTCCAGGCGGACATGACGCTGTACCAGCACTACCTCGAGAAGAACGGCGAAGCCGTGAACTGGTACATCAGCCACTTCGACAACCAAGACTTCAACGACTACCCCCTCACCTTCGCCGCCGGCGACTTCCCCGACTTCCGCGAGCAGTACGACCCCACGGCGCTCAGCCGCTCGTGGAACACGTCGCTGAACCTCCCCTATCCTCCCGGCGAGCTGGCCGACATTCTCGCTGGCATCCTCACCGAGGCCGGCGTCGAGATCCGCTACGAGACCCCGGCCTGCCAGTTGGTGACCGACGAGGCGGGCTCCGTGACCGGCGTCATCGTGAAGAGCGCCGACGGCTATGAGCAGTACAACTGCGCCAAGGGCGTCGTGCTCGCCACCGGCGGCTACGAGTTCAACCAGCAGATGCTGAAGGAGCGCTGCCGCCCCCGCGGCGTACCGGGCCGCTGGCTCACCGGCGCCTTCGGCAACACCGGCGACGGCCTTCAAATGGGAGTGGCCGTCGGCGCTGCCGAAGATGAGTTCCCGCAGTCCATCATGCTCGATCCCGAGCAGCTCATGCCCTTCGTGCGCGTGAACAAGCTCGGCAAGAGGTTCACCCCGGAGTACGACCCTTACGGCCAGCTGGCCATGGCCATCCAGTACCAGCCCGGCACCTACGATTTCTACATCGTGGACAGCGCCCTGGACACCAAGATCGACAAGGTTTGGACGCCGAGTTCTTCCTGCTACGGGCCCAAGGAGCAGTGGGTAGCTGCTGCCCAGAGCGAGAACGCCTTCAAGGCCGACACCCTGGAAGAGCTGGCCGAGCTCATGGAAGTGCCCGCCGACACCTTCGTGGAGACTATCAACCACTGGAACGAAATGTGCGCCGCCGGCGCCGACACCGACTTCGACATGCCCGGCTCCATGATGATGACCATCGATCAGCCGCCGTTCTACGCCACCAAGGAGTACGCTGACGGCCTGTGCACCACGGGCGGTCTCATCGTCGACACCGAGTGCCGCGTGCTCGACAAGGATCGCCGGCCCATCGAGGGCCTGTTCGCGGCCGGCATCGTGTCGGGAGGCATGTTCTACAACACCTATCCGCACCACCTGAACTGCCTCTCGCACACGCGCAACTGCCTGATGGGCTACACCATCGGCCAGGTGCTCGGCGGCAAGGAGTAGCTCCTCATCCCCACTTATTCCGATAGGGCGCCCTCCCTCCCCGCGCCCTGCACGCGAACGGGCGGCCGCCAAGCGCGCCGCCCGTTTCGTTGTCGTCCTTCTACCCGCGCACCGCGCCCGAGGGCACGATGGTCATCGATTGGAAGCGGTCGGCCATGTAGGTGTCGCCGAACTCGTGGTCGTAGAACTGCTGGATGGGCGTGTCGATGGGGTCGTGGGACAGGCGCATGTACCAGCAGTCGAGGGCCTGCAGGGTCATGACGGCGTCCACCAGCATGAAGCAGGCGGCCACAGTGGTAAGCATATAGCGCCAGTTCCACGGGATGAGGTTCACGAGCCTCAGCATGAACGGCAAGAGCAGCTTGATCCACACCACGCCGAGCAGACCCCAGCAGGCCATGAACGGCAGGCACGTGCGGCCGCCGAACAGTGATCCGGGCATGTTAGAGTAGTCCCAGGCCACCGCGCCGAACGCGTACTGCATGAACAGGCTCACGAACGCCTCGAAGGCACCGCCGATGACCGCCGCCACCAGAAAGATGACGAGCCAATTGCTTTTGTGGAAGCGGTTGAGGAAGATGGTCATGAGCACCGCGCCGCAACCGTAGATGGGCGAGAACGGGCCGAACAGCAGCCCCGCGCGGTCTTGCCATTGGCCTGGCACCACGAACAGAAAGTGGACGATCTCCTCCATGAGCAGCCCCAGCACGCTGGCCACGACGAAGATCCAGAACAGGTTGAAGAAGTTCAGCGTGATGTAGCCCTTGCCCGAGGGGTCGCGACCGAGCGTCCCGGCCTCCCCCTCCGCGTGCTCCTCGGCCTCGCGGGCCTTGCGATGGGCGCGGCGTTCTTCGAGCAGCGAGGGGTCGAGGTAGCTCTGCAGCGCCACCGTGACCGCGAAACCGACGCCGTAGGGAATAAGCTCGTAGCCAATGCCGGCCAGCATGATGGAGCACAGAGCCCCGGCCAGAAGAAGCACGTACAGCCCGTAGGAGAGCAGCGCTGCCCAGCGCCGCTGGTTGCGGATGAGGCGCACGCCGAACACAATGAGCGTGACGGCGAGGGCCACCAGCACGGCCAGATTCACGAAGGTCACCACGATGGTGGAGATGCCCTCCCCGCGCATAGCCCCAGAGTCGAACATGGTCACAGCCTGATACATGGTCTTCGCGATGACCGGCAGCGCGACGCCCGAGCCGATAATGAGCAGCACGCCGAACACGCGCAGCACCACCGGCAGGCGCTTCTTGTCGGCGGGGCTGGTGAATTCGGCAGCGATAGTGGCCGCGGTCTCATCAAGGGCGTGCTTTTTCTCGGCTAGAGCCTCCTTAGCGTCATCGACAATGACGCTCGGGTGCTCCACGGCGCGCACGACATCGCGGGCCTCGTCGGCGGCGTGGGCGAGCTTTTCCTCGGCCGCATGCACGATGCGCTCGGGGTGGCACGCGTCGTCTAAAGCCTCGCGGATCTCTTCTTTGTCGCGAGCAACGTCGGCCACCAACTCGGCATGATCGTTGTGCAGCTGATCGTGCCATTCGCGATGAGTTTCAGCCACGTCGGCCTTTTCGAATTCCACGGCCTTCTCAAGGTCGTCCCGCAGGTCGGCCTCGGCCTTGCGCGCGGCCTCTTCCAGGTGATCTACATGGCGTTTTTCGTCTCCCATGGCCGGCCTCCTTTTCCCTGAACGCGTATCTCGGCATCCAGTGTAAAGGGGCGCCCCGTGAAACCATGACCAACTGACGCAACGTCTGCCAACCCGATAAGCCCTCGTTATGCAGCGGTTACGGGAAACAAGCGGCCGGCGGCCTATCCCCAGCAGGCGATGAACATCGCAATGCCCACGAACACGACGGCTAGCCCCATAACGGCCATAATGTCGCTCAACTTGTGCACGTCAGCCTCCTCGCGCTCGTTCTGCTCTGATTCTCTATCTACTAGACGTTTGGGAAGTCCGCTTTGTTGCACGCCCCACCCACCTTCCACAAAAGCAGCACGAACCAGAGAGCGTCTCGACCGCGAAAGAGGGCTACGAAGAAACGCACGGGACAAGAACGTCGAGCAGGCGCCTCGCCAATCTAGCGCCCGAGGATCCCGTCGGTGTAGGCGTTGCGCGGGTGCACTTGGGCGGCATCGCGAGCGTTCGCCAGCTTCAGGGCGATAACGCGCCACGGGCTGCAATCGAGATACGCAACTTCCATGGCCGAAAGATCGGCATTATCGATGCCGTCCTGCTCGGCGAAGCTGTTACGGTAAATGACGAAGGCGTAGCGGATTACGCGCGTCTCACCCGGCATCAGCGTGTCATACCCGCCGGCAAGACCCACTATGAAGTCATCGCCACCAAGAGGATACAGCGCTGCTTGAGCATAATTGTCTGGAAGCATCCCGGCATCCATCATCGCGTTATCGCCCGTGAAGGCGGCGCACCGCAGCACAGGGTTCGGCGGCGCCGCGGGTTCGGTGCCGAGATTGCCAACCTCTGCATCGACCACCACCATGCGAACGTCCTCGTCGGCGAACAGCATTCCCGAACCTGCCGAGAGGTTCGTCTCGACGTACAGCGGATACCATTCCGTAAACGCCGCCGGAGACACCATGGCGCAATCGACGACGCGGGCCGAGAACGGGGCGATCTCCTCATCCCAGCTCTCGCTTTCCATCGAGGCCTTTCTCTCGGCATCGGTCATGGAATCCCAGTCCTCCTGCAGGTAGGGGCTTGCCTCAAGGTCGTATTTCATTCCCCAGTCCAAGTCATCCAGCACGACGGTCTCGCCAAAAGGCACTTCCACAATCTCCTCGGCCTTCCAATGGGGAGCGTAGCCCGAGGACATCCCCGTCGGCGTCTCCTGGGTTAAGGTAGCGCGCGCGGGCTGGGCGATGAAATGCGGCACCATCCAGCCGAGAGCCGCCAGAAGCACCCCTATGACCGCGACGCCGACAACAACGCGAATCGCCCGGTTCGGCTCTGACGCCTTCAAGCTCGTCTCTTCGGCCATAGCTCGCTCCTTTTCGCTCGATTACCGAGTCCAAACTAGCACGGGATCAGGCCAAAGGGCAATGGTGAGGTTTTTCACCCTAGGGCAAGCGCCTGCAATAAGATAAAGTGAGAGGCATCCAATCGGAAAAGGAGCCGAACCCGTGATTCCCTTCGCCAGCTTCATTATCGTCTTTTCCGCCCTAATCGGCGTAGGCGCGGCCTGCGCGGCCGTCGGGCAAGCTTGCTTTCGCCGACGCAGCGACGATGTGAGCACACGGCTGGCGGTACTGTGGTCGGTCGCGAGCATCGGGCTCTCCATTGTCGTGCCGGCACTGGATGGATTTCAGGCATCCAAAACGGCCGCGATCGCCTCAGCGGCGCTGCTGGCAGCAACCGCACTGGTCTCCTTTTTCCTAAGTCGTTACTGGCGCGAAGCCGCCATGAAGCGCGAAGCAGAGCGTTTGCAACTGGCGAAAAGCGGCTACGCTGACTCACAGCTGGCCGACCCGGAGGTGCCGCAAGAGCCTGATATCGAAGCCCTCTGCGCCAAGACCGCCCGCACCTACGACCTCACCCGCCGCGAAGAGGATGTGCTACGCCTCCTCGTTGAAGGACGCACGGCACCGCAAATCGCCGAGGAGCTCGTCGTCTCGCCCAACACCGTGAAAACCCACGTGCGCAACCTCTATCGAAAGCTCGGCATCAACCGCCGCGCCGACCTCGCCTGCCGCCTCGGGAGCTAAAGGAGACTTGAGCATGTCTGAAGCAGCTAGCACATCGAACATCGTCCTTTTCGAATCCTCCGATGGGGAGGTGAGATTAGATGTCGCGGTTGACGCCGGAAAGGACGAGATCTGGCTCAACCGCTCTCAGATGTCTCTCCTGTTCGATCGCGATGTCAAAACCATAGGCAAGCATATCGCCAACGCGCTTAAGGAGGAGCTGGAAGATTCGCCGAAACCAGTTGTCGCAAAATTTGCGACAACTGCTTCTGATGGCAAATCGTACCAGGTTGAATACTACAACCTCGACGTCATCATCTCGGTGGGCTACCGCGTGAAGTCTCAGCGCGGCGTTGAGTTCCGTCGCTGGGCCACCGACGTCCTGCGTCGTTATATCGTCGAGGGCCGCGCCGAGAACGAGAAGCGCCTGATCGACGGGCTATCATCGTGCAGCTGCCCCTAATCCCCGTAGGGGATGACGCCTGTGAAAGGGTAGGAGCCGTCGGTGGCTATGAGGAGGTAGTTGTCGGCGCCGCCGAACTCGTCGTCGGAGGCGTCGATGACGTACACGTTGGCGAAGTGACCGCGCAAGCGCTCCACCTGGGAGAAGAGGCGGTACATGGCGTCGCCGGTGTATTCCACGACGCAGTTAGCCATGAGCAGGCCGCCCGGCGTCAAGCGCGCGCGGGCGCAGGCGATACCCTCGTCACTGACGAAGAACGGTACCGCCTCGCGCCCGACGAAGACGTCGTTGATGATGGCATCGTAGGGGGCGCCGTCCGACCGCCGCAGGAACGCCTCGCCGTCTTCCACGAAGATGCGCAGATCGTCGGCGCGGCCCTCGGCGGCCAGCTGCATCTCCAGACGATCAAGGAAGAAACGCTCCCGGGCGATTTGCACCATGGCCGGATCAATCTCCACCACGTCCAGCGCAACGCCCGGATGCTCCAGCAGCAGCTGCTTGGGATAGGCGAACCCAGCGCCACCAAGCATGAGCACACGGTTTACAACCAGCGGATCCAGCGCCTCGGGAAGCGCCGCCTCGAAGAGGTGGTCGAAGGATCGCAGGTACGCAAAGGGGCACGTCGCCCAACGCTCGTCCAGATAGGTCGCCGACTGCAGCACCCCGCCCACATTCAGCATGCGCACAAGCGACCCGTCCTCCGCCGGCATCGCATACACCGCCGCCTCTCCGAACCGAGAAGGAAACACCTCGCGCTTCCCCGCGCGCCCGGTAACCCTGTCCCACCAATCCGCCAGCACCATCGCTCCTTTCCGAGCCTGCAACTGCGACCACGGCCGAACCTTATCGCACTCTGTGCCACAGTATCGCACAGAAACCGCCGTGTTAGTTTCAGTTGCTTGCCTGATCGGGCGGCAATCGCTATGGTTGAAAGGAGAATGAGATCATCGGCGACAAGGAGGGCCTTGTGCTGGGCGCCGCCCTCTTTGCCATACAGGAGTTCTCGGGCTCCATAGCGACCCAAGAAGCGGCGATCAACCGTACTATCATAGAATACGAGCTCGGCGGCCAGACAAGCCAGTTCGTCATCGACCTAGACGCCTATGACCCCACGACAGCCATCGGCTGCACCGGCTCCCCCACCATAGCCGACGCTGTCGACGTCCAGCAGTTCTACAACATCCCAGGCAGCGCCAGCGAATTCGAAGAGGCCGTCTGCACCTACATAGAAGACTACGGCGGCACCGTCACCTCCGTAGAGACGATCTCGGAGTCTTAGCTAGATTATTAACGGTATATCAGCGAATCTCGGGGGCTCGTTCGGCCAGCCCCCTGGAAACTCATCTAGCAGAGCACCTAGCCTCAGCCTTCCCATTGTCCTCGACAGCACCTGGTACCACCAGCCCACAGCTACGATTCCTCATTCGACGGCGTCAGCACCTGTCACGATTTCGCGGGGCGCCGTTGTCTGTAGCGCAATGCACCTTCAACTTCGGAAACTGCAAAAGCCCAGATCATAGCCATGGGATATCTTGGTCGTCGGAATCGGCGTAGAAGCAAACTGAGTAAGGCATATCGTCATTGGTAGGATCATCGTCTTCGCGACTGGCGGCGGGGAGCCATAGCTCGTGGCGAAGCACGGTGCCGCCCATCGCCTCTATGGCTTGATTCGCGCGTTCGGACAGCGCATCCAGGCCGCCCGGCTTCTTGAGAAGCTCCGCTGCATCCATGGCCTCCGCCATACCCGGCTCCCCAGCGCAGCCAATAACACGCTCATGATCCTCGGGATCCAGGAAAAGTCGCATCGACTTCTCCTCGCCATCGAGGCGATAAACGATCTTGCAGTAATCCGGGTCGTCGGCCACGCTATCCCACCATATCACGTATGAGAACTGCTGGTTTGGCAGCCAGACGAAAAGTCCGAAGGCCAGCGCCATAGCCGCCGCGCCGACGAGCGCCCATTTGAGGGAGCGCACGAGGCGATCGAGCCGTTGCGACTCGCTGGTAACGCGCTCATCCAGAAGAGAGGTCTCCCACGCAAGATCGCGGGGCTCTTTCTCCGCCATCGCGCTCTCTCCCAACAGTTCGGCGGCGCTTACGCCGAGAGCTCGCGCCAGGGCCATGAGCGAATCGGCGTCGGGAACCGAGGTGCCACGCTCCCACTTCGAGACGGTCTGGCGCACCACGTGGACGCGCTCGGCCAACTCATCCTGGCTCAATCCCTGCTCAGTGCGCAGCTTCTTGATGGTGTCCTTCAGCATGGCGCCAGCCCTTCTCGGAAACGTTCTCACCGCTTCACCGTAACAAGAAAGCTCCGCATGCGCAAGCAACGATGCTTAACAAAGGGGCGCTGAGCTGGCCTTGCGACGCAAGTGCGGTCGGCGCGAGGAACAAAACGAGACCTTCCCGCGTCATTTATGCGGTTGTGATCGAATAAAGTGGCCCTCCCCCTTCCATCGATTTGAGGAGAAGCCCATGAAGGAAAACGAACTCGAGTTCAGTGATTGGCCCATGTTCGATCTTCTGATGACGAACGAGGAGCTTTGCCGCGAGCTGCTTGAAGTAGTCCTCGATGCACCGGTGTCGAACATTGAGTACATCATCGCCGAGAACGATATCCGTCCGACGCTCACCAACCACGGCGTGCGTCTCGACGCCTACGTAAAAACCGAGAACGAGGTTTACAATATCGAGATGCAAACAGTCAAGCGGACTAAACTCGGTCGCCGTTTGCGCTTCTATCAGGGCGCCATGGACACCTTGGCACTACGCCGTGGCGAGCACTACGGAAACCTCCCTCCCTGCTACATCGTTTTCATCTGCCTGCACGATCCCTTCAATGCGGGGCTGCCGGTATACACGCTAAACGTAAAGTGCCAGGAGAATACGAGCGTGGAAACGGACCATGGGTTCACCTGGGTCGTCTTGGCTGCCTCTGCCTGGGACAGGCTCCCTCCGGGACGCCTGCGAAACCTGCTACACTATATTGCTACCGGAGAAGCGGGCGACGATCGGTTCGCCACGAAACTAGCCGCCGCCGTAAGGGCAGCGAACGGCGACGAAGCGTGGAGAAAGGAGAAGATGGCCTTGCTGACATTCGAGGAAGACATGGAGATCCAGAGACGCATGCTCGAGGAAGACCGGGAGGACCTCGAGACTCTAAGACGCATGCTCGAGGAAGACCGGGAAGACCTCGAGGCCCGAAGGCGCATGGTCGAGGAGCAAAGGTGCACGCTTGAGGAGCAACAGCGCGTGCTTGAGGAGCAAAGGCGCATGCTTCAGGAAGATCTCGAGAAACTAGAGCACATCGCCGTCGAGACAACGGAAAGCGAGGGACGGGCTGAAGGTCTTGAAGAGGGAGAAGCGCGTCTTGGCGCGTTGGTGACGGCGCTGATCGAATCGGGTCGCTCGGAAGAGGTAGCACTCGTTGCAACCGATGCCGCCGCTCGCCGTGCGCGATTCGAGGAATTCGGCCTCTAGAAAGAGCTTTCTCACGCTCACGTCTCCGCTCCACGTAAGACGGACTCGCGCGTCAGAGGGACCATCCTCCGACGCGCGAGGTTCGCCGTGGGCCGAAAGGTGAACCGTTTTATAGGGCCGCGGTGGCAATGCAGCCGGCGAGGACGAAGACGGCGACGGCGAGCAGGGCGACAGCGCAGAGCGTGGTGATCATGATAGGCTCCTTTCGCTCGGGCGGGACACGGGCTGGGCGATGTGCTCCCAATTGAGCCTTTCGGCGGTTCCGCATCCCCAATTTCGATGGTTCCATCATGGCAGCATCCACTTACGCTGCCGTTGCGCGTATCTTACGGTTTTGTCGTTTAAGCGCCGGCCTTGGCGAGAAAGATGTCGGGGTCGAGATCCTCCCATGAGGCGATGAGGAAGTCGGCGCGCTCGAAGAGCTGGTCGCGGGTGCCGGAGATGTCGTTGTCGTAGATGGCGCCAGTGCGGTAGCCGGCCGCGCGCAGGGTGTCCAGGGCGTAGGCGGCATCTTCGAAAGCCCAGGTGTGGGCGCGATCAGTGCCGAGGAAGCTGCGGGCGTGGTCGTAAACAGCCGGTTCGCGTTTGCTCGTCTGCAGGTCGTCCACAGACACGACGGTCTTCATGTAGGGGGCGAACCCACAGCGTTCCACGCAAGTGGCCAGCATATCGGCCGGCGTGGAGGAGGCTACCGCCATAGGCACGCCGCGCTCGTGCAGGGCCTGCACGAAGGCCAGCGCGCCCGGACGAGCCTCCACTTCGTTGGCGTAGAAGGCGCGCATGCGGTCGAAGATCATCTCGAGCACCGCCTCGTTGCTCTCGCCGAGACCGCACTGCTCATGCAGATAGGCGCTGGCCTCGGGCAGCGACATGGTGGTGATGGCTTCGGCGTCGGCCTCGGTCAGCGTGATGCCGGCCTCGGCCGCCAGCGTGCGATCCACCTCATGCCACGCTCCCATGGAATCCACCAGCGTCCCATCGCAATCGAAAATAACTCCGATGTCATTCATTTCACAACCTCACATTCTAGGCAAAGTCAGCGAGAGGCTCTGACGCGTTTCAGATTCGCCCGCCTTTGGGCCAAGTTGGCTTCGCCAACGCCGAGCCCAAAACAAGGGTGAATATGAAATGCGTCAGAGCCTCGCAGCGTCGAGTGGTCCGTGCGGCTGTCAGGCCGCACGGAACAGATTACTCTTCTACGCGGATGACGGAAGGCGTGTCCAGCACCACGTTGTCCAGGGCCAGGGCCTCTTCCAGAGCCTCGCGGATGTCGCGCTCGCGGCAGCGGTGGGTGACCACTACCTGGTCGACGCGCTCGGCGCCGGAGCGGCCGCGCTGCACGATGGACTTCACCGAGATGTTGTGACGCGCGAACACACCGGCCATGGTTTCCAGAACGCCCGGACGGTCGGTCACCGAGAAACGCAGGTAATAGCGCATGACCAGCTCGTCCATGGGCAGGATGGGCAGGTCATCGGTGCAGGTGCAGCCCACAATGGGGGCCACGCCCTGCTGAATGTGGCGCGCAACTTCCAGCACGTCGCCCATGACGGCACTAGCCGCGGCACCCGCGCCGGCGCCCTCGCCGAAGAACATGGTCTCGCCCACAAAGTCGCCCACCACGTAAATGGCGTTGAACACGCCGTTCACGGTGGCCAGCTGGTGGTTCGTCGGGATCATGGTGGGATGCACGCGTACATCGACCCCATCCTCGCGGCGATGGGCGATGGCCAGAAGCTTGATGACGTAGCCCATGTCGCGAGCAGCCTCGATATCCACCGGCGAGATGTTCGTGATGCCGTCGGTAAAGACATCGTCCAAGGTCACGCGCGAGTTGAAGGCGATGGAGGCCAAGATGGCGATCTTCGCCGCCGCGTCGAACCCGCCCACGTCCGCCGTGGGGTCGGCCTCGGCGAAGCCCTTCTGCTGCGCCTCGTGCAGGGCGTCCTCGTAGGACAGGCCGTTGTCGGCCATGCGGGTGAGCATGTAGTTGGTGGTGCCGTTCACAATGCCCATGACCGAGGTGATTTCGTTGGCGATGAGCGAGTGCTTCAGCGGATCGATGATGGGAATGCCGCCGCCCACGGACGCCTCGAAGGCCAGCTCCTTGCCGGCGGCCTCGGCAGCTTCCATGACCTCTTTGCCATGCGTGGCCATGAGCGCCTTGTTGGCCGTGACCACGTTCTTGCCGGCGGCGAGCGCGTTCAATACGACCGTGCGGGCGATGGTGGTGCCGCCGATGAGCTCCACCACGATATCGATCTCGGGATCGTTGATGATGTTGTTGAAGTTGTCGGTGAACAGGTGGCCGACCCCGTGGGCCTCGGCCTCGGCCGGCGACAGCGAGCACACGCGCGCCAGTTCGATATCCACGCCGAAGTGGCGCAGGAAGTCGTCCTTGTGCTTCTGGATGATGTCGATGCACCCACCGCCAACGGTGCCGGTGCCCACCAAGCCGATTTTCACTGCCATGTTACGTCCTCTCCCGAGCGCGAAAGTTCTCTGTGATCGGACGATTATACAAGCACCGCGAAGGAAGTCGTGCATCAGAGCGGGGAGAGGGCGGTTTCCCAGACCTCTGCGCGCCCTCTGGAGAACGCGGCCGTTAAGAAACAGCTTCCACGTCAGCAGCAACGATGTCGGGACAATACCGACTTATGTGCGTTCCTTTCGCTGTTTCTTTTGCCGCGTTCGGAAGGGGATAAAGCGCGCAGCGGGCTGGGAAACCGCCCTCTCCCCGCTCCACCATCAGCTTCTACGCGAAGATCTCTTTCTCAACCACCAGCTCGTTTTTGATGTGACCCACGAGCTTCTGCAGCGCGTCGATGCAGTTGGGGCGGATATCGGCGCCGATGAGCACGTACATGAGCGAATCGCCCACCTCGCAGCGCCCCTCGTTCAGCCAGGTGCGCACATAGTAGACGCCGGGCCAGGTGAGCGCCTCGGCCTCGGCGGCGGCCAGACCCTCCGCATCATAGGAGAACTCGACGGCCACCACCTCGCCCAAGTCTTCCACGCCTTCGCGCACCTGGGCCTTCGGGGTGATACGCACCACGCCGTTGTGGGTGAGGAACATGCCGCACTGGGCCGCCGCCGGATCGGCTTTAGCCTCGCGCAGCCACTGATCAACGGAAGGTTCGGTCTTCGCCATCTCGCGTCCTTTCGTTCGGAGCTTTCCAAAGTAGAGCATTTCGCTCGACATTATCTGTCGCCGAGAATATACCACAGGAGCTGGAACCTCGGCCGCACGCCGCCATTCCCTCCCAATTATCACACGGAAGGCCGCCGATTTTAAGCGCTTGAAACAGAGCCTTGTTACCATAGGCGCCAGACCATGAGAGACCTGCGCTGCGGCAACGCGGCGCTGCAACACGCCGAGAAAGGACACGGCCATGAGCTTGCCCGCCTCAGACCTGACGAAGAAGCCCGATATGCGCACCACCATGGAGCTGGGCGCCGTGCTGCCCGAGACCGCCGAGGTGCGCGACGACCACCTGTTCATCGGCGGCGTCGACATGGTAGAGCTGGCCCGCAAGGAGGGCACCGCACTCTACGTGTTCGACGAGGCCGACCTGCGCCACCGCATGGAGGCCTACCGCGAGGCCTTCCGCAGCCGCTACGAGAACTCCGACATCATTTACGCGTCGAAGGCGTTCCTGAACAAGGAAGTGGTGCGCATCGCCGAGGCCGAGGGGCTGTGCCTGGATGTGTCTGGCGGCGGCGAGCTGGCCTGCGCCCGCTCGGTAGACTTCCCCATGGAGCGCGTGTTCGTCCACGGCAACAACAAGACGCCCCGCGAGCTGGAAGAGGCCATCTCCGCCGGCGTGGGGCGCATCGTGCTTGATTCCCGCATCGAGCTGGCCCGCGTGAACGAGATCGCCGGGCGCCTCGGCGTGGTGCAGGACGTGTACATGCGCATCACCCCCGGCGTGGAGGCCGACACCCACGAGTACATCCGCACCGGTTGCGAGGACTCGAAGTTCGGCTTCACCATGCGCGAGGACTTCGCCTTCAAGTGCGTCGGCGACGTGCTGGCCGCCGAGAACGTGCGCCTGGTGGGCCTGCACTGCCACATCGGCTCGCAGATCTTCGCGCTGCACTCCTTCCGCGAGGCGGCGGCGGTCATGGTGGAGTTCATGGTCCGCATCCGCGACACCTACGGCCACGAGATCACCGAGCTGGACTTGGGCGGCGGCTTGGGCATCGCGTATTTGGCCGAGCATCAGCCCTCTTCCATCGACGACTTCGCCGAGGTCACCTGCTCGGCGGTGCGCGATTTGTGCGCGCTGCACAACCTGCCGTTGCCGCGCCTTCTGGTGGAGCCGGGCCGCTCGCTGGTGGCCCCGGCCGGCGTCACGCTGTACACCGTGGGCATCTTGAAGACGCTGCCGGGCATCCGCAAGTACGTGGCCATCGACGGCGGCATGTCCGACAATATCCGCACGGCGCTCTACCACGCCGACTACGAGCCCACCATCGCCAACAAAGCCGGGCAACCCCGCGAGGAAATCGTCACGCTGTGCGGCAAGCACTGCGAGAGCGGCGACGCCGTGGTCATCGACATGCCCCTGCAGAAGGCCGACCTCGGCGACATCGTGTGCGTGTTCGGCACCGGTGCCTACAACATGACCATGGCCAGCAACTACAACGGACAGCCCCGCCCGGCCGTGGTGTTCGTGCGCGACGGCGCATCGCGCGTGGTCACCCGCCGCGAGACCTACGAGGACCTCTACCAGCGCGACCTGTAGGGCACCGGCTTCTTGTCGGTTTTATTGCGGCGGGTTGGCGGAACCGTAATAAGGAACGGTTCACACCCTGGCAACGAAACCAGCTTGCTAAGGTGAAGGCAATCGCGGGAAGCGGCACCCACCCTCATGCCCATTTCCGCTCGTCCCTTGAGGCTCTGGGGCTCGTCGTTGGCGCGAGGCCTTGCGCCGCACGTTCAGGATCGAGGCCAAGCCCTATGAATGCCATTTACCTGCGCAGCAGCGTCCGTCAGTACACCGACGAGCCGGTGGACATCCGAGATATCGAGAAGCTGATGCGTGCCGCCATGGCCGCCCCCTCCGCCGTGAACCAGCAGCCCTGGGAATTCTACATCGCGCGGGACGAGACCACGCGCCTGGCTCTGGCCGCTTCAAGCCCCTACGGCACGCCGGCCAAACTCGCCCCCTGCGTCATTGTGGCGTGCCAGCGCACCGAGGGCCTGCGCGCGCCGCAAGACGCCTCCTACGACATGAGCGCTTCCGTGGAGAACATCCTCATCGAGGCCGCCAACCTGGGCCTGGGCGCCGTGTGGCTCGGCATCGCGCCGGAGAAGGATCGCATGGCCGCCGTTGATGTGGCCCTGGGAAGCCCGCGCGGCGTTACGCCCTTCGCGCTCATCGCCGTGGGCCATCCCGAGCACAAACCGGAGCCCAAAGGCCCCACGCGCTACGACGAGACGCGCGTGCACTGGATTTAGCATCACTCGGCCTTGGCCTTACGCTGGGCATCGCGACGGGCGCTGTTGCGCTCGGCGGTGACGTCGCTGAAGGCGCGGGTGAGGCCGCGCAGGGCATTCAACATGATCGTACGGTCCTCCGCAGGCGCTCCCATCACGCCGTCGCGCAAAATCGCCCACTCGCGGCCGCCCTCGAAGAGTTGGGAGGCATCGGTGATGCCGGCCGCCTTCAAAGCGGCGAACAGCGCGTTCACCATAGCCTCGCACTCGCTGCCGTCCAGGGAGGCGAGCCAGCGATCCAGCGCCTCAGCGCGACGCTGCGTGCGCTCGGGAAGCTCGGGGAGCGTGGCAAAGGTCTTCAACGCCCCGCTCACGTTTCGCGCAGTCTCTGCATCCCACACCTCGCCCGTATCGCGCGCACCTTCCGCATTGCTTCGACCCGCCTCGCCGTCCGCGCCTTCTACGACCCACCGGAACACCGAATGCTGCTCGAAGCCGCGCCCGGTGGCCTGCACCACCTCCACGGGCATGAAGGATTCCATGAGGATGCCCACCATGGAATCGGCCGGCACCTGCTTGGTCATGCGGCCCGCAAGCGGCTCGTAGTCAGCCGCCGTGAACAAACCGGCTTTGAACCCGGGACCATCGTGATTGTACAGGCGCGCGATGCGCTGCTTCACCTCCGGCGCCGCCGTGAGCGCCGCGTACTCGGCCAGGTTGCCGCCCTTGGAATGGCCACCCACCAGGAGCGTCTCGGGAAGACGCGGATCGGCGGCCACTGCCGCCAGATAGCGGGCCGCCAGCACCTGGGCCTCGACCGGCGCCCGATAGGCCATGTTGAAGTCCTCGCGCCACCCCGTGAGCGTCGTATCGGTGCCGCGAAAGCCCACGTAAGCGAAGTGCCCGGGGCACACGTAGGTCGTGGCGGCGAACTGCAAGTCGCGCGCCTCATCGAACGCAGCTGCGTGATCGTAGATGAGCAGATCGCGGAAACGCGGGCTGGCAGCCATCCAGAACAGCTGCTGCTTCATCTGCGCCGCGTGCATGCCGGAGAGCATCGTAGGGAACAGCTCGGCCCGCATAAGGTCGGCGAACCGCACGGGATCCAGCGGCGCCGTCGCATCCTGGGTCATTTCGGCTCGGTCCCGCCTCGCCGCCGGAGAAAGCTCCGCGACCTTCTCCATGCTCGCCGCTTTCGTCCCCGCAGTGCCAAGACCCTGGGGGCCGGCCAGCGGATCGTCGGCTCGAACGTCCGCGCCCTCCTTCGCGGCCCGCAGGCCTGCGCGTTCACCTGCACGTTCGCCCACACGCCCCCGCAGACGGCCGAGCAGACCGCGCAGCTCGCCCAAAGCCCCATGGCCCGCACGCACCTTCGGGGACGCAGCCTCTCCCGAAACCTGCGCACGGTACACCTGGGGCATGATGCCTTCGCCCCGCGCCATGCAGAACTGCGCGAGCAACGCCGAATCCACGGCATTGAAAGGCACTTCATCGAAAGTAGCCAGCTGGGTTTGCAGATATGTGAGCACATCGTTCATGACTGCATTATGGGATACCGCCGCGCCGCGCACGGCCGCCTCCCCCACCAGACACGGAGCCGTTGCCAAAGCAGCCTCGCGCCACCATGACCTTTCCACTTATCTTCCGCTACAATGACGCTGCAATTTCATTCAAAACGCTCGGGAGTCCAATGCAAAAGCATCTGGAATCCTGCACCAGGAAGGTTCCCATGACCACCGACACCCCCTCCGCCTCCCCAGTCCGCGCCTCGGGCAACAACGCCGACGCCCCTACTTCGGTCGCCGCGCCCCGCGAGCACTTCGCCAGCCGCCTCGGCTTCATCCTCATCTCGGCCGGCTGCGCCATCGGCCTGGGCAACGTGTGGCGCTTCCCCTACATCGCCGGCGAATACGGCGGCGCGGCCTTCATCCTGATGTATCTCATCTTCCTCGTCATTTTGGGTCTGCCTGTCATGGTCATGGAGTTCGCCGTCGGCCGCGCCTCCCAGCGTTCGGCCGCCCAAGCCTTCGACATCCTGCAGCCCTCGCGGCGCTGGCACTGGTTCTCCTGGTGGGCCTACATCGGTTGCATGCTGCTCATGATGTTCTACACCACGGTCTGCGGCTGGATGCTCGCCTACATGGCGAAAATGGCCACGGGCACCTTCGACGGCCTTGACCCCGACGGCGTCGCCGGCGTCTTCGGCACCATGCTCGCCAACCCCTCCGAGATGGTGGGCTGGATGCTCGCCGTCGTCGTCATCGGCTTCTTCGTGTGCAGCTTGGGCCTGCAGAAGGGTGTCGAACGTATTACGAAAGTGATGATGATCGCCCTGCTCGGCGTCATGGCGCTGCTCGTGGTGCGCTCCGTCACGCTGCCCGGCGCCGCCGAGGGTCTGGAATTCTATCTGGTTCCCGACTTCGGCAAGATGTTCGCCGGCGGCCTGTCCGGCTTCGGGGACGCCGTGTACGCCGCCATGGGCCAGGCGTTCTTCACGCTGTCGCTCGGCATCTCGGCCATGGAGGTCTTCGGCAGCCGCATCGGCAAGCAGAACTCGCTCACGGGCGAGGCCCTGCGCATCTGCGGCCTGGACACCGCCGTGGCCATCCTCGCGGGCCTCATCATCTTCCCCGCCTGCTTCGCTTTCGCCGTCGCCCCCGACCAGGGCCCCTCGCTCGTGTTCGTCACCCTGCCCAACGTGTTCAACCAGATGCCTTTGGGGCAGCTGTGGGGCACGCTGTTCTTCGTGTTCATGAGCTTCGCGGCGCTCTCCACCATCATCGCCGTCTTCGAGAACCTCATCACCTTCACCATGGAAAAGTGGGATCTCGACCGCAAGCGCGCCTTGGCCCGCACCGCCGTGCTCGTCACCGTGCTGAGCCTGCCCTGTGCCCTGGGTTTCAACGTGCTTGCCGGCATCACCATTCCGGGCATCGGCGACATTCAATCCATCGAGGACTTCATCGTGTCGAACAACCTGCTGCCCTTGGGCAGTCTGCTGTACGTGGTGTTCTGCGTGTCGCGCAAAGGCTGGGGCTGGGACAACTTCCTTGCCGAGGCCGATGCGGGCACGGGCATGAAGTTCCCGCGCTGGGCCCGCGGCTGGCTCACCTTCGGGCTGCCCGCGCTCATTATCATCATCTTCATCATGGGCTACGTGCCCAAGATCATGATGTGGGCGGGTTTGGCGTAGCAGCTTGGCATAGCGGCGTGACGTAGTTCGGGGAATTCCCTAAGCATCGCCGATTTCACCTCGACGTTGGCGAGCCCTTCCGCTATACTGCACTGGTGCCCCTGAGCCCGAGTGGTGGAACGGCAGACACGACGGTCTCAAAAACCGTTGCCGAAAGGTGTGCGGGTTCAAATCCCGCCTCGGGCACCATCGAAAACCAACGGCCCCGTCCCACGGGGCCGTTTTGCATGCTTGAGTCGAAGACCTACTCCGTCGGGTGATAGTAGATGTACATATCCTCGTAGACGTCGTCTTTGTTGCGGAAGCCTCCGGGAATCATGCCGATGCGCGCGAACCCGAGGCTCTCGTAGAGCGCTCGCGCCCGCTTGTTGCTGGCAACCACGGCGTTGAACTGCAGGCCGCGGAAGCCGCATGCGGCCGCTTGGCGCAGGCAGTCCTCCACGAGCAGGCGCCCAATGCCCTCGCCGCGGCTGGCCCCCGCCACAGCGAAGCTCGCGTTGGCGACGTGCCCGCAGCGCCCGATGTTGTTGGGATGCAGAATGTACAGCCCGCGAATGCGCCCACCTACCGTAGCCACGGCCGTATGGGACTGCTCGGCGAAGAAGATCCGCGCCTCTTCCAACGTCATCGGCTCGGTCTGTGGGAAGGCATTGCCCGCTTCTACGACCTCGTTCCAGATCTCCGCCATCGCCGGCAGATCTTCCTCCCGGTAAGGCCGGGTAACCTTCAAGGCTAATGGGTCCAGTGTGCTCATAGTGGCTTTCTTTCCATGGTATTCTCAAGAAGCGATATTCGCAGGGAGCAATTTCCGTAGGGGCTGACCTTGGTCAGCCCTCCGCAAGCGGCACAATGCCGCACGACAAAAAAGGGGCGACCGAGGTCGCCCCCTACGGGATCGAACGCAAGGTTGGCGGACGCTCTGGGCGCGAAGCCGCCAGCAAGCTCCGAGGCCGGACTAGATGTCGGCCAGGGTGAAGTCCTTCTCGCCGTTGAACACGGCCAGGGCGTCGGCGACGGCCCAGTCGGCCAAGGTGATGGCGGAGATGGCCTTGGTCAGGCGCACCGCCTCGTCCAGGGAGCGCTGGTGAATGTTGCGACCCGTGGCGTTACCGTCGGCACCACCCACGTGAATCTGGTCGTACAGCTGGGTGAGGAAGGTCTCGGCATCCACGGTGGAGCCACCCGCGCACACGAGGCCCGTGCGGCCGGCGGCGGTGGAGGCCACCTTCAGCGCCTCGGCCGGGGTGCGGCCGTCCTCGGGCTTCGGCGGGTTCACCTTCACGAAGTCGGCGCCAAGGCAGAGGGCCACGCCGGCGGCACCGGCGATGAGGTCGGGATCCTTCTCGGCGGTCACGGCCTTGCCGCGGGGGTAGATCCACAGCACGACGATGAGGCCGTTGGCATGGGCCTGGGCGATGAGCTCGCCGGCCTCGGCCATCATGGTGGCCTCGTACTCGGAGCCGAGGTAGATCGTGTAGCCGAGGCCCACGATGTTCACGCCGGCCTCCTTCATGGCCAGCACGGCGTCCAAATCGTACAGCTGCGGGGAGTAGGGATCCTCCTGCTTGGTGCCGACGAGGTTGGTCTTGGAGTTCATCTTGATGAGGTAGTTGATCTCCGGGTAATCGGCCGCGTACTGGGCCACCAGCCCGCGCTGGCCGGCGAGCACGCCGCACACGCCCTCGGAGCCGATCTTGAACAGATGCTCCGGATCGAGATCGGCGATGTCGATGCCCTCGCCGTAGAAGTCCTTGTTCAGGTGCTCGATCTTCTGATCGCAGGCGAACAGCATGAGACGGCCGGTCTCGCGCGTGGCCTTCAGGTAGTTGGTGATGTACTCGTCACGGGCCTCGGGCATGACGTCGGCGGGAACGCGCACCTCTTCCCGGGTGATCTTCGGCATGGGTTTCCTCCTAGAGAGTCGTTAGAGTCGTTGCAATAACGCGCTTATTGTACAGAAACAAAGCCTGACCGCGCCTTCTTTCACAAAGAAAGTAGGCGCAGAACCTCTCGTTGCGCCCAAGCGCTGGCACGGAGGCGGCGCGGCACGGATTACTTCTCGGAGCCGTTCGACTTTTTGGTCACGCGTCCGTATACGACAAGCGCCACGATGGCCACAGCGGCGGTCACGGCGAAGATGATGACCGATTCCACGATATTGCCCGACACAAGCCCCGCTGCCGCGTAGGTGGAAAGCACGATGCCGGGAATGCGGGCGAAGTTCGAGATGAGCACGAAGTTCTTCATGGACATGTGCGTGAGCGGCGTGATGTAGGTGAACACGTCCTTGGGCAGCCCCGGAATGAGGAACAGGATGAACACGATGACGTTGAACTTGTCGGAGGTCTCCCAATCGCGGAACTTGCCCATGTACTTCTCGGGCACCATGGCCTGGACGAACGGGGCGCCCAACTTGTGCACCAGCACGAAGATGAACGAGCTCGAGATAATGCAGCCAAGCCAGATGATGAGCGCGCCCACCCAAGGCCCGTAAATCATGCCGGCGGCCACCTGGACTACCTCGCCAGGGATGAAGGCCACGACGATCTGAAGGAACTGGATTGCCAGCAGAATGAGGAAGCCCCAGGGGCCGGCGTTGCGGATGTCGGAGGTGACGTGGTCGACACCGCCGGGCTCGAACAGCTCGTGGATCATGGGCCAGATGAGCACGACCACCACGATCATGATGACGAAGAACGCGATGAGCCCCACGAACTTGAAGATGTCCGCCGCAGGCATCGGATGCCCGGCGACCGACTTCTCCTCGTGGGCCTTCGCCTCGAGCTTCTCAAGCCGTTCGGAATGGTGGTGGTTGTTCGGGTGCTTTTCCATGGCTTCCAGTCTAATGCAGCCGCCCCACGACGGGGGCGGCTTTCAGGAACTCTTTACCTTAGTGACGAAATCGTAAGCCGCAGGCCCACGGCGCACAGGTCGGCGCCTCGGCGCCCAAAACGTTGGCGTCCAGCGCCCGCCCACAGCGCGCGGCCTAGTCGTCTTCCTTGCGAGCCTTGTCGTACTCCTCCTTGAAGGCGGAGAACATGCCGCTGGCGCGCTTGATCTGGCGGCCCGTGGCGTAGGCCCCCTTGTTCACAGCTTTGCCCGCAGCCTTGGTGGCAGTGGACACGGCCGGCTTCACAGCCTCCACGGTCTCGCGGGCGCGATCGGCCACCACGGCCGTGGCCTCGCCGGCCTTCGCGGCCAGACCGCCCTCGACGGCAAGCTCGGCCACCTCGTCGGACACGAGGATGGCGCCCAAAATCGGCTCTTCCCCCTCGTCCTGCCCGTTCACGGAAAGCGCCGTGCCGATGCCGCGCTTGAAGCCGCGGATGAGGTGCCCGGGGATCTCGCGAACGCCGAGCAGCGCGTTGGCCGTGGCCCCCTGGGTCACGGTGAGCGAGCGCACCTCGCCGGTCTTCGGGTCGAAGGACACGTCGCCCACCGCGCCGTACACGGTGCCGTCCTCGCCCATGACGGGCAGCCCCGCCCACAGCACGCAATCGTCGTAGTTCACGCCCATGGCCTTGCAGGCGCCCTTGCCCGTGGCCTCGGGGGCCTGGGATACCACGATACGACCGTCCACCACGTCGTAGCCGTTGTAGGCCACGAACACGTCCTTGCGGCGGAACATCCACAGCAAATCGGGGCGTTTCACGATGAAGCCGACAAAGCGGCGCTGGGTGGGGTGGAACACGCAGTGGCGCACCTTCCCGAGCCGCTTTACCGCCTCGGGTTTCTTCGGCGTGCTCTTGTCGAGAAGCACGCGCTTTCCAACGATCTCGCCTGTGGTGCCGTATCGCTTGGCCATGATTTACTTCTCGTCCTTCTTGCCCTCGGCAGCCTTCGCCACCTCGCCGGCGGCTTCCTTCACCTCGGCGGCCGTCTCCTTGGCGCCTTCCTCGGCCGTGGCAGCGGCATCCTTGGCGGCTTCCTTGGCCGTCTCGGCGACGTCCTTGACGGTCTCGGCGGCATCGGCGTCGGCGTCGGCGTTCTTGGCCACCTGGTCGGCAATGCGCTGACGGGCGGCTTCGATCTTGTCGCGCAGCTCGTCGCCCTTCTCGTTGATAGTGGGGCTGATGTTGCTGGCGGCCTCCTGGATGGTAGCGGCCACATCGGCCCCGCGAGCGGCGGCCTCAGAGGCGATCTCCTGGCCACGGGCCGTCACGTTGTTCACGACCTCGGCACCCTTGGTGGCCGCTTCCTGGTAGATGTGCTGGGCCCCGGCGGCGGCGGAATCGCCCCACTGCTGGGCGTTGCCCGCAAACTCGCCGGCTTTGTCAGCCACCATGGCGCGCGTCTCAGCGCCAGAACGGGGCGCGGCCAGCAGAGCTGCAACGGCGCCAACGACGCCACCGATGAGGAACATTCCAAATTTGTTGGCCATAACTGCCTCCTTTATCGACAGAGTATCAGGTTCGCCCATTATAGGCGGAGAGCCCCGCGCGGGGGCTCTCGCTGCTCATTGCTCACCTTACGGTAAACAAGTTGTAATTCGTCATAGATGAGGAAATCTCTCAGAGAAAACCTCAGTCCGTGCGAACCTAGAAACAGGCACCGCGGGCGTAGGCCTCGTTCACGAGCGTGTCGAGCACCGCGGGCAGCGACAGGCCGGCCGCGGCGCAGGCCATGGGGAACAGGGAGCGCTCAGTCATGCCCGGGGACACGTCCACCTCGAAGCAGCGGGCCGCGCCGCCGTCCCAGATGAGGTCGACGCGCCCGAGGTCGCGCACGCTGTAGGCGCGGTAGACTTCCAGCGCCGCCCGCTCGATTTCCGCGCGGATGGCCTGGGCATCGACCGCGTTGGGGGAAAGCGACTCGTCGCGCACGGGGCAGAAGAACTCCACAGCGTCGTCGGCCATGCGGGCCGCCGCGTCGTAAAAGCCCTCGCGAGCCACAATCTCTACCGGCGGCAGCGCGTGGGCGTCCCAGCCGGTGCCGAGGATGGACACGGAAAGCTCCACGCCATCGACCCACTGCTCGATGTTCACGGCCTCGTCGTAGGACAGCGCATCGAGCACCGCCTCGCCCAGCTCCTCCTGGCTTTTCACCTTGTGCACGCCCAGGGCGCTTCCGCCGTGGGCCGGCTTCACGCAGACCGGATACCCGCCGATCACACGGTCGGCCACCATATCGAGCGCCGTGGCCGCACCCATGCCCTTGAAAGCATCGCGCGCCAGGTAGACGCCCTGGGGCCAGGACGCGCAGCCCTCCTCGCCGGTCAGGTCGCGGTACTTCGCCAGTGACGAGTGCAGGGCGTCCTTGTTCCAAGCGCGATGGCAGACGCTCGCCGGCGAGCCCACGAACGGGATGCCGAGGAACTCCAGCAGGCTTTGGATGGTGCCGTCCTCGCCGTGCTTGCCGTGCAGGGCGTTGTACACCACATCGGGCCGCTCGCTGCGCAGCGTGGGAACCAGATCGGCGTTGGTGTCCAGGGGCACCACCTTGTGGCCAGCCTCTTCCAGCGCCTCGCACACCACCTTGCCGGAGGCCAGCGACACCTCGCGCTCGAAGGACTTGCCTCCCATGAGCACTGCAACTTTCATACACGTCTCCTTTGTTGTTGGAACTCCTCGGGGGCGGCCTTTATTCTGCCGCGGCTTCCTGCGCCTCGGTCACCTTCTCCTCGGCGATCTCGATCTGCTCGGCATCGCCTTCGCGGGCCTGCATGACCGCTTCCTCGTTCTGCTCGGAATCGACGATGACGTCCTTCCAAGAAGTGGCATTCTCGTCCATGGCTGCATCCTTTCTGTCGTAGCCGGGCAGCGCGCCGGCCTCAATGAACACGCGGTAGAGTTCGAGGCGCTCCTCGATCACCTTCGCCAGGCGTCGGATGGCCTCGGTGATGGATTCGGGCGTCTCGAAGCTGAAGTTCACGCGCATGGAGTTGCGCCCGGTTTTGCCATCGGGGAAGAACGAATTCCCCGGCACATAGGTTACGCCCGACTCCAGCGCTTCGGCAAGCATCGAATCGGTATCCATATAGTCCGGCAGCGTAATCCAGAGAAACATGCCGCCGGCCGGATGCGTCCAGGTGGCCTCGGGCGGGAAGAACTCGTCGAGGGCCGCCAGCATGGCGTCGCGGCGCTCCTTGTACAGCGCGATGAACTTCTGCAGCGTGCGCTGCCAGGCGACATCGGCAAAGTAGTGCTGCACGACCAGCTGGTCGAAGGCGCTGCCGCACAAATCGGCACCCTGCTTCACCAGGTTGATGCGGGCGAGCACGGCCTCGGGCGCGGCAATCCAGCCCGTGCGCAGCCCCGGCCCCAGCATCTTCGAAATCGTGCCCAGGTAAATGACCGAATCGTCCATGGCCTTCAGGGGCACCTGGTGGCCGCCGTCGTAGCGGAGACGGCCGTAAGGGTCGTCTTCCACCACCATGAAGTTGTACTCACGGGCCAGCTCGAGCAGGCGGCGCCGGCGCTCGGCCGTCATCGTGACGCCGCCGGGATTCTGGAAATTCGGGATGGTGTAGCAGAACTTCAGACGCGGGTTGCCTTTGCCGATGCGCGCAAGCTCCTCTTCCAGAAGATCCATGCGCATGCCGTCCTCGTCGAAGGGGATCGCGCGCACATCGGGCTCGAAGGCGGAGAAGGCCTGCAGCGCCCCCAGATAGGTGGGGCCCTCGGTGATGATGATGTCGTCGGGATCGATAAAAGCCTCGGCGATGAGCGTTAAGGCCTGCTGGGCGCCCGTGGTGACGAGCACCTGGTCGGCCTTCACGCGAATGCCTAAGTCGCGCATCATGTCGGCGAGCACCGCGCGCAGACCGGCGAGCCCGTCGGTGGGGCCATACTGTAGCGACACCGCGCGGGCCTCGGGGCTTTCGATGGCGGCCAGCGTGGCGCGGCGGATGTCCTCCTCGGGCAGAAGTGACACAGCGGGCATGCCGCCCGACAGCGAGATAACATCGTCGCGCGTAGCAGCGGCGAACAGGTTGCGCACGGCCGACGGACGCATCTTGCGCACGCGTCGGGCGATCTTGTCGCCGGTGGTGTCGAAGGTGATGTGAGCTGACGACATCTTATTCACCCGTTCCTTCCAGAAGCGCCAGAGCGTCCTTCAGGGCGCCCAGAGCGATGAGGTCATCGATAAAGTTTACTGTAACACGGGCCAAACCGTCCCGCCTCGAGAGCCATTCCGTCGTACCTACAAACGTGGCATCGGCGGCGCAAGCGGGGTTCGCGGCCTGCAGGTCGATGACGAGATGCTCCAGCGCATGGGGCAGCGAGGTGCGGGCGAGCACCTCGGCGAAGGGGGCGTCCTCGGCGTTCAAGCAGGTGTGGAAGGCGAGAGAGGGCCGCGCGGCCAGCAGCCGGGCCGCACCGCGAGGACCCAGGCAGGCGTCCACGCCCTCCGGCACGCGCACGAGCAGGGCCATGCGGTCGCGCTCGAAGGTGACGCGCTCGACGGCGAGCCTAGGCACGGTCGTCGGACTTCGCATCGTCATCGGTGGTATCGGTAGAAGCCGCCGTTGCGCCGGGCTTGTCGCCGGCCGCATCGGGCTCTGTGCCGCCGTCGGCGTTGCCAGACTTCGAGCCATCGCCGGTATCGACCTTGGGGTCGGTCTTGGCTTCTTCGCCAGCCGGGGCCTCGGGCACGTCAGTCGCCTCGGGAAGCGACGGCGTTCCCGTGGGCGTGCGGCTCAGCAGCGTGACGCCCCGGGCCGCCTCCTCCGGAGCCAGCACGCGCCCCTGGGCGCCCTCGGCCAGCGCGCGCAGCGTCCAGGCGATATCGTCGCCCAAGGTGTCGGCGCCGGAGAAGTCGCCGTCCACCAGGGCCAGCTGGTTGCGATCGAGCGAGAACCGGTAGCGACCGCCGCCCTTCAAGTTGCCGAAGGATAGCTCGAAGGTTTTATCCTGGTCGTTCAGCGCATAACGGTAGGACACATCATCGGTCAGCTGGATGCGATCCTCGGTGATGGTGATGGGCGTAGCCGTGCCTGCCAAATACCAGGTGCCCGCGAAATCGGCCGCATCGTCCTCGGAGAACCAGCGGAGCCACGCGAATCCGCCCGCCGCCGCACCGACAAGCAGCACGACAACGATAACTACAGACACCACCGCCACCCGCACCGGATGGCGGCGCTTGCGAGAAGGAGCGCTGGAGCGGCCTTCTCTCCCCTTCCGCACCTCGCGACCGGCGTCGCCTTCGCCGGACGGCGCCGCGCGACGAGACGACGGCTTCTGCGCCGTGGCGGCTGTCGTCGCAGCGGAGCGGAAACGACCCTCGGCAGGCGGCCGGCCGCCGGAACCGGTCGGCGCGCCCGCCGCCGGCGACTGCTCTTCCATGGCTCTTTAGACCTCTTCCGGCCCGATCACCGTCTTGCCGCCCATATAGGGAACGAGCACCTCGGGCACCGTGATGGTGCCGTCGGGATTCTGGTAGTTCTCGATGACGGCAGCCATGGTGCGGCCCACGGCCAGACCCGACCCGTTAAGGGTGTACACGAAGCGGCTGCCCTTGAAGTTGGCCGGGTCGCGGTACTTGATGTTGGCGCGACGAGCCTGGAAGTCGGTGCAGCAGCTGCAGGAGGAGATCTCCTTGTAGGCGCCGTAGCTGGGCAGCCACACTTCCACGTCGTAGGTCTTCGCGGAGGAGAACCCGATGTCGCCGGTGCACAGGGAAATAACGCGGTAGGGCAGCTCAAGCTTCTGCAGGATGTTCTCGGCGTCGGCCACCATGGACTCAAGCTCGGCGAAACCGGTCTCGGGGGTGGCGAACTTCACCATCTCCACCTTGGAGAACTGGTGCACGCGGATGATGCCGCGGGTGTCGCGGCCGGCACTGCCCGCCTCCTCGCGGAAGCAGGGGGTGAAGGCGCAGTAGTGCAGCGGCAGCGCATCGGCATCCAGCACTTCCCCGGCGTGCAGGTTCGTCAGCTGCACCTCGGCCGTGGGAATAAGGTAGAGGCCCTCGGTGGTGTGGAAGAGGTCCTCCTCGAACTTCGGCAACTGGCCCGTGCCCGTGAGCGTGGCGGCGTTGGCGAGCGCCGGCACCCACCACTCCTTGTAGCCGCGGGAGGTGTGCTGATCCAACATGAAGGCGATGAGCGCGCGCTCGAGACGGGCGCCGGCGCCGCCGAGCACGTAGAAGCGGCTCTCGGCCAGCTTCACGCCGCGCTCGAAATCGATGATGTTCAGGGCCGGGCCCAAATCCCAGTGGGCTTGCGGCTCGAAGCCCTCGGCGGCGAAATCGCGGGGCGTGCCCCAGCGGCGCACCTCGGGATTGTCGTTCTCGTCCTCGCCCACCGGCGTGGTGGCGTCCACCATATTCGGAATGGAGAGCATGAGCGCGTCCATGGCGGCCTCGGCCTCGGCGCGGGCATCGCCCAGGGCGGTAAGCTTCTCGTTGATCTGGCGGACGGTCTCCTTGGTGGCGTTGGCCTCGTCGGTCTTGCCCTGGCCCATGAGCGCGCCGATCTCCTTCGAAAGCTTGTTGCGCTCGGCCTGCAGGGCCTCCTCCTCGGCGATGACCTCGCGGCGCTGCACATCAAGGGCGGTGAACTGCTCCGGGTCGAAGGAGGCGTGGCGGTTCTTCATCGTCTCGGCAACCTCGTCGAGGTGCTCGCGTACGTACTTGATGTCCAACATGGGGCGGCTCACTTTCACAATGATCGGTTGCCTTAGGCGCCGGCAGTCCGGCGGTTTTCAATGCGGCCCAGTATAGCACCGCCCGCTGACGCGGGCGGGAAGTCTTCGGGTGCGGCGGGCGCAGGCGGGCAGAGGTCAGGCTGAGGGTTTTCGCGCGCCCGAGGCGAAGCTATTCGCTTTCGTCCTCGTCGTCATCGAACAGCGACCAGTCGTCCTCGGTCTTCTCGTGGTTCTTGAACTGCTTGCGCGTCTTGCGCTCCAGAATGAAGCACACGATGATGCTGATCACAAGACCGCCACCGACCAGAATGCCGATGCCGGGCATGGTCTCGAACAGAAAATGGTACAGCTCTTCGATGTTCATAGGTCGCTATCTCGCCTTCTTCGCCTACGCCGCTCGCGCCGCGGCAGGTGGGTTCGTCATTGGTGCTGTCAGTATACTATGACCTGCAGGGAAGTGGCCTACTTCTCTTCTTCCACATACCATTCTTCTTCGGCCCAGCGGGCGCGATCGGGGATGCTCATGACCGCGGCCAGGATGCCGAGAACGCCGGGCACCAGCGCTCCGAGCAGTGCCGCCGGAGCGGGTAGCCACGAGCCGCCGAAGGAAGCGAGATGGGCCGCCGCGCACGCACCGAACATGAGCACCACGGCAGCCACCACCGAACCGGCGATGTCGAAGGCACGGGTGCCGCGCACGCACGAGAGGCTGTAAAGGCCCGCAGCGGCGATCCAGCTTGCGCCCACGACCCAGGTAGCCGGCTGCGACGCCACCGCCAGGCACCCTGCCGCCGGGTTGCTCGAGAAGCCGAGGTGCATGACCGCGTCCCAGTTCATGATGTCGACCGAGCCGCAGCCGGCCATGATGAGGGCACTCGCGAAGGCGAAGGCCGCCGTAATGACCGATTGCAGCACCGGCAGCAGCACGCCGCACGTCACCGGCGAGGCCGCCGCGAAACCCACGGAGCCGAGCAGCGGCTGCATGAGCGCCGAGACCGCCTGGGCGGTGCCGCGGCGGCCCACGAAATACCACCACGCGCCCGTAGCCGCGGTGAGCAGCACCGCCGGCACCCAGGCGCCCGCGCCGGCAAGCCCCACTACAAAGGCTCCGTAGCCGAACAGGACGCCGATGGAAGGCCTGATGGCAGCCACTAAAGCACATACGGCGATCACCACCCCGTAGGCAATGGGGGCATCGGTGGCGAGCCCCATGGCAGAACCCGGAGTGAGGTGCAGGTTCGCCATGCCCGCCGCCGCCAGCAACGCCACGGCCGCAGCGGCCACGATACGGCCCGCAATGGCGGCGCCGCGCAGCCCCAGGCGGTCGACGAGCGGGGGCAGGGGCTCCCAAGCACGCTCCGGCTCCTCGGCAGCCGGCTCTTCCATCTTCCCATTCACGATGTCGGCGAGCACCCGCTTGCCCTTCTTGGCATTGCCCAGATAGGGCGAAAGCGCGGCCGCAAAGGCGGCCACATCCTCGTAGCGCTCGTCCATGTCGGGATCGAGAGCGGCGAACATGACCTCGTCGGCCTCGGCGTCCAGCTCGTCCCAGCACAGCGACGGCAGCACGAGCTCCGCCTCTTCGATGGCCTCCTCCGCCGCGTCCAGATCATCAGCGAAAAACGGGTTCGAGCCCGTGAGCATCTCGTAGGTGAGACTCGCCAGGGCCCACTCGTCGGTGCGCACATCGAGCGGCTCCTGGCGCATCTGCTCCAAGGGCATGTAGCCGATGGTGCCGCCGCCCGTGGTGCCCGATCCCGTGGCGTCCATGAGGGCGGCTAGGCCGAAATCAGCCACCTTGGCCTGGCCCTTGCCGTTCACGATGACGTTTTCCGGCTTGATATCCAGATGCAGGGTGTGCTCGCCGTGGGCCACCTCCAGGGCATGGGAGACGGCCGAGAATACGGCGGCCACCACATCCAGCGTGATATCGTCGTCCACCTCGTCGATGATTTGCGCGAGCGTCTTGCCCTCGACGTATTCCATGATCACGTAGGCACTGCTGCCCTCCACGGCGCAGTCGTACACGGTGACGATATTCGTATCGGACAGCTTCGCGACAGAGCGAGCCTCTTCCAGGCCGGGGATGTGCTCGAACATATCTAGCTCGTCTTCGGCGTCGGGTTCGGGCTCTTCGGCGATGACCCGCGAGGCGCGCACGCCGCGCAGATGGCGCACGTCCACCGATTCGGCATCGGGGGTGGCCCCGGTAGCATCGGGCGCCTCTTCCACCACAGTCTGCGGCTCATAGAGCACCTCGGGGGCGTGGCGCGTCTTGCGGCTCACCCGACCCGTGAGGCGCGCCGGCCCGCGCCGCCGACCGGCGAAGTCGGTCGTGGAGGCGTTCCAGGGAATGAGGGAGTCCCCCCATTCGTCTTCGGCTGCCTCAGCATCAAAATCATCTGCACCAGCGACATCGACAGAGTCATCGCCAGGATCACCGAAGTCGTCCCAGTCCTCCCAGGGCGGCACCTCCTCGGCGGCGCACCGGGACACCGCGGTCGCGGACCGGCGCCGACGGCGCTCGTCGCGGGCCGCCAGGAAATCGGGGTCAGCGGGGAAGGCATCCGCCGACGAGCTGCCAGCAGGATCGCCCGCGGTGGCACCCATGCCTGCACCGGCGGCCGAGACTGCACCCGGGCCCGCATTCCGACCAGCGACCCCCGTCTCGGCGCCCGATGCCCCTGCTTCTACCTCTTCCAGATCGGCCGCCATGCGCGCTTCGAGAGCCTCGAGGCGCGCAGCAGCCAGCTCGTCCTCGGAAAGCTCGATGCACTTGATAGCCACATCGCGCTTGAGATGCGTGTCGAAAGCGTGCACCACCGTGCCGTAACCGCCGGAGCCGGCCTGGTCGATGACGCGATAGCGATCGAGTATGAGGGGGGATCGTGCCATAGGGGCAAAACCTCTCTTGGGTACGTTTCAGGAGTGTTTTCGAGGTGTGGCCATTCTACCATTGAGACATCGCCCATGCGATGGCGGTTTCGCGGGAAGCGCACCGCAGGGGACGGGCGCGCCAGAGCTCCAACCTGGCAACTGGGAAGCCTTGTCACCGCCAGGAGCCCCAAGCACGACAAACTTTTTTCCATTTTTGGTCAAAAAGTCGAGTTGTGAGTTTTTGAAGCGCTCCAAATCGCTCTTAATTCAACGGAATCTTGAACAAATGCCCGCACTGCACCGACTCAAGGGCATCTGAACTATGATTTTTGGCCAGGACAAGACTCATAACTCGATTTTTTGACCAAGTTTTTAGAAATCTTTGTCGAAAGGACCCATCATGCTGACCATTGGCTGCCATCTCTCGAAGCGCCGCGGCTATCTGGAGATGGCCAAAGAGGCGGCGTCCATCAACGCAAACACGTTCCAGTACTTCACGCGCAGCCCGCGCGGCAGCGAGCAGGCGGCCCTCGACGAGAAGGACGTCGCCGCCTATCTTGCCTTCGCGAAGGAGCATGGCATCCACGACGCGCTGGCCTACGCCCCCTACGATGCCGACCCGGCCACGGACAAGATGAACGAGCGTGACTTCGCCCTCATGGTGTACTCAGAGGATCTGGCGCGCCTGGCTGAGGTGGACGGCTCGCTGTACCTCATCCGCCCGGGCAGCCGTCTGAACATCAGCGTGGAAGAGGGGCTGGCCGACGTGGCCGACGCCCTGAACAAGATCATCACGCCATCCATGAAGACTTGCGTGCTGCTGGACACCATGGCCGGCGAGGGCACCCAAGTGGGTACGAGCTTCGAGCAGCTGGCCACGATCATTGCCAAGGTGGAGCACCCAGAGCACGTGGGCGTGTGCTTCGATTGCGCCGGCGTGTGGGCCGAAGGCTACGACATCGTAGGCGACCTCGACGGCGTGCTGGAGCAGTTTGACCACGCCATCGGCCTGGACAAGCTGAAGGCCGTGCACCTGAACGACGCCACCCACGAGCGCGGCAGCCATGTGGATCGCCACGCGCGCATCGGCGAGGGCAAGATCGGCTTCGATGCCCTGGCGGCTCTCGTGAACCACCCGAAGCTGGCCGGCGTGCCGTTCTATCTGGAAGAGCCCGATTCAACGCTCGTCATCTACGAGCGCGACGTCGCTCGATTCCAGGAGGCCTACAAAGGCTAGAAGCCCAGCACGTCAGTTGCATCACGAAAAGGCCAGCGCCGAAAGCATCCTCGGCGCTGGCCTTTTGAGTTTGGGAAAGTGGCGCAGCGGGAAGACCGCTAGCGCGCGTGGCGGGCGCGAGCGCCGGAAGGCGCACCGTAAGCCGGCTGCACCGGAGCGAAGCCTTGGGCCTGGGCG
>OLPO01000250.1_pt1 | contig 45893 bp, 42 predicted proteins | sample 1672831 | NCBI WGS metagenome assembly OLPO01 (sample SAMEA3136728, study PRJEB25190) | human gut metagenome
TGAGCAGATTTTATGATGTGGTAGTTATCGGCGCCGGACCGGCGGGTATTTTTACCGCTCTTGAACTGGCGGATACCGGAGCGTCTGTCCTGATTCTTGAAAAGGGACTGGATATCCGTGAGCGGATAGCTCTGAATCGTGACAAAAATGCTCCGCCGAAAGACCGCAGGGCGAATATCGTTTGCGGCTGGGGCGGCGCGGGCGCGTTTTCCGACGGGAAGCTGACGCTTACTACGGATTACGGCGGCAATCTTGATGATTATATGAATAAAGGAGAGCTTGCCGGTTTAATTTCCTATGTGGATTCGGTGTACTGCAGGTATGGCGGTGCCGAAAGAAAAGTATACGGCGATGAGTTTGCTGAGGAAATACATGAACTGAAACGGAAATCCGCCGCGGCGGATCTTATGTTTATCCCTGCCCGCATCCGCCATCTCGGTACGGATGTGAACAGTGTCATTCTCGCCAATATGCGCGATTCTCTTCCGTCCAATGTGACCGTTATTTCCAAAACAGCGGCGGACAGAATTCTTGCGGACAAAGACGGAACGGTTCTCGGTGTGGAAGCGGGCGGGGAGACGTATCGCTGCAAGTACCTTGTGGCGGCACCCGGCCGTGAAGGGGCGGAGTGGTTTATGAAAGAAGCCCATGCGCTCGGTTTGGAGACACAATCAAATGCGGTGGACATCGGTGTCCGTGTGGAATCTCCCGCAGAAGTGTATGAACCGATCACAAAGATCTGTTACGAATCGAAACTGGTGTATTTCTCCCGTTCCTTTGATGACCGGGTACGCACGTTCTGTATGAATCCTTACGGTTTCGTGGTGACGGAAAATAATGCGGGGCTCCAGACAGTGAACGGCCACTCTTTCGCCCATAAGAAGAGCGGAAATACGAATTTCGCCATTCTTGTTTCCAAACAATTTACCAGTCCCTTCAATGAACCCATTTCTTACGGGAAATATATCGCATCCCTGGCGAATATGCTTGGCGCGGGACCAATCGTCCAAAGGCTGGGTGATCTTCGTGACGGCCGCCGTTCTACGGTAGAAAGGATACGCCGCGGCCTTGTCCGCCCCACCATGCCGTCCGCGACGCCGGGAGATTTATCTTTAGTCTTGCCATACCGCTTTTTAAAGGATATCATGGAGATGTTCGAAGCGCTGGATCAGGTGGCGCCGGGAGCAAATTCCAGGCACACTCTTCTGTACGGCGTGGAAGTGAAATTTTATTCTTCCCGCATAGCGCTGACGAACCAGCTGGAAACGAAATTCAGAAACTTCTTCGCGATCGGCGACGGAGCCGGCATCACCAGAGGGCTTGTCCAGGCCTCGGCGGCCGGAGTGGTGGTGGGCAGAGAAATCTGTGCCAGGGAAGGAAAACCGAAAGGGGATATGTAAATGATTCCAAGGTACACAAGGCCGGAAATGGCAAAAATCTGGGATGAAAGAAATGAATGGCAGACCATGCTTGATGTGGAAATCGCCGCATGCGAAGCCAATGCGGAGCTGGGACGTATTCCTAAAGAAGCGGTGGAAGTGATCAAAGCGAAAGCGAATTTTGATGTGGAACGCATTCATGAAATTGATCGTGAAATTAATCACGATATCATCGCGTTCCTTTCTGCCGTCGGAGAATATGTGGGCGATGAAGCGAAGTACATCCATATGGGCATGACTTCTACCGATGTGAAAGACACGGCTCTCAATGTACAGATTAAGCAGGCGTCTGACGTGCTTATTGCCGGTCTGGAAAAACTGGCGGAAGTCCTGAAACGCCGGGCTGTGGAATTTAAATATACACCCACCATCGGCCGTACCCATGGCGTCCATGCTGAACCGACCACGTTCGGGTTGAAAATTCTCCTGTGGTACAGCGAAACTTTAAGAAATATCGAAAGAATGAAACGGGCCGCTTCTGAAATGGCGGTGGGTAAATTGTCCGGCGCTGTCGGTACTTATGCGGATATTGATCCGTATGTGGAAGAATACGTCTGCAAAAAAATGGGACTGACCCCGGAAATCGTAGCGACCCAGGTCGTACAGCGCGATCATCATGCGGAATACATTACCACCCTCGGCGTTATCGCGGGCACATTGGCACAGATCGCCCTGGAAGTCCGCCATTTGCAGAGAACGGAGGTAAGGGAAGCGGAAGAATATTTCAGTCCGAAGCAGAAAGGATCCTCCGCCATGCCCCATAAAAGAAATCCCGTCAAATCAGAACGGATCTGCGGCATGGCAAGACTCGTGCAGGGGTACGCCCTTCCCGCTTTTGAAAATATACCCCTTTGGCACGAACGGGATATTTCCCATTCCTCTGTGGAGCGTGTCATGATTCCTGACGCAACCACTGCATTGGATTATATTCTGGCACAGACGACCGATCTGGTAGATAAACTCCTTGTGTATCCGGAAAAAATGCTGGAAGATTTGAACATGACCGGCGGATTAATTTACAGTCCCCGCGTTCTGCTTGCCCTTGTGTCCAAAGGCGCTTACCGTGATACAGCATACCGATGGGTGCAGAGAAATGCCATGAAACGCTGGCTTGAGGGGGAAGATTTCTATGAAAACCTCTGCAAAGACGAAGATGTGAGAAAATATCTGTCTGAAGAAGAAATCAAAGAGTGCTTCGATTACAAACCCATGCTTGTCCATGTAGATGAAATATTCGCCCGGTTTGGGTTGTAAGAGCGAATAATAAAATTAAATATGGAAATAAAAGGATGAACTATTTGAAATAGTTCATCCTTTTATTTCCATGATGTTTTGAATGATATTTGACAATCTGTATAAATCCTCAGACGATAAATCACGAATTTGAAATTCGATTTGCCTAAGTGCATTTTGTTGATCTTTTGTAAAAGTAATGGGAGAAGAAAATAACTCAACAAGAGATATGTTCAGTGCTGAAGAAATTTTTTCTAAAGTATTAATAGTAGGACTTTTCAATCCGCGTTCTAATTGACCTAAGTAAGAAGGAGTGATGTTAGCCTGCCAGGCTAATTTTTCCTGACTTAAGCTTTTTAAATTCCGATAAAATTTTATTTTATATCCTATATCCATATGTATCTCCTTGATGTTCATTATTAATAAAGATATAAAATAAAATTCAAATGGACAAAGCACTAAAGGTATTATATTATAACTATAAGTAATGAAATATAAAAACTAAAGGAGTTTTATAAAAACTATAACAGTTAGAGAAGTGAGTGATTTGGTAAATATCTGAAATTAAGTTATAGTATTTGATTTATCCGTAAAGGAGGGAAAAGATGATTAAGAAGGTTCTCCTTGGCATTGTTGCTGTGTTTTTTTGGTTTGGCATAATAGGAAGTTGTATCCACGATGGGAACTATTCGTCAGAGACTTCACAATCTGTGCAACAAAAAGAGAAACAAAAGAATCTTATAGTCAGTATAGTTACAATGATGAATGATTTAAAAAGAAATGCGATGGTTGCCAGTGATACGTACAAAAATAAAGATTTAAAGATTGTAGATTGTATAGTTTCTGATATTGAAAGTAGCGGAGAGTATATATCTGTAAAAAGCCCTACTGATGAATATTCATTGGCTAACATTCTATGCTATCCAGTGAATAGAAATGTAAAAAAGCAGTTCAAGAGGATACAAGTAGGGCAGATGGTTACAATTTATGGACAAATTACAGATGTTGGTGAAATTTTGGGGTATGCTATGGATTTAGAGAAAATAGAATAGTAAAAGTTTCTTGGTGGCAAGTATGTTTATATTTAATATGAGAGATACAGTAAGAATAATGTTGTTTTAATTTGAAATTTTTAGGGGAGGTGTTGATTTTGCGAAATCTTATTTTTTTACTTTCAGTATTTATTTTCGTATTCTGTTCTGCTTGCGAAGCGATGACCGGACCAATCAGTATTCATGGATTTCACAGAGGAAAGAATTATCAGACTTATTTAAATGATAATGGATATGAATATATAGGAAATGGCATTGGCGATGGACTTTATAGAAGCAGAGACGGGAAAATATATGTTTCTACATTCCGAAATGAAGGACAGATTTCATATATAGATGTAGTGGGATCTGGCTATGCGACGAATAAAGGAATCGAAGTAGGGATGACAATCCAAGATTTGACGAACGCCTATGGCAACATTTACCCGTCTGAGGGGTTTTGGGAAAAGCATAGGAATGAAGAGGATGCAGGCATGATGTCCAATGTTAAAGATAATCCGCAGTATAGCCGCAGTTACAGCCATTATTATTTTGTTTCTTTTGGTCATTGGATAGCGACGCCAACTTACTGGCTGGGGGGGATGGCAATGAGGAGTGGATTTCTTTCATCATAAACAAGTATACGGGACGGATAGAAATGATACACTATGATGCTTCCTGTTATCGCAGGATAGATCCAATTTTGTTTGCAGATAAATACGGATTGCTCTGATAGACAAAGACTTTAGTGCATCAAAAGAGGAAATATAGTAATTTATACGGATAGAGAAGACTTACCTATGTTTATAAATAATAAAAGGAGGAAGCAAATGTTTAAAATAGTAATGGTGGGAATGGTTTTAAGTGGAATAATTTCTTTTGGCAGCATATTGGGCATTATGCCAATGTTAATGGTTCCCGGTGTAATGGCAGATGATATTTATCCAGATTATCTTTGGGGTGATCCTAATTATGAATGTGCTTATGGACATATGTATATAGGATCTTATATTGATTGGTCATCTGCTGTATTAACTTCTGATGGTAAAGACGGTTCAGGACGGATTCAATTTGCGGTTAATGTTCTTCGTGTGGATATGAGAACAAATACTGTTGTGGGACAAGCAACTTTTGAATACATTGATGACAGTGATCCGGGTTTCTATTGTCGTGTAAATGGCGGAGAATGGAATACTTTTGATCCTAATCAGATGTTTGGTTATAATGCGACGAATATTATAGTTTATAAAAAATGTATGGACAGGCTTTTGGGATGATATACAAGTGTTTTGCGGATTGAAATTAATAGTTTTGAGGGGATAAATATGATGACGTTAAGGATGGCAAAATACCGATGAAAAGATTAATAATGACAATTATTTTTAGTATGAGTTTCTTATTTGACGGTGTATCGGTGCCTATGGGGAATGTTGTAGCTGTTGATTCATTGCCGGAATATCCACAATATCTATGGGATGATGATAATTATGAATTTGTTCATGAATATTCTGGATATGGGATGTATGTAGATTGGTCATCTGCTGCTATTATTTCTAATGACCCAAAGAATTCGGGACAAATAGAATTTGCTGTAAATATTCTTATTGTAGGGATGCGAAATAAGAATATTTTAAAAACACTTACCTATGAATATGCAGATGACAACAAACCTGGTTTTTATGTAGAATTAATGAAAAGGAGTGGGAGTTTTATGATCCCAAGGAGAGCTTTGGATATGACCAGTCTGTTATGGTGACTTATAATAAATTTCTATCTAGATTTTTTAAACATAAACCAAAATATTAATTCAGAAAATGGTTTTTGCCTCAATGACAGGATTTATGGTTTGTGCAAATCTGTGATTATCATATTTATTTATTAATTAAATAGAAGGAGATGATCGTATGACGATATCAAACATTTATTTGTTACAAGGTTTACGGGAAGAGCAGAAAAAATATGTAATGGCACAAATGGAGAGAAAGGGAAAAGATACCGCTATGGCTTATGCTTTTTTTACTTTTAGGGGCACATTATTTCTATTTAAAAGAACCGTTAAAAAATATATTATACTGGATCACTATGGGAGGCTTGGGTATTTGGGGAATTATTGATTTGTTTAGAATGAAATCCTTGGTTGAAAATACAAATATGAAGATACTTCAAGAGCTTATTGTGGAATCAAAATTTATTACTAATAATAAACCATAATTTCTGAAGACGTTATATGGTTCATGATATATTTGGTGTTCTTATATTACTGAATTGAGGGAGACAATTATATGACAGCATCAACAGTTTATTTGCTAAAAGGATTATCAGACGAACAGAAAGCGTACGTAATGTCACAATTAGCGACAAAAGAAAAAGATACTAGTATGGCGTATCTTTGTTGGTTTTTTGGAATACATTATTTTTATTTAGGGGAACCATTAAAAAACGTGTTATATTTACTTACAAGCCTTACTATAATTGGGGTTATTATTTGGGCGATTATCGATTTATTCAGAATGAAATCTATTGTTGAAGAAGCAAATACAAAGATAATCCAAGAACTTATTATGGAATCAAAACTTATTATTAATAGTGAGAAATAAATACGTCAAGAAATTATGCAATTCATGACATATGGTATGTTTTTGTGTTATTACAAGTAAGGAAAAATTCCACATGACATCATCAACTCTCTATTTGCTAAAGGGATTATCGGAAGAACAGAAAGAATATGTAATGGTACAAATGACCAAAAAAGAAAAAGATACTACTATGGCTTATTTTTACTGGATTTGGGGTATACATTACGTTTATTTTAAGAAACCGCTAAAATGCATATTATTCGCCATTACTGTGGGTGGATTGGGTATTTGGTGGATTATTGATTTGTTTAGAGTTCGGTCAATGGTTGAAGATGCAAATATCAAAATAGTACAAGAGCTCATCGCAGAAGCAAAAAATCTTGATAATCATGAAATGAAACTTCTTGAGATTTATACGAAAAAAGATCGCGATAAATTCTAAACCGAAGCGAAACTTATAATTTGAGGATTTGATCAAAAGCCGAATAAGATGAGTTTTTGAGGGTAGACAAGGGATGCAGGGTATCTGGAAATATTGATACTAATCGTCTTGTGTATTCAATCTAATGAAACTTTTCTGTATAAAGAAGAATTTCTTGCTGTTGCGGAAATTCTTCTTGTGTTTTATGCAATTAGAGAAGAAACTAAATATATTTAAGATGTGGGGATATGCTATAATTATGCTGGAAATAAAGGATTTATGGCTATAATATGAGTCTACTTGAAGAAAAGGAGAATATAATGGCAACAGCTATGGTCATTGGTGCCCAGTGGGGCGATGAGGGAAAAGGAAAGATTGTAGATTACCTGGCGGCGAAAGCTGACGTCGTTGTCCGTTCCCAGGGGGGGAACAACGCGGGACATACGGTTGTGACCGGCGGCAAAGCTTATCCGCTGCGCCTTATGCCGAGCGGCATTATGTATCCCGGCACCATCTGTGTCGTCGGTACAGGCGTCGTTATCGATCCGAAGAGTTTCCTTGAGGAAATGGAAAAACTGGAAGCCCAGGGGATTAACGCAAAGCATCTCCAGATTTCCACCCGTGCGCAAGTCGTATTTCCCTACCATATCCGTTTGGATGAGGCAGAAGAAATGAGAAAAGGCAGCCGGAAGCTGGGGACGACGAAAAACGGGATCGGGCCGTGCTATGCGGACAAGATCAACCGCATCGGTATCCGTATGTGCGACCTTATGGATAAAGAAGTTTTTGCGGAGAAATTGAAATACAACGTGGAGCAGAAGAACATGCTTCTGGAAAAACTTTACGGAATGGAAGGTTTCGACTACGAGCAGATGCTGATTGATTATCTGGGATATGCGGAAAAGCTCCGCTCCTATGTGAAAGATACGAACTATACCGTCCAGACTCTGGTCAGGGAAGGAAAGAACGTTCTTTTTGAAGGCGCCCAGGCATCCATGCTCGACTGTGACAATGGCACCTATCCTTTCGTCACGTCTTCACATCCGACAGCAGGCGGTGCATGTATAGGCGCAGGCATCGGGCCGCACATGATGCAGAATATCTTCGGTGTGGTGAAAGCATACAGCACCCGTGTCGGAGAAGGGCCGTTCCCAACGGAACAGGTGAATGAAATTGGCGACCGTATCCGGAACATTGCCCATGAATTCGGTACGGTTACCGGCCGTCCCCGCCGTGTAGGCTGGCTTGACGCCCGTGCCGTCCGTTACGCGGCGGCGCTGAACTCTTTCGATTATCTGGCGATTACCCGGCTGGATATCTTAGACGAGCTGGAAGAAATCAAAGTCTGCGTCGGCTATGAATATGAAAGGAAACCGGTCAAAGAGTATCCGGCAGACCTGAAATTCCTCTCCAAAGTCACCCCGGTTTATAAAACCTACAAAGGATGGAAAGAAAAAATCAGCGCTATCCGTGACTATGACCGGCTTCCGGCACTCTGCAAAGAATACCTGGCGGATATTTCTAAAGAAATCGGAGTGCCCATTGGCATCGTTTCCGTGGGGCCCAGCCGTGAAGAAACCATCGTAGTGAAAGATGTATTTTAAGAATAGAAAAGTAAGTATATAAAATAGAAAAACGCGTGTCCTGAAACTGAAAAAGCAGGAGACGCGTTTTGTATTTCTCAAAGAAAAAGGCTCCGCGAAAGGAGCCGGTTTGGAGCGGATGATGGGAATCGAACCCACGTATTTAGCTTGGGAAGCTAATGTTCTACCATTGAACTACACCCGCATATAAAATTGTACTTCATTATTGTAGATGATTTTATCGAATAAATCAAGATTTTTAAAAAGGAAAATGAATAAGGTGAAAAAACGGACTTTTTGGAGCGTTCCTGTGATTTGCGTGGACATAAGGGAAATGATTGTTTATAATGTTGGTTAACCATTAAAGGTTTATTTGTTTTTCTTCCGGCAGTATGGAGATAGGAGGTCAATGGAGGATAGCAAAACGGAAGAAAAGGTTAGTTTGCTGAATTGCTTTTTCAAGTTCAATAGAGTGGGAGGATGATTACTTATGGAAGAAGAACAGAAAAAGGTGAGCGGGGCTGCCGTGCTGCCCAAGGTAGGGTGGAAAGGAATGCTTGCTCTGGCTTTCGGCATTCTTTTCTTTGCCGGAGTTTTTACTACGATACAGGGGGCAGAATGGCTCAAAGCATTTGATTACAGTACGCTCATCGGTAAATTTGGTACGATGAAAGACCCGGCGAAAGCAACTTTTGTCGGTATGGGCGGGGTAAGCGCAAGAGGAGGATTTATTTTTGCCTTATCGCTCATTCCTTCCGTTATGCTGGCCATTGGTGTTGTAGACGTGCTGGATCATTATGGCGCGCTTTCCGCGGCGCAGAAATTGATGACGCCGCTCTTTAAACCGCTGATGGATGTACCCGGCCTCGTCGGACTGGCTTTGATTACCGATCTGCAAAGTACCGATGCAGGCGCGGCTCTGACCAAAGAATTATATGATGACGGCCTTATCGATAAAAGAGAACAGACCATCATTGCAGCATGGCAGTATTCTGGAGCGGGAACGATCAGTAATTACTTTGCTATCGCAGGCGCGCTTTTCGGATTTATTCTCTGCCCTATTATTCTTCCTCTTATCATCATTATGGTCATGAAATTTGTCGGTGCCATGATTTGCCGCTTTGCTCTTGATACTATTTATAAAGGAGATTTCAAAAATGACAACTGAAACGAGACCGGTACAAATAAAGCCTAATATTTTTGATATCTTCATCGGCGGCGCCAGAAAAGGCTGGAATCTGGCTACACAAAACCTTGTACCGAATATTTTGATGGCCTATGTCATCGCCTATATTTTAAATATTCTCGGTGTTATGGATTTCCTTGGATACTGGCTGGGGCCCATCATGGGTATCTTCGGCCTGCCGGGACAGTCTTTCGTTATTCTTCTGACCACCTGGCTGTCCTGTTCTGCAGGGGTAGGTGTGGCAGCTTCTCTCTATGCGTCGGGCATCATCAATGGGGAACATGTGACGATTCTCATGCCTGCGCTGATCCTGATGGCTTCCCAGATCCAGTACATGGGCCGGCTCCTCGGCCTTGCCGATGTACCGAAAAAATATTGGCCCCTGCTTATGGTGATCAGTATTTTCAATGCATTCATTGGTATGTTTATCATGAAACTGCTTATGCCGTTCTTTAATTGATTGTCTTACGCAAGAGAAAAGGAGGAAATCATGGCAGATGTATTTACCCATTTTAACTATCTTCATGCCATTCCTGAAATAGGGATGAAAGAATTTAAAACTTCCGCTTACGTGGCGGATGTGCTGAAACAGCTCGGTTATGAAGTAGAAACACAGATCGGCGGGGCGACAGGCGTCGTTGCGGTCTGTGACAGCGGTAAACCGGGACCTGTTCTCGGCCTTCGCGCGGACATGGATGCTCTTGGGACGAAAGACGGCGGCGCCGCCCACCTTTGCGGGCATGACGGACACATGGCCATGCTTCTTGCGGCGGCGGAAGAAATCATGAAAGAGAAGCTGGTCAGGAAAGGGAAACTGAAACTTCTTTTCCAGCCGGCGGAGGAAACGAGTGAAGGCGCTCTTTCCATGCTGAAAGGCGGTGCTGTTGACGATATTGAAATCCTCATCGGCATGCACGGTCGTCCTATCCAGGAGTGCCGTGTGGGAGAAGCGGCGCCCGCTTTGTATTACAGTGCTGCGACCCACGTGAAAATCGACATCACAGGCATGCAGAGCCATGGGGCCCGCCCCTATCTCGGCACCAGCGCGCTTGACGCGGCATGCCTTGTTGTACAGTCAGCCAACGCCCTCCGCTTTAATTCCAATGTGGTGTACAATCTGAAAGCGACACAGATCCATGCGGACGCAGGTGTGGCAAATGCGGTTCCCGGTACGGCGACGATTACGTTCGATCTCCGCAGCCGGGATAATGATGTGATGGAACTGATGATTCAAAAACTGCGGGGCGCAGCGGAAAATGCGGCCGCTTCCATTGGCGCGAAAGCAGGCTTCACCATTCTGCATCAGACACCGGCGTCCATTATCACACCTGAAATCACGGAAATCATCGGGGAAGTGATTACATCCGAACTTGGTGAGAAAGCCTGCATCCCTCCGATCGTCACCGCGGGAGGGGAAGACTTCTTCTGGTATCCGAAAATGAAACCGGAATTGAAAACAGGATTCATCGCATTGGGCGAAGATGCGGAACCGGGACTTCATGATCCTGCCATGCACTTCAACCACGATGCGCTTCCCTATGGCGTGAAAATTCATAAAGGCCTCGTGAAGAAATTCCTTGGCTGACGATTTCCCATATAAAAGACCCGTGCTGTATCTATCTGCAGATATGGCGCGGGCCTTTTATATTGCTGCCGAAAGGGTTGTATTCGCAGAATGCCTAAGCCGGTTTCTTTTTTTATGTGCTGCCATACCATGTTTTCTCCGGAAGAGGAAGATGGAAGTGCTATAAGAGGAATAACAGGAAAATGTGCGGGCCGCGTATTCCATGCAGCATCTGCCTTCGGTTTAACAGGACGGAAGGATGGGGTATAATGAGTTAAATGATATATGTTATCAATTGAGGAGGGATTATGAAAATTGATTTAAGCGGCGTTTCTGAAACGCTTCTGGTTACGTTGTATATGCGTGCCAAGGATGCGAAAAGCAACCATCCTTTTCTGAATGACCGGAAAGCGGCGGAAATAATCAGCTGTATGGATTACGATTTTTCCGCTTTTGACCGGGTATGGATGTCATATTATGGAGTATTGGCACGGGCAAAGCTGATGGATCGTGAGGTAAAGCGGTTTATGGCGGATAACCCGGGATGTGTGGTGGTATCTGTGGGCTGCGGGCTGGATACCCGGTTTGACCGCGTAGATGACGGGCAGGTGCGTTGGTATGATTTGGACGTGCCGGAGGTGATCGATCTGAGAAAGCAGTTCCTTGCGGAATCGGAGCGTGTAACCTGTATTTCCGGGTCGGCGTTTGATCCGTCATGGACGGAAAAAGTGGAACGCGAGGGCCGCAGGCTGCTTATCCTTTCAGAAGGCGTGATGATGTACTGGGAGGAAGCGGAAGTACAAAAATTCCTTTCGATTCTGTCAGAAGGGTTCGATGAGCTGGAGGCGCATTTCGACCTTCTGTATAAAGGACTCGTGCACCGGTCGTCCCGCCATGACGTATTGAAACGTATGCAGGCGGAGTTTAAATGGGGTGTGACGGACGGCAGCGAAGTGGTACGGCTGGCGCCGGCATGGAAACAGCTGGACTGTATCAATTTCACTGATGAGATGAGGCATATGCTGCCGGGGTGGAAAAAGCTGCTTGTTCCTTTTTTCTATCTCACCAATAACCGTCTGGGAAAGTATGCGTACAGGAAGTATACGGACTGATTTTGTAAAAGAGACTTTATTCCGGTGTGTATCCTCTATTGTGCAAACAGCAGGAGGGGAGCGATAGAATACACAATGATGGGATAAAAGAAAAGGGTTCAGGTATAAATTTTTCTTTAAAATATGCATTCTGTCGAATTAGAAAAACCGTTGGTTTTGATATACAATAAAGAAAAGTATTCTGCATTTATTTCTTATTTTTGGATCTGAGGAGGTGTTCTTTATGAACAAATGGGTAAGTGTTGTTTTATGTATCTGCGGTCTTGGCTTGGGTGGTATGATGCTGACCGGTGATTCCGACGGCGGACGGGTGCTCATTGAAAATGCGCCTTATATCACGGACGGGAAGATCAATCCCGATCATGAGGGCAAGGTGGTCATTGTTGCGGGAAAACTGAAGACGGAAAAGCCGGCAGTAGATGAAGAACTGGGTATTTCCTTTGATTCTCCCATAATCAGGAGGAATGTGCATGTGATGGTGGAGAAGGGAAGCGGAAGTGACATAAAGAGAAGCTGGGAAAGCATGGCAGGCTCCAATATCGCCCGAATGTATAAGAGCGCCCCGCCTGTCATCACCTTTTACGGCGTGGTGAAAGCAGGCGATTTTATTCTGGATAAGACACTCCTGAAAAAATTTGCCGCCGGTGTGAACGTAAATTCGCTTCCCCGGACAGTTTCCTATAAAGGAACTCCTCTTTACCATGAAACAGAATCCGGGATCCACTATCTTACGAATCGGGAACAAAACCTGGTCTTCCCCCATCTGGACGGTGATTACAGAATCTCCTATACGAAGTCTTCTTTAGAAGAGAACCAGGAGAAAACTTTGGTGGGAATTCAAAAAGGGAACAAGCTTCTGGGTGAAGGAACGGTGAACGGTATCGAATTTTTCGGACAGGAGTGGAATGGTATTCTGACCAGGGAGAAAATTTTAAAGAATAATGACAATTTTGATTTCATTCTTACCGTTTTAGGCTATGCGCTTTCTGTGGCGCTTATCGCAGGCGGTATATATTCTTTTAAAAAATCTTAAGTAAAAAGGAACCTTAGTGGGAAAGCTGCCCGGTATTTCATTTTGGCGGAACTATAATTTTTCAAAGAAGGGAAATACGGGTGCATCGGCTGTGGTTCAGTGATTGTGAGGCCGGCTCTCTGTATCAGAAGTTATGGGGGGATATGAAACATATCATCATCAGTGCGGATGGGGATAGCATGGTGTACCTTGTGCCGGATGAGGTGGCAGATCAGCTGGATAAATACTGCCTCAGCTTTTGCGATACATGGCTGCATACAAGCCCTGATGCGGAGCCTTATCGCACGGGTAGTATTGTTTCTTATGACGAGAAGGATTTTATCAAGTACCTGAATACATGGGTCTTTCCGGAGCAGCCATCCGTTTTTATTGAAAATATTGGACAGGTGGAATCCGATGCGGATATTCCGGAAAAGTATAGGGAATGCCCTGTGTTTCATTTTTAACAGAGTGATAGATTTGTTTTGGAAAGGACGGGTGCGGCTATGCTGCTTATGGGTGTGAAAGAAGAAAATGGATGGCTTTGTTCTCAATGGAATCTGACTTATGGGACAGGCTGGACAGAAATCACTAAAGCGGTGAAAACGGCGTATCCCTATTATGAGAATGTGGAAGTCCTGGTAGACAACAGAAAAGTTGATCTGCAGTCGGCGGAAGATGTGCTGTGTCTGGAAGAGGGCGGGGATATGGTTATCCGGGGGACTTCCACAGTCATCAAAGTGCCGATGATGGTCAAGTTTTATAACCAGCTGCAGAGAGTGGACGTGTGGGTGGCGTGTGCCACGGATGAATTTAAAGAAGCGGATTATAAATCTTTCAACTTGTCTATGGGGCAGTATATGGACAGTATGGAACTTGCCATGTATTGTTGATTGGCGGGGCGTTGCAATGATGGGAAGGCAGATTTTCTTCCGCCTGCCTGAAAGGAGAATGTATGGACAGCGGCATGTATACGGAAAGAGAAATGCAATGTGTGAAAGAAGGTATAGGTGCCGTCCGGTCGGTGCTGTCGGGGACGGATACGGAAGCGAAACGGCGCCTGCTTTTTTATCTTGACTGGTATATGGATCCCTATTACAAGCAGGATATTTCGGACATAAAAAAAGATTTGAAGGAAATGCTGGAAACGGTCGCGGTGTCTTCCAATGAAGAGGATATACGGATCCGCCATATCCGATACTGGCGGCGTACTTGGGGAACTTAAGTGGAAAACATAAACCGAAAGCGCTTTATCTGCTGCAGGGGGCAGGATAGAGAGCTTTCGGCAAAACAGGAAAAAGAGCAGAAATCAGACATGGAAAGCATGAAGCAGTATTTCTGCTGTATCATGATGTCAAAAGGCGGACACTCTTTATTAAGGAGCGGCCATTATTGCGGAGAAAAGAATGGTTTTGAACGGTTCGATCAGGGGGCGTGTTTGGCAGATGCTCTCCTGTGGAGGTTACAGCAGGAACAGGAAAGTATCTTCTGACGGCTGCGAGGCACTGTATGCAAAAGCCGGCGTACCGTTTCTTCCGGCGGCAAGAAGGTTTTATGAGCGGTGCGGCGGTCTGTTTTCAGATTGTGAAATAATTTTTGAAACTGGTTCAGACAGCCGCGAGTTTTATTTCTACCTGTATCCTGATATGGGGGAAGACGCCGCCGTCGAGCTGTATAAGGCGTATTATGACGAGGGAACATCTGCCGGAGAAAGAATCTGCGGGGAAGCGCTTGCTGCTAAGGCGGCGGCAGGAACAGAAGTTTCACCTGTCGGAATTATTGGGTATTATTATCCTGCAACGGTGTATGTGGCGGAGAACGGAATGCTGTATTGCGTCCATGAGTATGAATCTGATGTCCGTGTATTTGCGGATGTTGAAGAAATTCTTGCTGATGAATTACAGGTGCATAGGCCGATACGGATAGAAAGGCGCCATTGATACGGGCTGACGGTTTTGTAAAAGTGGGGAGGGTGAAATGATAAAATAGAAGTGAAACATCAGCAATTGTTCAGGGAATATAAAAGGTTTTTTATCGACAAGTTTTAGAAGTTAATGGAAATACACGGTTGTAATTTATTAGAGAAATAAATGGATCCCGATATATAATGATCCATGAGTTTGTCAGTTTAATGGAAGAAAATTAAGTATAGGCGATAGAAGCCGGATTATACAAAATATAAATGTATGGAAAATTGTTAGTCAGGAGATGTTGAAATGAAAAAGATGATTTGTTTACTGATAACGATAGTGGCTGCTATTTATTCCACTCTTACCGTGTATGCTGATTATGATGAATGGTTGGATGTGTATCATGATGAGACAAGATATCATTATATGATTGATGTAAAAAGTATCAAGCCTTTGGTTATGAAGGATGGGAGTAAAGCCATTCATTTTAATACTCTGATCAACGTGGGAGACTTTATTGATATCTTCTATACGGTAACCAATTTTACAGAAATTAATGTTTATCCTGATGATGGAATGATTCAGGCTAGGAAGATAAGGAGTTACCCTACTGCGCATGATCATGTAGGGGCTGTATGGGTGATGCCGGATTTTCATTATCTTTCTGATTATGATGAGCATCCTATTATTCCGGGTTCTATTGCTGGGAGAATGGCAGATATCGCTTTGGCGAAGGAGGGTCTTCCTCCTGCGGGTAGAAAAGAAGAGGATGTGTGGGATGTCGTTTATTCTGATGAGCGGGAAGAATGGGCTGTTTATAAAGACAGTCTTTGCTTGAAAGGTGGAAATCTCCTTTTCATTTTCAAGAAAAAAGATAAAATTAATTGCACGGTGAATATTCATGAGGGAAAGATCGTGTATGCATCAAACCGTATACGCTATGAAAATAAAAAAAATGTACCTCTCGATATTTCAAAAAAGTTCATGGACTATGGGGTCAAGTATTATGAGAAGCAGAAAGTAGAGCAGTCAAAGTTTAGTCCGGAGATAGAGAAATACATAGCGCAAAAGGATACTTTGAAGGATCCTCAAGTAATGAATAAGAGTCTACATTAATATAATATGGCATCGGACCTTTTTATAATAAAAATATTTGTAAAAACGCCGATTGGTTTATTATTAATGCTATCTGCGGGTTTCTTTCCGCTGCATTCTTCTAATGATTTGCAAAATAGGATAAAATAAAGAATAATAGATCAAATCCCGATCAGGGGGGGATGTATTATTTAAATATTTAAACAGGTAAGACAGAAAGGAATATATATGGATCAGAAATTTGATACGATTGTCATCGGTTTCGGCAAGGCGGGAAAGACGCTGGCGGCGAAACTGGCAAAGCAGGGCGAAAAAGTGGCGCTGATTGAAAAGGATGCCCGTATGTACGGCGGTACATGCATCAATGTGGGCTGCATTCCCTCCAAGCGTCTGGTGCTGGAGGCGGAGCGGGCGCCTGCCCATGATTTTGAAGTGCAGAGTGAGTATTATCATGTGGCGGTGCAGGAGAAAAAGAAACTGACAACAGCACTCCGTATGGCCAATTATAATAAGCTTATTGATGCCGGTGTGCAGGTCATCAACGGCACGGCTTCTTTCCTTGACGGAAAAACGATCGGGGTAAAAGGCGCGCACGGTACGATGCAGACGCTTTCCGCATCCAAATTGATTATCAATACCGGCGGGCGTCCGATAATTCCTGCTGTACCCGGTGTGGAAAATAACCGTTTGGTGTTCACGTCTGAAACCATGATGGAGAATGAAACACTGCCCCGCCGGTTGACGATTATCGGCGGCGGATATATAGGACTGGAATTTGCTTCCATGTATGCCCGTTTCGGAAGCAAAGTGACGATCCTCCAGAACGGTTCTGTATTTCTGCCGAAAGAAGACCGGGATATGGCGGAAGCGGTTGAAAATGTATTGAAATCTTATGGCGTGTCCGTCATTACGGGAGCCGGTCTGAAGGAAATCAAAGAAGGGACGGCGGTTTATACAAAGAACGGAGAGGAAGATACGCTGGACGGCGATGCCATTCTTCTCGCCACGGGACGCGGGCCGAATACGGAAGGTCTTCATGCGGAACGGGCCGGTGTGGAATTGACAAAGCGGGGCGCCGTCGTTACCGATAAGCATCTGCGGACAACCGCGGAAAATATCTGGGCGGCCGGCGATGTGTGCGGCAATCTGCAGTTCACCTATATTTCTCTGGATGACAGCCGCATTATTCTTTCCGATATGCAGGGTGATGGAAGCCGTACGACAGAGAACCGCGGTGCTTTCGCTTACTCTGTCTTCATGGAGCCGTCTTTTTCCCGTGCAGGCCTGTCGGAGAAAGAAGCGGCGGATAAAGGGCTGAATTACCGTGTGGTGCGGATGAATACCGATATGATTCCGAAAGCGAAAGTTCTCCGCAAGACGACGGGGATGCTGAAGGCGGTCATTGATAAAGACAGTGGGAAGATTTTCGGTGCGGCACTTTTCTGTCCCGAATCTTACGAAATTATCAATATGGTGAAGTTAGCGATGGATCATGATTTGGATTACACGGTGCTCCGTGATTTTATCTACACGCATCCCACCATGTCCGAAGGGCTGAATGATTTGTTTGCCTTATAAAAACGGATAACGGCTGGCGGAAACCGGAAAACGAGAAGGCGGATAAATCTATCCGGAGTCCGGAAAAAGCCTGACAATAAGGACAGCATATCTTATTTATGAGATGTGCTGTTTTTTATTTTTACCCAATGGAGTATGTGATAAGAAAACAGACATCAGAGAACAGATATCAGAAATCAGAAAACAGAAAACAGGTATCAGAAAGCAGATATCAGAGAACAGACATCAGAAGACAGAAAGCAGATATCAGAGAACAGACGCCAGAAGACAGAAAACAGAAATCAGAAAACGGGAAACCGAAAACAGAAAACGGAAATCAGATATCGAGGCTGTGGGCTGTCATCTGCCTGAGAGTGAGTGATCCACGGCTGCCCGCAGTTTTTTTATTTCCCCAGACGGAAGCGTTCCGGAATATGCTCGGGAATGATCCTTTATGTGTCTTCTGCCCATGCATTGAAAGATAAAATGAAAGCTGATAGTATATGTGTACTGTTTATGTCGGAAGAGGGGAATAGGATTGGAGCAGAAACGGGAAAGCGGGGCATGGAAGGCTTTTCAGGAAGCGTTTCCTTACACGGTTCCTATTTTCGCAGGATTTTGGTTTGTAGCGTTTTCTTATGGGATTTATATGCATTCCATGGGGTTCGGCTTTCTTTATCCTGCCCTTATGGCGGCATTCATTTTCGGCGGTTCGCTGGAGTTCGTCGTAGTGACAATGCTTATGAGTCCGTTTGCCCCGCTGGATGCCTTTGTTATGGCGCTGATGGTGCAGTCCCGCCATTTATTTTACGGTATTTCCATGCTCGAGAAATATGAAAACATGGGGTGGAAGAAACCGTTTCTCATGTTTTGGATGTGCGATGAAACATTTGCTTTGAATTACACAGCCACAGTGCCGCGTGATGTGGATCGGGGCTGGTTCATGCTCTGGGTATCCTTCCTGAATTATTTCTATTGGGTCAGCGGCGCTACGGTAGGCGGACTTTTGGGATCGCTGGCAGCATTTGATACGAAGGGGCTCAGTTTTGTGATGACCGCGCTTTTTGTTGTTATTTTTCTGGAACAGTTTTTACGGGAGAAAAAACATTATACCGCAATGATCGGCGGCGTATCGGCAGTGGGATGTCTGGCTGTTTTCAGCGCGGAGTCGTTTATACTTCCGGCCATGGGTCTGATCCTGGCGGCGATTACGCTTTTGCGGAAGCCGATTGAGAAAGCAGGGGGATTTTTATGACGGAAATGCCTTTATATGAACAGGTTCTCACGATTGCTGTCTGCGTTCTGGCAACGATGGCAACACGGATGATTCCTTTTTTTCTTTTCCGGCCTGGGAAAAATCTGCCCGCTTATATCCAATACCTTGGGAAGGCGCTGCCCTCGGCGGTATTTGCCCTTCTTGTGGTGTATTCGCTGAAGGACATTCATTTCTTTTTGGGAAATCATGGTGTGCCGGAGGTGCTGTCTCTCGCGGTGACGGTCGCGATTCATGTGTGGAAGAGAAATATGCTTCTTTCCATGGCGGCAGGTACGGCATGCTGCATGGCGCTGACAAGGGTTTTATAGAAAGCGGTAAATATGGAAAACCGGGGAAATATTTCCTCGGCTTTTTGAATTTCTTCCTTTGGAACTTATTCATTTGTACGCCTGCGATGATTTGCTTTATAATCATAGGGAGGCCAGCCATAAATACTTTGAGAGTTTAAAATACTCCAAGAAGCATGAAAACAGCAATGAACAAGGAGATAAAAGCAATGTCCGGTTCAACGGATAAGATATTACAGGCGCTTGGGGCGGAACAAATCCGCCGCCTGAACCTTACAAAAGAAGATTTACAAAAATCATACCGTAAATTGGCGGAACAGAATTTTCCTGACGATCAAAGAATCCGATTTATTGCTGATTTAGGAGCCTGCAAAGACGCGGCATATCATTATCGGCTTATTTGTAAAGACTGGAAAGAAGATAAAAAGCTGCATTTAGAAAGCAGCTTTGATCAACACGGGAGAGAAGGCCTTGCGTTTTTATTTGAACAGCTGGATACAGTCAGGGATGAAAAGTTAAAGATATTGACCGCGTTTCTCATAGCGGAAACTCTTTCCAAATTGAAGCATAGAGATTTTTATGTATCATTCTGCAATCGGCTTATTCCTGTTCTTGTTTCACTTATTGATACAAATGAAAATATTCTTCGCCGTAAAATTATCATCGCTTTCGGGTGGATAGGCTCATCAAAAGAAATTGATATCTTAACAAGACAAATATTCAGGGATAAAGATGCCCTTTGCCGGGCATGGTCTGCAGCAAGTCTTATGCAGATGTCATTTCATAGAGTGGAACGGGAAATGCTGCGGGCGAAAACAAAAGAAGTATTTGTTCAAGCCATTACAGAAGAAAAAGACTTGTATGCCTGCGGGATTATGATAGAAGCAGCGCAAATATTGTTCAGCAAAAAATGGATATCTTCAACTGCTGTAGAAAATATGGAGCCTGAAAAGATAGAGAAAGCAAGACAGTCTGCCATCAGGTTTTTGAGCAAGTGTTAGATAAAAAATATAGAAATGCAGGAAACAGTCAATCAAAAATAATGGTTTACTGTTTTTTGCTGTTTAAAAGTGGAAAGGGTGTCAAATGGAAAATACCAATAAATCAAAACGGTACCTGATAAACGCTTCGTACGGCGCATGTGCGGAAGCGGAACAGTTTTTCCTGACGGCGGGGACAGCATACTGCATGGCGCTGACGTGTTTATTGTAGAAACCGACAGCAAGGGCGGGAAGGATGTTTTATCCGATACGGATCTCTATGCGGCTGCAGTGCGGGGAACCGGAGGATTGATAAGGATAATGAGGTAAAGTATAATAAACGGGAATGCTTTACGGGTGTGGAGTATTATCTTTACATGTAAGGAGGAACGCAGGGTTGTCTTTTTTTTCGAAATTATTGAAAATAATAAGCCATAAGAAATATCAAAAAAATCCGTTAGGAAAGAAACTTTCTCCTTTGCAGCAGTCTGTTTTGAATATAGGTGCTGTGAATGCGGAGCAGACCATGTTTTACTGTGATTCATTGGAAACCGGCTCTGAGAAAGAGGAAATTAGAAATAATTTAGCGACTTACTATGATATTATTAATGAAGAAAGCGCTTTACATACGCTGGAATGGCTGCTGGAACGAGGACACCGCGTATACTTTGATGCGATTAAGTTGTTTTCTGCCGGCATATCGCCGTCTATTACCGATGAAATCCTGACACCGGATGAACAACTTGACACACCCCGTTATATGAAAAATGTAAAGGAGATGATAGAATCCCTGACAGAAAAAGGATATATCAGTTCCCAGGCGGATTTACGGAATCAATCTGTCCTTGCGTGGGACATGGGGCGGCTGGTGCTGATCGCGCGCTGCTGCTTTGAATGCGGATATATTACGGAAGAAAAAGCATGGTGTTATATGGAAGAAGCACATAAGAAGTGCTGCGCAGTGTATGGCGACTGGAAAGAGTTTGCGGCGGGATATGTGATCGGCAGGTGTATGTGGGGCGGTATGAAGCAGATGCCCGGCGGAATCATGGGGATCGCAGAAGGACTGCTCCGCGATCCGGAAAGTCCCTGGCAAAAAGTACAGTTGCATGTATTTGAAATGTAAAGGAGAGTATTTATGGGTATGGAAATAGCATTGATACCGGCAGCTATGTTTATCGTGGGTATAGGCATGATGATTTACATGAAGAAAAAGAGGGACAGTCTGGCGCCGGGATATGCACAGCAGGAAATGAAGCGGTTCGTGAAAGAAATGGTGCCGCAGCTGTCTGAGGAAGAATTTCATGTGATTGACTGCCCCTGGAATGCGGAGCATCATTTTGTTATCGCTTATACGGACGAAAGTATTTTCTTTATCCCCGCCCTTCCCAATCCTATGACGATGAAAATTATGAAGTACAGCGGGGAACGTGGAGCCGGACTGGGCAGTCTGGTCAGCCATACTATTCTTGGCAGTGATTCGGCGGACGGTGTGGAAATGGTGCCGGCCAGTGCCGTTTCCGGTGTGGAGATTGATGAAGGTGCAAGAAAGGTTCGTATTGCTGTCGGAGACGAAGTGAAAAAGTATCACTTCAAGGAGAAGGACTGCTTTGGAGGCGACCATGAGGAAGCGCTCCGTGATTTCTTCCGCTTTCTGCGCGGCATAAGAGGGTAATCCTGATATAAAAAGGAGTGCCTGTAAAAGGATCGGATTTCATGACAGAGGAGTCCGATCTTTTTTGTATGCTCCTTTCAGCTTGCCGGGGTATAACTGCATGTTTTAGATTGCGGACAGAAGCGGTTGCCGGCAGGGAGAAAATATTTCTCTGATGGTGTTTTCCTATTGTTCAGAAGACCTGAAATGTGTTATCATACGCAATAAGCTATTAAGGACAAATCTCTTTTCGAGAGGGAAGAGAAGTTCTTTTTCGGACTCGTCCGTCGGGGACGGTTCCTGTGGAAGGAATGGAGGGAGCATTATGGCAATTAAGAAGAGAATGGTAGGAATTGTCGGTGTAGGACATGTAGGTGCCCATGTAGCGTTTAATCTGGGGATGATGGGGATTGCCGATGAAGTGCTTCTTTGCGATCTGAAAGAAAGCAAGGTGACAAGCGAGGTACAGGATCTGAATGATGCGGTCATGTACATGCCGAATCATGTCATTTACAAGGCGTCCGATTATGCGGGGCTGAAAGACTGCGATGTCATCGTGAACGCTGTGGGAGATATCACGCTTTGCGCTTCCGGGAGCCGCGACGGGGAATTGGAAAATAGTGTGAAACAGGTGGCCGATTATGTCCCGAAGGTCATGGCCGGAGGATTCCACGGACTTTTTGTGAGCATTACGAATCCCTGTGACGTGGTGGCGAATCTGATTGCCCGTAAGAGCGGCCTGCCGAAGGGGCATGTCATGGGTACGGGGACGCTTCTTGATTCTTCCCGTCTGATTCACGCGATATCGGAACAAACGGGCCTTGATTCTCGCGGCTTTACGGCGTTCATGCTTGGAGAGCACGGAAATTCCCAGATTGTTCCCTGGTCGCAGATAACTTTTTACGGCAAGCCTCTGTCGGAAATGGAAAGTGATCCGAAGTTCCGGTTTGATAAAGAAGAAATACAGGAACGGACTATTAAAGGCGGATGGGTGACTTATTCCGGCAAGCAGTGTACGGAGTACGGCATTGCTTCGGCGGGAGCGACTTTGGTCCGGACAATTCTTCATGATGAAAAGCGCATTCTTCCCTGCTCGGCTCCGCTGGACGGCGAATACGGCGAGTCCGGTATTTTCTGCGGCGTGCCGGCTGTTATCGGTGCGAATGGCGTGGAAAAGGTGATAGAATATAATTTGACGGAAGAGGAGCTGGCCCGCTTCAAGGCGTGCTGTGCGACAATCCGCGCGAATATCGCCAAGGGCGACGCGATCCTCGGCGAATAAGGAAATGAAAGGCTGTGATGGAAATGTCACGGCCTTTTTTGCCGACGCAGGCGTTTTATTTCTGTAATCGATGGTTTTCTATTGAAATGTACATCGGCGCTGAGTACAATAAAAAATATATATGCCATTTTTATCTGAAAGAATGCAATCGACACATAGGGGGAGTTGCTTATGAGGAAAATCCAGAAGGTCTTGGTAGCTAACCGGGGCGAGATCGCTATCCGTGTGTTCCGTGCCTGCAATGAGCTGGGCATCAGGACGGTGGCTGTTTATTCCAAAGAGGATGTACTGTCTCTTCACCGGAACCGTGCTGATGAAGCGTACCTGGTAGGGGAAGGAGATAAGCCGATTGATGCTTACCTGGATATAGAGGATATTATCCGTATCTGTAAGGAGCATCATGTGGATGCTGTCCATCCTGGCTACGGATTTCTTGCGGAAAATGCGGAGCTGGCGAAACGCTGTCAGGAAGAAGGACTTATTTTCATCGGGCCGCGTGTGGAACATCTGATCATGTTCGGTGACAAGGTAAATGCCCGTATCCAGGCGGAAAAGGCGCAGATTCCCATGATTCCCGGCACAAACGGTGCTGTGGAAAGCTTTGATGAGGTCAGAGCTTTTGCCGAGAAATACGGTTTCCCTGTCATGATTAAAGCGGTCAATGGCGGCGGCGGACGGGGTATGCGGAATGTGGACCGCATGGAAGATCTGGAGGAGGCGTATCACCGCGCAAAGTCGGAAGCGAAAATGGCTTTCGGCAGCGATGAGGTGTATGTGGAAAAATGTATCATGAATCCGAAGCACATCGAGGTGCAGATTTTCGGTGATGAAGTGGGACATGTTATTCATCTGTTTGAACGTGACTGCTCTATCCAGCGCCGCCATCAGAAAGTTATTGAAATGGCGCCTGCCTGGTCGCTTCCGAAGAAGCTGCGTGATGATATCTGTAATGCCGCCGTCAAGCTGATGAAGAATGTCAATTACCTCAATGCAGGGACGGTAGAGTTCCTTGTGGATCAGGATGAAGAACATTTCTATTTCATTGAAGTGAATCCCCGTGTGCAGGTGGAACATACGGTCACGGAAATGATTACCGATGTGGATATCGTGAAGACACAGATTCTTATTGCTGAAGGCTATTCGGTGGATAGTCCGGAAGTGGCAATCGGTCTGCAGCCGACGATCTGGTTCAAGGGGGTGGCGATCCAGTGCCGCATCACGACGGAAGATCCGCAAAACGGCTTCATGCCTGATACAGGCAAGATCATTGCCTACCGTTCCGGCGGCGGGCCCGGTATCCGCCTGGATGCGGGTACGGCGTATACGGGAGCGGTGATTACTCCTTACTATGATTCACTCCTGGTCAAAGTAACGGCCCACTCGCTCCATGCGAAGGATACGATATACAAAATGCTCCGCTGCCTTGATGAATTTCGTATCAGCGGTGTGAAGACAAATATATATTTCCTTCAAAATATGCTCCGCACGAAGGATTTTCAGGAAGGTCTCTGTGATGTCAATTACATCGACCGCCATCCGCAGCTTCTGGATGAACCTGAAGCAATCAGCGACCGCGGTACGAAGCTGCTCCACTATATCGGAGATATCACCGTCAACGGCTATGCCGGGGCGGGAGCGAAGGAAAAGCCCGATTTCGCTTCGGCAGCGCCTCTTTCGGCAGAGGGGGAAACAGTACCCCGCGGTACAAGGCAGATGCTGGAAGAATGGGGACCTGAAAAATTTTCCAAATGGGTCATGGATCAGAAAGAACTGATGATCATGGACACGACATATCGTGATGCCCACCAGTCGCTTTTGGCGACCCGTGTGAGGACACACGATATCATGAACGCGATCCGTTACACCGCATGTCATGTGCCGCAGCTCTTCTCTTTTGAAAACTGGGGCGGCGCGACATTTGATGTGGCTTATCGTTTCCTTGACGAAAGTCCCTGGGAACGGCTTCGCCGGATGCGTGAAGCAGCGCCGAACATCCTTTTCCAGATGCTCACCCGCGGCGCGAATACGGTAGGATATACGAATTATCCTGAAAATGTGGTCCGCCATTTCATTGATGAGGCGGCAGATAATGGGATTGACGTGTTCCGCATCTTTGACTGCCTGAACCAGCTGAGCCACATGACGATTTCCATTGATGAAGTCCGCAAGAAGGGCAAGCTGGCAGAAGCGTGCTTCTGTTACACCGGGGATATCATGGATCCGAAGCGGCAGAAATATTCTTTGAAATATTATACGGATCTGGCGAAGGAAATGCAGAATGCCGGTGCCAACCTGATCGCTGTCAAGGATATGGCGGGACTTTTGAAACCGGAAGCGGCATACGCTCTTGTGGCGGCGTTAAAAGATGCTGTGGATCTTCCGATACACCTCCACAGCCATGAAGGCGGCGGACTGACGCTGTACAGCTATGCAAAGGCGGCGGAAGCCGGCGTGGATATTGTCGATGTGGCGACAGGCGCGCTTTCAAACGGTACGAGCCAGCCGTCCATGACGGCGCTGTACTATGCGCTCCAGAACAATCCCCGCCAGCCGAAACTGGATATCGAAGCCTTGGAAACGATTGACCGCTACTGGCAGGGCATCCGTCCCTACTATGCAGGGGTGGACAGCCGGATGGCAAGTCCGAATACCACGCTTTTCCAGCATGAAATGCCGGGAGGGCAGTTCTCTAATCTCCGCCAGCAGGCGACTGCAGTGGGACTGGGAGACCGCTGGCCGGAAGTTTGCCGCATGTATGCCAGAGTGAATATGATGTTCGGCGATATTATCAAAGTAACGCCGTCGTCCAAAGTGGTCGGTGATATGACACTCTTCATGGTGCAGAACCATCTGACGGAAGAAGATATTTATGAGAAGGGGGCGGCCCTTGATTTCCCGCAGTCCGTGGTTGATTTCTTTGATGGGAAACTGGGTGTTCCTTACGGCGGATTCCCTGAAAAGCTGCAGAAGATTATTTTGCGCGGGGAAGAACCCCATCTGGAATCTCATCCGCAGGATGTGGACTTCGCCGCGGTGAAAGCAGAAATGAAGGGCAGGCATATGTCCACGCGGGAAGAAGATATTTCCTCTTACTGTATTTATCCGAAAGTTTTCAGTGATTATATGGACCGCTATCATCAGTATGGCGACCTGTCCGTCCTGGATACGCCGACGTTCTTCTTCGGGATGAAACCGGGCGAGGAAATCCGAGTGAATATAGAAGAAGGGAAGATGCTCCTTATCCGTCTTGACGGGATCACGAAACCTGACGGAGAAGGAAACCGCCGTATCCAGTTTGAGCTGAACGGCATGCCCCGTGAAATTAAAATTCATGACAGGCATGTGGCGGAATCTGCAGTGACCGCAAGGAAAGCGGATAAGGATATTCCCGGCGAGGTAGGGGCAACCCTGTCCGGTTCCGTCGTGAAAGTGCTTGCGGAAAAAGGCGGGCATGTGAAGAAAGGAGAGCCGGTGATTGTCACAGAAGCCATGAAGATGGAAACGACGATCACCTCACCGGTGGATGGCATTGTGAGTGAAATTCATGTGAAGGCGGGCAGCCGTATCGAATCAGGCGACCTTCTCATGGTGATTGAATAAGAGATAAAGCGGAGATAGAAATACAAAAAGAGTTCTTTCCTGACGGAGAGAACTCTTTTTGCATGGGATTCAGGAAAAATGGAAAAAGGTAGGGAAGTTTCCTGAAAGCGGTGATATAATACGAATGGAGTATTTCAGGAAGAATCCTGAAAAAGAAAGTTTAACAGGCGGATGCCTGGGAGAGGAGCGGATGATGAAATTTTATCGCTGTAAAAAGTGCGGCAAAGCAGTCGCTGTTCTTGGAGAGAGCGGGGAAGACATGTTCTGCAAAAATGCGGAAATCGAAGAATTAATTCCCCATACTACGGATGCTGCCGGTGAAAAGCATGTTCCCGTCATTACGAAAGACGGATCGAAAGTGCATGTGGCAGTCGGTGCTGTAGAGCATCCCATGCTGGAAAGCCACTATATCACCTGGATTGTTCTGGAAACGAAGAACGGAAGCCAGCAGATGGATCTGAAACCGGGCATGAAACCGGTGGCTGATTTCGTTCTTGCCGAAGGGGATGAAGTTGTAGCGGCGTATGAGTATTGCAATTTGCACGGACTGTGGAGAGGAGAATAAGGATGAAGAAGTATGTATGCAAAGTTTGCGGATGGATTTATGATGAGGCTTTAGGCGATCCGGATAATGGAATTGCCCCGGGAACAAAGTGGGAAGATCTGCCTGACGATTTCAAGTGCCCGCTCTGCGGTGTCGGGAAAGACGACTTTGAGATCATGGAAGACTGATCGGTGACGGACAAACTGCAGGAATGAAAACTCCTTCTCTGGCAGAGGGAGTTTTTTTATGGATCATTTTTTTAAGCCTTCATAGAGGAACGGGTTTTGTTGCAATAGAGAGAATTAAATGATAGAATAAATCGGTAGCATATTTTACAGGGAAAAGCAAGAGGAAAATATTAAAATAAAATATTTTAATAGCAAATAAGTTTTTATCTATAACTAAAATATTTTTATAGAAAGATATAGAGAAAATATTTTAGGTGAAAATGAATTTATATTGCGGAATGTTTTTCGCTCGTGTAAAATTATGTTTTACAGTCTCTATTTATATATAGTGAGAAGGCTCGCGGAGAAAAGAGGAGCCCGGCTCAAATCGGGAACACTGATGAAGTACAGGATATTTTGTGGCTTAATCGGTGTTTCCTTGGCCTTGTCCTCTTTTCATCCCTGTTCCCATGTGTTGGAAATTCAGATTTTATATGGAAGGAAAGGGTGAGGCGTGGAATGCCTAACAGCAAAATGTTCAGACCCGTCCAGGTAGGTACTAAGAAAAGATATACCTACGCCAGATCTCAGGAAGTTCTGGGGATGCCCCATCTGCTCGATTTGCAGACCAAATCTTACGAATGGTTCTGTAAAGAAGGGCTGAGGGATGTATTTGCGGATATTTCTCCTATCGAGGATAGTGCTCATAAATGGGCGCTGCATTTCGGCGAATACTATTTCAAGAAAGAAAAGTACAGCATCGATGAATGCAAGACGAGAGATGCTACTTATTCCGCTCCGCTGCAGGTCAAAGTCCAGCTCGTCAATAAGGAAACCGGCGAAATCAAGGAGCATGATCTTTTCATGGGCGATTTCCCGATTATGACGGACACGGGCACATTTATTATCAATGGCGCCGAACGTGTTATTGTTTCCCAGCTTGTTCGCTCTCCCGGCGTATACTACAAAAAGGAAATGGACACTTTCGGGAAGGAAATCTATTCCGCCCAGCTCATTCCGAACCGCGGCGCGTGGATCGAACTGGAAACCGATGCCAACGGCGTTGTTTCCGTCCGTATCGACCGTAACCGCAAGATGCCCGTGACGTATCTCATCCGTGCGCTGGGGTTCTCTTCCAATGAAGAAATCATGGAGCTTTTCAATAATGATATCCATATCGAAGAGACGCTCAAGAAGGATGAAACGCAGAATACAAAAGAAGCACTCATCGCTATTTATAAAAAGCTCCGTCCCGGCGAACCTGCGACAGAAGAAAGCGGCACGACCCTGCTCCGCAACTTCTTTTATGATCCCCGCCGTTATGATCTGGCGAAGGTCGGACGTTACAAGCTGAATAAGAAACTCTCCTGGGAAAACCGCCTCAAGGGCCACCGTACGGAAGGGCCTATCGTGGATACGGAAACCGGTGAAATTATTATCCAGGGGAATGCCCTTATCGACGAGGAAGCCATCGCGATCCTGAAGAAGAGCGGCGTGTTCAGCAAGGTAGAAATGGTGGAAGTCATGACCCAGAAAGAGGACGGAACACCTGTCAAGGTGATCTGCTCCAATGGAATGCGTGATGACAGCTATCGGATTCTTGACCGCGCGGATATTATCGCGGCGGTAGACTATCTTTTGAATATGATCCAGGGCTATGGACGCCAGGATGATATTGATCATCTCGGCAACCGCCGTGTCCGCTGCGTCGGTGAACTGCTCCAGAACCAGTTCCGCATCGGCTTGTCCCGTATGGAACGTGTGGTTCGCGAAAGAATGACTACCCAGGATCAGGACAAGATGACCGCCCAGGCGCTCGTCAATATCCGTCCTGTCGTGGCAGCCATCAAGGAATTCTTCGGCAGTTCCCAGCTGTCCCAGTTTATGGATCAGACGAACCCATTGGCGGAGCTGACGCATAAGCGCCGTCTGTCCGCTTTGGGACCGGGAGGGCTGTCTCGTGAACGTGCAGGGTTTGAAGTCCGCGACGTGCATTATTCCCATTATGGGCGTATGTGCCCCGTAGAAACACCGGAAGGCCCGAATATCGGACTTATTTCCTCGCTGTCCAATTACGGAATTGTCAACAAGTACGGCCTGATTGAAACGCCGTACCGCCGGATTAACCCGAAGACCCACGAAGTGACCAATGAATGTCTCTATGTGACGGCTGACATTGAAGAAAATAAAGTTATTGCCCAGGCCAGCGAGCCGCTGTCGGATACCGGCGTGTTCCTGAACCGGTATGTGGCCTGCCGCCGCGGTCCTGATGTTCTGGAAGCTTCTCCTGAAGAAGTGGATCTCATGGACGTTTCCCCGAAACAGGTTGTTTCTATCGGTACGTCTCTTATTCCGTTCCTTGAACATGATGATACGAACCGTGCGCTCATGGGCGCCAACATGCAGAGGCAGGCGGTACCGCTCCTCCGCCCGGAAGCGCCTCTTGTAGGCACGGGTATGGAGTGGGTAGCCGGCCAGGACTCCGGTGTCTGCGTTCTTGCAAAACGGTCAGGCGTGGTTGCCTCTGTCAACGGGAAACAGATCATCGTCCGCACGGATAACGGCGAATATGATACTTATGACCTGATTAAGTTTCTCCGGTCCAACCAGAGCACCTGCATCAACCAGCATCCCATCGTATACAAAGGGGACAAAGTCGAAGCCGGGCAGACACTGGCGGACGGCATGTCCACCGACGGAGGCGAGCTGGCTCTCGGACACAACGTGCTTGTGGCGTTCGTATCCTGGGAAGGATATAACCATGAAGACGCCGTGCTCATTTCTGAACGTCTCTGCAAAGATGACCTGTACACCTCTATCCATATTGAAGAATACGAGTGTGATGCCCGTGATACGAAGCTGGGCGAAGAAGAGATCACAAGAGAGCTGGCATCCGTCAGCGACGACGCTTTGAAGAATCTTGATGAAAACGGTATTATCCGTATCGGCGCCGATGTACGCCCCGGCGATATCCTTGTCGGCAAAGTAACGCCGAAAGGGGAAACGGAACTGACTCCGGAAGAACGTCTTCTTCGTGCCATTTTCGGCGATAAGGAAAGAGAAGTCCGTGATACATCCCTCCGTGTGCCGCATGGAGAATTCGGGAAAGTGGTCGACGTCAAGGAATTTACCCGTGAAAACGGCGATGAACTGGCGCCGGGCGTAAATAAGCTCGTCCGCGTTTATGTTGCGCAGAAACGGAAACTCCGCGAAGGCGACAAAATGGCGGGGCGCCACGGCAACAAGTGCGTATGCTCCCGCATCCTGCCTGTTGAAGATATGCCCTTTACTCCGGACGGACGTCCTGTCGATCTGGTGCTGAACCCCCTCGGCGTTCCTTCGCGAATGAATATCGGGCAGATCCTGGAAATTCATTTGTCCTGGGCCTGCCATATGCTTGGCGAAGAAATCAAGGAAGCCAAGACAGATCCCGTAAAGGCAAAAGCGCTTGAAAAGCGGCTCCGTGAAGCAGGCTATGATTTTGACACCTACGGTATGCCCGAATCGACAGAATCCGGCGTCCACATCGCGACCCCTGTATTTGACGGCTGCCGCGATGAAGACTTGGCTGCCACTCTTGCCGCCGCAGGACTTCCGGTCAATGCGAAATCCGATCTTTATGACGGACGTACCGGCGAGAAGCTGGACGGACAGGTGACGATCGGCTGGAAATACATGCTGAAACTCCATCATCTTGTCGATGATAAGATCCATGCCCGTTCTACCGGCCCGTACTCCCTTGTGACCCAGCAGCCGCTCGGCGGCAAGGCGCAGTTCGGCGGTCAGCGTTTCGGTGAAATGGAAGTCTGGGCACTGGAAGCATATGGCGCCGCGTACACCTTACAGGAAATCCTGACGGTAAAATCTGATGATGTCATCGGCCGTGTCAAAGCCTATGAAAAAATCGTCAAAGGCGAAAACATTCCGAGCCCCGGTGTTCCCGAATCCTTTAAGGTTCTTATGAAGGAACTCCAATCCATCGGGTTGGATGTCCGCGTCCTGAATGAAGACAAAGAGGAAGTTGTCATGAAAGAGCTGGACGAAAGCGATCTGGAACCGTCCAATGGCGGCGAACGCTGGCATAAAGACGAAGTGAAAGCGGCCATGGAAGGTGAGGATTCCGTTTCCGCAGCCAGAAATGCCATGGAATCCAGCATGGCCGGAGAGGGGAAAGAAGTGCCGGCAGATGATACGGCCTCTTTCAATGATACGCTGGAAGCGGAAGCGGCGGCTCCTGCAAATGAAGAAGCGGCTTTTACTGAAACTGATATAGAAACTGAAGCGGGTCTTGTCGATGACCCGGATGCCTGATTTCCGGAAAGGAGCACTGAGCAATTGTTAGACGTAAATGAATTTGACTCCATGAAAATTGGTATTGCGTCTCCGGAAACGATCAGATTATGGTCTCACGGAGAAGTAACGAAGCCGGAAACAATCAACTACCGTACACTGAAAGCAGAACCGGACGGTCTTTTCTGTGAAAAGATTTTCGGACCGACGAAAGACTGGGAATGCAAGTGCGGCAAGTATAAAAAAATGCGTTATAAGGGCACGGTCTGCGATAAGTGCGGCGTGGAAGTGACAAGCTCCAAAGTACGCCGTGAACGCATGGGTCATATTGATCTGGCCTGTCCGGTATCTCATATCTGGTATTTCAAGGGGACACCGAGCCGTATCGGCCTCATTCTCGATGTGTCTCCCCGCCAGCTGGAAAGAGTCCTTTATTTCGCTGCCTACATTGTAATCAATAAAGGCGAAACGAAACTTCTGGATAAGCAGGTTTTAAATGAACAGGAATACCAGCAGGCCGTCCAGGAATACGGCGCCGGTTCTTTTGAGGCGCAGATGGGGGCGGAAGCTATTCAGAAACTTCTCCGCCAGCTGGATCTGGAAGCCTTGGAAAAACAGCTTCGCGAAGATGTGGACAGCAGCAGCAACCAGCGAAAAGTCCGCAGCATCCGCCGGCTGGAAGAAGTGGAAGCTTTCCGTAAATCGGGCAATAAGCCGGAATGGATGATCCTCACCGTGCTGCCCGTTATACCGCCGGACCTTCGTCCGATGGTGCAGCTTGACGGCGGGCGTTTTGCCACGAGCGACCTGAACGACCTTTACCGCCGTGTCATCAACAGAAATAACCGTCTGAAAAGACTAATGGACATGGGCGCGCCTGAAATTATCGTCAGAAATGAAAAACGTATGCTGCAGGAAGCTGTCGATGCCCTCATAGATAACGGCCGCCGCGGCAGAGCGGTCAGCGGCCCGGGAAACCGGCCCCTGAAATCCCTTTCCGATATGCTGAAAGGCAAGCAGGGCCGTTTCCGCCAGAACCTTTTGGGGAAACGTGTCGACTATTCCGGCCGTTCTGTTATCGTAGTCGGTCCTGAACTGAAAATGTACCAGTGCGGCCTGCCGAAAGAAATGGCGATCGAACTTTTCAAACCGTTCATCATGCATGAACTGATCGCCCGCGGTCTGGCGAGCAATCTGAAATCGGCACGGAAGAAAGTGGACAAGCTGTCCCCTGAAGTCTGGGACGTCCTTGGCGATGTTATCAAAGAACATCCCGTACTTCTGAACCGCGCTCCGACACTCCACCGCCTCGGAATCCAGGCGTTTGAACCGATTCTATGGGAAGGCAGGGCAATCAAACTGCATCCCCTTGTCTGCCCGGGTTACAATGCGGACTTTGACGGCGATCAGATGGCGTGCCATCTGCCTCTGTCCGTGGAAGCGCAGGCGGAAGCGAGAACGCTCATGCTTTCCATCAACAATATCCTGTCTACGAAAGACGGCAAACCTGTCGCCATTCCTTCCCAGGATATGATTCTGGGATCATACTATCTGACCATTGTAAAAGAAAGCAAGGAAGAGGAAGACTTGCTTGACCCCTCGAAATTCCATGCGTACACCAATTACGATGAAGTCATGCTGGCCTATGCACTGAACCAGGTACAGATCCATGATTTCATTAAAGTGGACATACCGGGACACGGTCTTGTCATCACGACCCCGGGACGCCTGATTTTCAACTATGCCATTCCCGAACCTCTCCGCTTCTTTTATAAACGCCCTGACGGAAAAGAAGGTCTCGGCATCACCATCGGCAAGAAGCAGATGGGCAAACTTGTCAATGACTGCTTTAAGAAGCTGGGCTTCAAGGAAACGGGAGATCTCCTGGACTCCATTAAAGCCCTCGGATTCCATTATGCCCTTGTTTCCGGCATTTCTATCGGCATTTATGACGTGGCCGTACCGGAAGCCAAAAATGATATCCTGTCCGCAAGTGAAGCGCAGATTGAAAAAATCAAGGAATATTTCCGCCGCGGCCTGATGACGGATGACGAAAGATACAGGAAAGTCGTTAAAATTTGGGAAAAAGCGACCAATGATGTCGGTGAAGCGATGAAAGCGTCCATGACGAAAATGAATCCGCTCACCATGATGGCCCAGTCCGGCGCCCGCGGCAACGATAACCAGATCCGCCAGCTGGCGGGGATGCGCGGCCTGATTGCCGATACATCCGGTAAAACGGTAGAATTGCCTGTTAAGGCAAACTTCCGTGAAGGGCTGACCGTCCTTGATTACTTCACGTCTTCCCACGGCGCCCGCAAGGGTCTTGCCGATACGGCTCTCCGTACAGCAGACTCCGGTTACCTCACACGCCGCCTTGTCGATGTTTCCCAGGATGTCATCATTCGGGAAGAAGACTGCGATGTGCAGATACTCAATTTCGACCGTGAATGGAATAAACTGGTTTCCAAGGCGGCTGTCCGCAGCCGTTACAATGTCCACCGCGCTGAATTGGACGGTTCCATTCTCGAAGAAGACGTCATGAACCGGCGCAGCGGGGAAATTCTCCTTGTGAAGGGGAAAACACTGGATGCGTCCGATGTGGCCCTTATGAACCGTTTCCTCGTTGATTCTGTCGTTGTTACCGTTCCCACAGCGGAAGGAGAAGCGGGCGAACCGAAAACCGTTACCTTCGGCGTGGAGGATGTCGTGGCGGAATACAAGAGTATCGTGAAACATCATGTGACAGTCCGCTTCTTTGAAAAGAAATTGGAAACGCCGGCTCTGAATCGCAAAGGAGAAGAAGTGCTGGCGCAGGGAACCGTCCTTACGGCGGAAGCGGCTGAAAAACTTTTGGCTGCCGATATTCCGGTGATTTCCGTACGCATGGAAGGCACCGAAGGCGTAGAAGTCCGTAAAATTACGGAAGCCGGGGGTCTCATCGAGTCTCTGGCTGACCGTATCGCCGGCCGCTGCCCGCTGGAAGATGTGGTGAATCCGGAAACGGGAGAAATCATTGCCGCGAAGAATGAAGAAATCACTGACGACCAGGCTGCTGAAATTGAAAAGCATTATGACCGTCTGAAAGTCCGTTCCATTCTGACCTGCCATTCCGAACACGGCGTATGCGCGAAGTGCTATGGCAGGAACCTGGCAACAGGCCGCCATGTGGAAATCGGCGAATCGGTAGGCATCATCGCCGCACAGTCCATCGGCGAACCGGGCACCCAGCTGACCATGCGTACGTTCCATACGGGCGGTGTCGCAACGGCAGAAGATATTACCCAGGGTCTGCCCCGTGTCGAAGAATTGTTTGAGGCGCGCAAGCCGAAAGGCAACGCGATCATCTCCAATATCGCCGGCAAAGTCACCATTGAAGACTCTCCGGAAAATGCGAATATCAAGATTGTTACCGTGACCAATGAAGAGACATCCGATACCTACAAGATTCCGTTCGGAAAGAGGATTTCCGTCAATGAAGGCGATGAGATCGAAGCAGGTACTCGCCTCATTGAAGGGAATATCAATCCCCACGATATTCTCCGTGTCCTCGGCGTACAGGCGACCCAGAACTATATCGTCAAGGAAGTGCAGAAAGTTTACCGCTCACAGGGTGTTGAAATCAATGACAAGCACATTGAAATCATCGTCCATCAGATGCTCCGCAAGATCAAAATCGATGACCCCGGAGATTCCGAATGGCTTCCGGGACAGACGGTGGACATTGTGGCTTACCGCGTCATGAACGAACATCTGGAAGATGAAGGAAAGAAACCGGCGGTGGGTGAGAACCTGCTTCTCGGCACGACGAAAGCCGCGCTGGCGACAGATTCCTTCCTCTCGGCGGCTTCTTTCCAGGAAACCACCAGAGTTCTTACGGAAGCGGCAATCAAAGGGAAAGTGGATCCGCTTCTCGGACTCAAAGAAAACGTTATTATCGGCAAGCTGATTCCGGCAGGTACGGGGCTTGCCCGCTACCGCAGGCTCTCCGTGCAGCACAACGCGGAACCCCGGACGGCGGAAACCGCTGATGGGCAAGCTGACGTGCAATAAGTGTTTAAATAAAATATCCCGCTGTGTAACCCATGGCGGGATATTTTTTGTGGGAGATAGAAATGCCTGACTTGAGAAAATATCCCTGATTCCTTACAATGAAAAGATAAATGATATATTACAGGAGAATTCCATGTTCAAAAAAATCATGGCGGCTCTGTCCGCTTTCATTCTGGCAGGCTGTCTTTACGCGGAGGCGGAGGATCTCGTCATCGACGGACTGGGGAAACTGTCTTTCGGGGAAGACGTGCAGATTACCGACGGAGGGGGCAGCCGTGCGGAAACCATATTTAAGAAATCGGGACACCGGAAAGATTACGGAAAAACAGATTGGGCGGCAGTGATGTACTTCCTCACCACGCCTCCGGGAATGGACATGTACCCCGACCGGGCGCCGTACCCTTACGACTCCCTTCATCTGTACCAGATCAGGAAATCCGATATCCGCGGCACCTATTCCGCTTCCGTCTCTGTTGTGAAAGGAACGGAAGAAGCCTTCTTCCATGGGAAACGGGAAAAGGCTGCCCGGTTTTGGGAGCGCGCATTCCATGAAGATGCGACACGGCCGCACTCCCTCTTCGGCCTGCCGAAAATCAGCATAGAAGAATATCAGCGGATGCTGAACAGCCGTTTGGATGAAATCAAAGGGCAGAAGCTGCAGGCGGAACTGGTTTCTTTTTCACCGTGGCATGCCTATAAAAATCATGACGGCACCTATCGCTGGACTCAGGAAGCGCGGGTGATTATTTCCGACGAAAGACATCTGTCCTATCCGATGTGGGTCTATACGAATCTGTACAGGCAGGGCGGCATGTATTATCTCATTATCGTACAGGGAAGCCATACGGCGGCGGAAAAAATCGGGAAAAATTTACTTTATGCCTTTTACGGACTGGAAAGGAGCAGCACATGAGTTGGAAGAAAACGGCGGCAGTCTTTATGACGGCTCTCTGTATTTCCGGCGGCGCGTCTGCTTATAACTTGCAGTCCATTGCGAAAGCACATCTGCCGCCTGCGTTTACCTATCAGGATATCCCTGAACAGCAGGAATTGAAGTTCCACAATTTCACCTATCCCTATCACATGGGGCAGCTTTCCGTCATGCTTCAAAAAAGCCGAAAATTCGCTTACGGCTACATTGTCACCGCCAAGCTGCCTCCTGCGGGAGCGGATACATTGAAACCGTTCTTCCGGGAATACCTGACGGTAAAAGAATGGAGAAGCCTTTCCCGCATGAACCGCGCCTTTCTGGATGAGGACTCGCCTCTGCGCAAAGGGGCGGAAGAGGTAATGAAGAACTGGGCAAAGAACGTGGTGGGAGAATTAGGAGAAGGCGTGAAAATCACCCTGTCCGATTTCGAGCCGTATCGCAAACTTACAGCCGACGAAGCCTATCTCTATACGATGGGCGCGAAAATTACCTTTGATTCCGATGGACTCATCCTGCCCTTTTACGGCAGAGCGTATTTCTTCCGTGAAAATGACCATATAGATGTGATGATGCTCCTTACTCCCGATGAAGGAAAAGAACCCCTCGTTTACGCCATTGATGATCTGGCGAAAGCGGCGGCAAAGGAGACGGATATGCAGGAAGAAAAAGAAGATCTCTCCGTCATGCTGGCAAAAGGTGCAGCAGGAAATTGAAGCGGAGAGGGGCAGCAAAGAAAACATTTACAATGCCTTCTGTGTAAACTATAATTGGAAATAAGAAAAACATTTGAAATATTACTTTGGGAGAACGATCATGCAGGGGAAAATCGTAACAGCCTTTATTTTTTAACCATGATGACGGGAGCGGTATCAGCTGCTCCCGTTTTAAATTACACAGGAGAGGAGCGGCTGGAAGAAGCGCGGCAGAGAGAAGAAGATCGGCAGGAACGGCTGTGCATGCCCCGTGTAGAAAATATAGGAAGCAGCCTGAATGAAAAAGAAGAGACGCAAGGTGCTGCCCTTGAGCCAGTATTTAGAATAGACGAAATCATTTTATCGGGGCAGGGAGAAAAGTTCGGCAGGCTGCATAAAATCATCTACGGGAAAGACAGCGCCGTCATCCTATGGAAAAACGCATTTCCCATCAAAGAAGGAGACATCCTGAACATCCGCCACCTGGAGCAGGGGTGGAACAGATGAAACGCGTCAGCTCCCTGGACGTATCCATGAAACTCCTCCCTGCCGATAACATATGAGGAAAAGGATAAAAGAGATAAAGAATATGCAGAAAGAAGTTGATTAGAGCGGAGGAAGGAATGCATATGATAGATACATTAATATGTATAGTTTATATTTTTGTCGGAGCCAAATGGGTTTTAAAAAAGGTAGAAATAGAGATGATATCTGCTCCAACAAACTGGAAAATTATCGTTCTGAAATTTTTAATATGGTTGGTAGTGCCATTAGAAATTTTTATATATATCCATTTTTATGATAGTGGTATGGTGCGAATATTTTTGGGTGTGAGTGTGTTGCTTTTGTATTTGATAGAGACCCGGCTGTTATTTAACGAAATGAGTAAAGCAATTGTGGAAAGTAATATTGATAATAGAGAAAAAGATGTTAAACATATTCTTGAAAAAAGAAAGTTTAGAATTCAACTTGGAATAATTTGTTTTGGTATAATTGCCTTTATTGCGCTATTAGTTGGGATTATGCCAGATTAATATATTTATTATTAAACAGCCTAAACAAACCCAAAGAAATCTTCAACAAGACAAAAGTAGAAGAAAAACAGGAACTCATCCACATGATGAACATCGTGGGAAACCAAATCATCCATGAAGCGGCAGACCACTATGGATGGAAAGAAGGATCCACAGAAAAACTCCTTCTCCATGGAGCCATAGGCGCACTGACAGGAACCATGAGCGGAGGAAACGCATTGTCAGGAGCCGTATCGGGAAGCGTGAACGAATTTGCTTTGGCATACATGGAAAAAACAAAAGGAAGAAACTGGATGGATACCCACCCCGATACCGTACAAGCCATCAGCACCGCTTTAGGAGCAGTCGCAGGAAGCCTGACAGGAGACAGAAACACAGGAGTCTATACGGCACAGATGGGAACGAAGTGGAAGTTACAGCTAATTGATTTTTCTAATAAAGAAGGGGGGATATAATTAATTCAATTATTGGATGGAGGGGTCATTTTATCGCAATGGGGAAACTGTGGAAATCCATCCCTCAGGACTTATGGCAGAATTTGATAGCAGTCCTTCTGCCGGAGCTTCTTTAGCAATTGGTTATACATGGTGGGTAGGGAGAATTTATGGATAAGGATAATCGAAGGCTCATAAGGGTGAAGGAGGTTATATTAAATATATTTATCACGGTAATTCTGGCGTCATTTGGGATTTGGCTAATAGGTGGTATAACTTATAATGTCTTCCAAAAGGAGCAAATCCATCAACGAATTTTAGCGTTAGAAAAAAAGGCATATGATATAGAACCTCTGGAGGCATATGATGTATCTGATTTTCAATTAACAAACCGAAGAGCAATCATAGCAAAATCTATTCGAACCTATATTAAACCCATTACTTCTGATAAGTCGCCCCAAATAGTAAAAGAGGAATTTCTTCAATATTTTATGTCTCATGGATGGAATATAAAGCATGCATGGGAAAACCCTAAACCATACCTGCAAGTGCAAAATGATGACTATATTGTTACGTTAGATTTAGTATCTCAAGAAACTAATACTTGGCGTATGATAATTGCGTATAATAATTTTTTCGAAAGAAATAATTTGTAAAAATGCGAAGTATATGAAAAATAATTGAAAAAAGCATTTCCATTTTTAGTATTTACACAAAACTCAGAATTTTCCATTAGAAAAGCGTTTCTCCTGTGGGGATAAAACCTTGTGGAGAAACGCTTTTGTCGTTTAATCAGAATCCCGGAATCAGAGTCACCTGGAAGTTGTCATTGATGTACTTTCTGGTGGCTTCCGTCTGGAATATTTTTACAAACTTTTGATAGGTGGGGTTGTCTTTATCCTGTTCACGGGCAGCGATGACATTTACATACGGGCTGGTATTGTCTTCCTGGGCGAGAGCCGTCTTCGGATCCAGTCCCGCGGATACTGCGTAGCCGCCGTTGATGATAGAGGCGTCGCAGTCTTCAAGAGCTCTTGGGAGCTGGGGCGCTTCCAGTTCGATGATTTTCAGATTTTTCGGGTTGGAAGCGATATCGGAGACGACCGCTTTGACAGGATTGACGCCTTCTTTTAATTTCAGCAGGCCGTTTTTCTCCAGAAGAAGGAGGGCGCGGCCGCCGTTGGATGGATCGTTCGGAATTGCAATGGATGCGCCGTTGGGGAGATCGGACAGAGTCTTGTGTTTATTTGAGAACAGACGAAGGGGCGCGAGGTAAGTGTTTCCGATGGGAACAAGTTTTGTGTCGTTTTTTTCATTGAATGCTTCAAGAAAGGGGACGTGCTGGTAAGAATTTACGTCGATGTCGCCCTGCGCCAGTGCCTGATTGGGGGTGACATAGTCGGAGAAGGGGACGATGGTCACTTTGAGGCCTTCTTTTTCGGCTTCTTTGGCGACGAATTCCACGACCTGTTCCGAGTAGCCCGGTGTCGTGCCGACTTTGATTTCATTTTTTGTTTTCGCAGGGTTAGCAGACTCGGCGTCTTTTTTATCGCTGCCGCAGCCTGCGATGAAGCCTGCACATGCCAATGCGGCCAGGGAAATGATGACAGTTTTTTTCAGATTCATAATACATACCTCTCTTTTTTAAAAATAATTTTGTGATAAATTTGGAAACCGGAAATAAGAATGGCGGAAACGGGTAAAAAAAAACTTCATCCCAGCAAAGGGACGAAGACCGTGTTACCACCCAATTTTACCTGCACGTCACCGCACAGGCCTCCATAGGTACGCCGGCTTGCGCCTTGATACCGCATCTCTGTAACGGGAGATCCCGGGCTGCTTTATTATTCGGCAAACCTGACTCGGAGGCCATGTTCAGCAAATTTTCCCGCGCTCCTTTTCACCCGCCGGAGCTCTCTTTAGCAGTTCCATCCGCTTACTCTTCTCTTCACAGTCATTATGTAAGTTGGAACAAATATACCACGCGTTTTTTTGCGTGTCAAGGAAAATTTTAAAAGGAATGGGGGTTGGGGGATCTTTTTATCAGATTTCTTTGCATTTAAGAATGATTTTTATTTTCTGCCGCAAAATAATTGGCACTCTGATTTAATAATTGAATTAGGGGAAGCTATTTTATATAATAAGAAGTAAGTAATAATTAGGGTGTAGGAAAAGAAACAGGTTTTGTATTTTATGAAAAATTTTCAGTTACAGGAAGCGGGGAAGGGAAATCATGACATCAGGGGAAGAAGATTATTTGAAAGCGATTTACATCATCAGCGAAGATCATGAGCTGGTATCCAACAAGGAATTGTCCGACATGCTCCATGTGTCGCCGCCGTCAGTGAGCGAGATGATTATGAAACTGCAGAAAGAAGGGTATGTGGACTACACCGCTTACAAAGGCAGCAAGATGACAAGGAAGGGAAGGAGGGAAGCAGGCAAGCTTTTCCGTTTTCATGCGTTGTGGGAAGTATTCCTTGTGGAAAAGCTCCATTTTTCCTGGAGCGAAGCTCATGAGCAGGCGGACGGTCTGGAACACCAGACGAGCGACATGCTTGCGGAACGGCTTGATGAGTTTCTCGGACATCCTGAACACTGTCCCCATGGTGACCCTATTCCGAAGGCGGACGGCAGCCGCAAAGGGCTTACTTTCCGTACGCTTTCCGATTTAAAGGAGGGGGATAGTACCACTATCCGCCGTATTGTGGAAGATTACAGCCTGATGGACTATCTTCAGGAGAAAGGCATCCATCCCGATATGCGGGTCACTGTAAAAGAAAAGGAACCTTATGAAGGACCGATTCTTCTTGCTACGGAGGCGGGTGATATTTCTCTCAGCTACAAAGCGGTGGAACAGATTTTTATTGACGAATAAGATGAATAGAATAATACGGAGAGCCTCGTTTAGGGCTCTTTTTAATAGCGGCAGGCAGGTGCTTTATTTCCCTTTATGCATAAATGGCATATGAAACGGGGGAATACATGCAGAAAAAGTACGATGAAAAAGGCTATACAATTAAAGACAAATCGCTTATAATACATTTACACAATTTTGAATGATGTATACGGAAAAAGACAGAAATGTCTGCCGAAGGAGTAACACTATCAGGCGTCCCATGGGACACGAAACCGTGTACGGACAAACCTCTGGAGAGTGTCGTATATGACCGCCGAAGGTGCAGGGGCGCGGGGAAGAGTAGTCCTCCCGTTCTAATCTCTCAGGCAAAAGGACAGGGTCGGTGCAGCAATGGAAACATGCATGCCGGCTCTGTTTTTGTCTTCAGGGCCGGTTTTTATATTGTTCCGTCATGTCCTGGTGTACGGAATTTTGAGGGTGGGAGTGAATGCGAATGCTTGACTTGTTAAACCAAATTGATGCGATTGTCTGGGGCCCGTGGCTCCTTGTTCTTCTGGTAGGGACCGGCGTATATCTGACCATCCGCCTCCGCCTTCTCCAGATGGTCAAGCTGCCAAGGGCCCTTCGGCTGATTTTCTTTGCCAGAAATAAAGGCGACGGCGACATTGACAGTTTCAAGGCACTCTGCACGGCGCTTGCCGCAACGGTAGGCACAGGAAATATCGTAGGCGTTGCCACTGCTATCAAATTGGGCGGCCCCGGCGCGCTTTTCTGGATGTGGGTAGCCGCTTTCTTCGGCATGGCTACCAAGTACGCCGAAGGCTGCCTTGCCGTTAAGTTCCGTTCTATCGATGAAAATGGAAATATCGCAGGCGGACCGATGTATTACATTGAGCAGGGGCTGGGAAAGAAATGGAAACCTCTGGCGCTGGCATTTGCTTTCTTCGGTACGCTCACCGCTATGCTCGGATCCGGTACGACTACGCAGGTCAATGCTATTACGTCTTCTTTACAGGCATCCATGGGTGTTCCTATCCTGCCCTCTGCAGCAGTGATTACAATCCTGGTTGCTATTATTACTTTCGGCGGATTGAAATCCATTTCAAAAACAGCGGAAAAAATAGTTCCTGCTATGGCTGTTCTTTATTTTATTATCACGGTGGCTCTTCTTGTTATATTTTCGGAAGAACTGCCCCATGCGCTGGCTCTCGTTTTTGACGGCGCTTTTGAAGGTACGGCAGCAGCCGGCGGATTTGCCGGTGCGGGCATTATGCTTGCTATGCGAAGCGGTATCGCCCGCGGCCTTTTTTCCAATGAATCCGGCCTGGGTTCCGCGCCAATCGTGGCGGCAGCGGCAAAAACGAAATGGCCGGCTGAACAGGGTCTTATTTCCATGACAGGCACCTTTATCGACACTATTATTATCTGTACGCTGACCGGTCTGACTATCATTGTTTCCGGTGCATGGCTGGGGGATACCAACGGTGCAGCTCTTACACAGGCCGCTTTCAGCCATGGTTATGGTGCTGTCGCGCCGATCCTTCTAACGGTTTCTCTGACACTTTTCGCTTTCACCACCATTCTCGGCTGGAACTATTACGGTGAACGCTGCCTCGTATACCTTGTGGGTGTCAAAGGGATTACTCCTTACCGCTTGTGCTATGTGGCCATTATCGCAGGAAGCGCTTTCATGCAGCTTGAAGAAATCTGGGCGCTTGCGGATATTGTAAACGGTCTCATGGCCATTCCGAACCTGATTGCCCTTCTTGGACTTACCGGTGTAGTCGTCGCGGAAACAAAGCGGTATTTCCAGCACCTTGCCATTCGTGATGCGAAATTGGTGGCTTACAAAGCAAGGCATATAGGGAAGAAGTGATTGAAGGTCAGCAGGCAGACGATGCGGCATATACGATGATTTGTCTGTAGCCCGGACATAAAAATGAGAAAATGAAAATGCGGTACCTGTCAAGCGTGATGGGTACCGTTTTTGTATCAGCAGATAACAGATGACAGCTTACAGCTGACAGATAGCAACTAGCAGCTAGAAGCTAAGAGCGACAGCGAAGGATCTATTACCATGGTAAAGAAAGCCGTAGGATGTCATCCGGGTAATAGATTCTTCACTCCGTGCTACTATTCCGCTTCCCTGCCTTCTCATATGGCATTCTTGCGTCCATTCAGAATGACCGGGGACGGCAAGGCGCTATAATGAGGAAAGCGTCAGTCGTCATCCTGAACGAATGTGAAGGATCTGTTTCTGCGATGAGGGAAGCCGGTAATACGTCATCCGAGTAATAGATTCTTCACTCTGTGTCACTATCCCGCTTTCCTGCCTTTCCTACACAGCATTCTTACCTCCGTTCTGAATGACGATTTAGGGGAAGCGCGTCACTAACGATAGGGAATGGAAAGCGTCATAATGAGGGAAACGTTAAGCGTCATCCTGAACGAACGTGAAGGATCTATTACCGTGAGGAGGAAGGCGGTAAAATGTCATCAGTGTAACAGATTCTTCGCTTTGTGTCATATTGCTGATTCCCGCTTTTCTCATAAAACATTTTTGCCAAAGCTCTGAATGACGGGAAACGGTAAGACGCCATCAAAGTAATGGATTCTTTGCTCTGTGTCACTATCTCGCTTCCTGTCTTTCTCACACAGCATTCTTGCTCCTGCTCTGAGTAACTGGGTTCGGAAAGGGTGTCCGGGGTATAAGGGATAATTATTCTGCCGGATAAAAACCGCCTCTGAAGGTCAGATTCAGGTCTGACGGCCAGGGCGGTGTTTTAACATTTCTAGAATGTATTTTTCAGCAAAAACGGCGGTAGAGTTTTTCTGCGGCTTCCACGTCTGTCATATGGAAGCGGTGGAGTTTTTTGGTAAGCATGCCGATAAAGGGGTGGGCGCGGAGGAAGCGGACCGCTTTTTCTTTTATCCCATTTTTATCTGTATCGGTATAGCCTTTTTCAATGGCATCCAGCCAGTCTCTTTCTTCTGCGTAGTTTATTCTGCAGATTCCGTGGAGAAGAAGAAGGAAATCTTGTATTTTCTGCGTTTCTTTCCTGCTGCAGTAGTGCCGGCTTTCCCAGTCGAGAAACGTAATTTTTCCGCCGGTGCTGCACAGGATATCCCGCGGCGCAGGACGGCCGTGGATGACACCCGCATTGTGGAGTGCGGCAAGAGACGCGCCTATGCGGTAGAGGAGTTTCTTTTTCTCTTCAAAGGGGAGATCAGGATCTTCCATCCAGTCTTCTATCGTGGGGCCGCCGTCACGGGTGACCATGTATTCGGATGTGAGTACTTCGATTTGCGGAACGAGCTCGGGGCATGCCTTCGCGGCGATGGCAATCCGGGCAACTTCGAAAAGAAATTCCGTTTCCGGAGGCTGCTTTATCAGTCGGTTTCTTTTATTGCTGTACTTTCTTTTGATCCAGAAAATGGTATCATCGATTTTAAATCGTATATTCTTTTGATCCGGATGGCAGGCGATTTCTTTTTCCGCCGCTTGTTTTATGATTTCTGCATTCATGATTTCCCTGTGTGACGGTTAAATACTTTTAATAGATATATCCATCTTAGCACGTTGACCCGATTTTTCAAGTTTCATGGAAGAGCCGGCGGCTTGAATAATCGGTTTATATTTCCTATACTGGACGTAGAATGATGAGAGGACACAGGGGATTGGAGCAGTGCGCGGGAGGACATATGGAAGCGGATGAGTGGGAAAGAACGGCCTGCGGGGAAATAAAAAGAGAGAAGCACTTTTGGGGAGAGAAATTTGTGTCTCCTCTCGGTTTATGTTGTTTCTTTCTTGCCGCTTTGGCGTTTTTCTTCCGGAGCCCTTTAGTTTCTTTGACGCTTCTTTTGCTTCCGCCTGCCTGGGAGGATTGGAAGACGGGGTATGTTTCTGATTATTGGAGCGTTTTCCTTGCAGCGGCAGGATTGGGGCACAATGTTTTTTACAGCCGTCTGACGGATGGTTTTATATCCTGTGCTTTTGTTCTTGGCCTGTATGGGCTTCTCTTTCTGCTGGCAAAGCATGCCATGGGGGCGGGAGACATATTTCTTTCAGGTGCGGCTGCATTATGGCTTT
>OLPO01000251.1_pt1 | contig 45859 bp, 39 predicted proteins | sample 1672831 | NCBI WGS metagenome assembly OLPO01 (sample SAMEA3136728, study PRJEB25190) | human gut metagenome
AAGCACAGGCATATGCCGTTGTATGGGATGCTTTCCAGAAGATTCAGGAAGAAGCACCGAGAGCTATGGTTTACTATGGACAGGAAACCGGTTTGAAGAAAGAGAACCCGGATAAACCATACGATGAAATTGGAATTCTTCTTCCAATCCACGAATTTGAAAAGAAAATGCTGCAGCATTTAGACGAGATTGATGGAATCGTACTGGCATGCAGAGAAAAAATGATGGAAAAAGCAGGAAATGACAGTCTGCTGCTCTAAAAATAAGGAAGTGAGTAAAATGCCGCAGGAAGTGATCAAAAAAAATCATATGGATGTTGCCTGGCATGAATACACGGATGAAAATGGAGAAAATATACCTGTTTCAGATGCCAGCATTGCAGAGAAAGCATCTATTATCGGACGTGTGGGGATTATGTTTCTCTCATGTGGTACCGGTGCCTGGAGAGTAAGAAGTTCCATGAACACATTAGCAGAAGCACTTGGCATTACATGTACAGCAGATATTGGTCTGATGTCTATTGAATATACATGCTATGACGGAGAAGAAGGCTTTACCCAGTCACTGTGCCTGACCAATACCGGAGTAAATACACTAAAGTTAAACCGTTTGGAACACTTCATCCGGAACTTTGAAGCAGAAGGAAAACATATGTCAGGAGAACAGCTGCATACTTTCCTTGATAATATTGAAAAAACACATGGTCTCTATTCCCCGCCTGCACTGGGACTTGCAGCAGCAATCGCATGCTGTGGATTTACATTTCTACTGGGAGGCGGTCCGATTGAGATGTTCTGTGCATTTGTGGGTGCAGGACTTGGAAATTACCTTCGCTGTAAACTGACCAAATATCATTTTACATTATTCTTATGTATTGTATCCTCGGTATCCCTGGCGTGTTTTGCATATGCAGGTATGCTCAAACTCGGAGAAATACTGTTTGGGATTTCTGTTCAGCATGAGGCCGGATATATCTGTGCCATGCTGTTCATCATACCGGGATTTCCATTCATTACCAGTGGTATTGACCTTGCCAAACTGGATATGCGTTCCGGAATGGAACGTCTGATGTATGCTTTGATCGTCATTCTGGTAGCAACTATGTCAGCGTGGATCATGGCCCTGATCCTGCATCTGAAACCAGTAGATTTTATGAAACTGTCATTATCTACAGAACAGTGGATCTTATTCCGGATCCTTGCCAGCTTTTGCGGAGTATTTGGATTCTCCATTATGTTTAACAGCCCGGTGCGTCTGGCAGTTGCAGCAGCCGAGATAGGAGCAGTGGCCAATACCCTAAGACTGGAACTGGTGGATCTTGCAAATATCCCGCCTGCAGCAGCCGCATTTATTGGTGCACTTACTGCGGGACTTCTGGCATCTCTGCTGAAGAATAGAGTTGGATATCCCAGGATATCTGTAACAGTTCCGTCAATCGTCATCATGGTTCCGGGTCTGTATTTGTACAGAGGATTTTACAATCTTGGAATCATGTCGTTATCAGCAGCTGCATCCTGGTTTGCATCTGCAATCCTTATTATTGCTGCACTGCCGCTGGGACTGATTTTTGCACGTATTCTGACAGACAAGGGATTCAGATACTGTACTTGATAAGCTACGAATATCCTAGAAATTTTTGATATCAATTGACAATGTAATACTGCAAGAGTAAGATAGAAAAACGAGTTAACGTTGGAAAAGAACTTGAACAAAGGAGACCTTAGTGAAAAAAATAAAAAGAAAAAGTTCATACTATATAGCTTACTCTGCGGCAATGACAGGAATTTTTATGATCATTCTGTTCATATTCTGGAAGAACGGAAAATCTTTTGTGCGTGACGGAGATGGCCTGCGACAGCATTATATTACGCTGGAATACTGGGGAAAATATTTACGCCAGATTATAAAAGAACTTTTGATCCATCACAGATTAAGAATTCCTACATGGGATCTGCATATTGGATTTGGCTCAGATATTGTGACAACCTTACATTATTATGTAATAGGAGATCCGCTAAATCTATGTGCTGCCTTTGTTCCTGTAAGATATACGGAATACTTGTATGATTTTCTATGCTTCTTCAGATATTATCTGGCAGGAATTACATTCTCATGGTATTGCTTTTATAATAAAAACGAAAAAATCCCGGTTTTATTGGGAAGCCTGATTTATGTCTATTCCCAGTGGACGATTGTGACAGGACTGGATCATCCGTATTTTATAAATCCCTGTATCTATTTACCATTGATCATGCTTGGAGCGGACAAAATATTTGATGAAAAAAAGCCATGGACCTATATTGGAGCTCTGACTCTGGCAGGAGTAAGTAACTTCTATTTCTTTTATATGCTTGGGATTTTTACAGTTATCTATGCAGTATTTCGATATTTCACCAAATTCAAAGGCTTTCGGTTAAAGGAATTTACACCTGTCTTTGGAAGATTTTTTGTCTATACAGTTTTGTCCCTGATGATTTCCGGAGTGATTCTGTTTCCTATGCTGAAAACAATGTTTACGAACTCCAGAATGACAGCAGAAAGATATATGCCTATTCTCTACAGCAAACGCTTTTATCAGATGCTCCTGGCTTCTTTGATCGGAAGAAATAATAAGACCCGCTTTTCTTACATAGGTGTTGCTTCTATATGTGTGATTGCGTTGATCGTATTATTTATGCAGAGAAAGAAATATCTCAGTCTTAAACTGGGTGTGATATTACTTACAGTTATGGTATGTTTTCCAATATTTGGCAGGATCATGAATGGTTTCTCATATACTACAAACAGATGGACATGGGCAGTTCCCATGCTTTTGGCCTATATTTTTGTAAAAATGTTTCCTGAATTCTTTCATCTGTCTGTAAAGAAAAAACTGCTGATTGTTGCAATCATCCTGATATATGCGGCATTTTTAATTTTTAATCCAACTGTTAATCAGAACAATAATGTGGCAGCCGGATTGCTTCTGTTGCTCCTTGGATTGACTTTTATCGGAGGATATCAGCTTCTAACTAAGAACCGCTGGTATTTGGCTGCGTTTTCTATGTGTTTTATTGTTTTAAGCGTGGGAAGTAATATCTGGTTTTATTACGCAGAAAACGGACGTGACAGATTTAAAGACCAGTCAGTGATTTCTACTTATGTGAATAAAGGGCGGGCATATCCCAAATGCCATACCAATGTAGAAAAAGCCCTGAAATCTCTGGAAGATAGTTCCTTGGTTCGCTTTGACCAGAAATATATGGGTATGATCAGCAACACCTCCTGTTTAAATGACCTGAATGGGGGAAAATATCAGTTTTCTATTGCCCCGGAAGATTTAGGCAATTTTTTTGATGAAATCTATATGAGCAATTTCATGGATCAGGCTGTTTATAATTTGAATGGCAGAAGCTGGCTGTTAAAATTATTTTCTGTCAAATATTTTGTATCAAAGGAAGGGATTGCACCCTATCATTTTAGTAAAGAAAAGGAAATAACAGGCAGGAAAGATAGATATATTTATAAGGATGAAAATTCCCTGCCCCTTGTATATACCTATGACAGTTATATTCCTGTTACACAATACGAACGAATGAATCCTGTGGAACGGCAGGAAGCCATGCTTCAGGGATGTGTACTGGAGGAAAATGATGCAAAGGGAATGAACCCAGAGAAATTAAAGCTCCATGTAAATAAACTTGATTACGAAATAAAAGATATGCAGAATATGACCTGGGAAAATGGGGTAATTGAGGCCGGCAAAAATGCAAAATGTGTACTTACCTTTAATGGAAAGAAAAACTGTGAAACATACGTTACTTTTTCTAACCTTAAATACCGGGGGATTAATGAAAAATACAGAACGATTCTGGAACAAAAAGATATAACCACAGGACAAATAGAGATATACTATGCTCATAATGGTGAAACAGAAGAGCAGAAACTGCAATTACTTTCTTCCAAAAACAACTTTGGCAGCGGAAGAAGCAATTATGGAGCAAATCTTCTATATAATGAAGATGCCTTAAATGAGATTACTCTTGAGTTCACAGTCCCAGGAAAATATAAGATAGACAATATAGATATTTACACTCAGGCAATGGATGGGATTACAGAACTGTCTCAAGAAAGAAGCGAAGATTCACCGAAAGATCTAAAGGTGGATGGAGGAAATATTACCTGCAGTATAAATCTGAAGGAAGATAAAGAAGTAGTATTTTCTATTCCCTACAGCAATGGCTGGACTTTGTATGTAGATGGCAAAAAGCAGGAGACAAATAAAGCCAACAGAATGTTTCTGGGTGCAAGGATCAGCAAAGGACAGCATCAGATAGAATTAAAATATTTCTCCCCTGGCATGAAAGCCGGATGTACAGCCTCTGTGTTGGGATTGCTGGTTGTTCTGATACTATTTTCTTCACCATATATCCGCCAACACTGCCGTTCTGTTTGGAAGTGAGGTTTCCGTTGTAGCCATCAGTAAGCGGTACACCCAGTTCGTTTGCAACCTCGAATTTGAAACGGTCTAATGCACCCTTTGCTTCCGGTACAGCTGCCTGGTTAGAAGATTTTGTGTTTGACATATTCATTTCCTCCTTGGTTGTTATTGCTTGTTTAGTGTTACGATGTTAGTATATGACGACGGGGAAATAATACTCTGGAAGTTTTCGTATATGGTGGAATTCTATGGAAAACTCTATAAAAATCGTTGATTTATTAATAAATCATGAATTTTGTATATTTTTGAAGTTTTAATTGAACTCTATTTAGTAATTTGTTATAATGCATGTAGAAATTAATAAAAGAAACGGAGAGGAGAGACTATGAACTTAGGTATAATCGCACATAACAGCAAAAAAGTACTGATCGAAGATTTTTGCATTGCGTATAAAAATATACTTGCCAAACATGAAGTCTATGCAACCGGTACCACTGGTCGAAGAATTGAAGAAGCGACAAGCCTTCATGTGCATAAATTCCTAGCCGGCAGCATAGGTGGAGATAAACAGTTTATGGAAATGGTAGAGAGACAGGATCTGGACATGGTAATCCTGTTCTACAATCCTGTAATGATTGACCCCAAAGAACCGGACATTATGAGTATCGTCAAAAGATGCGACCAGTATAATATTCCTGTAGCTACCAACATTGCTACAGCAGAGCTTCTTATTTTAGGACTTGCCCGTGGAGACCTGGATTGGAGATTGAATCTGAAATGAGAGTGATCGCAGGGAAAGCCAGAAGATTAAATTTAAAAACAGTTCCGGGAATGGATACCAGACCAACCACAGACCGGATCAAGGAAACCTTATTTAATATTTTACAGCCCCAGCTTTTGGACTGCCGGTTTCTGGATTTATTTTCCGGAAGCGGCGGAATAGGCATTGAGGCATTGAGCCGGGGAGCCTCTTATGCAGTGTTTGTGGAGAAAAATCCCAAAGCCTGTTCCTGCATCAGGGAAAATCTTTCATTTACAAAACTTGCTGAAAATGGTAAACTGCTGAACATGGACGTGCTGCAGGCACTTCGTTCTCTTGAGGGTAAGGGCGCTTTTGATATTATTTTCATGGATCCCCCTTATAATCAGGAGCTTGAGCGTCAGGTACTTGAATATCTGCGTGATAGTACTGTTGTGGATGAGAATACACTTATTATTGTGGAAGCAGATCTGCACACAGATTTTGCTTATCTGGAATCTCTTGGATACAGGCAGCTTCGTTCCAAAGAATATAAAACAAACAAGCATGTATTTCTGGAGCGTGTGTAAATATGCTCCGGAGGATGTATGGTTTTCATACATTCTGTGCGGAGGAAAGTGAGTGTAAAATACATGAAGACAGCAGTATATCCGGGCAGCTTTGATCCGGCCACCTACGGCCATCTGGATGTAATCCAGCGTGCAGCCCTCTCTTTTGACAGAGTAATCGTGGGCGTTTTGCATAATTCTTCAAAAAGTCCGTTGTTTTCTGTGGAAGAACGTGTTAATATATTAGAAAAGGCGACAAAAGATATCCCTAATGTTGAAATAAAAGCATTTGAGGGTCTTTCTGTTAATTTCGCCAGAGAAAACCATGCTCAGGTGATCATCCGTGGGCTTCGGGCGGTAACTGATTTTGAATATGAACTTCAGATGGCTCAGACCAATCGTGTACTTGCTCCGGATGTTGACACAGTGTTTCTGACTACCAGCCTGGAATATGCATATTTAAGTTCTACTATTATGAAGGAAGTGGCATATTTTAATGGCGATCTGAGTAAATTTGCACCTAAGGAAATAACAGATGCAGTCAAGAAGAAGCTTCTTGCAGACAAATAGAGAAAATAAGGAGAGAGTACAATGAGCAGCAGAATTGAACAGATTATCGGTGAGATCGAGGAATATGTGGACAGCTGTAAATTCCAGCCATTATCCACTACCAAGATCGTAGTAAATAAAGAAGAAATTGAGGAGCTTTTGAGAGAACTCCGCTTGAAAACACCTGATGAGATCAAACGTTATCAGAAGATCATCAATAACAAGGATGCCATTCTTGAAGACGCACAGAGCAAAGCAGATGCACTGATTGCAGATGCCCAGGCAAAGGCTCAGGAGCTTGTAACACAGCATGAGATCATGCAGAAAGCATATGCCCAGGCAAATGATACCATCAATGCAGCTAACAAACAGGCTCAGGAGATTCTGGATTCTGCTACACAGGATGCAAACAGCATTCGTCTCAGTGCGATCACTTATACAGATGATATGATGGCAAATATCGGCAGCGTACTCAACACAACACTTGAGGATGCCGGTGCAAAATACAAATCCTTTATCGATGCTCTGCAGAGCTGTCTGGAAGTTGTAAACCACAACCGTCAGGAGCTGGCACCGCAGACCGCACAGGCAGCAGCGATCACAGGTTCTTATCATGATGATAATGACAAGGATGATGACGTTCTGTTAGACGATCTGGGAGAGAACTAATTCAGATAGCAGAGCATGAGAATTCCGGAAAGCAATCCACTGATACATTTTGCTGAAAGGTAAGGGATCAGACTCAGATCCTTATGGAGAATGCTTCTGGTCTGAGCCAGAATGCACAGTCCGCCAAAGCCGGTGGCTGTGACAGACAGGACACAGCGTAAAGTCCAGGGGATATCAGCGGAAGCAAACAGAGAGAGGCCTGTAGTGATTTCCGTAATTCCCAGAAGTATGTATTGGATCAGGGCCGGAAAAGGTCTGTAATATCGGATACATCCTGTGAGAATAGAAAACAGAAGAATATAACCGCCCAGGCGGGTAATTGTTTCAAATCCGTTCATAATAGAGACATCAAGAATGACTCCCGGTGAGTCGGCTTCGGATGTCTCTTTTTTTTCATAACAGGTGTCTGGCTTGGCTTTTTTTGTGACATTGAAAGGAAAAATTTTATGATTCCGGAAAACTGCAAACCGAAAAATAACCATAGCTGCCATATTCCCGGAAAACAAAATGAAAAAAAGTACAGGAACAGGAATCCTATTATTCAGGCACAAATGTCCCAGATAGGTGATGATAAATACAGGACTTGCACTACTGCAAAAGGTTGTAAGATAGAGTGCCTCTGTTCTGCTGATCCTGCCGGCCTCATACAGATCAGAAGCAAGTCTGGCAGCCATTGGATAACCGCAGACCATTCCAAGGATAAAAACATAGCCACCGTAGACATCTGTTCCCAGGAAGAAACGGAATACAGGTTTCAGAGGTGATAGGATTTTTTCGATTCCCTTTGTATGGATCAGTACACCTGTCAGAATCATAAAGGGAAGAAGGGTAGGAAGCAGAGTGTTCAGCCACAAAGTCATTCCTGCTCTGGCAGAAGCCAGCCCCTCTCCGGGATGAAGCAGCAAAAACGCAAGGAGGAGCCCGGTTCCGGCGGTAAGTAGAATTGATCTCATAAGCAAACCTTTTTTTGTAAAACATATGCTGTATAATAATAAAAAATTCACATCAAGAAAATTTGGAGGTAATATTATGGCAGTATTAGAAAACTGTGAGCCTAAAAACGTATTTCATTATTTTGAAGAAATCTGCAAGATTCCCCATGGCTCAGGGAACACAAAACAGATCAGTGATTATCTGGTACAGTTCGCAAAGGATCGTGGACTGAAGTATATCCAGGATGAAATGAATAATGTGGTGATCTACAAACCCGGAACCCCGGGATATGAGAATGCTCCTACTGTAATTCTCCAGGGTCATATGGATATGGTCTGTGAAAAACGTCCGGATGTAGTCCATGACTTTACAAAGGATGGCCTTAAGCTTTCTGTAGAGGGTGATTATATCTCTGCAAACGGAACTACCCTGGGTGGAGATGACGGTGTTGCTGTGGCATATGGACTGGCAATTCTGGACAGTGATACCATTGCTCATCCTCCTCTGGAAGTATTTATCACTGTAGATGAAGAAATCGGCCTGCTGGGAGCAGTGGGATTTGACTGTAGTGTGCTGAAGGGCCGCAGATTCATCAATCTGGATTCTGAAGCTGAAGGAAGTCTGTGGATCAGTTGCGCAGGCGGAATGTCCGGAATCAGTCACATTCCGGTTGCCAGAGTTGATGCCAAGGGTGAGAAAATCGCAGTGAAAATTACCGGACTTATGGGCGGACACTCAGGTGCAGAAATTGACAAAAACCGTGCCAATGCCAATAAATTACTGGGAACTTTCCTCTATAGCCTGAGAAAAACAACAGATTATGAACTGATCTCCGTACAGGGCGGACAGAAGGATAATGCCATTACAAGAGAAGCGGAAGCAAAGCTTCTGATAGATGCTAAGGAACTGGAGAATGTAAAGGCCTTTGCTGCAGAGCTCCAGAAAGCATGGCGTGAAGAATATACCGGAACAGATGAAGGAATTACAGTACTCCTCACAGATGAAGGAGCACAGGAGGCAAGAGTTCTTCATCCTACCAGCAGGGAAAAGGTTGTATTCTATCTGATGAATGTTCCTTTTGGTATTCAGAAGATGAGCGGAACCATCTCCGGACTGGTGGAGACTTCTTCTAATATAGGAATTTTGGTTACTTCTGAAGATGAAGTAACTGCAAGCTCCAGTATCCGCAGTTCTGTGGAGGCTGCCGGAAAGAATCTCTCTGATAAACTGGAATATCTGACAGAATTTCTGGGTGGAGAATATGAGATCAAGGGGGCATATCCTGCATGGGAGTACCGTAAGGATTCTCCTCTCCGCGATAAAATGGTAGAGGTTTATGAGCAGATGTATGGGGAGAAGCCGAAGGTGGTGGCAATCCATGCAGGGCTGGAGTGTGGACTCTTCTATAAAAAGATGGAAGGACTGGACTGTGTATCCCTGGGACCGGATATTATTGATATTCATACTTCTGAGGAGAAGCTGGGTATTTCTTCTACACGGAGAGTATGGAACTATCTGATAAAGGTGCTGGAGGCACTGAAAGACTGATTGTAAGGGGCATCCTGCTGTCACATGTTGGTGATGGCAGGGTGCTTTTTTGCGGGTATGGGGACGCATGAACCGCAGAAACTCTTCTGGCTCAGTTTCCGGGAGCAAGTAACTCTAAGTCCCGAAAAATCCGCTAAAACCATTCGCAAATTGCGCAAACTCGCTGACGCTCAAACAGTGCGGCAATTTGCTCATAACGCGTATTTCCCGAAACTAAGAGTTACTACGCTCCCTCCAAAAATCACCAGAAGAGTTTCTGCGTTTCATGCTGTGCTTACTTCCAGTTCCCGTCTTGAAGTGCCAGCAGGAGAAACATAGGGTGGGGGACGATTTTGGAGGATGCTTAGTGATACTTGGTTCGGGGAAATCGGCGTTGTTCAAAATTGGGACACTGTCTGAGCGAAGCGAGTTTAGCCCAATTTTGAACGCATTTAGCCGATTTTCCCAAACCTAGCATCACTTAGCGTCCGGAAACCGAGTCCCCCACCCTATGTTTCTCCTGCGTCCGTTAAAATAACAAATATAGTTCTATCCTAGCATGAATCTGCATAGTATATATCAGAATGCCCCACCTGGTACCAAAGGCTTTTCGAAAAAAATTATAAACTATTCAGATTCAGAAGATATTTTTGAAATTCTATGTTATAATAAAAAAATGTATGAAATGCAAGGAGCGATTTAAGATGGAAATACAGTTATGGAGAAGCATTTTATGCCCTTATGAGCTGGCTGTGAGAGAGCTGGAAGTGAAATTTAACCATATTATTGATGAATGCAAGGAAAATGATATCTACTGTCCCATTGAGCAGGTTGAGGGCAGGGTGAAGAGTGTCAGCAGTATTCTGGAGAAAATGCAGCGTAAGCAGATTCCTATGGAACGCATGGAAGAGGAAGTTGAGGATATTGCCGGTGTGCGTATTATCTGTCAGTTTGAGGAGGATATTGAGACAGTAGCCTCTCTGATCCAGAAGCGCAGCGATATGACCATAAAGAGTGAGAAGAATTATCTGAAGCATATTAAACAGAGTGGATACCGGAGCTATCATCTGATCATTTATTATACCGTTGATACGGTAAAGGGTCCAAAGAAGCTGCAGGCTGAGATTCAGATCCGTACAATGGCTATGAATTTCTGGGCTACCATTGAGCATTCCCTGCAATATAAATATAAAGGGGATATGCCGGAGCATGTGGCAGAGCGTCTGAGCAAGGCTGCAGATGCTATCAATGCCCTGGACCGGGAGATGTCTTCTGTGCGTAATGAGATTATGGATGCCCAGAATTCATCTCAGTTGCAGTCCAATCTGGTGAAGGATATTCTGATCAATATTGAGAACTTGTATAAGATTGCTAATAAGCGGGAAATCATGAAGATTCAGGATGAGTTCCTGCGAGTGTTCCGTACCAAGGATCTGCAGCAGCTGGAGCGTTTCCACAGGCAGCTGGATATTATTTCTGAGGGTTACAGGGCACAGGCAGTTTATCATCATGTATAAACCGTTCTCAGGCTGTTGAGAACCAAATGAAAAGTAAGATTCTCAGGGCAGATCAGATAAAATCATAAGTATACATACGAGGAAATATAAATGCAGGATTTTTTACCCGTAACAAGGAAAGAAATGAAAGAGAGAGGATGGGAACAGGCAGACTTTGTCTATGTGACAGGGGATGCCTACGTGGACCATCCTTCTTTCGGTACGGCAATTATCAGCCGGCTATTGGAAAGCAGGGGATATAAGGTAGGGATCATCAGTCAGCCGGACTGGAGAAAAAAGGAAAGTATCCAGGTCTTTGGGGAACCCAGGCTGGGATTTCTGGTTTCTGCCGGAAATATGGATTCCATGGTGAACCATTATACGGTATCCAAAAAGCACAGACAAAAGGATTCTTACTCACCTGGAGGTAAAATGGGGCTGAGACCGGATCGTGCTGTGATCGTTTACAGCAATCTGATCCGCCAGACCTACAAAAAAACGCCCATTATCCTGGGCGGTATTGAAGCAAGCCTGCGCAGGCTTGCCCACTATGATTACTGGGAAAACAAGGTTAAACACAGCGTACTTCTGGATTCAGGTGCTGATCTGATTTCCTATGGGATGGGAGAGCACTCTATTGTGGAGATCGCAGATTCCCTGGAAAGCGGAATTCCTGTGGAGGAGATTACCTATATTCCAGGAACTGTTTTTAAATGCAAGGATCTGGACAGAGTATATGAACCTATTCTGCTTCCTTCCTTTGATGAAGTGAAGGAGGATAAAAAAACCTATGCAGAAAGTTTTGCTGTCCAGTATGAGAATACAGATCCTTTCACAGCCAGACCACTGGCAGAATTTTATGGAAGCAGAGGCTATATTGTGCAGAATCCTCCGGCAAAGCCTCTGACCCAGACAGAGATGGATGATGTATATGCCCTTCCCTACACAGAGCGGATTCATCCTATGTATGAAAAACTGGGCGGTATTCCTGCTCTGGAGGAGATTAAATTCAGCCTGACAAGCAACAGAGGATGCTTCGGAGGCTGTAATTTCTGTGCTCTTACCTTTCATCAGGGACGGATTCTCCAGACCCGAAGCCATGAGTCACTGATCCGGGAAGCCGAGAGAATGACAAAGGATCCGGAATTTAAGGGATATATCCATGATGTGGGAGGTCCTACTGCAGATTTTCGCCAGACCTCCTGCCAGAAGCAGCTGACAAAGGGCGTGTGCAAAAATAAACAGTGTCTTTTCCCTGAACCCTGCAAAAACCTTACTGTGGATCATTCGGATTATGTTTCACTTCTCCGTAAGCTGCGAAAGCTTTCCGGAGTAAAGAAAGTATTTATCCGTTCCGGAGTACGTTTTGATTATGTAGTGGCAGACAGGGATAAGACCTTCCTGAGAGAGCTGGTAGAGCATCATGTAAGCGGCCAGCTGAGAGTGGCACCGGAACATGTTTCCGACCAGGTGCTGAAATATATGGGAAAGCCCAGCCACAGCGTCTATGAGAAATTTCTTCATGAATATGATGCAGCCAATAAAAAGACCGGAAAACAGCAGTACGCAGTTCCCTATTTTATGTCTTCCCACCCGGGCTGTACCATGAAGGAAGCTGTGAAGCTGGCAGAATATGTGAGAGACCTGGGATTTACACCGGAGCAGGTACAGGATTTTTATCCAACCCCATCCACCCTTTCTACCTGTATGTATTACACAGGGATCCATCCTCTCACAGGGGAGAAGGTTTATGTACCCAGAAATCCTCATGAGAAAGCCATACAGAGGGCTCTCATGCAGTACAAAAATCCTGAGAACAGGGAACTGGTACTGGAAGGATTGAAAATGGCAGGCAGAATGGATCTGGTAGGCTACGGACCGAAATGTCTGATACGTCCCATCCGGGAACACAGTAAAAATACATCTTCCGAAAGCCGTTCTGACAAAAACCGCAGATCTTCCGGAAAAACCAAGACTGCAGACAGAAAGAACAGAATCGGTGGGAAACAAGCCAATGTCAGAACACAAACCAACACTAGAAAGAACACTGCAGAAAAAAAGAAAACCAGGGGAGGCAGGAGATGACTCAAAATACAAAAGGCAGACAGAATACCTCAGAAAAGAAAGTGAAAAAAGGAGATTTCGGATATTTTCAAAGTGAAAAGAAGCGAAAGCTGATCATTACAGCTATTCTTTTTGCTGTACCTCTTTTTATCTTTTTTACATCATGGATCTATTTCAAAACCAGAATGACCATCTGGACAGTGGTTACGGTAGTGGGATGTCTCCCTGCCTGTAAATCTCTGGTGGGGCTGATCATGATCCTGAAATGCAGACCTATGGACAGAAAGCTTTATGAACAGATTCGGGAACACCAGGGAGAGCTGGACATGGCCTATGAGATGTATATGACCTTTTATGAAAAAAGTGCCTATATTGATGCACTGGCAGTCTGCGGAAATACAGTGGCTGCCTACAGCAGTGACCCAAAGATCCATGCGTCCTATATGGAGGAAAACTGTCAGAAGGTTGTTCGTAAAAACGGATACAAGGCTACTGTAAAGATTTTCACAGATCTCAGACCTTTTCTGGAAAGACTGGATTCTATGAATGCACATAAGGATACCCTGGAAGAGGGAATCAAATTTACTCCGGATGAGAAATATCCTGAGCTTTCCAGAAATGAACTGATCCGACAGACCATCCTTGCACTTTGCCTGTAAAAAAAGAAACAAAATAGAAAGTTATTATATATGAAAGAATTAATTATAAAGGAAAACGAAGCCGGACAGCGCTTTGACAAATATCTGGCAAAGGTGCTGAAAGAAGCACCCAAAAGCTTTTTTTACAAAATGCTCCGTAAGAAAAATATCACCCTGAACGGCAAAAAGGCTACCGGAAATGAAAAGCTTCTGGAGGGGGATACTGTTAAATTTTTTCTCAGTGATGAAACCTTTGAGAAATTTGCAGGAAATACCCAGGTGCCCAGGGCCTATTGCCATCTGGATGTAGTATATGAGGACAAGGACATTATTATCATCAACAAACCTGCAGGTATGCTGTCCCAGCCTGCAGATGACGGACAGCCTTCACTGGTAGAATATGTGACTGGCTATCTGCTGAAAAAGGGAGAGCTTACTGAAGAACAGTTAAAGACCTTCCGTCCATCTGTGTGCAACAGACTGGACCGCAATACCAGCGGGCTGGTGTGTGCAGGCAAAAGCCTGGCAGGTCTTCAGTTTCTTTCCGGGATTTTTCATGACAGAAGTCTCCATAAATATTATCTCTGCCTGGTAAAGGGCAGACTTGAAAAAGAGGAACATATTAAAGGCTATCTGCATAAAAACAAAAAAACAAATAAAGTAACAGTGTCAGAAAAACAGTTTGAGGATTCTCTGCCTATAGAGACAGGGTACCGTCCTTTGGGGAGTAACGGACGGGTAACCCTGCTGGAAGTAGAACTGATCACAGGAAGAACTCATCAAATCCGTGCCCACCTGGGAAGTATCGGACATCCCCTTTTGGGAGATGCCAAATACGGGGACAGAGATTTTAACAGAGCTTACACAAAATTTGGAGTCAGAAATCAGCTGCTCCATGCATACAAGCTGGAAATACCACAGACAGGACAAACCTTTTTGGCAAAAGTACCACAGCTGTTTGAAAGCATATTAAATGAGGAGCATTTAGAGGGGAGCTATTATGAAAATCTGGAAATTAGTGTGGGAGTATGCCAGGATGATCATCCTGGTAGTGGTGATCGTAACTGTGGTCAATAATGTAGTTCTGATCAATGCCAAAATTCCATCACCTTCTATGGAGAAAACCATTATGACCGGTGACAGGATCTTTGGCTTCCGCCTGGCCTATGGTATCAATATAGATTTCTTTGGACATAACTATACAAAGAAATTCAGAGATCCGGAAAGATTTGACATCGTGATCTTTAAATATCCAGATGATGAGCGCAAGCTTTACATCAAGAGAGTGATCGGTCTGCCCGGGGAGAAGGTACAGATCCTGGATGGAAAGGTATATATTAACGATTCCCGGACACCGCTGGATGACAGCTTTGTACCGGAAACACCCAAGGGAGATTTCGGACCATATCAGGTGCCGGAGAACAGCTATTTTGTCCTGGGGGACAACCGGAATCATTCCAAGGATTCCCGGCTCTGGAAGACCAGCAACTATGTAACCTGGGATGAGCTTGTGGGAAAGGCATTTTTCCGTTATTATCCTTCCCTGAAAATTCTTGGGAAACCTGCAGAAAAAAATACATAAGATCACGAGGAAAAACCATTGGCAACCTGGAACAGCAGAGGCTTGCGCGGCTCCACTCTGGAGGAGCTGGTAAACCGTACAAATGAACAATACAGGGAAAAGGGACTGGCACTGATCCAGAAAATCCCCACTCCCATTACCCCTGTCCGCATGGACAAGGAAAACAGGCACATCACCCTGGCATATTTTGAACAGCGCAGTACCGTGGATTATATCGGAGCAGTACAGGGAATCCCTGTCTGCTTTGATGCCAAAGAATGCTGTACGGATACCTTTCCGCTGGCAAATATCCATTCTCATCAGGTAGAGTTCATGGAGAGCTTTGAGAAGCAGGGAGGGGTGGCTTTTTTTCTTATCTTTTTCAGCCATGAAAATCTTTTCTATTATCTGCCCCTGCGGGATCTGATGGTTTTCTGGCAGAGGATGGAGGATGGGGGCAGGAAAAGCTTCCGCAGAGAAGAATTATCCCCAGAATATTATCTGGAAAAAAGAGGGGGATTTCTGGTTCCCTATCTGGAGGGTCTGCAGAAAGATCTGGATCACAGAGACTGATGTTACTGTTCACTTCGTTCACAGTAACAAATAATAATAACAAAATACAGGATTGACATTTTCAGAATAAACCAGTATAATTTTATCTAGTTTATGCATCATCGTAGTAACATGGTAGCATACTAAAGTAGAATGGAAGACAAGGAGGACCACGCAATGGAGCGTATTTTTCATACACCAGAGGGTGTAAGGGATATTTACAATGGCGAATGCAGCCAGAAGAGGAAGGTACAGGAGAGGATCCACCGTGTTTTCCATCAGTATGGCTACGAAGATATAGAGACACCTACCTTTGAATATTTTGAAGTTTTCAGCCGGGAGGTAGGAACTATTCCATCCAGAGAGCTGTATAAATTTTTTGACAGGGAGGGCAATACCCTGGTGCTGAGACCGGACTTTACCCCTTCCGTATCCAGAGCCTGTGCCACTTACTTTTCACCGGACCAGGAGCCGGTAAGTTTGTGCTATACAGGCAATACCTTTATTAATAATTCCAGCTACAGAGGCAGATTAAAGGAAACCACCCAGATGGGTGTGGAGCGTATTGGTGACGAATCTGCAGATGCAGATGCAGAGCTTCTGGCAATGACAGTGGAGTGCCTGTTGGCTGCAGGTCTGACTGAGTTTCAGATCAGTGTGGGACAGGTGGATTATTTCAAATCCCTTCTGAAGGAGGCAGAGCTTAATGCAGAGGCTGAAGAACGTCTCCGCTCCCTGATCTCCCAGAAAAATGCCTTTGGTGTGGAGGAGTTTGTAGAAGAACAGAAATTAAAGGAAGGCATAGCAAAAGCTTTTGTGGAGATCCCACAGATGTTTGGTTCCACAGAGGTTTTGGAAAAAGCCAGAAAGCTGACCAACAATGCAAGAGCTCTGGAGGCAGTAGCCAGACTCCGTGAGATTTATGAAATCCTGAAGATTTACGGATATGAAAAATATGTTTCCTTTGATTTCGGCATGCTGAGCAAGTATCAGTATTATACAGGTATTATTTTCCAGGCCTATACCTATGGAACCGGAGAACCTATGATCAAAGGTGGACGTTACAACGGGCTGATGAAGCATTTTGGAAAACCTGCCGCATCCATTGGCTTTGCCATTGAGGTAGATAACCTGCTTCTGGCTCTTTCCAGCCAGAAGATCATTTCCGAAAAAGAAGAAAAACGGTCAGTGATCCAATATGGACCGGCAGACCGGACCGAAGCCATTGCAAAAGCCCAGAAGCTCCGTGCAGAGGGACACAGCGTGGCATTACGCTTGAAAAAGGAGGCCAGATAAATGAGATACCTGACATTTGCCCTTACAAAGGGCAGACTTGCCAATAAAACAATGGATGTACTTGAAAAAGCCGGAATTACCTGTGAGGAGATCCGGGACAAGGATACCCGTAAGCTGATCTTTGTAAACGAAGAACTGAAAATGAAATTTTTCCTGGCCAAGGGTCCGGATGTACCTACCTATGTAGAGTACGGTGCAGCTGACATCGGAATTGTGGGAAAGGATACCCTGCTGGAGGAAGGCCGCAAGCTGTATGAGGTTATGGATCTGGGCTTTGGCAAATGCAGAATGTGTGTCTGCGGTCCGGAAAGCGCCAGAGAGGTACTGGAGAATAACCAGCTGATCCGTGTGGCAACCAAATACCCAAACATTGCCAAGGATTACTTCTATAATAAGAAGCACCAGACGGTAGACATTATCAAATTAAATGGTTCTATTGAGCTGGCACCTATCGTAGGCCTGTCCGAAGTGATCGTAGACATTGTAGAGACAGGAAGCACCCTCAGGGAAAACGGTCTGAAGGTATTGGAGGAGGTATGCCCTCTGTCAGCCAGAATGGTAGTAAACCAGGTAAGCATGAAAATGGAAAATGAGAGAATCCGCAAGCTGATCCACGACTTGCGTAAAGTCCTGCAGGAGGAAAATAAAAATGCGTAAAGTAACATTAACCAAAGAATCTACCAGAGATATTCTGGGAAATCTGCTGAAAAGAAGCCCTAATAATTACGGAAAATTTGAATCTGCAGTAGCAGAAATTCTGGCAAAGGTAAAAAGTGAAGGGGACGAAGCCCTTTTCGCCTATACAAAGCAGTTTGACAAGGTAGAAATCAATAAGGACACCATCCGCGTTACAGAAGAAGAGATCAGGGAAGCTTATGACACCATTGATCCTGCACTGCTGGATGTGATCCGCAAGGCACTGGTAAATATCCGTACCTACCATGAAAAACAGATCCAGAACAGCTGGTTTACAAGTACCACAAACGGAACCATGCTGGGACAGAAGGTAACTCCCTTAAACCGCGTAGGTGTCTATGTTCCAGGCGGAAAGGCAGTTTATCCTTCCTCTGTACTTATGAATATTGTGCCTGCCAAGGTTGCAGGAGTACCCCATATTGTAATGACCACCCCTCCGGGAAAGGACGGCAAAGTATGTGCTTCCACACTGGTAGCAGCAAGAGAGGCCGGAGCAGATGAGATCTACAAGGTAGGCGGAGCCCAGGCAGTGGGAGCTCTGGCTTATGGTACAGAAAGCATTCCAAAGGTAGACAAAATCGTAGGCCCTGGAAATATTTTCGTAGCCCTGGCAAAGAAAGCAGTATATGGCTATGTAAGCATTGACTCTATTGCAGGTCCAAGTGAGATCCTGGTGCTGGCCGATGAAACTGCTAACCCACGCTATGTGGCAGCAGACCTTCTTTCTCAGGCTGAGCATGACGAGCTGGCCTGCGCCATCCTGATCACTACCAGCCGAGAATTTGCAGATAAGGTGGACCAGGAAGTAAAGGGCTTTGTAGAAGTTCTCTCCAGAAAAGAGATCATCCAGAAGTCCCTGGATAATTTCGGCTACATCCTGATCGCAGAGGACATGGATGAGGCTATTGAGGCAGCCAATGAAATTGCACCGGAGCATATGGAGATTGTTACAGCCAACCCCTTTGAGGATATGATGAAGGTTAAGAATGCAGGAGCTATTTTTATCGGAGAATACAGCTCTGAACCTCTGGGAGATTATTTTGCAGGACCAAACCACGTACTTCCCACCAACGGAACTGCCAAATTCTTCTCCGCCCTTTCTGTAGATGACTTTATCAAGAAATCCAGCATTGTCTATTATTCCAAAGCTGCACTCAGGGACATCCACAAGGATATTGTCCAGTTTGCAACATCTGAACAGCTGACTGCACATGCAAACTCCATTGCAGTACGTTTTGAGGAAGAAGAGAACTAATCAGAAGGAGACATACAATGGCCAGAGAAGCTTCGGTAGAAAGAAATACAAAAGAAACACAAATTAAATTAACGATCAGCCTGGACGGAACCGGATGTTCTCATATTGAGACAGGCGTAGGATTTTTTGACCACATGCTGGACGGCTTTACCAGACACGGACTTTTTGACCTGAACGTAAAAGTAAAGGGAGATCTGCAGGTAGATGACCACCACACCATTGAGGACACCGGAATTGTACTGGGAACAGCATTAAAAGAGGCAATCGGTGACAAAAAGGGCATAAAACGCTACGGAAGCTGCATCCTTCCTATGGATGAATCCCTGGTGCTCTGCGCCATTGACCTGTCCGGCAGACCCTATTTTGCCTGGGATGCAGAGTTTACCGCTGACCGGATCGGAGATATGTCTACAGAAATGGTGAAGGAGTTTTTCTATGCTATTTCCTATTCCTGCGGCATGAACCTGCACATCAAAGTCTTAAGCGGTGGCAACAATCATCATGTGGCAGAAGCCATGTTCAAAAGCTTCGCCAAAGCATTAGACGCAGCTACCTCCTATGACCCACGTATCACAGATGTACTTTCCACAAAGGGAAGTCTGGCATAAAGGAGGCATATATGAATAAAAAAATTACCCCTGTACAGCAGTCCGGGGAAAAAACCTTCACTTGGGCAGACTTTAAGTTAAACAGCGACGGAATGGTACCTGTAATCGCACAGGACTATGAGACTGGTGAAGTACTAATGCTGGCTTATATGAATGAAGAGGCCTACAATACCACTGTGGAAACAGGAAAAATGACCTACTGGAGCAGAAGCCGCAATGAACTGTGGACCAAAGGCCTGACCTCCGGACATCTCCAATATGTGAAATCCCTTACCCTGGACTGCGACAACGACACCATCCTGGCAAAAGTAGACCAGGTAGGAGCTGCCTGCCACACCGGAAACCGGACCTGCTTTTTCAAACTACTGTATCAGGATTGAAAATGTCTGATAAATACGAAATATTTTTCGTTAATTTTCGTCTTATTCTTGACAATCTATAAAATTTGTGGTAAAAAAAAAGTATCCGAATTGAATATGTGCAAGAGTTATAACGTCAAGGTTGCATCCTAATGGATGTGCAAAAGGGAATCCGGTGAGAATCCGGAACGATACCGTCACTGTGTAAGGGAGCTGCTTTTCAGAACCACTGGTTTACCGGGAAGGGAGAAGCAGCGATGAACGAAGTCAGGAGATCTGCCTTAGCGTGGAATTTGAGGTCTGCGGTTTACAGTACCTTTGTTCTCATGACTTACATAGTTCTTATCGTATCCTGCCGGATACTTATGTTATGTCCGGTATTTACGAAATCCGATACAAACCGTGTATAATGAGAAAAGTAGTAGCTGCAGAGATGCGGCTGTTTTTCTTTGCATACATCCGTCCGGAAATATTTAAATTAAAAGAGGATAAACACCATGAAAAGAAAATCTATGTTAGCCTTATTGTTAGCAGTATCAATGACTTGCTCTATGACAGCAGCTACCGGCACAGTTGCATTTGCTGAGGACGCAGCTACAGAAGAATCCGCCGATGACGCAGCTGCTACAGATGACGCAGAAGCTACAGATGATACAGCAGCTGATGCTGCAGAAGCTACAGATGATGCTTCCGCAGATGCTGATGCTTCTTCCGATGACCAGAAGGCAGCTGATGAGGTTGGCGCACTGATCGATAAAATCTATGTTCAGGAAAGAACAGACACAACAGATGATGACTGTAAGGCAGCCAAAGAAGCATGGGATAAACTGACAGATGCACAGAAGGAACTGGTAACTGGCGAGAATGCAGATCCTGACTACTTCGGCCGTGACACAGGAGATGCTTCCAAAGATGATCCACGCAACCAGGATGAAATCGGTGAAAACGAGCTTTTAGTAGTAAGCTTTGGTACATCCTTTAACGACAGCCGTGCAGAAGATGTCAAAGGTATTGAGGATGCACTGGCAGCAGCATATCCGGACTGGTCTGTAAGAAGAGCTTTTACAGCACAGATCATTATCAACCATGTAGAAGCAAGAGATAACGAAGTAATCGACAACATGCAGCAGGCACTGGACCGTGCAGTAGCTAACGGTGTTAAGAACCTGGTTGTACAGCCTACCCATCTGATGCATGGCGCTGAGTACGATGAAATGACAGAAGCAATTGATGGATACAAAGATAAATTTGAATCTGTAGCAATTGCTGAGCCAATGCTTGGTGAGGTTGGCGATGACGCTACCGTGATCAACGATGACAAAAAAGCAGTTGCCCAGGCAATTACAGATGAAGCTTGCAAGGTAGCCGGATTCGATGATATGAAGGCAGCCGCAGATGCTGGTACAGCATTTGTATTCATGGGACATGGTACTTCCCATACAGCAAACGTAACCTACGACCAGATGCAGACACAGATGGATGATCTTGGATTCACAAACGCTTTCATCGGTACTGTTGAAGGTGAACCGGAAGATACCGCATGCGATAAAGTAATCGAAAAGGTAAAAGAAGCAGGATTCAAGAATGTAATTCTTCGTCCTCTGATGGTTGTTGCAGGTGACCATGCAAACAACGATATGGCCGGCGATGATGAAGATTCCTGGAAGAGCCAGTTTGTAGCATCCGGAGATTTCGACAATGTTGACTGCCAGATCGAAGGACTTGGAAGAATTGCAGCAGTAGAAGATCTGTATGTAGCTCATACAAAAGCAGCAATCGACTCCCTGGGAGCAACAGATAATGCAGCTGCAGATGAGAACGCTGAAGCAGCAGATGATGAAACTGCATCAGAAAATGAAGCAGCAGATGGAACAGCAACAGATAATGCAGCAGCAGATGAAACAGCAACAGAAGAAGCAGATGCTGAATAATCAAATTAAATAAAATCAGGCCTGCCAAATAATTGGTACAGGCAACAGAATCTGCCCGGATACTTGCAATAGTTTCCGGGCAGATGTATTATGTAGAAGATATTAAGTCTGAGGCAAAGTCTGGGACGGATACATTTTACCCAGACATTTTATGTAACAGACAGGTAACAGAAAGGAAGACATTATTATGAAAAGACGTTCATTCGTATTATTTTTATCTGCGCTGACCATGTCAGCAGCTTTGATCGGTACCAGCCCTGTACTGGCAGAAACAAAAGAAACCACAGAAGCAGCGGACAGCAAGGATGCAGATGCCAAAGACGCAGATACCAAGGACAGTGATGCCAAGGATACTGCAGACTCCGCAGCTCTGGAGGATGGAGTTTACACAGCTGAGTTTGATACAGACAGCAGCATGTTCCATGTAAATGAAGCCAATGACAAAAAGGGAACCCTTACTGTAAAAGACGGCAAAATGACCATCCATGTGAGCCTGGTATCCAAAAAGATTGTCAACCTCTTTGCAGGAACTGCAGAAGATGCTGCCAAAGACGGAGCCGAAATCCTTGATCCTACCACAGATACTGTAAAATACAGTGACGGAACGACAGAAGAAGTATACGGCTTCGATATCCCTGTACCTGCCATTGATGAGGAGTTTGACGTTGCCATTCTTGGAGAAAAAGGAAAATGGTATGATCACAAGGTCAGCGTCAAAGATCCTGTAAAGGATGACTCTGCAGAAAGCAGCGATGCCGAAGATTCCAAAAAAGAGGATGCAGGTAAGAAAATAGCAGATCTTGGTGTTGAGGACGGAGACTATACTGCAGAGGTAACTCTCACAGGCGGTTCCGGCAGAGCCACCGTGGATTCTCCTGCAGCCATCACCATCAAGGGCGACAAGGCTACAGCTACCATCGTATGGAGCAGCCCGAACTATGACTATATGATAGTGGATGACCAGAAATACGAGCCTGTAAACACGGACGGCAATTCTACCTTCGAGATCCCGGTAAGTGCTTTCGATACAGAGCTGGCAGTAACTGCCGATACCACAGCCATGAGCACCCCTCATGAGATCGACTATACCCTGAACTTTGATTCCTCTACATTAAAGGAAGCAGAAAAGAAAGCAGAAAAGTAAAAATCATCAAAAATAAACGAAGGCAAGAAATACAGAATAATTATGAAAAAATATCTACTATACCTATTCACAGCCATTACCCTGCTCTGTGCCTGTACCTTCACCGTACAGGCTGCAGCAGAGGACAAGACCCCGGCAGAGCTCCCGGGTCTGACCTATGACCACAGTATGGAACTCAGCTATGCCCAGGAATTCAGTGTAGACTATTATAACGACGGATATACACTGATCACCATTGTGGATGAGGGACAGTACCTGCTGGTACCCGAGGGCAAAGAAGCTCCTGAGGGACTGGACAAAAACATTACAGTACTGCAGCAACCACTGGATAATATTTATCTGGTAGCAACCTCAGCTATGGATCTTTTTCGGGCTATTGACGGCATCGACAATATCCGTCTTTCAGGCACCAAGGAAAATGGCTGGTATATCCAGGAAGCCAAAGATGCCATGGAAGCCGGCCATATGATCTACGCAGGCAAATACAATGCCCCGGATTACGAACTGATCCTGAACGAAGGCTGCGATCTGGCCATTGAGTCCACCATGATCCATCACAACCCGGAAGTACAGGAGAAGCTGGAGCAGTTCGGCATCCCTGTAATGGTAGAACGCTCCAGCTATGAGCCCCACCCTCTGGGCAGAACAGAATGGATGAAGCTTTACGCAGTGCTTCTGGGCAAGGAAGATGTGGCAGAAAAAGCCTTCAAGGAGCAGACAGACAAGCTGGACAAGGTTCTCTCCTCCGATGACAAGGACACAGGCAAAACCGTAGCCTTCTTTTACATCAACTCCACAGGTGCAGTCAATGTGCGCAAAAGCAATGACTATGTATCTGAGATGATCCACCTGGCAGGAGGTACCTATGTGCCTGATACCGGCGAGAGTGACAATGCCCTGTCCACTATAAACATGCAGATGGAGGAATTTTACGCCAAGGCAAAGGATGCAGATTATATTATCTACAACAGCACCATTGACGGAGAACTGACCTCTATCAGTGAGCTGCTGGCAAAAAGTGAGCTGCTGGCAGATTTCAAGGCAGTAAAGGACGGCAATGTATGGTGTACCGGCAAAAACCTTTTCCAGGAAACCACAGGGCTGGGAACCATGATCGAGGACATTCACACCATCCTCACCTCAAAGGATGATTCACTGGATGAATTAAACTATATGCATAAACTTAAATAATTGCAGGAGTAAAAAACCTATGAACGACAGAAAACGCACAGCCCGGTACGGCTTTGCCTTTATTATCCTGGCAGTGCTGCTGGTGATCCTTTTCATATGGAACGTAAATGCCGGCAGCATCCCACTGTCAGTGGGAGAAATCCTGAATATCATATTCAGGCATCAGGGAACAGATACCGCTTACAACATTATATGGGAAATCCGTCTGCCCAGGATCCTGGCTGTCATTATCCTGGGAGGAGCCCTGTCCGTATCCGGATTTCTCCTGCAGACCTTTTTCAATAACCCCATAGCCGGCCCCTTTGTACTGGGAATCTCCTCAGGAGCCAAGCTGGTAGTGGCAATGCTTATGATCTTTTTCCTTAGCAGAGGCATTTCCATGGGATCCGCAGCCATGATCGTTGCAGCCTTTATCGGCTCCATGATCTCCATGGGTTTTGTCCTGCTGGTGGCAAAAAAGGTCCACAATATGTCCATGCTGGTCATCAGCGGTGTTATGATCGGATACATCTGTTCTGCCATCACGGATTTTGTGGTCACCTTTGCAGATGACTCCAATATTGTCAATCTCCATAACTGGTCACTGGGAAGCTTCTCCGGTATGTCCTGGGGAAATGTGAAAGTTATGGCGGCAGTAGTGATCCTGGCCATGATCATCGTATTTTTCATGTCAAAGCCCATCAGCGCTTATCAGCTGGGGGAAGTCTATGCCCAGAATATGGGAGTAAATATTAAGCGTTTCCGCATTGGACTGATTCTTCTCTCCAGCGTACTGTCTGCCTGTGTCACAGCCTTTGCAGGTCCTATTTCCTTTGTGGGAATCGCAGTGCCCCATATTGTGAAAAGCCTGCTAAAAACAGCCAAACCGTTGTTAGTGATCCCTGCATGCTTTATGGGCGGTGCAGTATTCTGCCTGTTCTGTGACCTGATCGCCAGAACAGTATTTGCACCTACAGAGCTCAGCATCAGCTCCGTAACCGCAGTGTTCGGCGCACCGGTGGTTATTTACATTATGATTCACAGACAGAAGAGGATATAAGACTATGGAAAATACAAATAAATCCTATTTTTTTCATACAGACCAGCTTACTGTAGGCTATGAGGGCAAGCCTCTGATCAGAGAGATCAATATCCAGCTGAACAAAGGGGAAATCCTTACACTCATAGGTCCTAACGGTGCCGGCAAATCTACTATCCTCAAAAGTATTACCAGACAGCTGGCAACCATCAGCGGTACTGTCTATCTGGAACAGCAGCAAATGGCCCGCATGTCCAACAAAGAGGTATCCAGAAAGCTGGCTGTAGTTCTCACGGAACGCATGCGGCCGGAGCTTATGACCTGCGAGGATATTGTTGCAACCGGACGTTATCCTTATACAGGCACTCTGGGAATTCTTTCTGCCTCAGATAAAGAGAAGGTCAGAGCAGCTATGGAGACCGTCCATGCCTGGGATCTGAAGGACAGGGATTTCACAGCCATCAGCGACGGCCAGCGTCAGAGGATCCTTCTGGCCAGGGCAATCTGCCAGGAGCCGGAGATCATTGTACTGGATGAACCCACTTCCTTCCTGGACATCCGCCACAAGCTGGAGCTTCTCACCATCCTGAAAAAAATGGTACTGGAAAACCAGCTTACTGTGATCATGTCCCTCCATGAACTGGATCTGGCTCAGAAAATCTCCGACAAAGTGATCTGCGTACACGGAGAATATATAGAAAAATACGGTACACCTGAAGAAATTTTCACTTCCGAATATATCCGCAGACTCTACGGAATCACCAAGGGAAGCTACAATGCCTCCTTCGGCTGTGTAGAAATGGAACCACCTACAGGTAAACCACAGGTATTTGTCATTGGAGGAAATGGCAGCGGCATCCCCGTATACCGCAGACTGCAGCGTCTGGGAATCCCATTTGCAGCAGGAGTGCTTCATACTAACGATGCAGACTATCAGGTAGCCAGCGCACTGGCAGGAACCGTAGTGGCAGAGAAGCCCTTTGAGATCATTTCTGATGAAAACTTTGAAAAGGCTCTACAAATTATGGAAGAGTGTGAAGCAGTACTTTGTCCACTTACAGACTTCGGAACAATGAATGAAAAGAACAAAAAACTGCTTGCAAAAGCCAAAGAAACAGGTAAGCTCCGGGAATCCTGAAGGACTCCGGAGCTTTTTTCTTGCTATTTGTACTTCAACGTGATAGAATAAATTCCGATATTTCCATCGGACAAATCGTAAATATCTGATCCGGTGTAGAATTAGAATACGAATAACGAGATAGGTTTGACTAGAGTATGTTTGAAAAATGCTTTCCACAAGATGTGCGTCACAATTTGTGGGAATGATTTTACAAACACGCTCCAATTTAGACAGGGAGGAATAAAAAATGTGTGGAATTGTAGGATATACAGGTAACAGTCAGGCAGCGCCAATTCTGCTCCATGGTCTCTCCAGACTGGAGTACAGAGGCTATGACTCAGCAGGAATAGCAGTCCGTGACGGCGACAAAAATACAGAAATCATCAAAGCAAAGGGCAGACTGAAGGTTCTGGCAGAAAAGACCAACGATGGAGAATCTGTACCCGGTACCTGCGGAATCGGACATACCAGATGGGCCACTCACGGAGAACCCTCTGAGATCAACGCCCATCCCCATATGAGTGATGATGGCAATGTAGTAGCTGTCCACAACGGAATCATCGAGAACTACCAGGAGCTGAAGGATAAACTTATTCGCAAGGGCTATGAGTTCTATTCCTCTACAGACACAGAGGTAGCAGTCAAGCTGGTAGACTATTATTACAAAAAATATCTGGGCACACCGGTAGATGCCATCAACCACGCCATGGTCCGCATCCGCGGCTCCTACGCACTGGCTATTATGTTCAGGGACTATCCTGGGGAAATCTATGTGGCACGTAAGGACAGCCCTATGATCCTGGGTGTGGAGGAGGGAGCCTCCTACATCGCCTCCGATGTGCCGGCTATCCTGAAATACACCAGAAACGTATATTATATCGGAAACATGGAGATGGCCCGTGTACAGAAAGGTAACATCACCTTCTACAACCTGGACGGAGATGAGATCCAGAAAGAGAAAAAGACCATTGAGTGGGATGCAGAGGCAGCAGAGAAGGCAGGCTTTGAGCATTTCATGATGAAGGAGATTCACGAACAGCCCAAGGCAGTCCGGGATACCCTGAACTCCGTATTAAAGGACGGAGCTATCGATCTGTCAGAGGTGGGCCTTACAGATGAGGACATCCAGAAGATCAGCCAGATTTATATCGTAGCCTGTGGTTCTGCCTACCATGTGGGAATGGCAGCTCAGTATGTAATCGAGGACCTGGCCAGAATCCCGGTACGTGTAGAGCTGGCATCTGAATTCCGCTACAGAAATCCCATCCTGGATCCTAACGGCCTGGTGATCATTGTCAGCCAGTCCGGAGAAACTGCAGACAGCCTGGCAGCACTCCGTGAATCCAAAAAACACGGTCTGCGCACCCTGGGAATTGTCAATGTAGTAGGTTCCTCCATCGCCAGAGAGGCAGATAACGTATTCTACACTCTGGCAGGCCCGGAAATCTCCGTAGCCACCACCAAGGCCTACAGCACCCAGCTGATCGCAGCCTATGCACTGGCTATCCAGTTCGGTAAGGTAAGAGGAGAGCTTGACGAGGAAAAATATCAGGAACTGATCACAGAATTACAGACCATCCCGGACAAGATCAGCAAGATCCTGGAGGATGACAGAGAGCGGATCCAGTGGTTTGCAGCCAAACAGGCCAATGCAAAGGATGCCTTTTTCATCGGCAGAGGCATTGACTATGCCATCAGTATGGAAGGCAGTCTGAAAATGAAGGAAGTCAGCTATGTACATACAGAGGCCTATGCAGCAGGAGAGCTGAAACACGGAACCATCTCCCTCATCGAGGAGGGAACCCTGGTAATCGGTATCCTGACCCAGAACCACCTGTATGAAAAAACCATCTCCAACATGGTAGAATGCAAAAGCCGCGGCGCCTACCTTATGGGACTGACCACCTTCGGTCACTACAACATCGAAGACACTGCAGACTTCACCGTATACATCCCCAAAACAGACGAACACTTCGCCACCTCACTGGCAGTGATTCCCTTACAGCTCCTGGGCTACTACGTCAGCGTAGCCAAAGGCCTGGATGTAGACAAGCCAAGAAACCTGGCTAAGAGTGTGACTGTGGAGTAATAGTGAACGTGAACACAGGCAATAATGATACAGAATTCTGCAAAAGTTCACAAATTTTCCGCAAAAGGTTGCATTATCATACAAATATGATTATAATACAACATGAAGTGACAGGAATCGTTCTAAAAAGATTCCTGTCCATATCCTGAAATCTATGTTCTTTAAATCGTCGCTTTGCCGCGTTTAAAGGTATGGATGGACATATCTTGAACAAAAGATTCGCCTGCCCTGTGGCAGACGAAATGGCGAAGCATACCCAAAATGGAGGAAAACTGTTTATGTGGTATGTGATGCAGGTGCGCACAGGCACCGAAGAAAACATCCGCTGCCAATGTCAGCGGACTATAGACAGACGCATCCTAGAGCGCTGTTTTATCCCCTACTATCAACAGAAAAAACGATTTCAAGGCCAATGGCATATTCAGGAAAGAATCCTCTTTCCCGGATATGTCTTTTTAATTGCCGAAAATCTGGAACCCCTTATGGAAAACCTGAAACATGTCATAGGCATGACCCGAATTATCGGCACAGGAGAGACCATCGTCCCACTTACAGACCAGGAAGTGGAGCTGCTTATCCGCATGGGCGGAGACAAAGAACAGCTGGTACGGCTCTCCCAGGGAATCATCCAAGGTGACCAGGTACATATCATAAGCGGCCCCCTCCAGGGAATGGAAGGAGCCATCCGGAAAATTGACAGACACAAGCGGATTGCAGTACTGTCACTGGATATGTTCGGGAGGACGGTGGATATGAAGGTAGGGCTGGAGATTATTGAAAAAAATAAAGACAGAAATACAGAGGCATGCCTGCAGGAGATGTAATCCTGCGGGGGTGCCTTTTAGCATGCAATAAATTCAGAGAACAGACAATTCAGGCAACAAATATTCCGCATAAGCGGGGAGGAAGGAAAGAAGTAAGAAAGAGAAAAATTTTTATTTGTAGTTTCGTTAATACTTTCATATCGTATAGTAATTCAGAACTACATAATCAATCGGATATTCGCAATCCGCTTCTCTACTTGCTTATTGCTTTTCGCAATTGAAGCAGGGGACTTACTTGATTCGGTTAAAAAAGTGAAATTACTATGAAGGAGAAAGATACACGTATGAAAAACAAGACCAGGAAACTAGAACACTGGCAAGTAGTTACACTATTATTGATGCTTTATGATTTTACAGCAGTAGCATTGTCCTACTGTCTGGCCCTATGGATACGGTTTGACTGCAAATTCAGCAGAATAGAAACAAGATATTTACAGGCCTATGGCAAAAGCATCCTAATTTATGGACTATTCTGCGTTGTTGTGTTCTGGTTTCTGCGCCTGTACAAAAGCATCTGGCGCTTTGCCAGCTATTCAGAGCTGCTGAGAGTAGTAGTAGCAACCCTGATCACCGGAGCTGTTTACATCACAGGAATGTCAACCTGTGTATTAAGGATGCCCGTTTCCTACTACCTGATCGGCATTGTCATTCAGTTCTGCCTGACCCTGGGAATCCGGTTTTCCTATCGCTTTGTCCTGCTTCTGAGAGGAAGAACAAACAAAGGAATAAACGAGAAGAAAGTAATGCTCATAGGAGCGGGGGCAGCAGGCCAAATGATCTTCCGGGATATTAAAAGCGCCCGGGAAACCAACGAAAAGGTAGCCTGCTTTATTGATGACAATCCCAACAAATGGGGCAGATATATAGACAATGTTCCCGTATTCGGCGGCAGAGACCGGATCCTGGAGGCAGTAGACAAATTTGGAATCAAAAAAATATATGTAGCCATCCCAAGCGCAGCTCCAGAAGATAAACGAGATATTCTCCGGGTCTGCAATGAGACATCCTGCGAATTACTGAACCTGCCGGGAATGTACCAGCTCTATACCGGTGAAGTAACTGTCAGCAAAATGAAAACCGTCCAGATCGAAGACCTGCTGGGAAGAGATCCCATCCGACCTGATATGGAAGAGGTATTCGATTACATCAGAGGCAAAGTAGTCCTGATCACCGGAGTAGGCTCCATTGGATCCGAATTAGCCAGACAGATTGCCTCCCACCAGCCCAAGCATCTGATCCTATTTGATGTGTACGAAAACAACGCCTATGACATTCAGCTGGAACTTAAGAAAAAATATCCGGAATTAAAACTAGACACCCTGATCGGCTCTGTCCGTGACAGCAGAAAAATGTTTCAGGTCTTCGAGAAATACAGACCGGAAATCGTATACCATGCAGCAGCACACAAGCATGTGCCATTAATGGAAGATAGTCCCTGCGAATCCATCAAAAACAATGCCATGGGAACCTACAAAACTGCCTACGCAGCAATGGCTCATGGCTGCAAACGTTTCGTGCTGATCAGCACAGACAAAGCAGTAAACCCAACCAACATTATGGGAGCCTCCAAGCGCCTGTGCGAAATGGTCATCCAGGCCTTTGACGCCAAAATAAAAGCAGGAAAAGCCTACGAAATCCCACAGCTGTTCACACACGGAATGAAAGAGGTCATCACCTCACCGGAAATCGTAGAGGCATTGAAAACCACCCAGACAGAATTTGTGGCAGTACGCTTCGGCAATGTACTGGGAAGCAACGGCTCAGTCATCCCCCTCTTCAAAAAACAGATAGAAGCAGGCGGCCCGGTAACTGTCACCCATCCGGATATCATCCGATACTTCATGACCATTCCAGAGGCAGTAAGTTTGGTGCTTCTTGCGGGAACTTATGCTAAGGGTGGAGAAATCTTTGTGTTGGATATGGGTGAACCTGTAAAGATTGATACACTGGCTCGGAATATGATCAGACTGTCTGGATTTACGCCGGATGTGGACATTAAGCTGACTTATACAGGACTGAGGCCTGGTGAGAAGTTGTTTGAGGAGAAGCTGATGGCGGAGGAAGGACTGAAGAAGACTGAGAATGATTTGATACATATCGGATGTCCGATACCGTTTGATGTGGATACGTTCCTTAGGCAGCTGGATGAGTTGATGGAGGTGGCGTATAAGAATAAGGAAAATATTCGAGATACGGTGCAGAAAATGGTTAGTACTTATCATCCGGTATAAAAAGTAACGTGCTTTTAAATATTTATATAGTAGGAAATAGAGGAAACTAGCATGAATAAGAAAATCGCAGTGGCAGGAACTGGATATGTGGGATTATCGCTGGCAGTGCTGTTAGCACAGCATAATGAAGTTGTTGCAGCAGATATTATTCCAGAAAAAGTTGAAATGATAAATAACAAAAAATCTCCGATTCAGGATGATTACATTGAGAAGTATCTTGCAGAAAAGGATTTAAATCTAAAAGCCACGACAGATGGTGAAGTTGCATATAAAAATGCGGATTTCGTTATCATTGCCACACCTACAAACTACGACAGTACAAAAAATTTCTTTGATACATCAGCGGTTGAAGCGGTAATAAAACTTGTTAAAGAAATTAATTCTAAGGCAATTATGATGATTAAATCTACAATTCCTGTTGGCTTTACTGCAAATGTAAGAGAAAAATATCAGACCGATAATATTCTTTTTAGCCCAGAATTCTTAAGAGAGTCAAAGGCTCTTTACGATAACCTTTACCCTAGCAGAATTATCGTTGGAACGGATAAAAATGATAAGAGACTTGTAGATGCTGCTCATGAGTTCGCAGAATTGTTACAAGAAGGAGCCATTAAAGAAGATATTGATACTCTCATTATGGGATTTACAGAGGCAGAAGCAGTTAAATTATTCGCCAATACATATCTTGCACTTAGAGTTTCATATTTCAATGAATTAGATACCTATGCAGAAAGTAAAGGTCTTGATACGAGAGACATCATTAATGGTGTTTGCCTGGATCCTAGAATAGGGTCCCATTATAATAACCCTTCTTTTGGGTATGGTGGTTATTGCCTTCCAAAAGATACCAAACAGTTATTGGCAAATTATGCTGATGTACCACAGAACATGATGTCTGCAATTGTTGAATCTAATCGTACAAGAAAAGATTTTATAGCGGACAGAGTTTTAGCAATGGCCGGTTACTATGATTATTTCAATCGAGGTGACTTCTCGGCAGACGATGAGAAAGAATGTGTGATCGGTGTGTATCGTCTTACGATGAAGAGTAATTCTGATAATTTCCGTCAGAGCAGTATTCAGGGAGTTATGAAGAGAATTAAAGCAAAAGGTGCCATTGTAGTTATTTACGAGCCAACACTGGAAGATGGAAGCACATTCTTTGGCAGTAAGGTTGTAAATGACTTAGAGAAGTTTAAGTCTATGAGTCAGGCAATTATTGCAAATAGATATGATGCTTGTCTGGATGACGTAAAGAATAAGGTCTATACAAGAGATATTTATGGAAGAGATTAATTTTCAATTTGAATAGACATTGTAATTTTGAATTTGAAACATAGAGGTAGAAAAAATGTTTAAGTGTAAAGATTTTAAACCATTTAATCAAAAAATATGGTTGACGAAGGCAAGAGTTGTCCAACTGAAATATTAGAGGCAATTAGCAGTATTAACGCTGAGGGAAGACCTATATGGAAGCCAATGCATATGCAACCAATATATAGAATGCATGAATATATCGGAAAAACGGATCCATGAAAGCTAAGACAAATGCATATATTTCAGAAATTGTTTTAGATGTTGGAGCAGATATTTTCCATAGAGGTGTTTGCTTACCAAGTGCTAACAAGATAACAGAGAAACAACAAGAGAGAATTATTAACGTTATTCGAGTTTGTTTTGCTTAAAATAAATATGGAGTGTTACTATGTACGCCAAATATTAAAAAAAGAATTGATTTAGTTTTGAGCTTATCTGCGCTGATTGTTCTTTCGCCAATTTTTTAATCCTTATAATATTAGGAACAGTATTTATGAGTGGAAATCCCTTCTTTACACAAGAACGTCCCGGAAAAGATGAAAAGATTTTTAAATTAATAAAGTTCCGGACAATGTCTAATAAAAAAGATAAAGAGGGAAATCTTCTTTCTGACGAATCGAGACTAAATAAATATGGTAGGTTCTTACGTACTTCTTCATTAGATAGGTACGATATAATAGGACAAACCCGTAAAGGCCTTAAAAACAGAGGGTTTCGTGAGGTTAGTCCAATGAATTTTCTTGATAATCATACCCGTTTCGGGTGGTATTCCTGTGATATGAGGATTGCGACAGTTTAGAACAAACAGCTCAGAATACTTATAGATGCAAAGGATTTGAGGTGGTTTAGACTGTAGGAATCCTGTTTGTTGTGTAATGACCAAAAAATAGATAGTCAAATGTGTTATGGCAGGTTCAAGGTTCGTTATGATGGTTCTTTCAGTTTGGAAAAATCATGAGAAAGGCTGTCTGCCGTATTAGACGCTCTAATTTGTTGGGGGTAGTGCAAGATATGACAGGAAAAGTAAAAACTGACGGCTATAAGAGGGTACTTCGGAGATCCGGGGTGCGTCTGGCTGTGTCCTTCACCCAGTAAAATATGTTTACAGAAGAAAAGAAAAATATTTATTAAAAGTGCCGGATAACAGGAAGGAAATCTGGTGAGAAGAGAGGTACAGATGAAGGATAAGAAACGTAAAAAAAGAAATATTCGCTGGACACTGGTTTTATATGATCTGCTTGTTTTTGCTCTGGCGGCGGTGCTGCTTTTGAGGCTTTATGGAGGTAATGACAAGCTCACATATAACGGAATAGTGCAGCAGGCAGCATTGGCGCTGGTATGTATTTTTGCCAGCAGACTGATTGGGAATGTGTATGGTCAGATTTGGAGATATGGCGGCATTCAGTGTTACATCAGATTACTGTGTACAGATGCGGTAGCTTTTCTGGTTTATATGTGTTTAGAAATGTTGCTGCCGATAGAAAAGATTACTTTTGCGAGGATGCTGTGTCTGGCATGCCTGAACCTGCTTGGTGCACTGACACTCCGTATGGTATATCGCTATGCATATAAATGCGGGAATCAGGAAACAGCATTTGGACGATTTCTGTCATGGGTTTTATACACTGTTTCCGGTGTGAAGGCAGCCAGTGATAAGGAAGTCCAGAAGATTAAAATTGCAATCATCGGAGCTGGACGTGTTGGAGTCAGCTTTGCAGAAGAACTGCTTAATAATGAAGAAGCTGCTTACATACCGAGATGTTTTATTGATACGAACCAGGATAAAGTAGGACGTGAGATCCAGGGAATCCCTGTATGGTCTGAGGATGAAGCAACATTTAGAAAGTTAGGCGAGTATGAGGTACAGGAGATTGTCTTTGCCATACCGTCCATGGATGTAGATAAGAAAAAAGCTCTGTACGATTATTACAAAAAAGCAGGGTATAAGTTAAAGGTTTATGATTATCCGACTGTTTATGCAGCAGGCGGAAAGAGACATTTAAGAGAGTTTGATGCGGAGGATCTGCTGTTCAGGAAGCCTCTGGCTGTGACTGATGAGCGTACCAACGACTATTACAAAGGCAAGGTGATTCTGATAACCGGTGGCGGCGGTTCTATTGGCTCTGAACTGTGCAGACAGTTGGCAAAGATGTCACCGAAGAAGATAGTTATTCTGGATATCTATGAAAACGGTGCTTATGATGTCCAGCAGGAATTAAAGATTGCTTATGGCAGTGCTTTGAATCTGCAGATTGAGATCTGCTCTATCACTCACAAGAAAGCACTGGAAAAAGTGTTTGAGAAACATCATCCGCAGATCATCATCAATGCGGCTGCTCATAAGCATGTGCCGCTGATGGAGAATAACTGTGTGGAAGCAATCTATAACAATGTATTTGGAACGAGAAATCTGGTGGAACTGTGCGAAAAATATGAGGCAGAACGTTTCATGATGGTTTCCACTGATAAGGCGGTAAATCCTACAAACGTAATGGGTGCAACTAAGCGTATGTGTGAGATGATCGTGCAGAGTGCAAGTACCCATGGAAAAGTGAAGTACAGTGCAACCAGATTTGGAAACGTACTGGGAAGTGCAGGTTCTGTTATTCCGCTGTTCCGAAGACAGATTGCAAACGGCGGACCGGTCACTGTTACTGATAAGAGAATCATCCGTTATTTCATGACAATTCCGGAGGCATCCCAGCTGGTACTGCAGAGTGGAGCAATGGCAAAGAACGGTGAGCTGTTTGTACTTGATATGGGAAAACCTGTGAAGATTTATGACCTGGCTGAGAATATGATCCGTCTGTCTGGCGTACATGGAGTGCAGATTATTGAAACGGGATTAAGACCAGGAGAAAAACTTTATGAGGAACTGCTGGTTAAAACAGAAGAACTGGATAAGACTGAAAACAGCATGATCTTCATTGAGAGAGATACTGCACTGAGTGAAGAAGAAATCAGCAGACGTCTTGCCCTGTTGCAGGATGCCTGTGATACCGGTGATGATGACATGGCACGTGAAGCATTGAGAAAGGCTGTGCCAACGTTCAGGAAACCGGAAGAAGTTAACAGGGAAGCTGATTTGAAAGAAAAGGCTGAGGAAAAAGGTAATTACAAACTGAAAAAATCTGGCTACAAAATTGCAGCCTTATAAAAGGAGAAAATGATGTTTAAGAAAAATGATACGTTTGAGAAATTTCCGTCAAAGGTTTGGCTTAGCAGTCCGACTATGTATCCGGACAGCATGAAATACGTTATGGAAGCTTATGAGACAAACTGGATGTCAACAGTTGGTGCAAATATCAATGAAGTAGAACACCAGACTTGTGAAAAGGTTGGATGTAAATATGCAGTAGCATTATCAGCAGGTACCGCTGCATTACATATGGCTGTGAAATTGGCAGGCGAGAAAATATATGGTAAATCCGAGACCGGAAAAGGGGCTCTTTACAACCACAAAGTTTTCTGCTCCGATATGACATTTGATGCAACAGTAAATCCAGTGGTTTACGAAGGTGGTATCCCGGTATTTATTGATACGGAATATGATACCTGGAACATGGATCCGGCAGCACTGGAAAAAGCTTTTGAATTTTATCCGGAGGTAAAAGTAGTTGTCGTTGCACATCTCTACGGAACACCGGGCAAAGTAGAAGAGTTGAAAGCAATCTGCGACAGACATGGAGCTGTGATTGTTGAAGATGCTGCAGAATCCCTTGGTGCCACTTATAAGGGAGTACAGACAGGAACATTCGGAACATTTAATGCAATTTCTTTCAATGGAAATAAGATCATCACCGGTTCATCAGGCGGTATGTTCCTGACAGATGATGAAGAAGCATCCAATAAGGTTCGCAAATGGTCTACCCAGGCAAGGGAGAATGCACCATGGTATCAGCATGAAGAACTGGGTTACAACTATCGTATGAGTAATGTGATTGCCGGTGTTGTAAGAAACCAGTATACGCATCTGGAAGAGCATATTGCGGCGAAGAAAGCAATTTATGAAAGATACAAAGAGGGACTGAAAGGTCTGCCGGTCAGCATGAACCCATTTGATGGGGAAAACAGTGAGCCAAACTTCTGGTTGTCCTGCATGATTATTGATAGAGATGCCATGTGCAAACAGGTAAGAGGAGAACAGGAGCCATTATATGTGCCTGAAACTGGTAAAAGCTGTCCGACAGAGATTCTGGATGCAATAGCAGGAATCAATGCAGAAGGACGTCCTATCTGGAAACCAATGCATATGCAGCCAATTTACCGTATGAACGGATTTGTGACAAGAGAAGGAAATGGACGTGCAAAAACCAACGCCTATATTTCCGGAGGGGCTGTGGGAAAAGATGGCAGACCGCTGGATGTGGGAATGGACATCTTCCACAGAGGATTATGTCTGCCAAGTGATAACAAAATGACACCGGAGCAGCAGGATAGAATTATTGAAGTGATCAGAGCTTGTTTTGAATGATAGTAAGGGGAAAGTGTTGTGTCTAAGAAAAAAACAATAGCATTTCTTGCAGGAGGAACTGCTCTTGCAGCAGGAATCACTGCACATGTGCTACGCAAAAAGGCAGAAAAGACTACATATAAGGCTGAGTTAATAGAGCCAGTTCAGCCACGTAAAATGGGATTTTATGAGAAGTATGTGAAACGTGGACTAGATGTGGCGTGCGCTTCAGCTGCCATTATCTGTTTTAGCCCACTTTATATTGGTGTTGCACTACTTGTGAAGTTTAAACTTGGTTCTCCGGTTATATTTACTCAGGATAGACCGGGATTGGTAGATAAAGGCGGTAGAGAAACAATATTCAAAATGTACAAGTTCCGAACAATGACTGATGAAAGAGATGAAAATGGTGAGTTACTTCCAGATGATGTCAGACTGACAAAATTTGGCGCTTGGCTGAGAAAAACCAGCCTTGATGAGCTTGCGGAGGCATTTAATATTTTAAATGGAACAATGAGTGTTATAGGTCCAAGACCACAATTGGTTCGCGATATGACCTTTATGACAAAAGAGCAGAGAATGCGTCATACCGCAAAACCAGGACTTTCCGGACTTGCACAGGTAAATGGAAGAAATGCCATAACATGGGAAGATAAGCTGGAATGGGATCAGAAATACATCAAAAAAGTTGGATTTACAGAGGATGTCAGAATCATTCTTGAGACGGTAAAAAAGGCATTTATTAAGCATGAGGGTATTTCTCAGGATGATATGGCAACAGCAGAGGACTTTGGAGATTATTTGTTAAGAACAGGTAAGGTTAGTCAGGAAGAATATCAGGAAAAGCAGAGAATAGCAAAACAGATTTTAACAGAGAGTGGAAAATAGCATGAGTGATTTGGTGTCAATTATAATGCCGTCTTATAATACAGCACAGTATATTGCTGAAACAATACAGTCAGTAATTAATCAGACTTACCAGAATTGGGAATTGATTATTGTTGATGATTGTTCAACAGATGATACAGACATTGTGGTTGGAAAAATTAAAGATCCAAGAATTAAATATATAAAGAATCAAAGAAATTCAGGAGCTGCTGTCAGTCGAAATAGAGCGTTAAGAATAGCTAATGGAAGATGGGTTGCATTTTTGGATTCAGATGATTTGTGGAAACCGGAAAAGTTGGAAAAGCAAATTCGTTTTATGACGAAAAAGAAGTGCTATTTTTCTTATACAGATTATGAAGAAATAGATGCTGACGGAAATAAAACGAATGTGTTTGTTACAGGACCGAAAGTGATTACTAAAACAGGAATGTTTAATTACTGCTGGCCTGGATGTCTGACTGTTATGTATGACAGAAAAAAGATTGGTTTGATTCAGATTGAAGATATAAAGAAGAATAACGACTATGCAATGTGGTTGAAGATATGCAAAAAAACCAGATGTTATTTATTGGATGAAGTTTTGGCAGAATACAGACGTGGAAGAAGCGGAAGTATCAGTACACATGGATATAAAGAACTGATTAAATGGCATTATAGATTGTTTCGATTTGCTGAAAAAGAAAATCCTATATGTAGCTTAGTAAACACTATAAGAAATATGACATTTGGCTTATATAAAAAGAAACGATATGTAAAGGAAAATAGAAAATGAATACACAAAACACTTTATCAGAGAAAATATTGTTGAAATATTGCTTAGTATTCCTAAAACAGTAATTTTTAACTTTAAAGTATTACCCGTAAAAAGTGCAATAAAAATGCCATTTATCGTATCTTATAATGTAAAACTGGGGGGGCACGTGACAATTTTATTGTAGAAAAGAAGAATTTATCAACAGCATCTATGAGAATCGGATTTGGAGATTCTGCGAATGGATGTAGAGAAAGTAAAAAAGGTCTGATTCGGATTGTTAATGGAGGAAAAATTATTCTGAAAGGCACAGTTGGATTATCACAGGGAGTTGTTTTGTTAGTTAATAATTCGTCACTTGTATTGGGCGATCATTTTCGATGTAATTATTCTACTACTCTTGACTGTACAGATGAAAATATAGTTTTTGGTAATGATGTTGTTTTTGGATGGAATGTGACTGTAAAAAACAATGATGGACATACAGTTATTCAAAACGGAAGGCAGAAGAAGAAAGCGGATTCTGTATATATTGGTAATCATGTTTGGTTATGTTCATATAGTACCGTATTAAAGGGTGTTAATGTTGGTAATCATTGCGTTGTTGGGTATGGTAGTTTACTTACCAAGGCAGAACCAGAGAATCATATATTATACGCTGGTGTTCCAGCAAAACCGATGGGGAAAGAAATTAATTGGAGAGAATAAAAAGGAAGTTTTTATAATGAAAAAGATTTTAGTGCTTGTTCAAAATTACCCTAACAATATTGGCGGGGTAGCATTAATGTATGTGCATGTAAGAAATAAGTATTACATTCAACATAATATAGATGTAACGGTTCTTAGTTTTTCATCGAATGATGATTATATTATTGACAATATTAAAGTTATTACTGAGGATACATATAAAAAAGACAATAAGAAATATGACGTAGTAGTTTCTCATGCGGCGAATATAAAAAATCACTATCGCTTTTTAAAAAAATATGAAAATAGATTTGAACGCATGATATTTTTCTTTCATGGTCATGAAGTGGTAAAGATTAATGAAGTATATCCGAAACCTTATGATTATATGAAAAAGGATGGCTGGATTAGGATTCAGGCACAAAATTGTTATGACCAGTTTAAGCTATCATTATGGCATAAGTATTACAAAAAAATTGCCTATAAATCAGAATTCATTTTTGTTAGTAATTGGCTTCATAATGAATTTCAGAAATATGTTAAACTTTCTGATGATGATTTAAAGGGGCATGTTCATATTATTAATAACAGTGTTGGTAAAGTGTTTGAAGATAATTCATATAGATATGAGGATGATAAAAAGTATGATTTTATCACGATACGAAGTTATATGGATGATTCTAAATATTGTGTTGATCTTGTTGATGAATTGGCAATAAAATATCCTGAGTATAAATTTTTAATTATTGGTTGTGGAAAATATTATAAAGTTCATAAGATTCCACCCAATGTTGTGTGGATAGATAAATTTTTAAATCACGATGATATTATGAAGTATATCAACCAAAGCAGGTGTGGTCTCTTATTGACGAGGGAAGATACGCAGGGAGTTATGACTTGCGAATTAGCAGAATATGGAATTCCAGTTATTACATCAGATATTGAAGTTTGCAGGGAAATATGCGGAGATTTGAATAATGTTAACAGGATTAAAAATGAAATGGACGAAGTTGATTTAAAAAGTGTTTATGGTACACTGATTAAAAATGTACCCTATAAAAAACAAGGAAAATTTAGTTATCATAATACAGTAAAATTGGAAGAAGAAATTATTGGGGGGGGGACAGAACATTTGATTTTATAACTATTCGCAATAATATGGATTCTTCTACATATTGTATTGATTTGATTTGTAAGATAGCTGAAAATAATCCAAACTATTCTTTTTTGGTCATTGGAAGAGGAAATTTCTTTAAAAACAAAAATAAACCAAATAATATTACATGGATTGATGAGTATTTGAGTCACAAGGATATATTGAATTATGTAAATCATGCTAGGTGTGCTTTGATGCTGACCAGACGAGATACACAAGGAGTAATGAGTTGTGAATTAGTTACATATGGAATACCACTTATTACGTCAGATCTACCTGTATGTAGAGAAATTTTTGGAAAAATACCGTCTGTCGCATTCATGAACAATGAGATAAAGGATGAGAATTTTTCGCAAATATATGTAAATATATTGAAAAAAAATAGGACAAAAATTGATATGTTTGGATATAGAAATACTGTACAAAGAGAAGAAAGTATAATAAAAATGGAGTATTAAAAGTACTACATTAGAATTTTTTGTTAATACTGCGATAAAAAATTGGAGGTACAATGTGGATTTATTACTATTCGATATACTGACAATATTGTTAATTGTTATTGATATGCGTAATTATGGGAAACAAATTACACCATTAACAATTTTTGGGGGCGTTTATACTTGCCTTATTAATTTAAATAATCTTGTTATTAGTAAGGTATATGCATTTATACCGATAAATGCACATTCTTTATGGGATATTTTTGGATTTTTTTTGGTAATATTTTGTATTGATTTCTTGGGAGGTTATTTATATAGGAATACTTCACATTGTAGCTTTTCTTTCTCTACTAGATTTGTAAACTATAGGAGTGTTATATTTTTATTTTTTATTGGATTTGCAGCATATGGTATTCAATTTTTGCTTTTATATAGGACATATGGTTTATCAATCAAGGGCCTTAATGATGGAATCCTAGGACATTTAAGTTCGTTTGCATTTATATTGGGTCCGGTAGCATTGGATCTTTCAATTAAGACAGGAAAGAAAATACGCATTTTATTTGCTTTGCTTCTTAATGTTTTAGTACTTGGAATTAGTGTGGCTTTTGGTGGAAAATATGTAATATTTATTAATTTAACTTATTTTTTGCTGTATTTTGTTCTGAAAAGAGATCGACAAGCTAATTTGTTGAAATTACTAAAAATTATTTTGCCTTTAATTGGAGCGGCCGTTGGAGCTTTCATAATTCTTTATTATGTGATACCTAGAGTGACAGGACAATATCAAGCTACGATGGATTTTGCTATTAAACATATGTTCTATTATTTGCTTGGTTCTGTAACAGCTAATAATTATACTATGGCTCACGCTGGACAGGGAGATGTTTTAATACCTTTTACGGTAATAACGAATATAGGAAAAGTATTAATTGGAAATCATGATTATATTAATTCTATTTATCCATTTATATTTCAAGTGGATAATTTGACGAAAACAAATGTAGCGGGATTCCTTGGAGAAACTGTTTATAATCTAGGAATAAGCGGAGCACTTTTATATACAGCTGTAATTTTCAGCATAATAAATTATTTTTATTATCAATACAGAAGTAAAAATAGATTTTATCTTAGCTTTTGCTATTCTACTGCAATAATAGCCTTTCTATTTTTTTGCAATTTTTATTCAGTTTCAGGCGTCTTTTTGCCGCTTTTACTGGCAGTATTTTTAGATATGTTTTCACTTTGTAGAATTGGACATTACCATATATAATTAGGAGATAGTATGAGTTCAAAAGTTAGTTTCAGTCAAATAAAAAAGAATATTGGCTTGTCAATTATTGCGCAAATAATTTCACTGGCTGTTAGTTTTGTTATGAATTTGATACTGCCTAAGTTTATTAGTGAATATCAGTATGCTTTATGGCAGACATATCTGTTATATGTTGGTTATGTCGGAATACTGCATTTTGGATTATTAGATGGAATTGTATTAAGATATTCACAATATGATTATTGTGAGTTAGATAAACCAAGAATACGGTCACAATTTAAATGCCTATTGGCAATGACAAGTGCATTTTGTTTAATTGCTATTACATGTGCTAGTTTATTTTGTGAATCAGAAATGCGATTAGTATTTATTATGGCGGCAATAGGGATTATCACACGAACTATGTTTACCTATACGTCGTATTCTTTTCAAATTACTAATCGTATAAAATATTATGCAGAAATGATTATTGGATATAGAATATTTTATGGTTTTGGTGCCATTGCAATGTTACTTTTTGGATTTCATAATTTTTATTATTTTTGCTTGGTTGATTTATGCAGTGACATATTCGGAATCTTGTTCTCGACACATAATAATAAAGGAATGTATTTTGGAACTTCTTTGAACATCAGAGATACACTTGAAGAGGCAAAAAAGAATATTTCTGCTGGAATTATGTTGATGATTTCAAATTGGAGTTCCTTTTTGCTAACTGGAAGTGCTAGGCTAATTATTCAATGGCATTGGGATAAAATTACATTCGGAAAGGTATCATTTGCATTTAGTATTACAAATTTGTTTTTGACTTTTGTAACAGCCATTAGTGTTGTACTGTTTCCTTCTTTAAAGCGAACAGATAAGCAAAATTTGCCAGGATTGTATCAAAAAATTAGAGGAGCAATAAATCCTTTATTAATTACTATATTAATATTCTATTATCCAGGCTGTTGGGTTTTAAGAAAATGGTTACCAGCGTATAATGATAGTTTGGTTTACTTAGGAATATTTTTGCCAATTATAATTTTTTCATCTAAAATAAGCCTCTTGACAAACAACTATTTAAAAGCTTTAAGAAAAGAAAAGACGATGCTTGTTATTAATCTGGTTTCGGTAGGTATTGCCATTGGAATGTTTACAATAAGTGCTTATCTTATTAATAATTTAAAAATGTTGTTAATATCTATCGTTATTGCGATTATGATATGCTCTGTTTTATCAGAAATTGTGGTTATGAAAACATTGGATATATTTGATATAAGCAACTTTTGGGGTGAAATTATAATGACTGCAGTATTTGTAGCTACGACCATGTTATCTTCTCAGATGATAGGGGTATTAATTTATGCTATGGCAGTTGCATTATTTCTAATTTTTAATAGAAAAAAATATGTGTTATATTTTTTCAGAAAAGTATGAATAAGTAAACAGTTTATCTGGTTAGAATGTTTTAAAAGGAAGTGATAAATTTGAAAAGTTTGGCAATTATATTATTAAATTATAATGGTTCTTCTGACACGATTGAATGTATTGAGTCTTTAGACAACACGATAACAAACTACGAATATGATATGTATATTATTGATAATGCCTCTCGAAAAGAAGAGGTTGATATTTTAAAAAAGTATATTAGTAGTAGGGAAAAGTTTGGTATATATTCAGGTGATATATTTGAAAGAAATAAAGTAAAAGGAAATCTTCTTATTCTGTCAAATGATAATGTGGGATTTGCTGGTGGAAATAATAAAGTTATTAAGGCGATTTATGAAGACTATGCGTATGTTTTGCTTTTGAATAACGATACAGTAGTGCAAACGGATTTCCTTGAAAAGATGCTCAGTTTGTTAAATGAAGATCCAACCATAGGATTTGCAAGTTGTAGAATTAATAATTATTATGATCGTAAATTATTATGGAACTGTGGTGGAAAACTCAGACCGTGGGGACTAAGAAAATATTATTCAGAAGAAGAATTAAAAAGAATGCCAAAAGTTATTGATGCTGAATTTATTACAGGTTGTGCGTTGTTTATACGTTCTTCTGTGATAAAGAAATATGGGGCTTTATCGGATAATTTTTTTCATGGAGAAGAGGATTTTAATTTTTGCTGGAGAATGAAAAAAAATCATATTAAAGGGAAGTGCATTAATGAGACTTTAGTATATCATAAAGTAAGTGCAACTAGTAAAAAGGATGGAATGCAGCCAGGAAAAATGGCAGGATATTATGCATATAGAATTGTTGATATGAAACAATTTTATTCTTCAATTACATGGCATATCTGGAGAAAAGGATTGACACAAATATTGAAAATTCGTTGGAAAAAGGCTGAGTATTCTGAAGAAGAAATAAGAAGGATGTTAGACATCATCAGTCGTGTGTCAAAAATGAAATCAATAAATAGAGAAGATACGCTTAAAATATGGGATTTAACATATTAATGAATGTTTAATAGTTTATAGATGAGAGGACAATATGGACAATATATATGTAAGAATGAGTGGAAGGCTGTATACGACCCGCAAGTCGAGTAGACACACCAATTACTTGGTGTGCCTACTCGACTATGAGGTACGAATAAAATGAATAAACACGTCCTTAAAGTTCTCTAAAGAAATCATAAAAGTTGTTCTAATCAACATATCGAAGTTAAGATTGCTATTTACCGTCTCCTCAACCTGGTGAAGCATTTCAGACTGAAGTATAGTTCTGCAACATCTGCCTTCTACTGGACAGTAACAAACTATGAGCCTTTTACAAGGCCACAATGTCAGGCCCTATGATGTGCATAAAAATAAAATATGAAGCGGTCCCCATGATGCAAATCCAATATACCGCTTTACGCAAAAAAGGTTTCATGTTATCATTATCTCATCAAGAGTTCTGATAATTTGAAACCTTTTTTGCAATTATTTAAAGAAATGGATATGTGTCAATATGGGAATGTTCGTTAATCCTGATAATCTGGCATTTCAGGCAGCTTTGAATGCAAGGATCTATGTTGATAAAAGTGGAATCCTCAATTATACAAACAGTGTTCTGGGGTCAACAGATGCTTTTATATGCAATAGTCGTCCAAGAAGATTTGGAAAATCTGTTACTGCAAATATGCTTACTGCGTATTACAGCAAAGGATGCAATTCAGAAGAAATGTTTTCCAGGCTGGAAATCAGTCAGGCAAAAGATTTCAGAAAGCATTTGAATCAGTATGATGTGATTCACTGGGATATTCAATGGTGCATGGGACCTGCCAATGGTCCTGAGAAAGTTGTTTCTTATATTTCAGAAAAGACGATTTCAGAATTGAGAGAATATTATCCTGATGTACTCCCGGCAGAGAATCATTCCCTGGCAGAGACTCTGGCACGGATCAATACTGTAACTGGCAGAAAGTTTATTGTGATTATTGATGAAT
>OLPO01000252.1_pt1 | contig 45814 bp, 40 predicted proteins | sample 1672831 | NCBI WGS metagenome assembly OLPO01 (sample SAMEA3136728, study PRJEB25190) | human gut metagenome
TCCATTTTTCTAGGGCGTACACAGGGACATGAGGACAGTTTGCTCCCAGAAAAACCCAGAACTCGATTTTGTGACCAGAAACAAGAAAATCTTTGCTACTTGTTCCGATTGAAGAGCTTGTTGCCCTTCTTAGCGGCGGAAATCTCCACGAGGCGCGGCTCGAAATCGAACAGCTCTTCCATGGAGACGACGGGTACGATCTCGATGCACTTCTTCAAGCAGGCATCGGCGCACAGGTTGCACTGAACGCAGTCGGAGACCTGGAACTCCAGATACACCTTGCCCTCGTCCGGATGGCGATCGACCGCCTTGCGCAGGGCGTCGGTGGGGCAGAACATGACGCACATGCCGCAACCGGAGCATTTCTCGGCATCAATGGCGATATCGCCGAAAATGCGCGTGAACATCTCGTCGACGGCTGGCTCATCGGGATCGCCGATGCGACTCATGGCATCCAGAATAGCGATGTTGCGCTCGGCTTCGATGGTGGGCATCTTGCCCGCGCCGTTCTTCACGCCGAGCTTCTCCCGCAGCGTCTGCTCCTGTTTCTGCAGATGCAGTTGCGCCAGCTTCTCGTTCACCACCTTCTCGGCGGCCGACTTCGCCACGTCCTTGGCATAATGGCCCGAGGAGGTGAAGAACTCACGCCGGGCGGCACCGACCGCCTTGCGCATATCCTCTACTTGAACCGAAGCCGGAAACTCCGATGTGCGCGTGATCTGCGCGTCCGATCCCATGGCCTCGATGAGCGTGCGCGTCGACTCAACCGTGTCGTCGATGGCGGGCACCGCGCCTCGATACTTGCAGGTGCGGCAGTCGCCGTCCACCAGGCAGATCTCCGGAACGCCACGGGCCACCAGTTCCACGAGCAGCTCTTCCTCCATGCGGGCGAGGCAGGGCACCACTGCGTACTTATCGGGGTCGCCCACGTTGCGAGCCGCCTTGCGGGCGCAGGCGATGACCGTCAGGCCATCAGCCGCGTTGGTCGTCTCGGCCACAGCGCCGGCCAAGTCGTCGGGCATCGGATCCATGGGAACCAACGCCGAGGTAGGGCACACCGCCACGCAGGCCCCGCAGGCCACGCACGCCCCAGCGTCGATGTTCAGCTCGTTCTTCTCAATCGTGAAGGCGTCGGCCAGACACACATCGGCGCACTTGCGGCACGAGGAATGACGGTTGCGCACAGCGACGCAGAACGTGGGAATCGTAATGATCGCCTTCGTCTCCAAGGCGTCCATCATCTCCATGATATCGTTCAAGTTCGGCATGGCGCGAATCCCTTTCTGCTATTCGCCGAGATAGGACTGCTCGATGCGAGCAAGCTCATCGGGCGTGTTGGCATTGATGAAGCAGCCGCCGCGGGGCTCAACTTCCAGGACACGATCCTGGTTGAAGGGCAGCACCGTAACCGCCGGGTCGTCGAAGAAACTCTGCACGCGCTTCTCCCCGCGCTCGGTGCGGGCGTGAACAGCGCCGAGGCACCCTTCCTTGCGGTACATGGCGTGCATCGGCTCGAAGCCGTGCTTGTTGGACGGCGCCACCACGTCGGCTCCGCTCTCGTGCATGGCAAGCGCCTCGGCCACCACCAAACGCGCGCTCGCGAACACCATGTCGCAGGCCACAACGGCCACGTAAGGGTTCTCGGCAGCAGCAAGCGCGGTATAGAGTCCGGGCAAAGCGCCTCGTTCCGCATAGGCATCGCCCACGAGCCTGATGGTCAGATCGGGGTACATATCATGGAGAAAGCCCAGCTTATCGGCTTCATTGGTGGTGATGATAAGCTCATCGGCCACGGGCGACAAACGCTCGACAAGACGGCAGATGAGGGGACGTCCCGCAAAGGGCACCGTCGCCTTCGACTGGCCCATGCGCCGCGACTCGCCACCGGCCTGGACGACCACCGTGACGCGCGGCCGCACGTAGTGCTCGGAAAGGAAATCGGCCAAAGCGGCCACATCTTCAAGGCCGACGGCGGGAATGCCATAGAGCGCCGCAGCCTCCTCGGCATCGGGGATATCGGTCACCACGGCCACCGTGTTGGTGGAAGGCATCTTGGCCGCAGCATCGGCGGCAGCCGAGTAGTCGGACGCGCCCAGCACTTCGCCCGCGCCCGGCATCTCGTCCGCGCCGTCGCAGGCCCCGTCGCGCCCAGCCCCGTCGCCCGCACGGTCGACCGCGCGCCCCAGCTGCGTGAAGTCTGTCGTCAAAGGCAGGCCCTCCCGGGCCGCCTTCACGAACAGGCGAGCCGCACGGCAGTCGGCCTCGTTACCCGAGCGCATGATCTCGATGGTGGGCAACCCGCTTTTGCGGTAGCCCTCCACCACGATAATGTCGTGGTTCGGCATCGAGCGCACCAGCTCGCTGCACTCCACCTCGTCTTCCACGGTCTTGATGCGCGCCACCTGCCCTGGGGCCGCAATAACCGTCTCGGAGGCGCCGGCGGCCCTGTGGCGGTAGGAGTCCTTGCCGGGAATATCGATGTCGAACCCGCGATGGGAATGGTGCTTGATGGAGCCCACGTCGAGCCCGCGGCCCACCAGCTCGGCGATAAGCCGCTCGATGAGCGTCGTTTTGCCGGAGTTGTGCCGCCCCACGACGGCCACAGCCGGACTTGGAATATCGATCATAGCTGTTACGCCCTCCCCTAATGCGGCCGCCCGGGCCGCCGTTTTGTTCCGGGAAAGTATAGCACTACGAAAAAAGCGGCGACCCTTGCGAGCCGCCGCTCTTTCGGAAACCCTTTCTGACCCAAGGCGATGCGCCGCCCTGCGGGGGGGGGGATACCCAGGTTCTTACCTCAAGCCCTCCGAGTCGAGCGATGCGGCTTCCTCGATGTACTCCTCCACAGGATTGTCTCCGAAGTTCGGCAGATCCGCGGTGGTCCAGCACTCGCAGGCGGGCATGCCGGGCACGCTGGCAGCGATGAACACCGGATCCTTGCCCTCCTTGCGCTGGCGAGTGTAGTCATCCAGCGCGGCCAAGGCCCACTTGCCGAGCAGCAGAATGGCCACAAGGTTGATGATGGCCATGAAGCCCATGAAGATGTCAGCCAAATTCCACGCCAGATCGAAGCTGTTCACGCAGCCGTAGAAGATGGCGGCCAGGCACAGCACGCGGAAGATGAGCATGCCCCACTTGGTGTTCTTGAAGATGTAGCGGAAGTTCGTCTCGGCATAGAAGTAGTTGCCGATGAGGCTGGAGAACGCGAAGGCGAAGATCGCGAAGGTGATGAAGTGGATGCCCACCTCGCCAACGGCGTTGTTCACGGCCATCTGCACGAGCGGCATGCCGTTGAGCGCCATGGCAGTCTCGGGATCCTGCACCCAAAACACCATGACCATCATAGCCGAGCAGGTGCAGATGAGCAGCGTATCGATGTACACGGACAGGCTCTGCACGAGGCCCTGCTTCACCGGATGCGACACGCTGGCGGTGGCGGCGGCGTTCGGGGCCGAGCCCATGCCGGCCTCATTGGAGAACAGACCGCGCTTGATGCCGAGCATGACCACCGAGCCGGCAAAGCCGCCCGCGATGGACTGGAAGTTGAAAGCCGACTGGAAGATGGTGCCGAACACGGCCGGCAGCTCGCCGATGTTGGTGATCGTGGTCCACAGCGCAATGAGAATGTAGGCGATGGCCATGATGGGCACGATGATGGAGGTGATGATGGAGATGCGCTTCGCGCCGCCGAAAATGACGAAAGCGGTGAACACGATGAGTACGATGCCCACGCCGACCGCCGTGCCGTTGGTGGCATAGTCGGGGATGTAGTACTCAAGCGCCGAGGTCATGTTGAAGGCCTGCAGGCCGTTGAAGCCGAAGGCGAAGCACAGGATGAGCGCCCAGGCGAAGATGATGCCGAGCCAGCGCTGGCCCAGGCCCTGCTGAATGTAGTAGGCCGGACCGCCGCGGAACTCGCCTTCCTTGCCGCGAATCTTGTAGATCTGCGCGAGCGTGGACTCGATGAAGGCCGAAGCCGCGCCGATAAGCGCCATGAGCCACATCCAGAAGATGGCGCCCGGACCGCCCGTGGCCACGGCCGTAGCGATGCCGGCGATGTTGCCCGTGCCCACGCGCGAGGCGGTGGACACCATGAGGGCCTGGAAGGACGAGATGGATTTCTCGCCCTGGACATGCTTTTTTTCCGTCAGCTGAGTGAACATGTCCTTGATGTAGCGAATTTGCACCGCCTTGGTGCGGATGGTGTAGTAGATGCCCACGAACACCAGCAAGATCACCAGAATGTAGGTGTACATAAAGGAGTCGATCTCACCAGTCCAAGCGACGAGCATCTCGTTCAAATCGGCCATAGATGCTTCCTTTCCGAAAGCGCGCCAGGCCCTGCAACCTGGATCGCCTTCCAAACGGGCTCGCCTTTCTGCGGTCGAATCCAGCAGAGCGCGACAAGCACGCCCAAACCAGGGATTCGTCGCAGGAAAACGGCCTCGGATATACGCGCCGACCCTCGCCGACGCAAGACATGCCTGTATTCTACCCTACAGCGGGCTAAAGTTAGGCAATATTATCAGGGTATTTTGAACGCCCCGCGAAAAAGTGGCGCTGTTTTCCGCCAGTTTCCCGTCGATGCGAAACCGAGCCGCTACTTCAGGGCGGCGGCGACCTTGCGGGCGGCGGCGGTGATGGACAGATCGTTCACATCCACAGTGATGTCGGCGTACTTCTCGTAGAGCGGCAGGCGCTCGTCGTAGAGGTCGCGCAGGCTCATGCCGATGCCGTCGCGCATGACCACGCCGCGCTCGGAGAAGTCGGCCAGACGGCACTTCAGCTCGTCGAAGCTGATCTTCAGATACACCACGCGGCCGATTTCGGACAGGTGGTTCATGGCCGGCTCACTGTAGATGGCTGAGCCGCCGGTGGCGATGACGGAATGCTCGAAGGACATTTCGGAAAGCACCTGGTTTTCAATTTCGAGGAAGGCATCGGGGCCCAGAGTGTCGATGAGACGCTGGAGCGATTTGTCGCAGGACTGCTGAATGAGCAGGTCGGCGTCGACGAAATCCATGCAGAGAATCTTCGCCAGCACGATGCCCAAGGTCGACTTGCCCGCACCGGGCATGCCGATGAGCACGATGTTGTCGCGACCGGGTTCGAAGGACTTCTCTTTCATATCAAGACCTTTCTCGTAGAAGGCGCCGACGGCCGGGCTATGGTCGCCGAAACGGATGGGCAGCTTCGCCCCTATGATACTTCAGCACGCTTATGGGCGGCACGTAACGCTTCGTCTAAGGATTGGGAAAACACCGGAGCCAGGGCGGCGAGGAACGCCGCTTCATCGGCAGGGGCAGCGCCGGCAGGGGCGCCAGAGGCAGCAGCGACGCCGGCAGCCATCGGGGCCTTCCCCCGGACCGCCGCGGCGGCATCCCCGGCGTCGGCATCCTCTGCGTCAGCGGAAGCACCGAATCCGAGGGATTTTAGCGCACCGAACAGATAGGCATACGGAATGAGCGCCGCGCGCTCGTCGGGAGCGAGCTTGTCGCCCTCGAGCGACCAGCCGCCATCGCGCATCCAGTTGCGCAAGGCCTTGGCATGAGCGGCGATGTCGTTGCCCTCGGGGGAGCGCCGCATGGTGTAGTTGCCGAGCACCCCCATGGCCGCCGCCGTGGCCAGAGCGAGCACGCCAGCACGCCAGCTGACCCAAATGATGGCCGCTACCGCGATAACCGCCAGGAAAATCGCTGCCCCCAAAACGACATGCTGAGCGCGACGGGAGGCTGTATCGAAGAAGCCGTAGGGCTCAACCAAAGCGGTGAGGCGACGCTGCCAGGCGGCGCTGGCCTCCAAAAGATCGCGCGGATGTTCGTGGGCCAAAGCGGAAAGCTTGGCGCGGCTGAGTGTCCGACCGCCCGTGGCGACCATGCGCAGCAGCCGCAGCGTGGCCGCATCGAGGGCGACCTGCTCCGCGTTGGCTGCGTCAGCCGCGTTAGCGTCGGGCGCGCCGGGCGCATCAGCATCAGCAGCCCGAGGCGCGGCAAGGGCGACAGACGACTCACTCTCGATCCTCTTCGCCGGCTCCTCTCCCGCGGCAGGTATGACCAGCTCATCGTCTCGCACTTCAAGAACACCGCGACGCACCATATCGAGCACCGTGGCTACTATGTCGTCGGGGCTCTCGTGGTTCCAGCGCCATAGACGACCGAGCACGGCTGGCGCCATGGCGTCGGCAGGCGGGTTCATCCAATAATCGTCGCGAAACGCCGGCGGCCGCTCTCGGCCCCAGCGCCACCAAACGATGAGCGCCGCCAGCAGCAACGCCGCAGACAAGCCCAGCAGCCCCAAAGCCAGCCCAAGACGAATGACCTCCTGAGACGTATCCGTATCGACCCACGTTTCCTCGTAACGGCTCGTCCAGTAGTACTGCAGGGTGCCCTGATTCGCCAGGCGCGCCTCCTCGCTCAGGTTCGTCAGCCACTCGACGGGGAACATCACCCGCGCTTTGGCGTACATCGTGGGCTCGACCGCAGGATCCGTAAAGATCACCGTACCGTCGGAGCGGATGTCCACCTCGCCATCAGCAGGGCCGTGACCCCACGCATAAACGTTTTCCATGACCTTCACGGAATCGTCGGCCGCCACAGGCAGCACCACTTCTGCTCGCACATCGGCCAGGGCAACATCGTAGTCCTGGGGAACATAAAGCCATTGGAAGTCGGCCGCGTCGTCGAAGGCCTCGATGGCGTCTTCCACGCGGTAGACCACCTCGAACATGACGCGCTCGGGCATGGCGTCCACAAAGGCGTAGAGCGTATGTTGAAACTTGTCGTAGGCCCAGGCGTCGTGCTCGGGCCCTCCGCCGCCGCGCCAGGGCAAAAGGAACGTCGTCTCGGGAAGCTCCGTCCACTCCCCGGCAAGCGCACCATCGCCATCCACCGGCGCCATGCGCACCCGTTCGATAGTAACCTCAGCCCCTTCGATGAACCCATCGTAGAGCCACTTCAACCGCTCCGGCGCGCTCTCCCCTTCCGTGAGGTCGAAGATGCGCTGATCGGTCATGTGCACCGACCCATCAGTCTCCACCGACGCCAGCAAGTCCACCTCCGAGCACCGATAATCCGCCGCCAGGGCTTTCCCAGGCATGCAGAAGGGCAGGAGGCAAATCATCAACAGAATGACGGCGCAGAGGAGATACGGGGTGTTCCAACCGAGCGAGTTCCGCAGCGAATGGAACAGCCCAGTGGGCTGTTCCGCCGAGCGAGGACTGTCTGAGCGAATTGGAATACCCCGTAGCTCCTCCCCAGCGGACTCGCAGCCGCGAATCAAGGTACCCCCTGATTCCGCCCCGAGCGACATGCAACCGGCCCTTTCCATATCTTTTAGAGCCCCCGAAACGCCAGCCGCACGTCGTCCAGCACGTCCTCGTCCGCCACCACGATGGCCTTGTCCCCCGGATGCAGCACCGTCTCGTCGTTGGCCACTTCCACATCGCCCCCGCTGGCAACGGCGGCAATGATCGCGTTGTCCGGCAGCGGCACCTCGTCGATGAGCACGCCGTCCTCGTTGGAGAAGTGGCGCATGCGCGGCACCATCACCTCGGCCAGAGCCACGTTGCCATGAGTCAGCGACGACACGACGGACACCGACCCTAAGAGCGCCTCCTCCTCGATGAGGTTCGCGATGAGCGTCGTAGAGGACACGCATTCGATGCCCACTTCACGGAAGATGCGCTCGTTTTTCGGATTGTTCACGCGAGCGATGCAGCGGGGCACGCGGAACACGCGCTGGGCGATTTCGCAGGATACGAGGTTCGAATCGTCCTGGCCCGTGGTGGCCACGAACACATCGGCCTGGCGGATGCCCGCGTCCTCTTGGTAGCGCGAGTCGCAGCCGTCGCCGTGAATGACGAGGTATGGCCCAGTCAGCTGCACGGAGAGGCGGTCGGCCGTGGCGAGCCTTTGCTCGATGACCGCCACCTCGTTGCCGCTCTTCAACATGATGCCAGCCAAGTAGGAACCGATTTTGCCTCCGCCGGCGATAACGATGTACATGGGTACCACCTAATCCAGAATATAACGCGAGAACGGCGCGATGACGTCATGGCGCACACAAGCGAGGATGGAGTCGCCCGCGTACAGCAGCGAGTCGGGCGTCGGAATGGAGGACGCGGAGCCATCGGCGCGTTCGAAGGCGATAATGCGCACCTCGTGATCGCGCTCAAGTTCCGAGACGCGGATCGTTTTGGCGTTGTCGCGGCTGGAGAGGTCCAGCGTGAACCGGAGCACTTCGAATTCACCGAACGTGTCAATGTGGGAGCCGTGGCCTGACACAATCTTCGAGAACACATCCTCGGCCACCAGTGACGTGCCGCAGACGTAGTCGATGCCCAGCTGCATATAGGCACGCTCGTGGTCGGGATTGTACAGGCGCGAGATGACATGGGGCACGCCGAACAGATGGTTGGCCACCTCCGCACACATGAGGTTCGTGTTGTCCAGCTGGGTGACGGCGGCCAGCACATCGCACTCTTCCACGCCGGCGCGGATGAGCACGTCCTCGTCGAAGCCCACGCCCTGCACGGTGCTGCCGTTGAAGTTACGGCCGAGGTTCGCGAAGGCATCGGCGTTCTTGTCGATGCAGCAGACGTTGTTGCCGTTGTCCGAGAGCATATTGGCCAGCTGCGACCCCACGCGCCCGCACCCGACCACAATCACGTTGCTCATTCCCTACCTCTTTCTTATTCCTTAAGTAGGGCCATTATAAACGCACCTGATCGCCCAAGGAAGTCAGCGAGGAGCCGACAGGCGCCTGCAATCGTGCCGAAAAGCGGCTGAGCGTACTTCGGTACGCGAGGGTAAGCTTTGAGGTGCGAGGGCAGGCGCCTGTCGGATCCGCAGCGTCGGCCAGTCCGTTCGTCCCGTCAGGGCGAACGGAACCTATTAGATTAATTGCATCTGATTCAGCGTATCCCGATACCAGTTGTCGTAGTTCGGGGGGCAGTAGCGCATGGCGTAGGAGTAGCTGATGGTGAAACCATAGCCCCGAGCCAGACCGGCCACGTGGGAGCGGATGGCCGTGTCCCAATCGGGCCAGTTGGTCTGATCCCAGCCCCAAGCGTTGTGGGACTTGAAGCAAACGCGGCCCTTGGTGGACTCGGTGTTGGAAATGGCCGGAGACCAGCGCGGGTCGATGCCCGCTTCCCAGGCCGCCTCGGCGAAGGTCTCGCCGTAGCCAGACAGAGGGCTGCCGAACAGGTAATCGTTGATGCGCGCGGACCATTCTTCGATGAACGCCTCGCGACCGATGGAGAAATCCACATCGCCGGCCGGCAGGCTGCCGAAGGTGGCGTAGTAGCGGGAGCGCGTGGCGTCGGCCCGATCGATGGCCTCCTGCTCGGCGACGCGAGCGGCTTCCTCGGCGGCCAGGCGCGCGGCCTCTTCCTCGTCGGCGATTTCCTGCACGCCGGCGCTCACATCGCGGGACGAGGCGGTCTTCAGCGCTGCTTCCTCGGCGACGTCTTCCACGGCGAGAACGTCCGCGTCGGACTTGTCTTGCACGGTGTCGGGAGAAACATCGGAAGCGCTGGGGTTCTCGGCGGACTGACGAGCGAGACCGAAGGTGGTCGCCCCCATGTCGTGAGAACCGGCGGACGCCCAACCAGCATCAAGGAAGCCCACGGCCAGCATCGGCAGCACGCAGAGCGCAACCATCGCCAGCACGACGGTTTTGCGATGACTCTGTTTGCGCCTTGTGACCACTCATTCCCTTTCTCGACAGCACGAAACTAAACCGCTCAAGCGGCGCAGCGTGCTGGATTAGGGTGTGGGATTGCTGCAGTAAAGAATGCTATGCTGTTTTATGTCGCGGATATTTTACCCTAGTTGGCTGAAACCGTGCCGAGGCGGTAGCCGACATCCACGCTTTGTTCGCTTGACAAAACGCACTTTCTGGGTTCCCGCAGGTCTCGCGGGTGCGACCCTGAGCGCTGTCAGGCAGTCGTTACCGACTCTTCACAACTTACCGATGGCAACTTCTTCACCTTCACGATGGAAATGCGCGAGCGGCGCATCTTCACCACCTTGAAGGCGTAGCCGTCGACCAGCAGCTCGTCGCCCACCCGGGGCACGGAGTCCAGCTCGTGGATGATCCAGCCCGCAAGCGTCTCGTAGTCGTCGGATTCTTCCACGGGCCAGCCGAGCTCCACCGCATCCTCCACGGGAAAGCGGCCGTCGACGCGCCACTGGTTCGGCTCGACAAGCACAATGAGGTCGCGATCGTTGTCGGTCTCGTCGGCAATCTCGCCGACGATCTCCTCGATGATGTCCTCCAAGGTGATGAGGCCGTCGGTGCCACCGTACTCGTCCACGACGATGGCCATCTGCATGCGGGCCTCTTGCAGCTCCGACAAAAGCTTCAGCACGTTTTTCGTCTCGGGCACGTAGAGCGGCTCGTACATGAACTCGGCCACCGGGTCTTCGATGCGGCCGTCCAGCAGAGGGCCGATGAGGTCTTTGTAGGACACGAGGCCTATGACCTCGTCCACTTCCTCGTGATAGACCGGCAGACGGGAATAGCCCGTGCCGCGCATGCGGTCGAGCGCCGCGCGGGCCGGTTCGGTGTCCTCGGCCATGATCATGTCGACGCGCGGCTTCATGATTTCGCGCACCGTCATGTCGGCCAAATCGAGGATGTCGTTGATCATGCGCTTCTCGTCTTCGAGAAGCTCGATATTCTCGGCCACCATGTCCTTGATCTCGTCCTCGGTAACGCTTTCGCGTTTGGGGCGCAGAAAATCGAGGAAGGCCGGCTTCGAATTTGCAGTGTCGTCTATTTTACTCATGAGCGGTACTTTACCATATTTTCCGGGATTACTGGTTGCCGCCGGGCTTCAGCCAGTCGAGCCACGCCATGGCGTCGGCGTGAGAGGCGTCGATGAGCGTCGTCGTGGTGCCGCCGGAACCGGCCGCCGTCGTGGCGAGCAGCGTGTCGGTGCCCGCACGACGCTGCAACGGGTTGCTCTTCGTGCAGCCGAACTGGATTTTCTGGCGCGGGAAACTCACTGTTTCTCGAGAAAGGCCGCCGTTGCTCACCTGCATGAAGCGGTGGTTGTAGGCGAAGCTGGACTCGCGGGCCCACAGCACGGCGTTCACTATATCCACGATGAAGAGGACGGCCGCCAGCGCATAGCCACCCACCACGATCACGTTCCACCCAATGCTCAGAAGGAACAGATCCTCGGAATCGAGCTCGATGCCGCCAGTCGCAACTTCTCCACTCACCCAACCGAAAACCACTAGGCACACGGTGACTACCACGGCCAACCAGAAGCCGCCGCCGAACCAGATGCTCTGGCGCAGCACGGCTCGGCGCAGCGCCACTTTCGCGACAGGCTTCGCCTCCTGGGGAAGGTCGGAGAACTCCGGCACGAGCCCGGCGAGGATTTCCGGCACACGGTTCATCTTCACGAAGGGGTGGATGATGATCCCCTGATTGGCCAGAGTATTCTGCTTATTGCCGCTATCCTCGCCCGTAGCGGCGTCAATCTTACCGAGAGACAGCTCGCAGTAGCCGAGCAGGCGGCGGATGAAGCTCTGCTTCACAACCACGGACTGCACGCGGTCGATGTCGATGCCTTGGAAGGTGTGCTGCAGCAAGCCGTATTCCACCTCGATACGATTGTTGCGACGGCGCGCCTTGAAGCCGCCGTAGCCGATGCAGGAACCCAACGCCGAGAACACCCACAGCACGAGCACCAGCACGATGATCCCCACCGAAACGGCCCCGATCAGGTAGGCCGAAGCCTGGGAGCCGGCAAAAACTAGGGCGCTTTCCACAGCACCATCGGCCGCATCCCCCATCACGTCGAAGATGAAACCGACGATTTGCAGCACGCCGACAACCAGACCGGCGAAGACGAGCCCCACCGATGTGGTGTTGGAAAGACCCGCGAAGAACAGCTCCTTGTTAGTGAGACCGTACTCGTAGGTAACGCGGCCGGTGTCCTGAGCAGGGCCGGCGAACACACCGCCCACTTGGTTCCATGCCTCGGCGCCCACATCGAGCACGTTGCCCGCGGCGGTCGGGCTCGGCACGTTGCCGGCAAAGGCCGCCGCCCCCTGGGCCATAGCCGCAATGCCGGCCTCCACCGACTGCGGAACCGGGGCGCCCGCCATGCCCGTCGCGGTCGCACTCGCTGCACCCGCCATGCCCGACGCAACGGCAGCCTGAGCGGCCAGAGCGGTCTTGCGGTTGTAGAGTTCGGCGCGCAGCCACTCGGCCTGGGCCTTGGTGACGTAGGGCACCACGACGGCCTTGTTCGCCGCGCCGCCGGCCGTATCGATGGAAACCGTGCACACGCCGAACAATCGCTGAAGGAGCGTCGCCCGCTGGTCCACGGACTGGACCCGCTGGTAGGGCACGTGCACCTGCTTCTTGTTGAAGATGCCGGAGCACAGCGTGAACTCGTCGGGGCCGACGGTGAAGTACAGGTGCTTGTAGCCAACGACGCGCAGCCCAGCGACGATGCCAAACGTAAGGAGGATGACCACCAGCGTGCCGATGCCGGCCACCGCCATGATGAACCCGGCCTCGGCGCCCATGCCCTCTTCGGCAACGAGCCCAATGATGGTGGAGAAGTTCGCCACCACAACACATACGGCAATGATGAAGATCGTGCGCACGCTTTCGAGCCAGATATAGCTGTGGTGCACATGGTGGCGCGGTAGCTCAGTCGATGGGGCAGCCGCCGCAGGGGGCATCGGCGCAGGCGCGGGCACCTGCGGGGGCACGTTCGGCGCGCTCATTTATACGTCCTCTCGGGCCAGACGCGCCAGCTCGGCGGCACGATCGCGCAGCACGTCGGCCTCTTCGATGCCGAGGCCGGGAATCTCGTGCTCGCCGGCGGCAGTTGCCACGGTGACGCTGGACAGCCCGAAGGCGCGCAGGATGGGCCCTTGGCGCGTGTCGGTGTTCTGCACGCGGATGAACGGAATGACGAAGCGCTTGCGCCAGAAGATGCCGCGAGCAATATCCAGGTAATCCGGCGTAAGCTCGTAACGCCAACGAGCATAGCGAATGGGCGGCAGCACCACCACGCACAGCACAAGCAGCGCCACGAACAAGATAGCGACAATAAGAGCCACCACCCCGGCCCACGCTTCTTCTGGCGCCACCAACGCTATGATAGCGAAGGGCAGAAAGCAGCACAGGAATGAGACAACGATCCAAATGGCATCGTTGATGCGCCAAACTCTCTTGATGCGCAGGTTCAACTGATTGGCGGGCATTTCTCGCATAGCCGAATCCTTCCCTATCCAGGCGACTCCCCGGTCTGGTGCCTCTGGAAGTTGCCACGTGCAGGCGGCCCCGCAAAGGGCGCCACGTTTTCTCGACCATACTACCCCACTTTTCGCCTTCGCAACGAAACCTCAGGGATTCTTAAGGAAGAAAAGCGCATGCGCCAACGCGCCGGTGCGCCTTGATGGAAAGCGGCAGAGAGCCGAGAGGCCGACCTCCCTCCGAAGCAGCCGGCCCCTGACATGCTGCGAGCCCGGGGAGGGGGGATCCCGGGCTCGCAAATGAGTGTCCTTGGCGCCCGAGGGGGAGAGGCGCGTGCGGACGAGAGAAGAGGAGAGAGGAGGAGACTTCGCATCTCCCGCTCTGTCGAAATCTATTATAACGATGCTTTATTCTATGTCAAGAATAATCTTTGAGAAAAATAATGGCCCCCTGGGAGGCCATTATCGAGAAGGTGCCAGAAGGGTGCCGAACGCTACTTGCGGCAGCTGCGGCCCTTGCCATGACGATGATGGCGACCATGCTTGCGCTCACCGCGGACGCCCATGTCCTTGCACCGGTGGATGATCTTCTCCGTGAGAACGTTCAACGACTCGACCTCCTCGAGCGTCAGGGTCGACAGGATGCGATCGGCCACCTCGGACTGCGCGCCGAAGTCCTCGCCCGACCCCAACTCCCCCACGTCCATGGCGGCCTGGTAGTAGCGCATGCGGCGCCCCAGGTCTCGCTCCCTGGCGACCTGCATCTCGATGTCGTAGACCCGCCCGTCGCCCCGGGCGAACACGTCCAGGCGCACGCCTCGTCCGGCGGCGAACCAGCCCTGAATTGCACGAGATCGCCAGTTATAAGCGCCTGAGCACACATTTTCACCCCTTCTTTATACATTACTCGTTAATTTCATCCACATTTTTCTTCTGCAGACGCTTATAACTCAAGATCTCAGGCAAATTCCGCCCATTCGCTTACTATCGAGCAGTCGAGCACGCCTTCCGAGGAAGCTGGTAACCAACTTACGGTTGCGTAAGGTTGGAAGTTGCTGGGGGCGGGAACGGCGCGCAGGCTTACAATGGGCTGCGATGCTTGCCGTCGCGCTTGAGCGCACGAACCTCGCGCCCACGCTACCGCGCCCGAGCCTTGCGCGCGAGCCCCACGTCCGAACCTCGCGCCTGGGCCTTATGCCCGAGCGCCACGCCCTGCGCGAACGGCACCTGCGAACACCGCCGAAAGAGAGGCAGCCATGGCCCAGCGCATTTATCTCATCGAAGACGATACCGCCCTGCGCGCGGAGCTGGCCCACGTGCTGGAGCTTTCCGGCTACGCCGTGGCGGCCTACGAGGGCACCTGGGGCGACACCGCGGCACGCGCCCTCGCTGCCGAGCCCGACTGCATCGTGCTCGATCTGAAGCTGCCCGGCGCCGACGGGCATTCCATCTGCCGCGACATCCGGGCCAAAAGCTCGGTGCCCATCCTCATGCTCACCTCTTCGGAGAGCGAGTTCGATGAAGTGATGGCCATGAACCTGGGGGCCGACGATTACGTGACCAAGCCCTATCGGCCCGCCGTGCTGCTCGCGCATCTGCAGGCGTTGCTGCGGCGCAGCGCGAGCCCTGCTGCCGGTATGACGATCCTCCACAAAGGCGTGACGTTGAACATGGGCGCCGGCACCGTGGAATTCCAAGGACGCACCGCCGAACTCACGCGCAACGAGCTGCGCATCCTACAGACGCTCATGCGTAACCCCGGCGTGGTGGTGCCCCGCAGCGAGATCATGTGTGCCCTGTGGGAATCCGACGCCTTCATCGACGACAACACGCTAACCGTGAATGTGAACCGCTTGCGCAAAACCCTCGGTTCCCTAGGCGTTCCGGAGGACTTCCTCGCTACCCGCCGCGGTGTGGGGTACACGGTATGAGCGGGCACAACACAGTGGCACGCGAGGACTGCGAGATCTCTTGCGCGTCGCATGCTGCGGAAGGGGGCCGCGACGCGAGCGCTGCAGGAGAACGCGTCAACGCGCACACCGCCAATGCGCCCATCGCCGCCTTCACGCCCGCTACTTATGTGCGCGACAACGTCATCGGCCTCGCGGCTTTTTTGCTCGCCCTCGCCAGCACCGTGCTCATTCTGCCTGCGCTCGGCGTGAACTCGTCGGGGGTTCTGCTCGTCGCCGACATTCTTACGCTCATCGCGCTGGGCGCCGGCTTTCTGGACTACCGCCGCAAAGCCGCCTTCTATCACGAATTGCGCCACCTTACCGAGCAGCTGCGCCAAGCCTGCGTGCTTCCCTCCCTCATCGCCGAGCCGCCTTTTCTGGAAGGTGAGATCGCTTACGATGTGGCCCGTCGCCTCTCCCAGCTTTCCGCCGAGGAGACAGCGGCCCTACGCGACGACGCGGCCGCCTATCGCCGCTATGTGGAGCTGTGGATTCACGAGATAAAGACCCCCATCGCCGCCATCAAGCTCATGCTCGCCAACAACCCCGGGCCCGAGTCGGCCAAAGTGGCCCGCGAGCTGGAACGCATCGAGGCCCAGGTGGACCAGGCCCTCTATTACGCGCGATCCACCTCAGTCGAGCGCGACTACGCCATCCGCGAAGTGAATTTGGCCGATGCGGCGCGGGAAGCCTGCAAGCGCCACAGCCGCTTCCTCATCGAGAAAGGCTGCACCCCCGCCTTTGACATTCCCGACGCCCTGACGGTGCTGGCCGACGAGCCCTGGCTCGTGTTCATCTTGGGACAGGTGGTCACCAACGCGGCGAAGTACGGCGCCACCACCCTCGCCTTCACCGTCCGCGAGGAGGAGCCCGGCACCCCCCGAGGCCGCACGGTGCTTGAGGTGCGCGACAACGGCTGCGGCATCCCCGCCGCCGACGTGCCCCGCGTGTTCGAGCGCGGCTTCACCGGCCAGGTCGGCCGCGCCCACGGTTCGGCCACGGGCATGGGCCTTTACTTGGTAGCGAGCTTGTGCGCTTCCATGGGACTGCACGTAGGCCTCGCCAGCGAAGAGGGCACGGGCACCCGCGTCATCCTCACCTTCCCCCACGACCGCACCCGCAAAGAACTCTTCGGCGCGTAGGAGACACGGCGCAGGTAGAAACAGGTAGAAACAGGTAGAAACCCGCGCAACCTAACACATTCGTAAGTCAACCGTAAGCCCGATCGATGGAACCATGCGCGCCTCCTCTTTAGGATGAATTCAAGCTCGCGATCCGTCAAGTGCAGGAGACGGATACGCGGCGTTCCGGCCGAGCGAGTTCCGCAGATGGTATCGAAGGCAGAACATGAAAGGGAACAGGCAATCCCAACGCCTTCGATACCAGCGAGGACTGTCTGAGCGAATCGGAATGCCGCGTAGCCGTCTCCGGAGGGATGGGACGATCCATCGAGCCGCCTCCGGACAGAGGGAACGCGAGCCGCACATCCGAGAGAAAGGACTGTCGTGAACACTGCAGGGAAAATCATCCTGACGCTTGCTATCATCGGGGCCGTGGGAGCCTTCATCTCCCACCAGCTGCCCAAAACCGAGAGGAGCTACTAATGGCCGAAGTGTACACCGAACCCACCCCCTCGGCCTTCGGCCCGCGTCCGACCAATCCTGGCACGCCTGTGCCCCTCGATGGCGACGGCACGACGACCCTCGACGGCATCGCCGCCGCTTTCTCCCGCGAGAACTACGTGGCCGGCGCCGCCTCCGCAGCCAGCGCCGCCAGCGGAAGAGGAGCCCACACCGCCCATGGCGCCCACCGTGCGGCCGACCCCTTCCGCGCCCCCCAAGCCGCTCGCCCCGTCAACGCAGGCTCCCCCATCCTCTCGGTGCGCTCCATCGAAAAAGTCTTCGGCAGCCGCGACTCGGTCACCCACGCGCTGGCCGGTGTCAGCTTCGACGTGGCCGCCGGCGAGTTCGTCGGCATCATGGGTCCCTCGGGCTCCGGCAAAACAACGCTTCTGAACTGCGTCTCTACCATCGACACGGTCACGAGCGGGCACATCATCGTGGGTGGCCGCGATATCACCGGCATGTCGAAGCGCCAGCTGGCGAAGTTCCGTCGCGACGACCTCGGCTTCATCTTCCAAGACTCGAATCTGCTGGACACGCTCACCGGCTTCGAAAACATCTCGCTGGCCCTCACCATCAAGGGCGAGCCGGCCCGCGCCATTCCCGGCAAGGTGAACGCCATGGCCGCGCGCCTCGGTGTGGATGGCGTGCTGCAGAAGTATCCCTACCAGATGTCCGGCGGCCAGAAGCAGCGCGTGGCCGCGGCCCGCGCCATGGTCACCGACCCGAAGCTCATCTTAGCCGACGAGCCCACCGGCGCCCTCGATTCCCGCGCCGCCACGGTGATGCTGGAGATCATGGAGATGATGAACGAGCAGATGGGCGCCACTATTATGATGGTCACCCACGACGCCTTCGCCGCCAGCTACACGAACCGCGTGCTGTTCATCAAGGACGGCGCCGTGTTCAACGAGCTGCGCCGGGGCGACGAGAGCCGCGACGCGTTCTTCTCGCGCATCATGGAGGTCGTGTCGTTCCTCGGCGGGGAGGCCGGCCATGTATCTTAAGCTCGCCCTGCGCAATATCCGCCGGTCGGTGCGCGATTACGCCGTCTACTTCATCACGCTCTTGTTCGGCGTGGCGGTGTTCTACGCGTTCAACTCCATCGGCAGCCAGCAGATTCTCTTCGACATGGAAACCTCGGCCTCACGAAGTGTGTTCGACTCCACCACCTACATACTGGGCATGTTCTCCGTGGTGGTGGCCTGCGTGCTGGGCTTCCTCATCCTGTACGCGAGCCAGTTCCTCATCCGCCGTCGCAAGCGGGAGTTCGGCACCTATCTGGTGCTGGGCATGACGCCGGGCCATGTGTCGCGCATCGTGCTGTACGAGACCGTGCTCGTGGGGATGCTTTCCCTGGCCGTGGGCCTCATCTGCGGCGTGCTGCTTTCCCAGGGACTGTCGTTTTTCACCGCCGCGCTGTTCGGCACGACGATGACCAACTACCAGTTCGTGTTCTCCCCCGACGCCTTCCTCGTCACGCTCGCCTGCTTCGCCGCCATTTACGTGGTGGTGGCCGCTTTCAACACCATCACCGTGAGCCGCTGCAAGCTCATCGACCTCATCCGCGCCGGCGAGAAGAACGAGCGCGCCGGCGTGCGCAACCCGTGGGTCTGCCTCGTGGGGTTCGTCGCAGCGGTGGCCATCCTCGTCTACGCCTACGAGCAGCTCATCGAGAACGGCCTCGTGATGCTGGACCAGCCCGAGTTCATCCGCGCCACCATCGCCATGCTCGTGGGATCGCTGCTGTTCTTCTGGTCGCTCGCCGGCTTCGCCATTGCCGTGCTCACGCGGCTGCGCGGCGTGTACCTGCGGAAGCTGAACCTGTTCACGGTGCGCCAGATCGCCAGCAAGGTGAACACGGCGTTTCTGTCGCTGTGGGCCGTGTGCGTGCTGCTGTTCTTCTCCATCACTGTGTTCTCCTCGGGCATGGGGCTCGTGGAGGTGTTCGTCGGCGGCGCGGAACGCTCGAACCCCTATTCCGCCACCTTGGAGGCGGCCGTGTGGTACGGGCCCGATGGGTCGAAGGCTTCCTCGTCGGGCGACCCACTTGATCGCCGCGCCGAGATGGAGGCCGAGGCCCCCGATCGTCTGGCCCAGGCCGAGTCCTACAACTGGGACATGGCCGCCGCTCTGCAAGATGCGGCGCCGGAGCTTTGGGCCGAGACCGTGGGCGCGTGGGCCCAGGTGAGCGCCTACGCAGTGCCGGACATGACCTACGACCCGCTCGTTGCGGCCGCCGAGGCCACTGGCGCCGATCCGGCGGCGCTGCGCCTGGACGATCTGGACTCCGTGCGTGCGACGCACCTCACCGTTGTGTCGCTGTCCGACTTCAACGACACCCGCGCGCTGCAGGGCCAAGAGCCTGTGACCCTCGAGGCGGGCACCTGCGCCTTGGCGAACAATATGGAAATCGTGGAGCCCTTGGCCCGCGCCGTGCTGGAGGCCGTCCCCACCGTGACCATCGCCGGCACCGACTACGCGCTGGCCGGTCCTCTGTACGACACGCAGCTGGAGGACAACGCCATGGCGGCCACGGCCATGGTCATCGTCGCCCCCGACGAGGCGGTGGAAGCCTTGAAGGAGGCCGGCTGCATTCCCGACATGCAGTACCTGAACGTGATGTACGCCGACAACGGCAAGACTGCCGGCGAGAACGATGCGGCCTTGGGCGACATCGTGGCGGCCCTGCAACCCCGCGACATGGGCGGTTTCGAGAAGGGCACCCAAGGCGCCGACGATCCCTACGCAAGCCTCTTGTGGCCGGTCACGCGCATCCTCACGGCGAACGAGATGCTCTCCCAGTCTGCCGGGCTGCGTCTCATGATCACGTATCTGGCGCTCTACATCGGCTTCGTCTTCCTCATTTCCACGGCGGCCATTTTGGCCATCCAGCAGCTCTCCCAGGCGTCCGATTCAACGCCGCGCTATCGCATCCTGTGGAAGCTCGGCTGCGACCGCGGCATGATCTACCGGTCGCTTCTGGCCCAGGTACTCGTGTACTTCCTCGTGCCGCTGGGTCTGGCGGTATGCCATTCCGTCTGCGCCATCGGCGTGCTGTCCGATTCCCTGCTGGACGCCATCGGCGTGTCCTCGGCCGGCCCCATCATGATGGCCGCCGGCCTTACGCTGGTCATCTACGGCGGCTACATGCTAGTGACCTACCTGGCCGCCCGCGGCATCGTGAAGGGCAGCCTGCAGCAGGGATAAACTCCTCCCGCGGCTCCCTTCCACCGTATCCCCTATCGCTTTGTCCCGTAGGGGCTGACCTCGGTCAGCCCTCCTCGACCGGAATGACGCCCCCAGTTGAGAGGGGCAGAGAAGGCCATCGAAGCGGCAGGGCGCGCTATAATGGAGGCGATCATTTTCCGAGAAAGGACGCTCATGGAATACCAGCAGCTGCAGGACGAGATCAAGGCGGCCATGAAGGCGCGCGACAACCACCGACGCGACATTCTTCGCCAGGTGCACACCGAGCTTAAGGCCATCGAGGTAAACGAGCGCCGCGAGGTGACCGAGGCCGACGTGGACGCCATGCTCAAGCGCACCATCAAGCAGACGAAGGAGACGCTGGACGGATCCATCAAGGCCGGCAACAACCAGGAGCGCACCGACACCCTCACCGAGCAGGTGGCCATTCTGGAAGAGTACCTGCCCCGCCAGGTGGAAGGCGACGAGCTGGCGGCGCTCATCGAGATGGTGCTCGCCGACACGGGCGCGTCCACCAAGAAGGATATGGGCCGCGTCATGGGCGAGCTCACGCGCCGCACCGGCGGCAACTTCGACAAAGCCGGCGCCGCCAAGATTCTCGGCGGGAAGCTGAGCTAAGGGCGCGTCTTCCAAAAACAAGTCACGAGTCGACGGTTGTGACGTAAAAAGCGTCGATTCGTGACTCAAATTGACCGGTTTCGGAGGAATTGGAGCGAAAAGTAGCCCCGAATTGGCGGTTGTTACGTAAACATCGTCAATTCGGGGCTTCTTTTTTCGTTTGCTGCTCAATAGCGACTTCCGGAGCAAACCGTAGGGGCTGGCCTTGGTCAGCCCTCTTCGGCAAAGACAATCTCTCTCAGTCGAGAGAGGAGACCAAGGTCGCTCCCTTCGGGGAGAACCAGCACCGTCTTCCCAGCAGGGAGGGGCGACCGAGGTCGCCCCTCCCCAGAACGAGCCGGAGGGATCCCCTCCGCTCCTAGAAGAACGGGTAGATGGAGATGCCGGTCATGTAGAACACGACGCGCAGGGCGAGCGCGCTCACGAGCACGCAGGCCACGCAGACCGCACCCACACCTTCCAATCCTTTGACCTGTATCGTTTTTTCGGACACGGATGACAGAGTGCGCAGCGCCCTGTAGACTGCGCCCCGTGAGACCGAAAGGACGATGATCGCCATGGTTGCCAACCAGAACAAGTACACCCCCGAGTTCAAGAGGGAGACCGCCGACTACATAATCGCCGCCGTCGCGGAGGGCCGCTCCATCAAGGGCTGCTGCGAGGAGCTGGGGCTCAGCGACCGCACCGTGGGCAAGTGGGTGGCCGACCGCCGCCGCGAGCTGGGCGGCGAGCCGGCGCCGGAGGCCGCCGGGCGCGAGCTGAGGGACGCGCAGAGGCGCATCCGCGAGCTCGAGATGGAGAACGCCTTCCTGAAAAAAGCCGCGGCCTTCTTCGCCAGCGACCGCCTGTAGCCGCGCGCTACCGGCTGATGCTGGAGGAGAGGGCCGAATTCCCGGTGAAGATGATGGCGAGGCTGCTGGGCGTGAGCCGCTCGGGCTTCTACAGCCGGCTCTCCCGCGGCGCGCCCGAGGACGAGTGGGCCGCGGAGAGGGCCGAGGTGGAGCGGGTGTGGCGCGAGTCGGACGGCCGCTTCGGCCACCGCATGGTCCGCGCCACGATGCCGCCCGAGATGGCCCACGTCACGCTCATGCGCGAGCTGGGCATCCGCGGCTGCACGCCCAACGCGAGCAAGCGCACGACCGTGCCCGGGTCGGGGGCCGACGGCCGCCCCGACCTCGTCGGCCGCGACTTCGAGAGCCCCGTGCCCACCTACAAGCTCGTGGGCGACATCACCTACCTGCGCACCGGCGAGGGCTGGCTGTTCCTGTCCACGGTGATCGACCTGAACACCCGCATGGTCGTGGGCTGGGCGCTCTCCGAGCGCATGACGGCCGACATCGTGGCCTCCGCGCTCGAGGCGGCCCGCTCGCGGGGCTACGTGGCGGAGGGCGCCATATTCCACAGCGACCGCGGCGCCCAGTACACCAGCCGCCTGGTCGCCGAGTGGGCGGCCGCCCACGGCGTGAGGCTGTCGGTGGGGCGCACGGGATCGTGCCACGACAACGCGGTGGCCGAGTCGTTCTTCGCCACGCTGAAGAACGAGATGTACCACAGGAGGAGCTTCCCCACCCGCGCAGAGGCGCGCCGGGCGGTGGTGGGGTTCATCGAGGGCTACTACAACCGCCGGCGGCCCCACTCCACCATAGGCTACCGGATACCGGCGCAGGTGATGGAGGAGTTCTTCGAGAGGACCGCGCCGCGGCCCGGGGAGCTGCCCCTGGCGGCGTGAGATCCTCGACTTTCCGTGTCCGAAATCTTGACACAGGTCAACCCTCGACCGCAGCGCCGCCGTCTCCGAGCTGCGGCGCGTCGCGCAGCCCCAAGGCCTCAACCTCGCGGAAGCCCTCGCGGCCTTGGATGCCGATACCCTGCCCGGGCTTCCCGCAACCAGCCCCTTCGCCCAAAGCCTGCTCGCCCCCTACCGCGCAGCCCAGCGACTGCTCGGGGAGCAGAGCGAGGAGAACCAACCCGAAACCGACATCGCACCAGACTCGGCGGCAGAGAGCTCTTCTGCATCCGCAGACACCGCAAGCGGCACGTCCCTCTCCTCTTCTCGCCACAGCGAAGCATGCGAAGAAAGCACAGTGGCAAGGCCGTCCTCTACACGAAAGGGCGCTGAGCCGTGCGGAAGAAGCGCCAGCCCGGCCACTCCGGCCGTCGCCGTCGGCGCCCCCGAAGACCTCTTCGGCCGCACCTTCGACGTCGTCATCTTCGGCGGCTTCGTGAACGGCTTCATCCCCTCGCGCGATATGTGCGACTCCGGCGTCGTCGTCGGCGGCGCCCGCACGCGCCAGGAAGCGGCCGACCGCGCCGCCATCGCGCTGGCTGAGCAACGCGCCACCCGACGACTCCTCTTCACCAGTTTCAAAAGCTGCGACTTGGAAACCGCCGAGCGCCTGCGCCTGCACATCCCCCGCATCCGCCTCCGCTCCGTCGTCCGCACCTGCGACATCCACCCCAGCGACTACCTGCAGGAACTAGGGCTCCGCTGAGTGATACATTCGTGTAGGTTGTCCTATCGGTAAACTTCGCGACGATGACCGACTTCGAGAGCAAGGACAACCAGCTCGTCATCCTTGATATCGCATAGAATCCGATAGTCCCCCACCCGGTATCGCCAAATGCCGGACTTGTCGCCCACAAGCCCCTTGCCGAAAGCGCGGGGGTCTTCGCACCCATCGAGGTGTTTCAGGAGCCATGAAACCAACACGCGCCGTACCCCGGGATCAAGCTTCGAAAGCTGTTTGTCAGCCTTTTTCGAGAAGAGAAGCCGCCACATCAGAGATACTTCTTCGCTATTTCGTCAGCGGTATAGGTAGTCGGATCGGCATCGAATTCGGCCTTGGCCGCATACCAATCACGCAAATCGAGCTCATCTTCAATATGCTCGAGCACGGCGGTGCGCACAAACTCCGAAGCCGTCATGCCGAAGGTCTTCGCATAGTCGTTGATAAGGGATTTCTCATCAGCCCCCATGCGGATGGTCATAGTAGAAGTTGCAGCCATGGCTTACTCCTTTTCGTTGTTGTAATACATTGTAACACAGATGACCATCACAACGCAAAGCAGCTCATCAGTTTAGATGCTTTCGTAAATCATGAGGCGAATGCCACTTCGACCCCGAAATGGCGCACCGCACTGCCAGTTGAAGGCCGAAATGGCCAGAAAGTGCCACTTCGTTGCCGAAATGGCTTCCCCCCTCTTACCATTTCGGGGTCGAACTGGCATTTGCCACCAGATTCGTGAAAGCGATGTGACTTGCTGCTTCTTTTAGGTCGCCCCATCGGGCATGTCAGGTAAGCACGTTTTTCAGGGCCTCCTCGAAGGTTGCGTGCGAGGCGGCGGCGAGCAGGGCGTCCTTTTCGTTGCGGGAAAGCTGCTTGAAGACGTATTCCGCGTGCATGGCATCGTGCTTGGTGGCGAACTCGGCATAGGCGAGCAGGCTCACGGGCAGGCGAGCGCGGGTGTACTTCGCGCCCTTGCCGGCGTTGTGCACCGCTAGCCGCGCGCGCACGTCCACGGCATAGCCGGTGTACAACGACCCATCGGCGCATTCCAACACGTACATATAGTGAGTAGAGGCCGCAGCCATAGCGGGCCTGGCCTAGTAGTACCGATAGTATGCCGCGCAGCTGCCCTCGCTGGAAACCATGCAGGGCCCGACCGGGTTCTCCGGCGTGCAGACCTTCCGGAACAGCGGGCACTCGCTCGGGGCCATGATGCCGCGGAGCACGTCGCCGCAGCGGCAGCCCTTATGCTCGCGCACCTCTTCCACATCCGGTTGGAAGCGGCGCATGGCGTCGAAGTCGGCGAACTCCTCGCGGATGCGGTAGCCACTGCCGGGAATCTCACCCAAGCCACGCCAGGTGGCGGAGCAGGTTTCGAAGACCTCGTCGATAGCGGCGAGCGCCACGGGGTTGCCCTCGGGCATCACGCCGCGGGCGTAGGCGATCTCAATCTCGGCGCGCCCCTCGTGCAGCTGGCGCATGATCATGGCGATGCCCTGCAGCACGTCCACCGGCTCGAACCCGGTGATGACACCGGGGATGCCGTACTTCTCGGCCAGGAAGCGATAGGGCTCCGCGCCGATGATAGTGGACACGTGCCCCGGCAGAATGAGCGCGTCCAGCTTCAGCGCCGGGTCGTTGATGATGACTTCCAGCGCCCCGGGCATGTTCTTGTGGGCGCCGTATACGGTGAAGTTCGCAAGGCCCATGGCGCGCGCTCGTTTGATGGCCATAGCTACGAGCGGGGTGGTGGTCTCGAAGCCCACGCCGACGAAAACGATCTGCCGCGTGGGGTTCTCCTGCGCCAGACGCAGGGCGTCCAGCGGCGAGTAAACGATCTCCACCGAGCGCCCCGCTGCCTGCTCGGCCAAAAGACTGGAGGTGGAGCCGGGCACGCGGGTCATATCGCCGAAGGTGGCGATGGTCACTTCCGGCACGCGGGCCAGCGCGATTACCTTGTCGATGTCGTGGTTGCTCGTCACGCACACCGGACATCCAGGGCCCGACGCCAGACGAACCCCCTCGGGCATAAGACCGCGAATGCCGTTGCGCGCAATGGCCACGGTATGGGTGCCGCACACTTCCATCAGCGTAGCAGACTCCGGGGCCAGCGCTTGAATGGACTCAATGAGCCCCCGCGCCAACGCCGGATCTTTGAATGCCTTCAGTTCTTGCTGCATGGCGTCCATTCTTGCAACCACTCCTTCAAGGGTGTAGAATACGGACAAGCGGAATGCCCGTGGCACCGGGCACGACTGCTTCACATTACTCCTATTAATGTGATGAAGAGCCGTTCTTCCTATGCGAGGGGCGGCTTTTTCATTGCCGCCCGCTGCGACTACTGCCGCAAACGCGCGGTCAACTCAATCACCGCTACGATCACCAAACAAAACGTGAGGAGTTCCATCCAGCTTACGTACATAGCTGCTCCCTTCGACGAAAGAAGCAGTCCGCTCGTCCGTGCGGTCAGTCTAGTGTAATACACGGGCGGATTCAACAGGCAAAATGCACTGTTTTCGCTCCTTAGGCCGGCGTGGGAGCCTCGTTCAAATCGGCCAGTTCGGGGAACTGTTTCACCAGCTCGATGGTCTCCAGGGCGAACTGCTCGTCCACCACCTCGATGGCGAAGCCGGCGTGCACGAGCACGTAGTCGCCCACCTGCGCCTGGGGCGTCAGATCGACGGAAATCTCACGGGTCACGCCCAAAATGTCAACGGTGGCCAAGTTCCCCTCTTCCAGGGCCGCCACCTTCGCCGGAATTGCCAAGCACATACGCTGCTCCTTCGATTCGTCTCTCAATGCCCCATTGTCGCAGGTTCGCCCAAGGAAGTCGGCGAGGTTTCGAGAGGCGCCCTACTCGCCCGAACGAGCGGAAGCCACCACGGCTTGGCCCAGGCTGATGCAACCGTCGTTGGGAGGCAGATCGCGGTTGATGGCGACGGTGAAACCAGCAGCGGCCAAGTCAGCCAGCGCGTGCTCCACAAGGTAGCGGTTCATGAACACGCCACCCGACAGCGCCACCGTGGAAATGTCGTACATGGCTCGCACCAACTCGGCGCTCATGACGATGGCGCCAACCATGGCATCGTGGAAGCGGCGGCTGATGACGGACGCCGGCACTCCCGCCGCCAGGTCGTCCAGCAACGCGTGGAAGGTGGGCTCGGCATCCAGGAGCAGCACCGAGGTGTCCTGCGCGGTACTCGTCTCGGTGGCGGTGTTCTTCTCGACGATGACGGCGTAGCGCTCCTTCGCCGCCAGCTCGTCCTCGCCTGCCACGCCCGCGGCCTCTTCGACAGCCGCAGCGCCGGCCACGTCGGCCCCGGCGGTTTCCATGGCCGCCTCCAGAAGGATGGCTCCCTCGCCCTCGTAGCTCGGCTCCGTGCAGATGCCGAGCAGCGCGCTGGCCGCATCGAACAGGCGCCCGACCGAGGACGTCATGGGCGTGTTCAACCCGCGCTCGATCATGGTGTCGCACACCTCGGCCTCATCGCCCAGAGGCGCCAAAACCGCCGCAGCAGCAGGATGTTCCAGCAAGTCGTAAGCCCACAGCACGCCGTAGGCCATGCGCAGCGGATGCTTGATGGCCGCAGCTCCTCCGGGCATGGGCACGTAGGCGAAGTTCGCGAAACGCTCGAAGGCCTGGCGGTTCGCCAGCAGCACCTCGCCGCCCCAGATGGCCCCATCCTCACCGTAGCCTGTGCCGTCGAAGGCGATGCCGCAGACGGCATCAGTCAGCCCATGCTCGGCCATAACCGACACGATGTGGGCATGATGGTGCTGCACCTCGGTCACGGGAAATCCCTGATGATGGGCCCATTTGCTCGTGAGATACTCGGGGTGCAAGTCGCATGCCACCGCTGTGGGAATCATTTCGAAGAGGCTCTCGAAGCGATCCTTCGTGGCCAGCCACGCATCGTAGGTCTCGGCGTTTTCCACGTCGCCGATGTGCTGGGACACGAAGCCATCGGTGCCGCGCAGCAGCGTGAAGGTATTCTTCTGCTCGGGGCCGGCGGCGAAGATGATGCCCTCGGCAGGCGCAACGCCCTCGGCCGTCACCGACACGGGTACGGGAGCATAGCCGCGTGCCCGCCGCAGGAACTGAATGGCGTACACGGGCTTTTCGTCGACCTCATCCACCTGGATCAGCCGCACGACGGAGTCGTCGAAGCGCGTGAGGATGGGGCGATTGTTGCCCAAAAAGGCATCGGCGATGCCGGCCAGCTTTGCGCGCGCCTCTTCATCGGCGATACAGATGGGCTCGTCGTGTACGTTGCCCGAGGTCATCACAAGCAGCGGCACCAGGCGTCCCGGTTCGTCGCCCGCTTCGTCCACCGCCGGATTCGCCGCATACCACGCTTCAGCGAAATCGTGCATGAGCAAATGTTGCACCGGTGTGTAAGGCAGCATGACCCCCAATTCGGACAATCCATCGGCCAAGCCTGCGCCAATAGCCGCGCCAGGGCGTTTACGCAGCAGCACAATGGGTCGCGTCGACCCCGCCAGAACCGCCTCTTCCTCTTCGCTCGCCTCGCAAAGCGCCCGCACATCGCCCATTCCCTGGGCCATCACCGCCAGGGCCTTCCCATCGCGCCGCTTGCGCCGGCGCAGCTCGGCCACCGCTTCGGCGTTGTTGGCGTCACATACCAGATGGAAGCCCCCGAGCCCCTTCACAGCCAGGATTTTCCCCGCCATGAGCATTTCCACCGCCGCCGCAAAAATGGCGTCGGACTCCTCGCGGGTTTTCCCTAGCGAAATCGGCCCGTCAGCCCCAACGCTCCACGTTACCGAAGGCCCGCACTCGAAGCAGGCGTCGGGCTGGGCGTGGAAGCGGCGATCGAGCGGATCGGCATACTCGGCAGCGCACTTCTCGCACATGGGGAACGCCGCCATGGAGGTGGCAGCACGGTCATAGGGCAAGTGATCGATGATGGTGAAGCGTGGCCCGCAATTCGTGCAGTTGATAAACGGGTAACGGTAACGACGGTCGTTCGGATTGAACAGCTCGGCTACGCAGTCGTCGCAGGTGGCAAGCTCGGGCGACACAAGTGTGGTCTCTGCCACGTCCTCATCGTCGGAGAAGCGAATCTCGAAGCTGTCGAAATCCTCCAGAGGCACTTCCTTGATGTCGATTTCCTCCACCTTCGATGCCGCCGGCGCGTTGTCAGATAATTCCATGATGAACTCGTCCACCAGCGCGCTCTCGCCCTCGGCGTGAACATGCACGCCATCGGTGGCGTTCAGCACCCAGCCGTTGATGAGGTACTTCTTCGCCATCCGGTACACAAAGGGTCGAAAACCTACCCCTTGCACAATACCCTTCACATGAATATCGACCGCATCGATCATGAGTAAGCTCCCTTGCCTTGCGCTTTGCTTTGCCGCTTACGCCTCGTCCGTCTCGCCTTCGGGGACGGTAACCTCCGCAGCCTCCACCTCGGCATCCTGGGGCGCATCGGCAAACTCGGCTTCCACGGCAGTCTCGCTGGCCTCGGCAGCTTCCACAACCACGGTGGCTTCGGCCAGTTCCTCGTCCTCGGCCATGGCGGCGGCCTCAGCCAACGCCCGATCGGTCAGGATGTCGGCAATCACATCGTCGACTACCTGGGCCAACTGGCGCAGCGTTACGCCGGAGTTGTCCGGCAAATGCAGATGCACGCAGCGGCGCCCGCGCTTGGCGAGCGTCGCCAAATCGCCAGCAGCCTGGGCCTTCGCCAGCTCGCCAAGGCTGGGTGCCGCAGCTTCCTCCGGCAGCGGAATGTCCTTCAATTCGTCAGCCGACAAAATGAGGAAGACGCCCATGTTCGGACCACCTTTTTGCAGCTGGCCCGTGGAATGCAGGTAGCGCGGCCCCACCTCCAAGCACGACACGCAGCCGAAGGATTCGGCCACGCCATGGCGAATCTGCTCGATGGCCTCGCGCCGCCCCTCTCCCGTAAACGGAAGAAACGCGTTCAGCGCAAAGAAGTCGCCCGGCTGAATGGAGGACAGCAGCGCATACAGCGTCTCGTGCAAGTCCTCACAGCCCTCGAACATGGGGGCGAAGGAGACTTCCACACGGCCCATGTCTACCTCGTCGGTGAACACCTCAGTGAAATCGGGCTCCGGCTGGCCGTTCTTCAGAATATCGAGCACCTCAGCTTTGGCGGAGGCAACGTCGGGCTGGTCGAAGGGGCACACCTGCATAAGATAGCCGCACATGGCGATGGCGTATTCCCACATGACGAAATGCTCAGCCAGCTCTTCCACAGTGTCGATGCGGTAGTTCAGCCGCGGAATAGCGTTGTCGATGTAGGCGAGGCTCATCTCGAAATTGCGGCGCTCGTCCCACAGGTCGGTTTGGGTCTGGTACATGATGATGGATCTGTCGCCCGGATCCTCCGTAAGCAGCAGCGAGTCGATCTCGATGTTCGGCAGGATGCCCTCGCCGTTCTTCCCCAGCGATTCAGCCACCAGCTGTTCGATCCACAGGCCCAGTACGCGCCCACGCTTGGGAGTGAGGAACGAGAACTTGTTGCGACCCTTCAGATAGTTGTCATAGAGGAACGCCGCCAGGTTGATGGCAGGGTTGTCGATGGCGTCCTCCGAACAGGCCTCCTCAGCCGCGCGAGCGTGGGCCATGAACGCTTCCATGTCGATACCTGTGAGCGCCGCCGGCACCAACCCGAACACCGAGAGCGCAGAGAACCGGCCGCCCACCGTGGGCTCGCCGGGAAACACCGCACGCCAGCCTTCCTCGCGTGCCTGCCGATCTAAATCGCTACCCGGGTCGGTGATGGCCACCAGGTGCTTCACCACATGATCGCCCAACTCCTTCTCGAAGGAGGCCCGCACCGCCTCTAGCAGCATGCGCGGCTCAATGGTGCCGCCGCTTTTCGAGGAGATGATGACCAGCGTGCGATGGGGATCGCAGATGGTGAGCATCTCGCGCACGCGCACGGGCGAGTCGGAGTCCAACGTGCGGAACTTCACGCGGTTGGAATCGTGCTTGTTGTACTTCGTGATGGTCATGGGCGCCTGAGTGGAGCCGCCCTGACCGATAAGCAGAATCGTATCGAGACCTGCTTCCACCACTTCGTCGGCAAAAGACTGGATGGCGTCCATGTCGCACAGCGGACTCGTGGCTAGATCGGCCCATCCCATGTAGTCGCTCGCGCAGGCTTGCGCCTCGGGGGAGAAATCGTACAGCGTGGCGTCCTTGGCGTGAATGCGGCTTGCTGCACGAGCTTTCACCAGGGTCTTTGCCGCCGGATACAGCTTCTCAACGTCAACGGAGAGCATGGCGCTCCTCTTCTCTCTGGGCAATTTCCGCCAGCCAGCAGAATTGCAAACGAGCCCCGTACGCGCTGCACTGGGGCTCCTCCTCGTTAATCTAGTGGAAATATTCTAGCAAACGCCACCAAAACGCGCCTACATCCCCACAACCCTATGGCGGTTCTGTGAACGAAACGAGCCCCTGGGCGGGGCTCGTCAGCGTATCATTCAGAGCGAGGCGTCCTACAGGTTCAGCGCCTTCTTCAGGGAGCTGACGCGGCGGCGCGAAACAGGAATCTTCTCCTCCACGCCGTTCAAAGTCAGCAGCAGCGTACCACCGGAAACGGACTCGATCTCCTCCACCATGGACAGATTCACCAAATAGCCGCGGTGCACGCGGAAGAACCCGTGGCCGTCGAGGCGCTTCTCCAGCTGGGCCAGGCTCACCGTGGAGAAGTAACGGTCGGTATCGGTCTGCAGGTAAGCGTAGTCGTCGCGAGCCATGACGAAACGGATCTTATCGATGCCGATGAGAATCTTCTTGCCGCCCTTTTCCACCGGGATGCGCTCGGACTTGTGAGCCTGCAAGTGCAGAGCCACCTGCTCGCGTACGCGGGCGATGGCCTGAGCCAAGCGCTCGGTCTCCACCGGCTTAACCAGATAATCGATAGCGCTCACCTTGAAGGCGTCCAGCGCGTGCTCGGAATAGGCGGTCACGAACACCACCGCCGGAGGGAACTTCAGATGCTGCAGAGCCTCGGCCAATTGAAGGCCAGTGGCCTCGGGCATGTTCACATCCATGAACATAACGTCGCAGGGATACTCTTTCAGCTTCTCGATAGCCTCGCGCACGTTGGCAGCTTCGGCTGTCACTTCAACTCCGCCGACCTCATCGAGAAGAAAGCGCAGTTCAGAACGGGCAGGCGCCTCGTCGTCAACGATAATTGCGTTAAGCACGTCGTCCTCCAAAAGAAATCTCTGATTGCATTCATACTATTCTATAGCACAGCTGACGCCCCGTCATGCCCGATCATGAGGAAATCACGGGTTAATTCCAGATGAGAGCATTGAAATTATCGATACCCTCATCGCTCCCGTCGCTCAATCGCAAAATGGCCCCGCAGATGCGGGGCCATTGCAGACATACGCTGTAAGCTGTACTCAATTACTGAATCTCTAGCCCCTGCAGCTCGGCCAGAGCTAGGACGTAGATCTTGAAGGAGGTCTTCAGCAGGTCTTCGGAGACGCCCTCGTCGGGGCCGTGCTCGCCGCCGACCCAGTCGGGGTTCTCGATCCAGGGCATGTTCACTCCGAAGGAGGCGCCCTTCTTGAATTCGCGGGCGTAGGTGCCACCGCCGATGGTGAAGGGCTTGTGCTCGGTGTCGCCGGTTACGAACTGGAAGGCATCCTGCAGCACCTGAATCTCCGGGTCATCGGGCTTCACGAGGAAGGGCACCATGAGCAGGGTGTTCTCGAAAGTGGCGCCAATGTTGTCGGTCAGCTTCGTGAGCGCGGCGGTGATCTCCTCGGCTGTGATGGACGTGGGCCAGCGGCTGTCCATGGTCTGCACGAGACGATCGCCTTCCTTGCGGATGGTGCCACCTACCACCGTCAGCGGCCCGAAGTACTCGTCAGCCGTGGCGATGCCCACGCCAGCACCGGTCGTATCGGACACGAGGCTCTGCACCAGCTCGAGGAACTCGCGCTCCTGCTGGTTGCACAAGCCGTTTTCCAGCAGGTAGTTCGCCAGCAGCATGATGGCGGAGATGCCGCGCTCGGGCCAGGCGGCGTGAGCATTCACTCCCTCAGCATCAATGCGCGCCGTACCGTCACCGGCGTCGGCTACCGTGATGCGCTCGGCGCTGGGCAGCGCAGAGGCATCCGCGCGCACGACGGCCCAGGCTTCACCAGGCACGGCGTTGGTCACCACGCCGCCGGAGATATCCAAGATTACCGGATCGGCGATAGGTGCGCTCGTGATGCAGCCGTCATAGCCGCCCTTCTCACCATAGCACACCGGGAAGTCGGCGTCGGGCGTGAACAAGAAGGCCGGGCTCTCGTACTTCTCGAGATACCACGTCACGTCGGCCATGCCCGTTTCCTCATTGGCACCGAAGATGAAGCGCATGGCATAGGGACGCTCCACATCAAGGTCACTCAAGCACTTCACGGCATGCAGAGCCACCACCGAGGGGCCCTTGTCGTCCAGGCAGCCACGGCCCATAAGGTAACCGTCCTTCTCGGTCACCTTGAAAGGCTCAAACGACCAGCCAGGACCGGCGGGCACGACGTCCACGTGGCCGATGATGCCCAGCTGCTTCTCGGTTTTGCCGGCAAGATCCGCAAACCCGATATGCCCCTCGCAGTTTGTGACGGTCATGCCCATACCCTCGGCGATTTCCAGCGCCGCATCCAACGCAGCGGCCGGCCCAGGCCCGTACGGCGCGCCCGGAGCGGCGGCGGCCAGATCCTCCGTCGAGGGGATTTCCACGAGCTTGGCGATGTCAGCCACAATCGCATCGCGATGATCATCCCAATAAGCCTCGGCAGCAGCGACAATTTCCTTGCGGTCCATAGACGTTCCTTTCATATATATTGTCCCCTGAAGCGCGGCACACCATAGCATGGCGCTTCTACCTTCTTCGAGTAAAAACGTATTCCACACATCTCGCGCCGACACGTTCCCGGCTACTCTCCGTTGCCATTATGGCCCTTCCGCGAAATCAGCGCAGGCCGTTCCGTCATTTGTTGCAGGGCCGTTAGGGAGGGCGCTTCATCACTTGCGAAAATCAAGCGAGGTTTTATGCGATAATGCGCCATTATGAATACCGCATCGCAGACAAACGAGAGGGGCAATCGTCGTGCGCTTTTTATCGGAGGCGTCGGCTATGGCATTGTCTGCGGCCTTACCTTCCCTTTAATGATCTCCAACACCTTTTTAAGAGAAATGAGCCTCTCTCATGGAGCAGGTGATTCCTTCGGGGCCTTGTTCTTTCTCGCTTACGCCGCCGCAATGCTCGTCCTTGCTCTTTGGCACCTCATCAGCCATCGCCCACTGCCCAGTTCCTCACTAGCCGTAGCACTTGGCGCGGTGTTTCTGGGGAACGTGCTGATGCTGCTGCACAACCTTTCCGTCATCGAAGGGGGCTGGCCCTATGCCATTGTCACAGGCCTCAGTATCGGCTTCGGACTGGCCACCGCCGAACTCGGATGGATGGAGAAACTGGTATCCGCGGGAAAGGATGACACCGTCCTTTTACCCCGTATGGTCTCACTTGCCTATCTAGTAGGCGGAGTGGCAGCGGCCTTCATCTTCTTCGCCATAGGACCGGTCGAGCTGACGTTCGCACTTCTCATCATTCTTCTCTCGGGGATGCTCTTAATGCGCATGCCGAAAGCCATCGCGCCGATCCAAAATATCGCTCCATCGCGCTCTGACAATATAACCCTTGTCAAGGCCATCTCATACCTAGCCGTGTTCTCATTCGTTTTTGGTGCGGCAAGTCAGATGGTGGAAACTTCGAGCCACAGTGGCATCATCACCATCGAGTTTCAGGCCACAATCAGCATCATTGGAGCAGCACTTATTTTTCTCGCGGCCTCATTGAGTCGCAAACACATCGTTCCAATTTCGGATCCCTACGGTCTACTCTTTCCCATCGTCGCAGGCGCCCTGGTCGCTCTACCATTTATCGCTACACCTTGGGTTCATGGCATCGCCTCAATCCTTATCTTCGCAGCATTCTATCTGTCGGGCATGAACGTGCGAATCATCGTGAGCCAGCTGAGCCGCGGAGACCACCTGTTGCTATGGGTCTACCTAGGCTGCGCCTTGGGCATCGGAAGCCTCTTGGTTATCGTCGGCGTAGCATTTGGCGCCACCGTTCTCTCTCACGGAAGCCCCGAAACAGCCCTTGCACTCGTCTCGCTCATCTCACTGTTCATTCTCGCGCTGAACCCCATTCTCGCTCATCGCATCGAAAAGCGAGCTCCCCTTGTCGCTGGCCCTAACGACTCCGCAACGCCAGACACCTCGAGCACACAAGCCCCGGAAGATTCCGTGGAGGGCTTTGCTCGCAAGCACTCCCTGACAGCCCGCGAAAGCGAGGTGCTTCTGCTGCTTTGCCAAGGGCGCACGCGCACATATATCGCCGATGAGCTAGGGCTGTCGCCCAACACAATCAAAGGCTACATACGCAGCATCTACCAAAAAAGTGGGTCGGTGGATAAGCAGGACCTTCTCGATCGGGTTGAGCTTTTCCGAAACCGCCAGTAAGTCCTTCCGGCTCGCCCCTCCAAAATGGAGGGGTTCAATTCGGGGCAGTGAAAAACGCAGCCACCACCCTTTTTGGCGCTAACGAAACTTTGCAGCTTCCCTCATGATGCAATTCGTCCGGGCAGGAGGGCCCGGTTCTCTTCGACAAAGGGAGGAAGCAATGACCAAAATGAATGACCGCCTCGAAATGCCGGGTACCGTGTCGCGCCGCTCGTTTCTACTCGGCCTGAGCGCCACCGCAGCCGTGGTAGCCGGCAGCAGCTTGACTGGCTGCGCGCCGCAAAGCCCCGCACCTGCAGCATCGGTGCCGCAGGGAGACGGCACCGAGAATTTGGCCGGAACGGGAGATTCGATCGAGCTTTTGACCGACACGGTTCAGGATGCCTTAGCGAAGCCCGCAAAGAACCAGGAATCGAAAGAGGCCGACATCGTTGTCATCGGCAGCGGCATCGCTGGCATGAGCTGCGCGGTGGAGGCGTCGCTTGCCGGAGCAAAGGTCGTTATCCTTGAGAAGAACTCGTCGATGACTGGGGGCGACTCTTCCATCTGCACCGGCAACTTCTACTGCTGCGGGTCGGAGAAACAGGACAGCATGGGCTACACCGAGTACGGAACGCCCGAGGAGATCGCCCAGTTCCTCTTCGATCAGTCCGACGGCGACGCAAACATGGACATCTGCCGCCTGGTGGCAGACAACGGTGGTGCGGCCATGGATTGGCTCGTAGGCTTCGGATGCGATTTCGACAAGAAACCGGGCGACGGCGTGTCTGATCGCTCCATGGTTTCCACCAACGGCGGTAAGGGCATCATCGACACCTTGATCGGCGTAGCCGAGTCTAACGGCGCCGAACTGATGATGGATACCCGCGCCCTGCAAATCATCATGGAAGGCGGCAAGGCCACCGGCGTCATCGCTCGTTCGGGCGACACTGACTACACGATTTCCGCCAAGGCAGTCATGCTGGCCTGCGGCGGCTTCGATGGCGCAGACTGGTCGAAGCAGCTGTATGCTCCAGGCACTGTCGGCTGGCACACCTTCTCCACCCCCACGAATACCGGCGACGGCATTGAGCTAGCGCGGGAAGCCGGAGCACTCACGCTGCTGAAGGGCGGCCTCTCGCAGATCCACTTGGTGGGCCGTGATCCGCTGCCACTCAACGATGAGCTTTCGAAGCTGCGCATGGTGAACACCGGCGTCTTCGTGACCGACTTAGGCTACCGCTGCGCCAACGAATCCATGACAAGTCAGTTCGACTACTTCGTGCCCTTCGTGCAGAGCGGCCGCAAAGAATTCACCATTATCTGCGACTCCCAGCAACCGGCCGACCGGATGGATCTCATCAAGAAGGCCGTCGAGAAGGGCGTGGCGAGCGAAGCCGACACCATCGAGGAGCTGGCAGTGGCCGCAGGCCTTCCGCAATACCCCCTCGCAAAAACTATCGAGCACTACAACGAGCTGTGCGCCGCCGGCGAAGACCCCGACTTCCATAAGAAGCCCGAGGATTTGCAGGCCCTCACTCAAGCGCCGTTCTACGCCATCCAGATCACGCCGAACACCAACGACTCCTTCGGGCAGCTGGCTATCAGCACGAAGGCCGAGGTGCTCAACGAGAGCCGTCAGCCCGTTCCCGGCCTGTATGCCGGCGGCACCATCGCAAATGCGGAGCTGTTCTATATGCGCTATGCCGTCAGCGGCGCCTCTATGTGCATGGGCACCGTAACGGGCCGCATCGCCGCTCAGGAAGCTATGAAATACTACGGCGCTTAGGCTAATCCGAACGCAAATACTTTCGCGCCAGCCCTCCCCTTTTTGGCCCCGACTGTCTCTGACATCGGGGCCAAACCCTTTCCTAACCCGTTTTAGGACGGTAACAACCACAAGCGCCCAACCCTGCCCCTACCTCTTCCGGGCACAACGACAAAGAGCACAGCGATGTCACGACACGGCATGGGTTCGCGTATAATGCACCTGCAGGGCAAGCAAACGCAAGGGAACTTTCACGCCGAAAAGCAGCAACGCGTCATCCGTTGCGCCGCAGCCCCTCGAAAACGAAAAGCAGACCAAGCCTCAGCAAGGCCGCTCTGCGAAGCATAACGAAAGAGGAGTGGGTCGCCATGGAAAACGCCGACAGCAAGCCGAAGCCCTGGTTCAAGCGTCTGTCGCTGACCACCTGGATCTTTATTGCACTCATTCTGGGCGTGCTGGCGGGTCTCGCGCTGCAAGGCGCGCCGGAGATCGCCGACACCTACATTAAGCCCTTCGGCACCATCTTCCTGAACCTCATCAAGATGATCGTCGTGCCGCTGGTGCTGTTCTCCATCATCGCCGGCGTCGTGTCGCTGGATGACGTGAAGAAGGTCGGCGCCATCGGCGGCAAAACCGTGCTGTTCTACCTGGCCACCACCGCCTGCGCCGTCACGCTGGGGCTCGTGTTCGCCAACCTCATGAACGTCGGCGCCGGCTACACGATGCCCACAGGCGAGCTTTCCTACGAGGCCACCGAGCCGCCGTCGCTCATCGACACCATCGTGAACATGTTCCCGAGCAACTTCTTCCAGCCCATGGCCGACGCCACCATGCTGCAGGTCATCGTCATCGCCGTGGTGTTCGGCTTCGGCATGATCGCCGCTGGGAAGAAAGCCAAGCCGGTCATCGACATTTGCAACGCCATGTCGGACGTGTGCATCGCCATCATGCGCGGCATCATCCTGGTGGCGCCCTTCGGCGTGTTCGGACTCATCTGCCCCGTTATCGCCAGCAACGGCATCGATGTGCTGCGGCCCCTTCTGTGGCTCATCGTGGTGGCTTACGTGGCCATGATCGTGCAGATTCTCCTGGTGTACTCGGGCATCATCAAAATCTTCGCCCGCATGAACCCGCTTAAGTTCCTGAAGGGCGAAATGCCGGTGATGGGCTTCGCGTTCGCATCGGCCTCGTCGGTGGGCACGCTGCCCATCAACATGGAATGCACCGAGAAAATGGGCGTATCGAAGGAGGTCACCTCGTTCGTGCTGCCGCTCGGCGCCACCATCAACATGGACGGCACCGCCATCTACCAGGGCGTCTGCGCCATCTTCATCGCCCAGGTTTTCGGCATCGACCTTTCGATCGGCCAGCAGCTGACCATCGTGATGACCGCCGTGCTCGCTTCCATCGGCACCGCCGGCGTGCCCGGATCCGGCATGATCATGCTGGCCATGGTGCTGCAGTCGGTGGGCCTGCCCGTAGAGGGCGTGGCCCTGGTGGCCGGCGTTGACCGCATCCTGGACATGATGCGCACCACCGTGAACGTCACCGGCGACGCCGCCGTGGCCACTTGCGTGGATGCCATGCAGAAGCGCGCCGCCGCCCGCCGCGCCCGCAAGGCCGAGAAGCTGGCAAAGGCGGCGTAGAACTTTCGTGCCGGGCTGGTATAGGTCGCCTCAATCAAACGTCCCATAAGCTGCCGAAAAATCGCGCAGGTTAAGGCTTCGCAACCGTTGCCGGGCGCTCTCCTTGCACGGGAGCGGGCGGCCTATACTTTCGACATTGTTTCTTATGTGCTGGCGATGTCTATGGGAGGCGACTTCTGTCATGAGCTTAGAAGAAGCGCTGGAAAAGCGCGACGAGCTGGATGAGGACTTCGGATCTGATCTCGCGGACGCTTCTCCCCAAGAGCGCAAGCAGGCCCTCGAGGCCGACGAGAAGCGCGAGCAGGCCAAACAGGCGTTTCTCGACGCGCTGGAAAAGGATCCCTCCCTCATGATGACCACGGCTGGTAGCTCCTTCGAGGGCTGGCGCGTGACAGAGTACTGCGGCACGCTGTCCACCGACGCCGTCGTGGGCGCGGGCCTTCCCGCCGAGGCTGACGCCATCGTCTCCGACCTCACCGACCAGCGTTCCCTTCTGCTCGGCAGCAAGATGGAACGGGCCAAGCGGATCGCCTGGAACGAGCTTTTGTTCCGCGCCCACGAAGCCGGGGCCAACGGCATTCTGGCCATACGCTACGACGTGTACATGCTGCCGAAGGGACTTTTCGGCGCCTCGGTCACCGGCACGGCTGTGGCCATCGAGCAGCTGAGCCAGCTGAACCAAGCTCTGAGTCAAGACCTCTTCGGTGCCACCGTCACCGGCACCGCCGTGAAGGTAGAAAGGGCATAAACGATCTTCTAAAACCCTCTTGCGTGATAGCGGGCGATTTGCGAGCGGAGGGCCCGATGGCGCGGCATGTCGCACTCGGAGAGGTAGCGCGTTCTCTTTCCCGCCTTCCGCGAGGCCGGCACGATGATCGCCTGGAATTCCGTCGGGCTCTGCAGCTGCGCGTTGGTGAGCGTAGCCACGTCGTAGCCTTCTGCTCGCAAGGCATCCCGGCGACGAGAATCGGTTGTTCGCGCTTCGGCGCCACCATGGGTTGCACCATCGTATTCCACGACAACATTCGAATCTTTGAACTTAAGGTCGCAGACGACTTTCTTCTGGCGCGCAATCGTTGCCGCCTCGGGACTGAGCGTCACAACTTCATTCAGAAGCGCCTCCTTCGCGCCGAGACCTCCATAGTGGCGTGGGAGAAGAGCGAGGAGCGCCAGCTCAGTTTCCTTCACGGACGCGGATTTGTCGCAAAGATGCCGCGTCACCCGCCGGGCCTTATTGGTACCGCCTCGGCCCTGGTAGCGATCAGCGTAAGCCGCGAGGAGCGTTTGCGACGTGACGGGCGCCCGCACGTAGACGACTTCTCCATCGGGGCGAAACTCGGCATCCAGAGGATACCCACCCGTCAATTCCATACCGCAGGCGCACAGTGCCCCTTCTTCTAGGACGCTCGCCATCTGCACAAACGTGAGCTCGGGCGAAGCAACATACAAGCCTTCTGCCACTTTCACAAACGATCGCCGAGGCAGCGCGCAACTCACTTGGTGGAAGTGGATATTTTTCTCCGAACAGCGCCTGCCCTTCACGTACGGAACGCAAACGTACAGACAGCCATCAGCTCCAGTGCCAATACCAGCGCGCACCAACAGCTGTCGCACGCTCTGGCCATTGGCATTGAGTATTTGCCGAACTTCGCGCTTCGAACCGGCGGCATTCTTGATTATTGAAACCGTCGGCAACGAAAACGACGGCATTCGATCGCGTGCGAAGCACTTTCCCGAATGAAACAGCCCCAAAGGGATGGCATTCATCTTGGACCACCAAATCCAGAACAACCATGCGCTGATATGTGAGAGATAGATATTCATAGGCGATGTTTATAACATAGCGCACATTGAATGCCATTGCCTGCTTGCAAGATCGTAAATGTCACACATCTCGAACCTTGCTCAACTTCGTCCTAACTTCTCTCTCGGAGATACGGTGACACGACAAGGGCCTTCTACGCACGTTTTTTGACTTATACAGGCATTCTTAAATCACCAAAACACCCGGAGGCTTAACCATGAATGAAGGTTGGCGTATTACCCCAGGTCACCGGAGCCTCAATCGAGCAAACTGCACTATGCGGAATCTTAGCGAGAATCAAAATGCCTGTATAAGTCGAAAAATGTGCGCCAGAGAAGGCGTTTTTGTCACCAGGAAGGGTGAGTGCGGTCTCGAACTCCAAGCCCCCGCTCAGGGAGTGCCTATATAAGTTGGGATAGGTGTTGGCGCCACCGGTTTGCGTCACCAGCAAGCCGCGGAAGGCTGAGAAGCAGTCGAAAACGGCATAGGGGGCACAATAGGCGACGGCAATCGCGCAAAAGCGCCCGGGTCTTGGCTGCCCGGGCGCCTGCTGTGAAAGGGGTATGCGGATTAAGCGATGGGATCCTCACCGAGGTCGCCGTTGCTCAGGGTGTCCAGATCCTGCAAGGTCTCCTTCGGATCGGAGCCGGCCGTGAGGAAGCTGGGGTCGTCCAGGTTCAGGCCGTCCAAGTCCATGGGGCCTTCCACTCGGCAGGTGTAATCACCCTCGGCGTCCAGGTCGATCAGCACGTGGCTACGGTCGCGCAGCTCACCAGAGATGACCTTCTCGGCGATGCGGTCGACCACCTCGCGCTGGATGAGACGCTTCAGCGGACGGGCGCCGTACACCGGATCGTAGCCGTCGATGGCCAAGTGCTCCATGGCCGCCGGCGTCACGTCCAAGGTGATGTGGCGGGCCTGCAGGCGGTCGCGCACCTGCTCGAGCTGCAGATCCACGATGGGCTCGATAGCCGAGATGGACAGCTCGTTGAAGGTGATCACGTCGTCGATACGATTCAGGAACTCGGGGCGGAACGTCGTGGAAAGGGCGTCCTGGATCTTGTTCGTGAACTCCTGCATGCGCTTGGCGGCCTGCTCGGGCGTCATGGACATCATCTTCTCGGCCATCTCGCCCATGGTCTCGCCACCGGTGGCCTGAGCCTCGTCGTAGGCACGACCCTCGGCCGCATGCTCGCGGATGATCTGCGAACCCACGTTGGAGGTCATGATGATGATGCAGTTCTTGAAGTTCACCACGCGACCCTGGCCGTCGGTGAGGCGTCCGTCATCGAGCACCTGCAGCAGGATGTTGAACACGTCGGGATGGGCCTTTTCCATCTCATCGAGCAGCACCACGCAGTAGGGGTTGCGGCGCACGGCCTCGGTCAGCTGGCCGCCCTCGTCGTAGCCCACGTATCCCGGAGGCGCTCCGATCAGGCGCTGCACGGAGAACTTCTCCATGTACTCGGACATGTCGATGCGCACCATGGCCTTCTCGGAATCGAACAGGTACTCGGCCAGCGTCTTGGCCAGCTCGGTCTTGCCCACGCCGGTGGGGCCGAGGAACAGGAAGCTGCCGATGGGGCGGTTCGGGTCGGAAAGTCCCGCACGGTTGCGGCGGATGGCACCGGCCACCACACCCACAGCCTCGTCCTGGCCGATGACGCGGCCCTTCAACACTTCCTCCAGGTCGACGAGCTTTTCCATCTCGCCCTGCATCATCTTGGCCACGGGGATGCCCGTCCAGGCAGCCACGACCGACGCGATCTCCTCTTCGGAAACCTCTTCCTTCAGGATAGCGCCGTCCTGCTGCTTCATCTTCACGGCTTCCTCGGCCACGTGCAGCTGCTGCTGCAGCTGGGGAATGCGCGAGTAGCGGATCTCGGAAGCGAGCTGCAGGTTGCCCTCGCGGGTGGCGCGCTCCTCATCAAGCTGAGCGCTTTCCAACTCGGCCTTGAGGTTCTGCACGTCGACGATGGCGTCCTTCTCGTTCTGCCACTCAGCCTTCTGGGAATCGAGGGATTCCTGGGCGGCCGCGATGTCGTGGCGCAGCTTCTCCAGGCGTTCCTGGGAGGCCATGTCGGTCTCCTTCATGAGGGCCTGTTCCTCGATCTGCATCTGGATGAGCTTGCGCTCGGCGGCATCCACTTCCTCGGGCATGGAGTCGATCTCGATGCGCAGCCGTGAAGCCGCCTCATCCATGAGGTCGATGGCCTTGTCGGGCAGGAAGCGGTCGGTGATGTAGCGGTCGGAAAGCTCCGCTGCGGACACGATGGCGCCGTCGGTGATGCGCACGCCGTGGTGGATCTCGTACTTCTCCTTCAGGCCGCGCAGGATGGCGATGGTGTCCTCCACCGTCGGCTCGCTCACGAGCACCGTTTGGAAGCGGCGCTCCAGGGCGGCGTCCTTCTCGATGTACTTGCGGTACTCGTCGAGCGTGGTGGCACCGATGGCGCGCAGCTCGCCGCGAGCCAAAGCCGGCTTCAGCATGTTGCCCGCGTCAAGCGACGAATCGCCGCCGGCGCCGGCGCCCACGATGGTGTGCAGCTCATCGATGAACAGGATGACGTTGCCGTTGGATTCCTTCACCTCGCGCAGCACGTTCTTCAAGCGGTCCTCGAACTCGCCGCGGTACTTCGCGCCGGCCATCATGGCGCCCAGATCGAGCGAGACGATCTCGCGGTCTTTCAGCGACGAGGGAACGTCGCCGGCCACGATGCGCTGGGCCAGCCCCTCCACGATGGCCGTCTTGCCGGTGCCGGGCTCGCCGATGAGCACCGGGTTGTTCTTGGTGCGGCGGGACAGCACCTGGATGGTGCGGCGAATTTCCTCGTTACGGCCGATGACCGGATCGAGCTTGCCCTCGCGGGCCTGCTGAGTGAGGTTCTGGCCGAACTGCTCCAGCGCTTCGAACTGGGTCTTGTCGGTCTGCGAGGTCACGCGGGTGTCGCCGCGCAGGCTCTCGTAGGCCGCCTCGATGTTCTTGCGGGTGACGCCCGCCGTCGTGAGGATGCGACCCGCGGCACCCTTGTCCTCGGACAGGGCAATGAGCAGGTGCTCGCTCGTCGCGTAGCTGTCACCGAGCTTCTCGGCGATCTTCACCGAGTTATCAATGACCTTGATAAGGTCCTGACCGGGAATGGCCATAGGAGTGGCGCCAGTCTGCTTGGGCATCTTGGCGATTTCGTCGGACACGTTCTGGGACAGCCAGACCGGGTCGGCGCCGATGCGCTTCACGATGGCGGCGAGGTTGTTCTCGTCGGAATCGAGCAGCGCCTTCAACAAGTGAATGGGCTCGATAACGGCGGCATCGGCCTCACCAGCAACGCCCATCGCGTTCTGGAAAGCCTCTTGCGCCGTCACCGCCAATTTATCTAGTCTCATATACGTTCTCCTTTATGGTAAACGCCTCGTCGGCGTTACGCGGACGATGGCGCCGACGGGGGTGCGGGTTTCCAATTCGCGAACGCGATCGGCGAGGCGGCGCACCCGCGCGTGCAGGTCTTCCACTTCTTCCTCGCGCTCATCCAGCCGGCTCTGCAGATCAAGGATGCGCGTGACACCGGCGAGGTTGATGCCCTCGCTCGTCAGCTCGTTGATCAGGTTGAGCCGATCGATATCGGCCTGGGAGTACATGCGCGTGTTGCCACTGGTGCGTCGCGGCGTGACCAGACCCTTCTGCTCGTAGGAGCGCAGGGTCTGCGGGTGCACGCCCGCCAGTTCCGCGGCAATGCTGATCATGTACAGCGGCCGGTTCTTGTCATCTAGGCCCATGGGCGCTTCTCCTCTCCCGTCGCGGCGAGGAAGTCCTCCATGGCCTTTTTCTGCTCGTCGTTCATGTCCGTGGGCACTTCAACGTGAATCTGAATCTTCAAGTTGCCGAACTGCCCCTTGTTCTTCAGATCGGGCGCTCCTTTGCCTTTAATGGTGAGCACCTTGCCGTCTTGCGTGCCAGCGGGCACCTTCACCTTGATCTTTTTGCCGTCGGGCGTGGGCACCACGATGGAAGCACCGAGCGCTGCCTCCGCCACATTGATCGGCAAATCAACCGTCACGTCGGCCTTATCGCGACCGAAGTAGGGATGCGCGTCAATCTTAGTGGTGATGAGCAAGTCGCCCGCCGCACCACCGTTTTCGCCAGGAGCTCCCTGGCCCTTCAGGCGCACGCGGCCGCCATCGACAGCACCGGCGGGCACCTTCACCGTGTGGGTGTCGGACTCGCTCTTGCCGGGAATGCGCACGGTGATGCGCTTCTCCGTGCCGTTGAACGCTTCGTCGAACGTCACGTTCAACGTCACGTTCATATCCTGGCCGCGACGGGGCTGAGGCTGGCCGCCAAAACCGCCGCCGAAGTCCCAGTTGCCCCCAAACGCACCTTCACCGTGGCGAATGCTCTCCAGAATGTCGGCCCAACTGCCGCCGAAGCCGCCGGCCCCACCGCCACCGAAGATGTCCTCGACGTTGAAACCTTGGCCACCGCCCCATCCCTGGGGGATCTGGTTCTCGTTCGCCGTGCCGTACTGGTCGTAAAGCGCGCGCTTCTTCTCGTCGCTTAAGACTTCGTAGGCCTCGTTCAGCTCTTTGAACTTGGCCTCGTCGCCGCCGGCATCGGGATGATGCTTGCGAGCGAGCTTGCGAAACGCCTTCTTTATCTCATCGGCCGTGGCGGTGCGCGGAACGCCTAGCGTTTTGTAATAATCGGGCGTAGACGCCATTCGTTCCACCTCCATTACCTTAGTTAGTTACTTAGAATTGCTCTTTCAAGCACGAGGGCGGCCAAGCTGCGGCCGCCCTCGTTCGTCTTACTCTTCTTCGGGCTTTTCCCTCTTGGGGCCGCCCGTGGTGATCGTCACCATGGCAGGCCTGATGACCTTGGTACCCATTTTGTATCCGGGTTGGTAAACCTGCGCGACCGTTTCATCGGGAACGCTCGGATCGTCCACCGTACCCACGGCCTGGCACTCAAGGGCGTCGAATGCCTCACCGGCGGGGCTGATCACGACCAGGCCTCCCTTGGCCAGCGTATCGGACAGCTTGGTCTGCACGGCCTTTACGCCGCCGAGCAAGCCGGTCTCGCCGTTGGTCTCGGCGTAGTCCACCGTACGGGCGAAGTCGTCGAGCACCGGGATAAGGCTCTCCATGAGCTTCTCCGTGGCGCGGACCTTCTCGGCCTCGCGCTGCTCGGTCATGCGCCGGCGGTAGGTATCCCACTCGGCGTGCAGGCGCACGTACTTGTCCTGCCAATCAGCGGCCTCGGCCTTGGCGGCGGCCAGCTCCTCGGATTCCTCGATCGCGCTCGCCACCGCTTCAGCGGCGGCCTGCTCGAGCTCGGCATCCAGCTCGCCGGCCTCGTTGGCCTCGATCACCTCGGCGTCGGCAACCACCTCGGCCGCGCGGGCGTCGTCGGCGGAGGCGGTGGCCGCCACATCGGCGGCCACGTCCTGTTGGGTAGAAGAGGTGACCTGGTCCTTCTCGGGCTCAGTCATCGTTCTTACTTCCCTTCGTTCTCGTCATCGACGACCTCGTAGTCGGCCTCGATGGTGTCATCGGCCGGAGCCGTCTCGGCAGCGGCTGCCTGGGCGCCGGCGGCTGCACCCTCGGCGGAGTACACGACCTCGGCGAGCTTGTAGCCGGCCTGCTGGATCTTCTCGGTAGCCGCCTTGATGGCGTCGATGTCGGTGCCCTCAAGGGCGCTCTTGGTTTCGGCGATGGCCTCCTCGGCCTGGGTCTTGGCGTCGGCCGGAACCTTGTCGCCCAGCTCGTCCAGCGTCTGCTGGGTGGCGTTCACCAGAGCGTCGGCGTTGTTGCGCACCTCGGCCTCTTCCTTGCGAGCGGCGTCCTCTTCGGCGTGCTGCTCGGCGTCCTTCACCATGCGGTCCACTTCGTCGTCGGACAGAGCCGTGGAGCCGGAGATGGTGATCTGCTGCTGCTTGCCGGTGCCGAGATCCTTAG
>OLPO01000256.1_pt1 | contig 45543 bp, 34 predicted proteins | sample 1672831 | NCBI WGS metagenome assembly OLPO01 (sample SAMEA3136728, study PRJEB25190) | human gut metagenome
TATATCCGATCTTATACAATTACAGCTATCTGCTGGCAGAGGGCATTATCACGGTGATCATCATTTCAATACCTGCAGTGTCGAAGGCACTGACCCAGATAAAGCGGACCGCATTGCAGTAGATTGTTTTGCCTGGCAATGGGGATGTATTGTTGCCTGAATCTGGCATTAGATCATCCGGACACTTTCTCGACCGGGAGCGACTCCAACCGGTCTTTTACTGCAAAAAGCCACAGGCTGGGTGGGTGCCAGTCTGTGGCTTTATTGGAGAAATTCTATTTAGTCTCAGTCGGTTTACATTGCAGAAGTTTCTCCAGTTCAGCTACTCTTTTAAGTGCTTCTGTGGTTTCTTTTTGTGCTTTCATTTTTTCTTTTTCGGCTTCATCCCTTGCTTTTTCAGCAGAATCTGCTCTTTGACGTTCTCTTTCTGTATTTTTACGTTCCTTTTCTGTATTCTTGCGTTCAGCTGCCTGACCTTTTTCATACATGATCGTATCTCTCTCAAAACCCTTCATATAGCTTAACGACACCTCCCCGTCCCGCTTCACGATATCCACCATTTTCTGGATATCCTTCAGTGTATCATTTACGGCATTTGTCTGGGTTGTGTTCTCCATATACTTTAAAAACTGCCGGAGCTCTTCGGATATGTCATCACCTTTTGTTCCCTTAGTATACAATACGGTTGTCTGTGCACCATCATCGTATGGCATTTTCGGTTCTTCTACGCACATATTTCGTATTGTATATTTCACCCTATCGTAACCAAAAGGATCGTAATTACAGATAAAGATCACGTATACTCTCTTTAACTTTCCAAAATCCTCTCCTAATTTCAGGCTGCGACTGTCTATGATAGCATGATAAAAACGGATTCTCTGTGGAAATCCGTATTCAATCCCCCATAGGATTTCTGTGCAATCACTTTCAGATTTCGATTTTCTTTCATTCTGCATCTGCATGCTCCTTTCCTTATGATGGAGGAAACAGCATCGTTTCTACAGAATTTATATGTGCCGTTGTACTGTTTCCACCATATTTATTTCAGTTTCATATGTGGAATCAGATTGACCGAACGGCCTTAGAACTTTCCCAGATATGTGATTTTAGTGTAGCAAATGATGACTGGCGTGTCAACCACGGAATGAAGAAAGCCACAGGCTGGATGGGTCCAGTCTGTAGCTCAGTTAGATTTTTATACTTTCTTTAGAAAACTTTTAAAACAAATTTCTTTTCTTTATTTTCCCGACAGGGGGTGCGACCCCACCAGGCCCTTTTATCCCGACAGGGGGTGCGACCCCGACTGGCCCCGGACATTGACCTATATTAACAATAGGCAACTCCTGTTTCGTACTAGCATCTCTTACTTTTACTACAGCCTCATATTGATGTTAATTTAAAGTAATTTCCTGTATTTTTGTATATTCTTCTCCTGCTATATTAACAAGTGCAAGTAATTTATACGGGCTTCCTTGATAAAGTCCGTATTGCACTGTAACTTTACTGTCTTCATTGGATTTTGTCGTTCCAAGCTTTGTTTCCCATTTACTATTTTGATGCCATACAACGTCTAAATCTGTAACTACTTTTCCATCTATTTTAGCCTCTAACCAATATTGTTTCGAATCTCCTTTATATCCACTTGTATCACCATGAATAATTAATTCTACTTCTGGTTTTCTGACCGTAATTGTTTTTTTAACACTCTGTTTTTTATTTCCAGCAACAGTATATTCTGCAGTTATAGTATAAGTACCAGGTTTATCTGCCGAAAAGACTGTAATCTGCTCTGCTCCTGTATTAGTTTTACCCTGGGATAGATGTCCAGCACTCTCTTCTACTTTCCACTCAACCGTTCTCTCTAAAAGATTACCACTTTTATCTAACAACTCCAAATATAATTCCTTCATTATGCTTGGTTCAATTATTTCATCTCCATCAGGTACAATCCGAGCAGTTAATTCTGGCTCTGATATTTTTACAAAAATAGATTTTCGAAAATTATCATTCACCTTTTGATTCAGATCCTTATTCCCACCATAATAATTATTAGCAGAATCAAATATTCCATATTTCGACGATACTCTTTGCAAACTTGCCGTTATCTGTAAAGTTTTACCTATAGAGAACACACCAGGCATAAATTTCCAATTCTTCTGATCATCACAACTAGCTACTTTGCCATCCCCAAGTTCAAACCAATCAAGAACACTATCTTGTGGAGACACACATAAAGGAAGATTCTTTCCATCTACATCATATATATTTAATAACACATTCATTTTGTATCCTTCTGAGTATAATTCATCACCATATTGATACGCATATGCAGTGTCACCACTTAAAGAAGAAAGTACAATTCCATTTGCCACCTTTATTTCTCTTTCAACATATTTTCTTACTGCTATCTGATTTCTATTTATATCAGTATATCGTATATATTCAGCACATAGAATAAAACCTTTTTGTACATCTTTACCCACTGTAATAACTGCAGACTTTTTCTTATCCTCATCATTTCCATTCGTATACATCAATGTATGATTTTGAATTGAAACCCCCTCTGGAGCATCACGTAATGACCAGTTAATTTCCGAGTATTCCCAAAATTTTTCCAAACTAGGGAAATAATTAAATCCCCATCCCACTGTTGGCGCACAATTATAAGTACGACCTGCAACTACAGTATCATAATTATTGTTATTATATATTATAATGTCTCCTGCCGAAACATCATGCACTGTAAATTTGCTGATATCAGATACAGTTCCATATGTTTTCTCATACTTATTGCAGTTTTTCAGATTTGCATTTGCACGTACTTTCCACCATCCAATATCAGATTCTTCAAAATATCCATCTTTCTCATAATCCTGTTTTGCCTCTGTAGGTTTCGAATCTGTAGTTATATTGACTTCATTATTTTCTTCTTTTCCATTTTCCATATATTTGTATTGAAGCTGTTTTTGCTCCCCAACATTATATGTACCATTTTTTGCAGGTATTTCCAAAGTAACTCGCGCAATTGCAACATATAACTTGGCAGACACATTTTCATAATCCGGTGCTGTTACAGTTACTTCAAGCCATCCTGACTCAGCAGTTCCGGCAGATGAATCTACCGAAAGAATACCATTTTTATCAATGTTGGCATAATCACAATCTAAACTCCATTTTACTTCTTCTGCTGTTAATTTTTTTGTTTCCCCATTGTCATAACTAACTGTACATATAATTTCCTGACCTAAGTCAAGGTTACTATAACCTGCAACAACGAGAATTGATTTCGTGCTTATAAGAAGTCCAGACGGCATTGGTGTTGGTGATGGAGTTGGTGAACCTGATGGACTTGTTCCATTAATTATTATCGTCACAATCTGCGATTTTACCAACTGTCCTGCCGTACTTACTGCGCTTACCTGTACTTTGATGGAACCACTTCCATTATCACTGATTGTTAAACGACCGTTGGTGTGATCGTAAGATGGAAAGCTTCCGTTATCGCTGCTTTCAACTATTGTCCATGTTACGGTAGTTGGGTCAATGGTTCCGTTTCCGGTTAGACCGTAAGCCAACATTATGGATTCTCCTGGATTCATGGATTCCGGAGCATTGATGATTTTAATTCCTACATCTGTTGCCTCTGCATTGTTAAATGTATCTGCTGGTTTTTTCAGATCTACATTATTTCTGAGACTTACGCTGTGTAATGTCTGAATCTGTTTATTTCCATTTTTTGTACTGAGCTGGAATCTTACAATTTTATCTGATTTTACCTTAGATACATCAGCACGAAAATCCAAAATTCCGGACGCTAAAACAGAACGTTCCACCAATATTTTTGCGTTTTTTCCTTTTACCGGTGTATCGCTTCCATCTGATATTGCATTTTCCTCAGACTCATCTGATAAAGCTTGAATATCAGTATCATTCTGATCCTCATTTTCCGAATTATCACTACTGCTTTGAGCCGTATACTCTCTGCGGCTGTAATAAATTTTTCCATCAGATGCCTGCCAGTCCAAAACATCATAGATATATTGACTGGATCCATCATTGTTTTCATATTCATTACATGAAATGAAGGTTTTACTTCCGGTACTGTTTGTACCGTCTTTTTCCTTAATATCATTTTGGATTTCAGTTCCTATATTACTTCCGGAGCCATTCGCATAATAAAGGCTTCTGTTTGCATCAATAATCAGATCTTCAATTTTATCAAAAGTCTCCTGTGTTTCCATTTGAACTTTAGAATTACTGAAAGTATTTCTGTACACACCAGAACCAGTGCTAATAAACGTCAGTACTACTCCGGAAAAAATTGCAATGATGGCAACTGTCACAATCATTTCAATCAAAGTAAATCCTTTATTCTTTAATTTCCATGCTCTTCCTTTTGTTTTCATCGAATGCCTTCCTTCTTTCCACTTCATTATTATGAAGCCCACCCTGATGTGATTTCATATTTTCCAGTGTGAATATCCATCTTGATCGTCTTAACTTTTCTGCCGCCCTGTACAATAATAGAAGTACAGTAGTTTCCCACTCTTGTAAGCGGAATATCGTTACCTTTATCCAATTCTGTCAAAATTGCTTTTTGAGTCCAGGTAGTTTCCTGCAGAGGAAGAAAGCCGCCTGTAGTACGGTTGTATGTAATTACAATACTGTCACCCGTGTTATCCATCTGATGAGTTACATTATCATCCGTTACATAACTGATTAAAGTTCTGGCAGGTGCTATTTTCTCTGGCTGATCCTGTTTTACATTTGAATCACCGCCAACTTTGCCACGGTCAAAATAATAACTGATATAATATCCATCGTCTAATTTCTCCAGTTTCATTTCACCTACCAGGCGGTTAGATGCTTCTATTTTGGTTTTATCCAGTGCGCTGGCAATGGAGTTTGCCGCTCTTTGCGCACGGAAGCCCAAAATAGAATTAAGTGACGGAACCAAGATTCCGAGAAGTATGGCAAATATCGTAACTGTAATAACCATTTCTACCAAGGTAAATCCTTTATTCTTCTGTCTCATTTTCTGGTCTGCCTCCTTTTCGGGATACTAACTGATATTCGTTATTCTTTGTTCCATCTGTCATAAACAACACAATCTGCCAGATCATAAACATCAGATATATTTGCATTAGTACCTGCACTTGTGGATGAAGAATTTCCAAGAACATATTTATCACCATCCCAGAAGAAATCCTGAGCCTTGGCACTCTCCCCATCCTCAAGAGAGCTGATCTGAGCCTGGAAAACTTTTGCAGCCTCAAGAGGAGAAGATTCCAAAGTTGCACCATTACCAAGTGTCAGTGTTCCCTTTGACATTATGATTCCCTTGAAATGAACTCCATCTTCAATCTTAATGTTTCCAGTACATACTACCAGTCGCAGTTTTTCTTCATCATTTTTAGTAATGTTTAACGTCTGATTTGCTCCTGAAACAGTTACTTCCTTATCCACGCCATTTTCCTTTACTGTAAATGTGCTATTTTCACCATTATGGTACATGATTGCCTTTAAACCACCATTATTCTCATCAGCGGTATACACATATTTTTTTGAACCATCATTAACGTTTGCCTCTATAAACTGAACCATCTTCTTCTCATTTACCAAATTATCAAACACACTTCTATTTGCATCTGTTTCATCGTGTGTCTTCTCATCGTCCTCTTTTACCTCGGTGTTAAGCAGATCACAGCTGGTGATCATTTTTCGGTTCAGAGCATACCAGGTATTCTGATAACCAATCTGATCCTGAAGCACTTTTGCATCCGGGCTCCCGGCACTGGTTGCCACTTCCATATTTCCAGTCTGTTTACTGCTGTCATAAGAAAGTACATTTCCATTCGTAACATAGCGTAAATATGCCTGTGGATCCATAATGTTAATTCCAGAACCATCACTTCCAAAATAGAACGACAGATACTGATCCATCTTTTCTTTTGTACCATTCAGATAAAAATACTGCATAAAGTCAGAAGCTTTCTGGCTATCTGTAAAGTTCAGATAAAAATATACAAATCCACCAGAATCATTATTATAAAATACTGTTTTTACAGGCTCATCAGGATTAACTCCGATTTCTCTAAGGGTCTTATTATTCCAGGATTCCACAGGAGTATCCCATTGAACAGACACCTGATCTTTTCCATTTTCTGCCAGATTCTTTCCTGTCAGATATGTAGTGTACTCGTCAAAAGTCATAGGGTTCGTCATGGCATTTCTGTCGTCAGTGGTCATATTGTCATTTCCAAGAATTTCTGTAGGCGCAAGATAAGCAAGTTGTGTTCCCTTCACAGTCAGACTTTCACCAGTCATAATATCCTGTGTATTTGTCTTCATAGTTCCTGATGGTACCTTTGAACTAGCGATATAGTTCTTTCCAGCCAACATTAATTTCTTAAGTCCTGACAGATCAAGTGTGGTATTCTTTCCATTAATAGAGATTGCACTGCTGAGATCAGCCGTTTTTACACCTTTCTGACTATAAATAGAGCTAAATCTACAGGAATTATCCATAGCAGATTCATAAGAACCATATCCAAAATAACTACCGGAAAGTGTCACATTATTATTTTTTCCTGAAATTGTAAGGTCATCTGCAAAATAAGTAGAACCAGTTAAACTTACATTGTTCACTGAATCTGCATTTAATCCCTTTGCCCAGAAATTTACACCGGCACCAGTTGCAAACGTTGAATTCACTCCTACATCTACCGTACCTTTAGCTACCAATTTGTCTCCCAAACTGACATTAAGGCTTGCACTCGGATTTACAAGAATACTTGTGCCATTCTGATTCGGAAGCAGACCAGCATAAATACTTCCTTCAATTGTTGACGCGGATCCCGCTGCCCCTTCACATACAATTCCCTGATTTGCCACAACAATCATATTCATAAGATCTGGCAATGTCGATGGCGTTGGAAACTGTACATCCGGAATTTTTAACCGGATATCCGTCTCAATAATAGAAGCTCTTCCTTTTGGATCTACATAAATCACTTTCAAATTCTTAAGTGATACTCCGGACTTCTTACTGCTCTTCATTACCGGCTCTGTACCTGCAGGATTTGTAATAATCAATGATTCTGTAGAATCATCAATCTGCAGATCCACATAATTTCTAAGATACTGCAAACTATATTTGTTTTCGTTACCTGTAACATTGCCTTCGCTGACAGTAATTTTAAGTTTCTTGACAAGCTCTTTGATAAATAAATCTTCGAAGTCACTCTGACGCTGTTTATCCAGAGAGATGTCCTCAAGTTTTGTATTCTTATTATAAGTTTCCAAAACCTGTGTATATGCCTTGGACATGGCATCTCCCACATCCTGCTGCAGACCAGTTCTGATTTCTTCTATTGCCCTCTCTGCTGTGTAAAAGCTGTCTTTACCTTTCAGGTCCGTAACTTTCATATTAAAGTTCGAAAGAGCTATATACAAGACAAGCAATCCCAAAATTCCCACAAACGAAACTGCGATCAGAACTGTAAACAGGGAAAAACCTTTATTATACTGTTTTTTTCTGTTGTTATTGTTACTCATCCATGCCTCCCGAAAGATTAATTTTCTTTTGATCCATCCAAAGTCGCTATCGGTTCTTCACCCTGAAAATTCTTAGCTGCAGCTCCTGCTTTATATACTTCTACTTTCACTGTATAAATCCTGTCTTCCTCTTCTCTGTCATCCAGACCATTATATTCCAGGATCTTTTTAGCTGCATTGTTGCTTACCTTTGCACCATTGTTTCCACTATCGTTCACTGCCTGATAGGTCAGGGACATCTGAGAAATTTTCGGTCGGTTCAATATCTCATCCATATCGCTGATGTTATAATCCAAGTTTGTACGAAGTTTTGTTACTGCACGGTAAAGACTGGGGTTGGTGTTCCAGTTTGATTTACCACGTGCTGCCGGATTTTCCAGAATTGTAAGAGACATGCGGTACATAGTTTCCTGTGCATAAGAAGGAATCTGGTTCGCCTCGTCTCGCTGCTTTGTTACATAGAAGTTTACTTCATAATTTGTTGTATTATCCAATACAATTTTATCATATGGATTCGTTGAACTCTTAGAATTGTAATTAGGATAATAAAATACAAACAGGTTCTTCAAACTCTCACCTGTTTCAGAACTGTAGAAAGGCACATAAGCACTTTTATATGTACAGAAGCAGTCCTCTTTTATATCATCACCTTCTTCACCAGTTCCATTGCAGGGGCAAAAACTCATAGTTTCATAAGTACTTCCCCTCTCTTTTTTATAGTTATAGGCACAAAGTGTATACTTTGCTTTTGCTTTTATTGTTCCATTATTTTCTTCAATTTTTATGTAAAGAGTTCTCCTCGTATTTTTATATACATCTTTCCAATCAAGCCGCTGTGGCTTTGGATGAGAGGCTTCGTACTCCGCTTTTCTCTGCTCATAGTCTTCCTTTGATTCATCTGCCCCCTGAACAATATCCTGATTTTCCTGCTCTTCCCACTTAGCTTTAGCATTCACCTCCTGAGCATTTACAAGCTGCTGCATAGCATTTTCATCCCATGTCTGAGGCATAATTAGAAATGCATTAGATTTTGTATCCAGCTTAGAAATATTCGGTGCCAGGTAATCATTCTTTCCCTCTTCACTGTTAGTAGTCGTTTTCTTTTTATATCCTGAACTCTGACTTCCATCAAAGGTTACCAATGCATCAAATGTCTCATGGTTATTGTTTACATTTGTAAGTTCAAAATAATATTTCGATGCATTAACTCCTGTATTTCTTGGATTAAATTTATAGGTTTTACCGTTATCTGCGGAAATTACAGAGGCCGTTACATTTGATTCATCCACACCATCTGTGTATTTTCGCACAGAATTATAAACGACTGAATTGCTGTTATCTTTAGCTGCCAATACTTCTCTTATTCCCAGTTCATCGGCAGTGCCGCTGTTAATTCTGTTTTTCTGAGTATCAAGAAAAGTCAATCTAGATGAACCATAACTGTCTAAAGGATAATTAAATGCCAGAGATACTTCAGCAAATTTCTTTGCTTTAATTTCTTCCATAATGTTTTGCGCTACAGTAGTTGCTTCCAGGTAAAGGTTTGATTTCTTATTAATTCTGCTGGAAGTAACAAAGCTCTGCAGGAGCACAGTCGCAGCTATGGCAAAGATACTAACTGCCACAATCACTTCCAGCAAAGTCATTCCTGTGTTGTCCTTGTGTAGTTTTTTTCTGTCCATTCTGCATGTACTCCTTTCCTGTTTTTCTATTCCTGTATATACAGCTTTAGAGGGGCTTTCTTTTCCCCTCTAAAGTGCTCTTATCTATGATATTACTGAGCTGCAGCTTCTGCACTCTGGGTAGAATCTGTTGTCTCATCTGTTGGTGTCTGGGCCGCTTCCTGGTTCTGCTGTGCTTCGGTATCTGCAGCTACGGTCTCTGCCGCCTTTTTCTTACTCTTCTTGCTCTTTTTGGTGTTCTCTATGGTTCCGAAAATATTGTCGGTTCCGTAGACTGTGCTTCCTGCATCCGGTGCGGAGTAGCTGGTGCTGCCGCCGGTCATGGAGAAGATATTGATGGTCATGGTTCCTGTAAGGTTTCCTGTGGAGGAATCAAAAGAAGCATTTACATTGTCCAGTGTCATTCTGCCGCTTTGGTCTGCCAGATATTTGACAGCCTCCTTCAGGCTTTTGTAGGTACCGCTGAACTGCACCGTATCCTGGGTGCGGTACAGTGCGGGAGTTCCTGTGGAATCTCCCTGAATGGTGGGCTGCACGGAATTACTGGAATCTATGGTTGAATAGCCATCATTTCCCAGGGAGGAATCGGTGCCCTCGATCTGGTCGATCTGATCCTGGGTTTGCTGATTGCCCTGCTCCATCATAGTCTCCTGAGGAGCTTCTGTGCCATCTGCATTGGAGCCGCCATCCATAGAATATACAAAGGTTCTTTCTCCCAGGCTCACATTGGAAATGGTCATGTCCAGGGAATTTTCCATATTCATAGCCAGGACAATTCCGTCCTCTGAACGGACAGTATATGGAAACTGTTTGCAGTACTCATCGATTTCTGCCTGCATGGTCTCTGTGTCATTTACATATTGCTCCCGGTTCTGGGCCAGATCCAGAAGCTGGCTCAGTCTCTCCTGGAGACTGTCATTATTTGCGGAAATCTGGGCAGCCTCTTCCATCTGCGGCTTATACACGAAAAGGAAGGATAAGGCAAAAAGCAGCACTCCCAGAAACATCAGTAATATTTTTTTATCGCGCATTGAAAGATTCATAAATTCTGTCTCCTATTCTGCATCATCAAGCAATGCCGGATTTCTGTATATACAGGTTACAGACATGGTTACTGTTCCATCCTCACCTTCATCAATTCCCGTAGTAGTTACAGAGGAAAGACTGTCAAAGGTTCGCAGCTGGATCAGTGTATTGGCAGCCTCAGACTTGCTGGCCACTCTCATGGAAAAGCTTACCTGACTGCCTGTAGAGCTAAAGGTCTCCACCGTAATGCTGGAAGGCATTTTTTCCTCCATTTCCTGGATAAAAGCCTCCAGTCCTTCATTTGGGGTATTGGTATAAGCATACATGCTCTGGAAATTATCATACTGGGATTTGGCATTATTATAAGCCGCATACACATCCTCGATGCTCTGTTCCTCGGCAATTCTCTGGTTCAGCCTTTCCTGCTCATGGGTCTGGTAAATCCTTGCCCCCACTCCTGCCACTGCCAGAGCCACAGCCGCCAAAGCACCTACGCCAAAGACTACCCAGGCGCCGCTTAAGGTTTCCTTCACTTCCTTCTGCTTCCGTCCGGTTTTCTCCATCAGGTTCAGTCCGGATTTCACAGGGTCCATCACTGCAATATAAAGGAAAATTCCCTCATTCTTGTTTGTCTCAGGCACGGAATATCTGACAATCTTTGTGAGAAGCTCCACCTTCTGCCCCAGTTCCTGAGTCAGAAGCTCTGTCAACCCCTGCACCTGACCGCCCATGCCACACAGAACAATACTTTCAAAATTCACATCCCCATTTCTGGAAATATAATAGTCCATAATACGGGAAATATTTCCCACCAGATACCGAAGGCTCTCTGTTACTTCACTTTTTACAGTATCAGGCTCCTCCCCGATCTGGCCGTCCAGGGAAGGATAAATCCATTTTTTCTCTGACAGAAGCTGCAGCGCGTCCTGAACCTCCAGCCTGTCACCAAACTGAGGAAAGCTGCGGATCGTTTCCACTGCACTCTCCATACCATAATTAATATTTCTCTGGAAACTAAGCTTCCCGTCCCTAATAATACTGATACCTGTATTCTCCAGTTCCACCTTGATCAGAATATGGGCACCGGAAGTATATTCCTCCTGTATAGTCTGATACACTGCATTTCCGGTATAAGTAATTCCCGCCAGATTCAGACCTGCATTCTGGGCAAACTCATAATAGGCAGTGGAAATTGCCTTGGGAGATGCATACACCATCAGCCTGTACTGTCTCTCCTGGTCAGCAGCCTTTTTCTGCTCAGCCTCCTCGCCCTTTTTGCCCTTCTCTCCGGTGATCCCCAGAATTATATAGGACATAACATATTTGGTCACATCAATAGGAAAATAATCTGTTGCATTTACTTCAATAATACTCTGGATCCGGCTTTTCTTTACCAGCGGAATCTGTACCTCCCTGCTGGCAATCCTGGTAGAACCGGTAACAAACCAAGCCTTCTTTGTGCGGATTCCCCGCTCATTCAGCTGCTGCCTCAAAAGCTCTCCCAGACCTTTGGTATCTCGGATCTGTCCATCCTCCACAGACCCCTGGGGAACAGGTACGCAAAAACACTGAAGCATCCGTCCCCTACGTCCGGAAATCTCCACCTCTCCCACTCTGATCTGTGTGCTCTCAGCCTCAATACTCAAAAAACGTGCCATCCTAAGTTCCTCCATCCAAGTACTCACTTCAAGAATGCCGTCGACATTCTTGCTACGAGATACGCATCATACATCCCATGACATCTTTCTATTGCGCATCTCTGCAATCCTGCCGGAAGCAATAATATATTTTCAAATGCAAAAATACACTTCATCCAACGGAAATGTATTTTTGCAACTGAAAACACTGTGTCAAAGTCCCAGCAAGCCCAGATACCAGCCAATCCAGCTATTTCCCCACAAAGCCGCCAGCATCACGCCCACAGCCAGGTAAGGTCCCATAGCCAGAACCCGTCCAGCTCCCTGCACTTTAATGCGGATCATATGAACCACCGAACCCACAATACAGCCAACCAGAAAAGCCAACAAAATCCGCTGCCATCCCAAAATCAGCCCACAAGCAAACATCAGCTTCACATCACCGCCGCCAATAGCCGCACCGCCACTGACCAGATAAATCATCCCCAACACCCCACTGACACAAACCATGCCAATCAAATGCCCAGCCAGACCACTCATCCCATCCAACCCGGTAGCCACAACGCCCAGCACAAACAAAAAAACATTGATCCCAAAAGGAATCTCAAAAGTCCTCCAGTCAATCACACTCAACACAATCAGAGCAGACCCCATCAGACAATAAACAAAACTTACAACATTCAGCCCATTCACAACACAAATCACTACATAGAGGATGCCATTGACACCCTCTATGATAGGATATTGCGCCGAAATCTTAGCCTTACAAAACCGGCACTTCCCGCCCAACATCAACCAGCTAAACACCGGCACCATATCATACCACCGAAGCTTCCGCCCACAGGTCATACAGTGGGAAGGGGCCGTCACTATCGACTCTCCCAGAGGGAGTCGATAGATACAGACATTCAGGAAACTGCCGATGGTAATGCCGAATATGAAGATTGTTATGTAGGGGATTGCGTCTAAGAAAAGAAGCATAGGGATTTTCCTTTCAAATCATTTTCAATTACTTTCCAGAAGTTCCGTCTTTTACAGAATCAGGATCATATTCTACTGTTACAGAACCATCTGACTTAACAGTTACAAGAGCACCAATAGCAACTGCATCCTTAGTTCCAACAATAGTCTTCTCAAGTTTCCAATTTTTAGATTTCAACTTGATATCCGCAAGTGCTGTGTCAGATACAAAAGTATAACCTGTATATTCAGCAATAGCATCTTCCCAATACTTTTTAGTATCGTTTGCTCCTTTTTCCGGTGCATTCGCTGCGGTTATTGTAGTTCCTGTTGCTGTCATCTGAATCTTAAAGGTTGCATCTGTCGTTCCACTTGGAATAATATTATAATCTGTATCAGCAGCAGCAACTTTGAAACCTTTTACAATATTCTCAAGGTTACTTACATCCGCTGCTTGTCTTGATTTCTCCACATATTTTGTATACTGTGGTGCAAGAATACCAACTAAGATTGCAAGAATAGCAACTACGATTACTAACTCTACTAATGTAAAACCTTTATTATCTTTTTTCTTTCTGTTAAATAATTTTAACATATTACTATCTCCTTAATTTTCATTATACCGAGATAGTAACATCGATTACACATAGCAAGAAATCGTTATGCATTCATCGAAAAGCAAAATCTTTAAATTGCACTCAAAAAATCACTGATTTGTCTGATCCTTAATAGTAGCTGGTGTATATTCAACAGTAACAGAACCATCATTCCCTACAGTAATATCCGCTTTAATCGTCTGCTTAGCTGTACCTGTTAATGTTCCATCTGTTGTCCATTTCTGTGATTTTAATTTAGTTTCTTGCCAATTTGCACCTGCGTATGAAATCATTAATTTTCCTAAATCAGTCGTAGACGCTACAGCATCTGCACCTTTTTTAAATTCAGTTCCAGCAGTTTTAATTTCAATTGAATATGTTCCTGCCTCGACACTATCTGTTCCATCAGAAGCAGCAGTTTTAAATGCAGTTACCATATTCTCAAGATTAGATGCATCTGCAGCCTTTCTTGATTTTTCCACATACTTCGTATACTGCGGTGCCAGAATACCAACCAGAATTGCCAGGATAGCAACTACGATAACCAGCTCAACAAGAGTAAATCCCTTGTTATCTTTCTTTTTTCTGTCTTTCAGAAATTTAAACATAACTCATTCTCCTTCAAAATTAATTTAATTCTTTTCAATCCGGATAGAGTCATATCGTGTCGAAAGATACAAGAGTAGCACATCATACATGCCAGACAATATATTCAACTTTTCGATGAATACATAACTCTCCTGTTGCTGTCATCACGAATGTCACTATCCGATGATTGATTCAACGAGCGAGAACCCCATAAGGCTCTCCACCCCCCCCCTGAAAAATCCGGCCATCCGGAAATCCAGAGGAGAGGGAGTTATGTTTATAAACTCGTTATTCAGTTTTCATGTTACATTGATCTGGAACATTTCATTTCCAGAAGTTAATTTAATCCCGAACCAGTCCAATCTGTAATCACAATTGCCAATACCAGCTCCGGAATATAGATGTATTTGTCTATATCTGCAGGAGTCTTAGTTATACTTGGCATTTGGAAATCTGCGTTATTCCCCGAAAAACCCACTGTCTGAGCGAAGCGAGTTTGGGGTTTTCGGGGAATGCTTTTAGCAGATTTCCAAATGCCTAGCATAACTGGCTCCGAAGCCGTAGACAAATACATCTATATCCCGGAGCGTCCACCCGACAACCAGATTCTAATTCAATTTGTTATTCTCGTCTGATTCAGATAAAATCATTAAAATCCCGTTTTTTCCACGCGCCCCCTTTAATCTGAAGAAAAACCTGATTAACATGATTCAAAAATATATGATGAACACAGCCCTATGCCACTGTGTACCATCCCATCTTACCAGAAACTTTTACCGCGGTTCCCAATCGCCAACATAGTTTATCGGATATACACCAGAAGCCACCAACGCACAGCTCCTGTCTGTAATCCCAACAGTCACATTCCCGCAACCCGGGACTTTTATTACAGATTATCTAGTCCATTATACATCGACGCAATCGGCCAAATCACCGCAATCACCAACGTCCCAATAATCAACGCCATAAACAAAATAATAATCGGCTCCATAGCCGCCAACACACTCTGGGTAGTCATCTCCACCTCTTCGTCATAATAATCCGCCATCTTCTCCAGCATCTCCTCCACATTACCAGTCTCCTCACCGATCCCGGTCATATGATACACCATAGGAGGAAAAATCCCGGAAGCCTCCAGAGGCTCTGACAAAGGAACACCCTTCATAACCTCCTCACGGGCCTTCAGCATGGCATTCGTATAATGTATATTATTGACAATCTTCGAAGTAGTCTCCAAGGCATCAATGGTAGAAATACCCGACATAAGCAAAGTACTCATAGTTCTGGCAAACTGAGAACAGGCAGTCTTCACTGTAAGCTTCCCAAACAAAGGCATCTTCATCTTGATCCTGTCAATGATCAGCCGCCCCTGTGTGGTTTTGTAGATCAGCTTATAAGCAACCACAACCCCAACAATAATCGCCAGTAGCACATACCAGTGTGAAGTCATCCACTTACTGCTGTTCATAACAAACATAGTAAGAGCCGGCATCTCAATATCCAGATCCGCAAACATATCAATAAAGATAGGGATTACAAACAACAGCATAACTGCGATTACCCCAATGGCCGCGATAACCAGAATAATAGGATAAATAGTAGCCTTCTTAATGGTAGCCTTCAGCTTTGCCTCTTTTTCAAAATGCACTGCCATCCTGGAAAAAGCCATCTCCAGACTACCGGACTGCTCACCTGCCTCCACCATATTTACCAGCATAGGCGGAAAAATATCCGGCTGGCTTCTCATGGAATCCGCCAGGGTATTACCCTTTTCCACATTCAGAAGCACCTCAGAAATGGCACGCTTCAGCCATTTATTCTCGGTCTGCTCGCTTAACATCTGCAGGGCTTCCTTCATAGGAACACCTGCCTGGGTAATACTGACAAACTGCCGGCAGAAAACACTCAGATCCCTGGGCTTAACCTTTTTCCCAATGGAAAAGTCAATCTCTTTGTTCAAAGCCCCCTGCTCCCTGACGGAAACAGGAATCAGACCCTCTGCCTTTAGCTGCTCCAATGCTCTCTCTCTGGTTTCAGCCTCCAGGCTTCCCCTTTTCTCTTTGCCTCTTTTATCTACTGCCACGTAGGAAAAACCGGGCATGCTCTCACCTCTTTTATCTATAGTCACACAGATCCGGGGATCTGCATCCTTGTTACTTTTTTACAAACTAAAACATCTGTCCATCAAAGCCGGCATGAAAGCCTCCGTCAAAGCCTGTATCAAAGCTTGATCCAGCATCCAGATTTACCTTTCTGTTCATGCTTACAGGCTCCTGGGCGTAGGTCACTGCTGTATCTGCATCGATCACCTTCCGCATAAACAGATCATACAGAGCATCATCCATGGTCTGCATTCCGCCTCTCTTGTTGGTCTGCATCACAGATGGAATCTGGTAGGTCTTACTCTCCCTGATCAGGTTTCTCACCGCATTATTGGCGAAAAGCACCTCCAGGGCTGCCACACGGCCGCTGCCGTCTGCCTTTTTCAGCAGCTGCTGGGATACAATACACTCCAGTACAGAAGCCAGCTGGATCCGTACCTGCTGCTGTTGATTTGGCGGAAATACATCAATGATTCGATCAATAGTTTTGTCTGCACCAATGGTATGGAGGGTGGAAAATACCAGATGACCGGTTTCTGCCGCTGTAATGGCAGTGGAAATGGTTTCCAGGTCTCGCATCTCTCCTACCAGGATCACATCCGGGTCCTCACGGAGAGCGGCTCTCAGTGCCTGAGCATAGTCTGTGGAATCGCTACCGATCTCCCTCTGGTTTACCACGGATTTGTCATGTCTGTGGAGGTATTCAATAGGATCCTCCAAAGTGATAATGTGGTAAGGATAGGTCCTGTTGATCACATGGATCAGGGAGGCCAGTGTGGTGGATTTACCGCTGCCGGTAGGTCCTGTAACCAGTACCAGGCCACGTTTTCTGCTGGTCATTTCCACAACCTCTCTGGGGATTCCCAGATCCTCAGGCTCCGGAATATTGAAAGGCAGGCTTCGCATAACTGCTGCCAGCGTACCTCTCTGCTTAAAAACGTTCACGCGAAAACGACCTACCCCGGAAATGGCGTAGGCAAAGTCTGTCTGTCCGGTTTCCTCTAATTCCTCCCGGTGTCTTTTGTCTATAAGGGGCAGAAGGATGTCCTCCAGCATCTGTGGAGTCAGTCTCTCCCCCATAATAGGTGCCAGCACACCGTCCACACGGTAGCTGGGCGCCCGTCCCGAGGTGAAATGGATATCAGAAGCTCTCTCCTTTACAGACTGTATCAAAATTTCATTTAAGTCATACATGTTTTTTTGTCCTTATATTCAGGTTCCTGCCTGTGAGACAGGCATTCCCTTATTCGTAAGATGCCTTTAGCATCTCCTCAATGGAAGTAGTTCCATCCAGTACATAGCGGATACCATTTTGCCGGAGTGTGCGCATGCCACTTCGTTTGGCTGCCTCCTCCAGCTCCTCTGTGGTACCGTTCTCGGCAATAAGATTACGGATTTCTTCATTGACCTCCATAATCTCAAATACACCGATTCGTCCGAAAAAGCCTGTATTGTTGCACAGCTTACAGCCTGCAGGCTCATAAATATTAACTTCCTGGTCTGTATTCTGTCTGAGGATACGCTTCTCCTCCTCGCTGGCCGGTCTCATTTTCCGGCAGTGGGGACAAAGCTTACGCACCAGTCGCTGGGCGATTACTCCTACTACAGAATCTGCGATCAGATATCTCTCCACTCCCATGTCTGCCATACGGTTAAGAGTACCCACTGCATTATTGGTATGTAAGGTGGATACTACCAGATGTCCGGTAATGGATGCCTGTACTGCAATTCCTGCTGTCTCCTGGTCACGGATCTCACCGATCATAATAATATCCGGGTCCTGACGGAGAATGGAACGAAGGGCTGAGGCAAAGGTCAGATCTACCTTATTGTTGACCTGGATCTGATTGATTCCCTCAATATCTGCTTCTACAGGGTCCTCTACTGTAACAATATTGACTTCCTCCCTGTTCAGCTCACTGAGGGCTGTGTACAGGGTGGTGGACTTACCGCTTCCGGTAGGCCCTGTAACAAAAATAATTCCAAAGGGGCTTGCCATCATATGGTCAAAACGTGCCATCTCATCCGGAGCAAGTCCCAGTTCCTTCTTATTTCTGGTAAGGTTCAGCTTGGAGGAGATTCGCATAACGATTTTCTCTCCGTGTACAGTAGGGATGGAGGAAATTCGGATATCATACTCCTGTCTGTCTACCACAATAGACATACGACCATCCTGAGGTTTCCTCTTCTCTGAAATATCCATGCCTCCCATAATCTTAATACGGGTGGAAATAGCAGGCAGAAGGCTGTTGTCGTAAACCATCCTCTCAAAAAGTGCACCGTCAATACGGTAGCGGACACGTACCTTGGACTCCAATGCTTCAATATGGATATCACTGGCTCTCTGTCGTACTGCCTGTTCGATCAGGGAACGGACCAGCTGTACAATCGGTGCATCGCTGACATCCGCATCTGTTTCATTTTCCTCAATATTGCCTCGCAGCTGTGCCCTCTCCTGGGTGAAACGTCTGGCAGCATCCATAGTCTCTGACGCACCATAATGGCGGTCAATGGCAGCCAGAATATCTCTGGTGGTGGCAATATAAGGCTCCACCTGAAGGTTGGTCACAATGGAAATATCATCAATAGCAGCCATATCCATAGGATCTGCCATAGCCAGATGGAGGATGTTGGCATTGTAGGGATCCAGTTCAAAAGGAATACAGGTGTATTTCTTCATCAGATCCACACTGACCAGGTTCCGGACCTCCTTGGGGATGGTCACACCTGTAAGCTGGACTACCTTCAGTCCCAGCTGCATCTGAAGGGCACGGGCAATCATTTCCTCAGTGATAAATCCATTTTCTACCAGAATCTCACCGATTTTTTTATCGCTTCCCTTCTGAAGCTGCAGGGCTTTTTTTAATTGTTCCTCTGTCAGGACGTTCTGCTTTATGAGCAGATCGCCCAGACGCATTCTTTCACGTCTAAGTGCCATATTTTTCAGTCTCTTTTCCGGTATTTTTCCACATTAGCTGTCTGGCAGCTGACTTTCATTTATGGGTAATATCTGTACTGCAGATATCTGTAATTATAAGTATAACAAGTCTATACCTATGGTTAACAAAAATAGTACAATTTGTCAATATTTTTACCACAATTAGCACAATTATATATGGTAAACACGTTATTGTGAACGAAGCGAACAGTAACGTAAACACCAAAAGACACTTAGGGAATCCAGATCTCTTTTTTGCTGAATTCCTGATAAGTGTCTTTTATATTTTAGATTATACTCTGCCGAACATTATTTTGCCTTAAATACTGTCACATCACTCTTGGAGAGGTCAATAGTCTTTGGCAGGATGGAGGTCTTTTTCTCCTCTGTGCCGGATGTCAGTGTAGCAGTTCCGTCAGAGATTGTGTTGGAGTTAATGGCATCCTGCAGGGTGTTGCTTACCTTTACATCTGCAGTAAAGATATCACTGCCTGAGCTGATGGCTGTGCTGCTGTTCTGCATTTCCTGAATCTGTGCCTCTGTAGGATAGAAAGACGGCTGACGAATGTAACGGAAGCTTGCGCTGTAGGCCTCGCCTACTGTAACTCCGTTCTTGCTGGAGGAGCAGTGTACTGCGATCCAGTCTCCTGCATCTGTTTTACCACAAAGAATACCTACGTGGTTATCGCTGCCTGCCTCCGGTCCCTTCTGGAATACCAGGTCTCCGGGCTGTGCATCTGTCTCAGTAACCACATTTGCCTTCTCCCACTGGTCAGAGGTTCCGTCTCCTACTGCTGCCTGCATTGTCTGATCCTGGTAGCCATTGATCACTGCCCAAGTTACAAAGCCGCTGCAGTCCAGGCCGTATGCACGGATGGTACCTGTACTCTTGCTGCCTTCTGCAGATACCTTCTCAGCTGTACCCCAGCTTGGGTCAGTGCCGATCTTTGTGGATTTACCGCCCCAGAAATATCCTACCTTACCTACCAGAGAGTAGGCTGCGGAGATTACATTTACACGTTCCTCGGACACATCATCCCCAACACTCTCACGCACAAAGCCATTGGCTGCTGTAACTACTGCACAGAGAAGCTTACAGTCTGTCTCCACATATTTTTTCAGAACCTTACGGTCCTTCTTGGAAATTTTATTCTTCTTAATATAGTAATTGATCTTACGGTTGCCGTATGTAACATGGGTAATGTTCTGCTTGTCCCTGACAACCGGGTTCATCTCTGCAAAAATCTTCGCCAGATCATTCTTACAGGAACCATCCAGGGTAAATTCTGTTTTGCCTGCCTTGCTCTGCTGATAGATGTAGACTGCCAGGATATCCTGCCAGTTTCTCACCAGAAGGCTGTCTGCAGATGTGCTGATTCCGGATCCGGACAGATCACTGGCATCTGAAAGCTTATTTTTCTCCTTGTATTCCTTCTCAATGGAGTCCATAACTGCTGAGAAATCATCGGAGAAAGTGAGATTATAATTTTTCTTCAAGCTGTCCAGATAGAAATCCTTACCAGCATGGATATTGGATGCATAATATACAGGTGTGCCGGTAATACCTGTAGCTGTGGTGCTTTTATTATCGGAAAAATCGTTTTTCTCGCTGGCTTTATTTTCTTCTGCCTTTTTCTTCTCTGTTTCCAGAGTCTGAATGCGGGCTTCCATCTCCACCAGAAGGTTATAGTTGGATACTTCCTTCTTCTCATCTTCAGTCAGAGTTTCATAAGCAGTACGTACGCTCTGCACCAGAGATTTCTTCTCCAGGGTGATTGTCTGAAGATGAAGCTCATTGATACGGTCGATCACTGCCTTGGCATTATCTGTGATCAGCGGTGCCGGTGTAGGTGTATTCGGAAGCGGCGTCACAGATGGCGCCGGTGTAGGCGTATCCGGAAGTGGTGTGACGGATGGTGCCGGTGTAGGTGTATCCGGTGTCACTGTGGGCTCCGGAGTAGGTGTATCCGGCGTTACCGTAGGCTCTGGTGTAGGTGTGTCCGGTGTTACTGTAGGCTCCGGGGTTACAGGATCGGGCTGGGGTTCCGGTGTCGGAGTCTCCGGTGAACCGATATCCACTCCATCATCACCGGATGAAAAATCATCGGAATAAGCGGTCACTGTCTCCTCTGCTGCCATAACTGAGACCGGTCCTGACAAAGTCATACCGGATGCCAGAGTCAGGCACAGGAACTTCATTAGGTATTTATTCTTCATATATTTAAAAGGCTCCCTTCTTTTCGCAAACATGTCTGTTATTTCCCCCATTATCTTCGGCATGTGTAAAACGGACCAAAGATCCGCTTTCGCTACTTCTTCATGAGCGCAATCACGTCCGATCACGTTCAACTAATTCGGATTTATTCTAGCATATTCATTTTTGTAAATCAACCTTTGACGAAAAGATATCTTTTGGTTTTATTCAAATTTCATTTTTTCTTCACATTTCCTTCAGATTTTTTCCGGAACAAAAAAAGACAGCCCGGGCATTCTCTGCCCTGAAAGCTGTCTGTTTTTTATGCTGCAAGATATTGCCGTCCTGTACCGAGCTGCACCAGGCCCTGAATCACCTGGAAGCACATGTTCAGAATAAAACGGATATCCTCCTCCACACAGCGGAGCTTGTTCAGATACCGTTCATGGGCTGCCTCGATATAATCGATCAGTGTGGCAAAGGTATCGAAGTGAATTGCCGGCTGCAGGTATCTGCAGGCCTCTCCTCCCTGTATGCAGGACTTGAGTTCATTTTTCAGCACCTTCTCATAATGATTGTGCTGGGCAAGACTGCCTGTATATGTTTTGTTATGAGGAAAAGTAAAATAATCCGCCATATAGTGAATCACTTCTCCGAAACGCCGCCAGTATACTCTCTCATTGCTCTGCTCCGGTGTGGTAACAGCCAGCCGGCGCATGCTCTCCTTCACCTGGTCAAAGGTTGTAAAATACTCATGCCGTTTCGTTATAAAGGATGGTCTGATATCCGGAAGGATACTTCCCAGACAGAATGCTTTTCTGTGGGACTGCAGGCTGGAAGCTGCTGACATCTGGTCTGCGAGATATCTTGCAAGTAAAATATGTGATTTTTTACGCAATGTTTTCCTCTTTTCTTTCTGTAAAGGATCTGCCCTGTCATGTATACTGACAATGACAATCATCTATAACCAACAGAATACACTATAGCAGATATCCATTGCTTATTCAATCCGTTTCGGAAAAATATTTCTAAAATATTCTAAAATTATTTCTGGGTCAGATCCATAAACTGGCCCAGCAGTTCCAGATCACTGGCCTTTACTTTCAGATTTGTCTCCAATCTCTCACCCTCCGGAGTAACAAAGGTGATCTCCAGCACACTATCCTCTCTGATTCCTCTCTGGGATACTGCCCTGCAGAATGCCGGAAACTTGGGATGGTTTCTCTTAAAAGTATTCCAGGCACCGGCAGCCTTCATCATATTACCTATATCCATAATTCTTTTGTCCTTTCCTGCTGTCAGGCAGTTTCTCTTTGAATACTGCTTATGGTCAGGATCTTACCATACAGCACAGCTGGGCGAATCTCTCATCTCTGGTGCGCATACATGCTATGTAATCATCGATCACCCGGCGCACCTGATAGGGAATATCCAGCTTTTCATATCTTTGTTCCAGTTCCAGAAGATCTCTGTTATCCTGACAGATATATTCATCCTCTGTCTCCAGTTTTTTTGCCAGTTCCATGATTTTTTCAGCTTTTTCATCCATAATGTTCTCCTTGCGTTGGTTTACAACCTGTGTGTTCATTTCAGTCTCCTTAGTTTCATAGAAAATTGGTAACTGCGCTTGTCCGGAAAAGAATTCCCGGCAGTGAATAAGCGCAGTTATATTGTGTGTATGTGTGTTAGCATCTATTATTTTATAAAGAGATACTCAGATTGTCAACGAAAACCGTACGACATAATGGTTGATAAATCGACATAGTTCGACTTTTTTCGCTCAAAAAATTCTGTTTTACATTCTCAGATGTCTTATTCCTTACCATTAAAGCAATATGTACATACATTGCAGGGTTCAATTCCAATGGCTTCCAGAAGATCATCCAGTCTGTGATAGCGAAGAGTTGTAAAATTCTGCATTTTACAGATATCCTGTACCATCTGCTCATATCTTTCTGTACGCGGGTCTGCATACTCATCCAGGATCTCCTGGGGACAGTTTGGACCTTCTCTTTTCTCAATCACCTGGCGGGCAATCAGTTCCATTTCGGATTTGGAGCGGGAGAAATTCAGGTATTTGCAGCCATACATAATTGGAGGGCAGGCAGGGCGGACATGTACTTCCTTTGCACCGCTTCTATAGAGAAATTCTGTTGTCTCACGGAGCTGAGTTCCACGCACAATGGAATCATCAATAAGAAGAAGTTTTTTGTCCTTGATCAGTTTGCGCACAGGGATCAGCTTCATCCTGGCGATCAGGTTTCGCTGGTTCTGGTTGGTCGGCATAAAGGATCTTGGCCAGGTAGGTGTATATTTAATAAAGGGTCTTGCATAAGGGATGCCGGATTCATTAGCATAGCCGATGGCATGTGCAATACCGGAGTCCGGGACACCTGCTATAATGTCCGGATGAACGGAATCGCCATCTCTTTTTGCAAGCATGCTTCCGCAGCGATAACGCATATCTTCTACGTTCACGCCCTCGTAAGATGCTGTTGGGTATCCATAATAAACCCAGAGGAAAGAACAGATTTTCATTTTCTTTCCCGGTTCTACCAAAGTTTTCACACCGTCTGCTGTAACAAAAACAATCTCTCCAGGTCCCAGTTCCTTATAATCTTCATATCCCAGATTAATATAGGCATGGCTCTCAAAGGACAGACAATAAGAACCTTCTTTGTGACCGATCTCAATAGGAGTTCTGCCCATTTTGTCACGGGCTGCATAGATTCCGTCTTTTGTCATAAGAAGCAGTGACATGGAACCATCAATCCGCTCCTGTACATACCGGATTCCTTCTACAAAATTATCTTTTTCGCAGATCATGGCTGCGATCAGCTCTGTTACATTGACAGTTCCGTTGGTCATTTCCTGGAAATGTACCTTGGTGTTATCATACATCCACTGCAAAAGTTCATCATAATTGTTAATCTTTCCCACAAAAGTAAGGGCAAAGCTTCCGATCCTGGAATTAAACAGAAGTGGCTGGGGTTCATAATCGGAAATACATCCAATTCCCATGTTTCCCTTCATAGTTCCCACTTCTCCGTCAAATTTCGTACGGAATGGTGTATTCTCAATGTTATGGATGGCGCGGTCAAAACCCTGTTCTCCATACACAGCCATACCGCCGCGGCGGGTACCCAGATGGGAATGATAATCCACTCCGTAAAAAAGTTCCAGTACGCAATCTTCTTTTGATGCTACTCCAAAAAATCCGCTCATAATGCGCTCCTCTCTGTTTCCATAATCCCTATCAGTATAGCATACTGCTTCTGATATTTTCAAGCACTGCAAGAAATCCTATCTAATTTATATCTCACTGAAATCCGGTGTTCCGTACAGGTCGAATGGAGTTGACTGGTAGACGTAATAATTCAGCCAGTTAGTATACAGGTTATTTGCGTGAGCTCGCCACATAAGGAGCGGGCGATTCTCAGGGTTGTTGTCTTTGTAATAGTTTTCCGGTATCTCGATAGGCAGGTTTTTACTCACATCACGTTTGTATTCCCCGTCCAGTGTCACACGGTCATATTCCGGGTGTCCCATCACAAAGATTTTGCGGCCACCGTCTGCCATTGCAAGGAAAAGCCCTGCTTCGTCTGACTCAGCAAGCACTGTCAGCTCTTTGCAGTTATGAATATCCTCGATGGGAACTTCCGTATGTCTGGAATGGGGTGCCAGGAACATATCGTCAAAACCACGTACCAGCGGAATCTTGCGGTTCATCACCTTATGCCAGAAAAGGCCAAACATTTTTTTGTCCAGTTTGCGTTTCTTCAGTCCATAGTGGTAATAGAGCCCTGCCTGGGCAGCCCAGCACAGATAAATAGTGGAGGTAACATGGGTATTTGTCCAGTCCATGATCTCTGTCAGCTCATTCCAGTAGTCTACCTCTTCAAATTCCATCTGTTCCACTGGCGCACCTGTGATGATCATTCCATCGTATTTATTTCCCTTCAGCTCCGGGAAGGTCTGATAGAATTTATTCAGATGACTCACAGAGGTATTTTTCGCCTCATGGCTCTGTACTGCCATAAAGGTCACATCTACCTGAAGAGGGGTATTGGACAGAGAACGCAGAAGCTGCAACTCTGTCTCCTCCTTCAGAGGCATCAGGTTCAGAATCAGGATCTGGATAGGCCGGATATCCTGATGGGATGCCCTGGACTCATCCATTACGAAAATATTTTCTCTCTCCAGAATTTCTTTTACTGGAAGATCACTCTGTATTTTAATCGGCATTTTATGGTCTCCTTTCCTTTTGGGTCAAATTTAATGCCCTGCAAGCTTCAAAAATTCTTCCTCGGATATTACAGGGATTCCAAGTTCCCTGGCCTTCTTATTCTTGGAAGAATTGGAAGTGGTATCATTGTTAATCAGATAATTGGTCTTTTTGGTTACAGAACCGGTAACCTTGCCTCCAAGGGACTCCACCAGTTCCTTTGCCTGATTCCGGTTGTCAAAATGCTCCAGACTTCCGGTAATAACAAAATTCATGTTCTGGAAAATCTGCTCTCCCTTTTTTTCTTCTTTCTTAATGGCAAGGTGGCTCATAAGATGATCCAGCTTCCGGTTGTTCTCCGGGTCTGCAAAGTATTCTGTCAGACTTCTGGCGATCACCGGACCAATGGTATCAATGGAGCTGACTTCCTCCTCATCTGCGTGGCGGATTTTCTCCAGGTCATCATCAAAGTGTCTGCAGATCACCTTTGCATTGGCCAGTCCGATGTTGGCGATTCCCAGACTGTAGATCACCTTTGCCAGAGTTGTTTCCCTGGCCTTTTCCAGACTTGCCATAAGATTTTCGAAGGATTTCTCACCAAAGCCCTCCATGGTCACGATTTCCTCTCTGTGTCTGCTGATCTCAAAAATATCACCAAAATCATGGATAAAGCCTCTGGCAATAAATTTCTCCAGGGTTGCTTCTGAAAGGCCATCAATATTCATGGCGTCCCTGCTGGCAAAAAGAGCAAAAGCCTTAATCTTTTTGGCAGGACAATCCGGGTTGGTGCAGTAAAGGGATTCCACCTCATTTACCCTGCGGATCTCTGTGCTCTGTCCACAGGCCGGACAGGTATCCGGAATAGGAAGCTCTCCGCTCTTTGTAAGATTTTCAGCAATCTGGGGAATGATCATATTTGCTTTATACACGGTGATCCTGTCTCCGATCCCCAGCTGCAGTTCCCGCATAATGCTGATGTTATGCACACTGGCTCTGCTCACAGTGGTACCCTCCAGCTCCACAGGATCAAAAACTGCCACCGGATTGATCAGACCTGTGCGGGACGGGCTCCATTCAATCTTCTTCAGCCTTGTCTCCCGGATCTCATCTGCCCATTTAAAAGCAAAGGCATTTCTGGGAAATTTGGCAGTGCGCCCCAGAGAATCTCCGTATGCGATATTGTCATAAAGTGCCACCAGACCATCTGATGGAAAATCATTCTCTGTAATCGCTGCAGAAAAATAATCCATGGCCTGATCCAGGGTAGCTGCCGTTACCTTGCGGTATTCCACCACCTCAAATCCCTGGTTTTTCAGCCATTCAAACTGCTCTGCCCGGGAATTATGAAAATCTACATTCTCCGCACTTACCAGGCCAAAGGCATAGAACCTTACATTTCTCCTGGCTGTGATCTGGTTATTCAGCTGGCGTACAGAGCCGCTGCACAGATTTCGCGGATTTTTATATCTGGCATCCACATCCTCTATGGATTCATTGATCTGTTCAAAATCAGAATAGGTAATGATCGCCTCCCCACGCAGCACCAGTCTGCCTGCATAAGGGATTTTTAAGGGAATATTCCGGAATACCCTGGCATTGTTGGTAACCACCTCGCCTACCACACCATTTCCTCTGGTGACAGCCTTTGCCAGTTCTCCATTTTCATAGGTAAGAACAATCGTCAGTCCATCCAATTTCCAGGAGAGCAGGGTCTCATGATCCCCTATAAATTCCCGAAGTACTTCCCTGTCCTTGGTCTTGTCCAGAGACAACATGGGAGATTCATGTTCTTCCTTAGGAAGCTGGTCTACCGCCTCATACCCTACCTTTGCGGTGGGGCTGTTTGCCAGTACGGTTCCTGTTTCCTTTTCCAGAGCCTGAAGCTCGTCGTACATCTGATCGTATTCTCTGTTGCTGATGAGCTCTATGTCCTCCTGGTAATAAGCCCTGGCTGCTCTGTCCAGCCTTTTTACCAGCTCTTTCATTCGATTCATTGCGGCTGTTTCCATGATGCCCTCCTGTTTCCATTACTGTTTCACTGGTGGAGGAGGCAAGAAGTCTCTGAAGCTCCTCCCACTCTACCGGTGTGATCTCCCGGTACTGTCCCTCCGGGATTCCCTCCAGAGTCAGGTTCATGATCCGGAGACGTTTGAGTTTCTTTACCTCATAGCCCAGATACTGACACATCCGTCTGATCTGGCGGTTCAGGCCCTGGGTGAGTATGATCCGGAAGCTGCATGCTCCGGTCTGCACCACCTGGCAGGGTCTTGTCACTGTATCCAGGATAGGTACTCCTTCACTCATCTGGCGGATAAAGCTTTCATCTACCGGTTTATTTACTGTCACAAAGTATTCTTTTTCATGGCGGTTTCCGGCGCGCATGATCTTATTTACCAGGTCTCCCTCATTGGTGAGAAGGAGTAAGCCCTGAGATTCCTTGTCCAGTCTGCCCACAGGATAGATCCGCAGGGGATAATCCAGGTATTCTGTCACAGTGGTTTCCTGACGTTGCTTTTTTGTACTGCAGACAATTCCTCTGGGTTTGTTAAATAACAAAAGTACTTTTTTTTCGTTTTTCTCTACAGGAATCTGATCGATACAGATTTCATCCTTCCCGGATACCTTCTGACCACTCACAGCTACCTCCCCGTTCACTGTGATCCTGCCTTCCAGGATCATTCTGTCCGCCTCTCTGCGGGAACAGACTCCTGCATCACTTAAAAATTTATTGATTCTGATTTTTTCGTCCATTGTTTTATTATATAGTTATTTGTATATTTTAGCAATTAATTTTTCGCCGTTGTCTTTTTCCCCAAGATACGTTATGATAAGAAAGCAAAAGATAAAATACAAAGGAGGCATTTTATGTCGGGCCATTTTTTCCGGACAAACCGCTGGCTGGTGACAGCTGCTGTCCTTGTGTGCATATTATCCGGAGGGCTTTTTACACACTCTGCCGCAGCACCGTCTCGGGATCATTCCGAGAACAGCACCGGAGTGCTCATAGCAGAAAATACCAAAGACAACAAAAGTACACAAACCACTGAAAAAGTAACAGATCTCAAAGAAACTAAAAGTACAAAAGATACCGGAGACACAGAGAAAAAAGCAACCATAACTCCAACTCCTGCAAAAAGCAGCGCAAAGGAGGATTCCTCTGCTGACAAGGATCAGGAAACAGGAAACAAGGTTTCTCCTGAGGCAAAGAAGGGAGTCTGGACAACTTCCGGCAGTGACTGGATCTTTCTGGTAGATGGTACAGCCTATACAGGCTGGCTTACAGACACAGATGGAAAGCAATACTATTTTGATAAAGCAGGAATTATGCAGACAGGATGGGTTGATGTGGAAAATAAGCGTTATTATATGGATCTGGATGGGATCATGCAGACAGGTGATATTACTGTAGACGGCAAAACCTATCATTTAAATGCAGACGGCTCTCTCCAGGGCTATGACCCATCCGTTGTCACAGCACAGTCAGATTCTTCTGACAAGAAATCAAAAAAGAAGAAAAAAACAACTCAAAAGACTATTGCCCTTACCTTTGATGATGGCCCAAGTTCTTTTACAGACAGACTTCTGGATTGTCTGGAAGCCAACAATGCAAAGGCCACCTTCTTTATGGTAGGTAAGGAGATCCTAAGCTTTCCTGATGAAGTCAAGCGGATGAAAGCTCTCGGCTGTGAACTGGGCAACCATACCTATGACCATACAGATCTGGCCACCTTATCTGCCTCTGATATCAGTTCTGAGATTTCCAGGGTAGATCAGGAGCTGGTGAATCTTACAGGACAGGGCGCTACTGTGGTACGGCCTCCCTATGGTTCTGTAAATGACACAGTCAAAGCTACCGTAGGCACACCTATGATCCTGTGGTCCATTGATACGCTGGACTGGAAAACCCAGGATGTCCAAGCTACAGTGGAGGAAGTAATGAATAACGTACAGGATGGTTCTATTATTCTGATGCATGATATCTACAGCACTTCTGTAGATGCTGCAGAGATTCTCATTCCACAGCTGATCGAGAACGGATATCAGTTAGTGACAGTCCATGAACTGGCAGCCGCCCACGGCAAAGAGCTGAATCCAGGTATTACATACGGAGAATTTACAAATTGACAAATATCAGCGTAAAAAATAAAAGCTGCATGTTTCGCAGCTTTTATTTTTTACCCATTATTTTTTATTATTCCTGTTCTTCCTCACCGGAGCCTGAATCCTGTGAATCATATTCCTCTGAATCTGAATCGCCGGAATCCTCTGAAGTATCTGAATCTGAATCAACAGATTCTGATCCGTCTGTGAGAAGATCTCCTCTGATATATCCGGTCTGACCGTCATAATCAATCTGAACCCATTCCCCGTCAGTACCAGTCTTCTCAACCTGCTCACCTTCTGAGATCACGCCAAGAATCTCAGAATCTGTGTTTGCCTCTGCGCGCACATTACATTCCTCTGCCACAGTGAGAAGCGTGCCATTCTGTGCCTGTACAGACACATCAGACTCATCACCCAGACCATTTAAGAATGCTGCCAGTGCCTCATCCTTCTGCTGTGCCTGATCCAGTTCATTCTGTACCTTTGTCACCAGCTCTGCCACATCACTGTCTGACAGCTGCTTCTCCAAGTATGCAGAAATATCCGGGTCCTGCATGGCATCATTATCAATTATCCAGCTGCCATCGCTGTTTTTGTACACATAGAACTGTGTCAGCGCCGGCGCCTTTGTTTCAATATTCTGACAGATGTATGAGAAGCAGGCGTAAACCACATAGGAATCCTCTGTCATACCTTTCTTTGTATATACGTCTCCTACTTCATACCCTTCGATATAATCCTTCAAGTTTGTGACCTTTGACTCATCTGATGGTGTAAAATCATCTTCCAGAGTCTTCAGCGTTGCAATATCTTTTTCCCCCAGAGCTTTGTAATAGCTCTTAATTAATGCAGTAATATCTGCATCTGCTTCTTCCATGGAATTGGCGTCTTCTTTCTTCTCGTCAGACTCCCCTTCATTTGTCGGAGAAGAAGGAACATTTCCCTGGTCCTTTGCTGCCGTCTTCTGTCCATCGCCGGAATTCCCCTTATTACTTCCAACGCAGGCGCGAACGCCAAAGAACAGAACAAGCACAATTATCAGAATCGCTCCACCCAGCATAAAATACCGGAGGTTATCTGATAACCATTCTCTAAAATCATCCAAGTTCTTGTCCTCCTTATGATACAACGCATCGGAACTGTTCATCGTCCCGTGCAGTACACCTGAAGGGAATCGAACCCCCGCACATGGTACCGGAAACCACTGCTCTATCCACTGAGCTACAGGTGCAAGTAACATAATTTGATCATCTGAATTTTATTTGTCAAAGATGTTCTCAATCAGTTATCATGATTCTATCACAGAGCCCGATAAATGTAAAGTTTTTTTTGCAAATATACTCAAATGCATGAAACTTCCCGACTATTTGTACATTTTCGCAAACAACTTCTCTCATATTATATCAGGAGGCACCTTCTGGTGAAAGCGCCTCCTGACAGATCAGATTATTCTGTTTTCAAATCATCAAATTTGATTCTGATAATAACCAGAGTAATGATCATTAGAATTACAGATACCGGAAGTGCGATCCACGGTGTCTGCACAAAGCCTGCTACTATATAAGACAGGAAGGACACCAGTGCTGCCACCATTGCATAAGGAAGCTGGGTGGATACATGATTTACATGATCACACTGAGCACCTGCAGAAGCCATGATCGTTGTATCAGAAATAGGAGAACAATGATCTCCGCATACTGCACCTGCCATACATGCTGAAATAGAAATGATCATCAGCTCATGGTTGGTTCCTGAGAATACATTTACCACAATAGGGATCAGGATACCAAAGGTTCCCCAGGAAGTACCTGTAGCAAAAGCGATCACTGCACCGATCACAAAGATAATTGCCGGCAGGAAATTCATAAATCCGCCTGCTGATGCCTTTACTACTCCGGCCACAAATTCAGATGCGCCCAGGCTGTCTGTCATTGCTTTCAGTGTCCATGCAAAGGTCAGGATCAAAATAGCAGGTACCATTGCCTTAAATCCATCCGGCAGACATGCCAGACAATCTCTGAAATTCATAACACGGCGAACCATATAAAGAACAATTGTAATAATCAGAGCAAAGAAGCTTCCAAGTACCAGACCTACAGAAGCATCACTCTGGGAAAAAGCAGTTACAAAATCAGCTCCGCTGAAAAAGCCACCTGTGTAGATCATTCCGATAACGCAGCACACTACCAGGCAGATGATCGGAATCAGCAGGTCAATCACCTTTCCTCTTGGATTGCCATTTGCATCCTCCTCTGCATTGGCGTATGGACGGGAGGCAGTGGTATAAATATCTCCCTTTAATGCATTGGTCTCATGAACTCCCATAGGGCCAAATTCCACCTTCATCAATACCATAGCAACCATCATGAAAATGGTAAGCAATGCATAAAAGTTGTATGGAATAGCACGTACAAAAAGAGAAATTCCATCCTCTCCTTCTACAAAACCGCTGACTGCTGCTGCCCATGAAGAAATAGGGGCAATGATACAAACCGGCGCTGCTGTGGCATCAATAAGATATGCCAGCTTTGCACGGGATACGTTATGCTTATCTGTTACCGGACGCATAACGCTTCCTACTGTCAGGCAGTTAAAATAATCATCAATAAAGATCAGGACACCCAGAACAATTGTAGCAAGCTCTGCTCCTGCTCTGGTTTTGATTCTCTTACTTGCCCAGCGTCCAAAGGCTGCTGAACCTCCTGCTCTGTTCATCAGGCATACCATTGCTCCCAGGATTACCAGGAAGATCAGGATACCCATGTTATAAGCGCTTGTAAGGACACTGATCATCCCTCCCTGGAAAACATGGAGAACGGTTCCTTCAAAGCTGAAATTTGAATAAAACAGGGCTCCCACCAGGATTCCCACAAACAAAGAGCTGTATACCTCTTTGGTGATCAATGCCAGCGCGATTGCTACCAGCGGTGGTACCAGTGACCAGAATGTGCCGTAAAATTTTGCTGATGCAGCGGATGATTCCTCTGCTGCAAGTACTGTCAGTGGTGATGCCAGCACAAAGAGCATGACCATTGACAGAAAAAGTGATACTTTTTTCAGATTGTTTCTCATTTTTTCCTCCCTCTTTTTGTTTCCTTGAGATAATATGTAAATTTCTCCGGATCCACAGGGCAATCCTTTCAGAGATCAAGTGGATATTCGCAATTGAAGCAGGGGACTTACTTGATTCGATTAAAAAAGCCATGAATGCGTACGAAACACATTCATGGCAACTATTCTGCTTAAGTTACTTTGATAGCGCTTCACCCGGGTGACAGTACGACGCATGTTCTGCGTCATCCCAGGAATCCTCCTCCTGACTGGCCTGATTCCTTCGGCGGTCTCCCCTTTCACCGGATGACTGTCATGTCATATTTCCCGGCATACTGATGAATCCCGCGCCTCTATCATTACATATTATTCTATTGTTATGTGAAGCTGCCTGCGCTCTCCTCCGGGAAACACCAGCAACTCTCTATTTGTTTACTTTATCAGCTTTCTCCGGATTTGGCAATAGGAAAACGGAAAATATTATAATCATTTACAGCCGTCACCCATTTATATCCGTAATGTTCCATAGCTGCAAAGGCTTCTTCCTTCTGTTCCTGCGAAAGCTGCAATACAAGAAACTGAACCTTCTCTTTCCTTGCCCTCTTTCCTATTACCTTATAATCAGGTTCTTCTGCACTCATCCTTGTGTACAGATGTCTGGCATTTCTGGAACGGGCACCCCTGCCATCTCTGCCGAAGGCAAGCTGAAAGGATGGGTCATATACTCTCAGATAAGGTGCAATACTGTTATCCGCAGCAATCAGTGAATCCTCTGCACTTCTTTCAGCCAGAAGTATATTGCCGACCTGCGCTGCTTCCTCCGGAACCTTCTGATGATTGGACACCTTCACATAATTTCCGGCACTCCATACACTGGTGCCGCTTACAGCCAGAATTCCTACACAGGCAATTACAAGAACCGCCTGCAGGCCCTTTTTTCTGATCCTGGACAGAAGGGAGGTCACCACCAGCGCCAGTGCAGGCACTACCGGAAAGAGCCAGATCACTCTCCAGTATACCAGACCTCCGATACATTTCTGGATTAAGGCAGCTGTCACAGGGCAAAAATATAAAAAACACAGAAGACACTGAAAAGCGATCAGATAACCTGTATTTTTTCTCTTTCTCTCAAAAATCAGCAGATACAAAAATGCTGCTGCCCACAGATATGGGTACCAGCTGCTGCCCCAGTACTGCTCCCACCAGAAAATTATATAATGTACTACATTATCCATAGTGTCTGTTCTCCTTTATCCGCTGTTGCATGCAGCAGTTCCTTTGTATTCCCGGGATTTACTCTGCTCACAGACATAAATATACACCGCCCAGAAGCAGGGATGGCATACAGCACAAAATCCCATAGAGAAATCTCCGAGGAGAACGGTTCTTCACCAATGCCAGCAGTACAAACAGCCCTGTCACAACAGGAGCCAGCATAATCCCCATAGAAGAAACATGACAGGCCGCCAGATTGGCCATTGCCAGAAGAAGCCACGGATATTCCGGCTGGTCTTCCAGCATCAGAGCAAGCCCAAGATAGATAAGGAAGGGCAAAATCACTGCTGCCAGCACTGCTTTTCCCTGCCAGATACGCACCAGCATGAAATTGCCTCCCGTATATACAGAAAATCCGGAAAACCAGATGATCACAGCACAAAAAAGCAGAAACACCCCCTGCTCTCTTCTTTTTTCCGCAAACCACAGTCTGCCAAACTGGTGATACACCAGATAGGCAGCCAGCAGAAATACCACAGGATAAATGGTGTGTGCAGTCACAGCCGGATGAAGACCTCCGGACAGCTGACTGATCACAGCCAGAAGCACCGGAAAGGGTGAAAGCACATATCTTCTGGGCAAAACTGCATATTCAGCCCCTGAATAGGGATTATATGCAAATATGGAATCTGTATGCACAGAAGTCGTGGCTGTTGCCACATAAAAGGCATCGTCAGCATCCATATGGGCATAATATACGCATACACCAATCTGCACCAGTATCATTCCTGCTGCGATCCACATCCAGGGAGAAATTTCCGGAATGGATTTTCTCAGTCTTTTTCCATAAGAACCTGCACTGCCGGCAAACCCATACAGACCATAGACTGCACAAAGCCCCATTACTATAGCAAACAAAAGGGTCACCAGATGTAAGGATAATTTTCGGAAAATCCCCGGCAGGATGAGAAGCTGCGCCACTGCCAGCATAAGCAGAAGTCCTGCCAGAAAGCTTTCACCCAGCGTATAGTCTTTCTTTTTCTTTACAAATGGAATCCCGGCAGCTACGGGCACAAAAATGAGCCAGAAACCTGCCAGTACTCCCTTTACCATCATCTGCATGATTTATTTTAAGCCTTTCTTTTTCAGAATGCCCATGGCAATTTTCTCAGGCAGGATGGGAAGCTCCCTTACGCGCACTCCTGTAGCATTATAGACTGCTTCTGCAATAGCCGGGCATGGAGTATCGATTACCAGCTCTCCGATAGACTTGGCACCAAAAGGTCCTGTCTTTTCATAGCTGCATTCAAAGTCTACCCGGATATCCCCAATATCCTCTCTGGTAGGGATCTTGTACTGCATGAAGGAGTTATTGCGGATTTTTCCCTTCTCTGTGTACTGTACATCCTCGCTTAAAGCCATTCCGATTCCCTGTACCAGACCTCCCTCAGTCTGCACACGGGCAAGGTTTGGATTGATCGGTGTACCGCAGTCAACCACTGCCACATAATCCAGTAATTCTACACTTCCGGTCTCCGTATCCACTTCCACCTCTGCCATACCAACCATAAACGGCGGAGGAGAAAGAGGTGAGGAATGCTGTCTGACCACCTGGAGCTCTGTATTGTTAAAGCAGGTTCCCTTCAGTGCTATGGCTTCCAGAGAAACTCGTCTGCTCTCTTCCTCTGTGCAGTAAACAAAGGAACCGTCAAAATCTACCTCTGCCTTATCTGCTTCCAGCATCTCAGCACCTACCTCACAGATTTTGGCCCGCAGATCCTGGCAGGCTTTGACTACTGCCATTCCTGTCGTGTAGGTAGTAGCAGAGGCGTAGGATCCTGAATCATAAGGTGAAATATCAGTATCCACGCTGAATACTACAATATTGTTCATAGGTGTTTCCAGACATTCTGCAGCGATCTGGGACAGAATCGTGTCACAACCGGTACCCATATCTGAACAGCCCAGTGCCAAAGTATAAGAGCCATCCTCATTAAGCTTAATATCTGCACCGCCTACATCCAACGCTGCAATTGATGAGCCCTGCATTGCCATGGCCACACCTACTCCACGGACTTTGCCGTTACCCATATCCCGGCATGGATATTTGGCATCCCAGTTCATCATTTCCTTTGCTCTGGCCATACAGCGGTCCATGGTACAGCTCTGAGCATAAGGAACATCATGATAGCCTGGCAGAGGACCTCCCTCCAGAGGCATGTTCAGTTCCTTGATCTTTACAGGATCCATTCCCATTTTGTGTGCCAGTTCATTTACTGCAGACTCCACTGCATAAATTCCCTGTGTAGCCCCATATCCTCTGTAGGCACCTGCAGCCTGCATATTGGTATACACTACATCAAAGGAAAAACGATAGGCTGCTGTATGTCTGTACAGGGCAATGGACTTATGCCCACTTAAACCTACTGTAGTGGAGCTATGCTCACCGTAGGCACCGGTGTTGGACAGAGTATGCACATCAATGGCCTTGACAATACCATTCTCATCTGCTCCCACACGGACTGTGATCTCCATCTCATGGCGTGGAGAAGAACAGATCATGGATTCGTATCTGGAGAAAACGATCTTGGAAGGACGGCCTGTCTTCCAGGTTACAATAGCCGGATAAATATCACTGATGGAGGTCTGCTTTGCTCCAAAACCTCCTCCGATCCTGGGCTTGATCACACGCACCTTCGATGCCGGAATATCCAGTGCCCTGCCCACGATCCTGCGCACATGGAAGGGAATCTGAGTAGAAGAAAGAACTGTAAGTCTGCCAAAATGATCCATGTAGCAGGCTGTGCGGAAGGTCTCCATCATAGTCTGCTGGTTTGCTTTTGTATGATAGGTCTGTTCTACTGTATATTTACATTCCGCCAGCACTTCATCTACATTTCCCTCTTCCTCAACAGCCAAGGCACAGAGGTTTCGTTTATTGTCTCCTCCCAGAGGGATTTTCAGTTTCCAGTCATCCTCAGGATGAACCAGAATAGCATTATCCTTTGCCTGGTGAATATCCAGAACAGGAGTCTCTACTTTATATTTTACTTTAATTCTCTTTAATGCCAGGTCTACTGCGGCCTCTGTCTCACCTGCTACAATGGCAACAGCATCTCCCACAAAACGCACATGCCGATCCAGGATCAGACGGTCATCCGGGCTCATCTCCGGAGCGGTCTGTCCTGCCAGGGTAAAACGCTTCTGAGGTACGTCCTGCCAGGTAAGGATGCAGGCAATTCCCGCTACCTTTGCAGCATTTTCTGTCTTTATCTCCTCCACCCAGGCATTTGCATGGGGGCTTCTTAATATCTTGATAATAAGGCAGTCCTTTGGTGCCAGGTCATCTGTATATACAGGTTTTCCGGTCACCAGAGCCATGGCATCTATTTTGGGGACAGGCTGATTTACATATTTCATTTTATGCTTCCTCCTGTGCTTTTTTATACTGAAGGAATTTCAGGATTCCTCTTGTCTGTGAAACAAATCCGGAACAGCGACACAGATTACCGGAAAGATATTCCTTGATCTGCTCCTCTGTGGGATCTGTAAGCTCCTTTAACATGGCAAAGGTGTTCATGATAAATCCCGGATTGCAGAAACCACACTGCTCTGCGCCTTCATTTGCGATAAAGGTTCCCAGCTCTTGGGCTTCCTTCTGCATTCCCTCCAGTGTTACAACCTTTTTGCCATCTGCCCGGGCAGCCAGTGTAGAACAGGAAAGAACCGGTTTCTCATCCATCAGTACTGTACACAATCCGCAGTTCGCTGTTTCACAGCCTCTCTTTACACTATAGCAGCCCTTTTCCCTGAGAAAGTCCAACAGAAGGGTATCCGGCTGGATTTCCTCCTGACGCTTTACTCCATTGAGCCAGAATTCAATTTTCATCACTTACACCTCCTACAGTCTCCCAGGCTCTTCTTGTGAGAACCTGCACAAGCAGACTACGATATTCCTGAGAAGCTCTCATGTTGCCGGAAACAGGCACGCTCTTTGCCGCATATTCAGCAAAGCCGTGGATGGCCTGTATCTTTTCTTCTCTGTTCATTGTATCAAAGCCGGACAAAAGCCCCTGTGTATCCTCCACAACCATGGCTCTGGCTGGTCTTGCCCCGATGACTGTACGGGGGCATCCGTTGACCAGAGATGCAGTACAGGTGAGTACAGGAAAATCTGTCTTGGTATTTCTCTGACTCAGATAGCAGACTGTAAGAGGAACCTTTTTTACAATCATATTTACCAGAATGTCATTGTCCTTTTTCATATTCACAAATTCAGTCAGCGGGATACGTCCTCTATGGAAAAGCTCCACATAGCTGTCCATGCCAAGAAACATGGTCAGTACATCGGAGAAACCAAATCTTCCGTAAATACTGCCGCCTACAGTGGCACAGTTACGGAACTGTACTCCCACAATATGACGCAGACTTTCCCTCATAGCTCCGCCAGTGTATGTATTCAGAGCCTCATTTGTCTCCAGGTCACGAAGAGAAGTCATACATCCGATCACAAATTCCTGATCATTCTCTGTAATCTGATCCAGCCCCAGCCCGGACAGGTCAATGGCAGTGGTCAGATTTCGGTTTCCCATTTTCATCCACACCATTCCTCCCAGGATTTTCGCCGTTTTTTTCTGGTTCAGCTCATAAGCTTCTTCCAGACCGTTTACCTTTACATAATTTTTAATTTTCAGCATGATAGAACCCTTTCTTTCATTATCTTCAGAAACAGATCACTATTTTGATTCTATCATAGATCAAAAGCAACTGTCTACTGTAAAAAATTCTCGATATATTCCTTCAGAAATTCATAAATCTGATTTTCTGTAGGCGGGCATCCGTTCAGATTATGCTCAAACCTGCAGGTGCAGGCACCCACACCCAGTTTTCCTGTTTTGCCACGGTATCCCTGGCCGATGCATATCTTGGTATCCAGTTTTTCAAAAAAACCGTCATTTTTCAACATTTCCAGAGCCGGGATCAGATAGCCATAGCAGGCACTGCAGGATTCCACTTCTTCCACTGCATCCTGTAATTCCACCACTTTTCTGGATTTAGGCAGAGTCTTTTTTGCAGTTTCTTCGCAGAAAATAATTTCCGCCTGTGACAGATCTGCACTTCCTGCTCCCAGCTCCTCCGCCAGTTTTACATATGGCACATCACTTGTCTGATAATGCATGACCTGACATACATAGGCATCTATGAGAACCGGATCCATCCCTGCCCAGATACGGTTCATCACTACCGGATTTCCTCCGTCCTCAAAATCAAGATCTCCGCAGATATTATCTACCACAATAAAATCCTGATGGATTCCCATGTTCAGGTGAGCGATAGGTTTATGGAGGCCAAGGGCATGAAATCTCCTCTTTTCTGTATTGGGGATCAGACCCTTCATATTTTTTAGTGCACAGGTGATTTTTGTCTGGCAATGTCCTTTCAGAACAGGAACATTGATTAGGAAATCAATTTTCTCTACACTGCTGCAGATTTTCAGATCCATGCCGCCGCAGTCTCTGTCCACGCCTGTGTCCTTCTGCATATCCCAGAAAGGAACCTGATATTTTTCGGAAAGCTCCCTGTAACCACAAAGTTCATAGGCTTCTGTGGTTTTGTCTCCTACCCAGGAGCCTTCCAGTATGGCAATTTTAGCGAATTCTTTTTCCTGAAGATATTCAATGATACCTGACACTATCTCCGGATGAGTGGTAGCTCCCCAGGAAGCTTCTGTAGGTGAAACCAGGTTGGGCTTGATCCCGATCTGCAAATCCGGAGATGAGATCTGTTCTGCCAGATCACACTGCTCCAGGAGCTCTTTTGTCATGTCTTTGTATTCTGTTCCACTTTTGATATAAATCTCATTTTTCTTCATATGCACCTCTGTCAAAGCCTGTTTTCCAGGCTGTCAATTGTTGTATTTTTTCCCAGTATAACACAGGTTCAGATTCTTCACAATCAAGCGGATATTCGCAATCCGCTTCGCTACGTAGCTCTACACCGAACAACTGCTCCGCAGTTTAGTTAAAATTTGACAATATGAGTTTTTTGTGGTACGGTTGACAGGAAAATATTGACACTACCGTAACTGTTCAGCGACTTTAGAGAATGGCTGGCTGATGAATGGTTACCGCACAGTTAGAATCGAGGAGAGGAATCTTATGAGAAAAAAATCAACTACAAGAACCAATGCCGCTAAAACAACTGCTGCAAAAACAACTGCTACTATCAAAGAAGCTACCACAAAAGCTACAGAGCTGGCAAAAGAAACTGTAGAAAAAGCAATTGATAAAGCTCCTGAAGTGATCGAAGAAGCAAAAGCTACAGTAAACAAAACAGTAAAGGAAGTTGCACAGAAAATGGAAACAAAGAAAATCGCAGAAACAACAATTGAGTTACCTGGCTGTGCAGTTACCATGACAGCTATTGAAGAAGCAGTGAAAAAAGATATGGATGCAAAGGAAATTTCCGGCAAGGAGATCAACGTATACATCAATGCAGATCAGAAAGCTGCATATTATACAGTTGACGGCGAAGGTGCTGACAACTACAGAATCGACCTTACCAGCCTGTAAGCAGATCTGTACAGTTTACAATTTTAACTGTCTGGAAAAGCCATATCTGTCTATTATCTGCAGATATGGCTTTTTGCGCACAGATATTTACAGTTCTCATAATTATTCAGGAGAAGCAACATGAACGATACAAATATCAACCATAATAATTTTAACCGGCAGCTGCTAAAATTATCTATTCCAATTATTATCCAGAATCTGCTTAGCGCTGCAGTAAGTTCCTGCGATGTTGTCATGCTCAATTACGTGGGACAGTCTTCTATTTCCGCAGTGTCACTGGCTGCCAACTATTCCAATGTACTCTTTATGGTATATTACGGAGTGGGCACCGGGGCTTCCCTTCTGTGTGCCCAGTATTTTGGCAAAAAGGATCTGAAAGCCATACATATTATCGAGGGAATTGCCCTGCGTTTTTCCCTGGTAATTTCTCTGCTGGTGGCCCTGATTGCCTTTACCATGCCGGACAAAATGATGCAGATTTTCACCTCAGACCCTGAGCTTATCAGGATCGGAGCTTCCTATCTGCGAATCATGGGAATCACTTATCTGTGCTGGAGTATTACAGAAGTATATCTGTCTATCCTGCGCAGCATCGGGCGGGTAACTGTCTGTATGATTCTGAATCTCCTGGCCTTTGTATTGAATATTTTCCTTAATGCAGTCTTTATCTTCGGGCTGTTTGGCGCACCCAAACTTGGGGCTGCAGGTGTTGCCATTGCCACTGCATCCTCCAGATTTGTGGAATTACTGGGATGTTTTATCATTTCCTTCTTCAGTAAAGATGTGCGGCTGAACCCCAGATTTATATTTGTCCGCAGCAAATCCCTTCTGAAGGATTTTATCCGCCTGTCCCTGCCTGCGCTTGGCAATGATATAAGCTGGGGTGTAGGCTTTGCCATGTATTCTGTGATCCTGGGTCATCTGGGTTCAGACGCTGTAGCTGCCAACTCACTGGTAACTGTAGTGCGCAATATCGGTTCCGTATTTTGTTATGGGATTGCCAGTGCAGGTACGATCATGCTTGGAAAAACAATGGGCGAAGGAAAGCTTGCCCAGTCAAAGGAATATGCTTCCCGCATGCTGAAGGCAACTGTGGTTGCAAGTATCTTCGGTGGTCTGGCTGTATTGGCTGCTTCTCCTTTGATCATGCGATTTGCCTCTCTGAATGATACTGCCATGCATTACCTGAAATATATGCTTCTTATTAACAGCTACTATATTACAGGCTCTGCAGTAAACACAGCTCTGATCGCCGGGATTTTCCGGGCAGGGGGAGATACAAAATTCGGCCTGATCTGCGATACCATTGATATGTGGCTGTATGGAGTGCCTCTGGGATTTCTGGCTGCCTTTGTCCTGAAGCTGCCTGTATTGTGGGTATATTTCCTGCTGTGCACAGACGAATTTGTGAAATGGCCCTGGGTGATCGGACACTACCGCAAGGGTGAATGGGCCAAAAACATTACCAGGGACGACATTTCCTGATAAGCTTCGATGATCCGCTTTATTCCAAAAACAAGTGTGGCAGACAATTTTTCATTGCCTGCCGCACCTGTTTTATAATCTGATATCACAGTATTTTTCCATTATTCTACATTCTTCAGTGCCTCATCCATAGGCACTTTTTTTATTCTTCGAAACTCCAGCAGAGCCACAACTGTATAAGTAACAATTCCTGCCGCAAACATCTGTAGATAGATCATCGGATCGATCCAGAGCGTGATCCAGCCGGAAATACTGGACAGCATCATCTCCCTGAACAGCACCTTCATAATCACAGTTTCCAGTGGCAGACTCAAAAGCAGACAGAGCACAACTACCATTGATGTAGACAGAATGTATAGCCTGCTGATCTCACCGTTTGTATAACCCAGGATTTTTACCATTGAGATAGACTGGGCATTTTTTTCGATAATAATCTTAGAGAGCAGATAGATCAGCACCATATAGATCACAATAGCAAATCCATTTACCATTCCCATCATACTTCCCATAGACACATCCAGCTGTCTGGAAATCTTGGTCAGTGCATCAAGATCAACTACAGAGCCTATGTACTGACTCTTGATATCTGTCAGTTCAGTATCTGAGAAATATCCACTGTAATAATCCTCTCCCAGATCAAAGATATCATTCAGCTCACTGCGGGGCATGAACACGCACAGAGCAGCTGTATAAGCATAAACTCCTGCTATTTTAAATGAATATTTCTCTTTTTCGTATTTTTCTTTCAGAGTGATGGTGTCTCCCACATGAAGCAGAAATTTATCCGCATATGCGCTTGAAATATAAACTGCTGCGCTTTCTTTTTCTGCATTTGCTGTATTTTTGTTATCCGCTTTTACTTTATTCCCTGCTTCATCTATTTTATCTTTTGTATCCGTTGTATTCTCACTGCTTTCGTAAGTATCTTTTGTATCATTAAAATCTATCGCTACATACCTGCTGTCCGGTTCGATCCCATAGAGCAGGACTTCCTCACTCTTATATTTTCCGGGCAGGGTATTCAGGGAATAAGCAGAAAATTCCTCTGCATCTTCATTGTCTGTTTTGGAATCCATATAAAACTCCAGCAGAGAGATCAGACCGTCAAATTTATTTCCGCTTACTGCGCTGGCCGGAATCTGAAGCATATACTGATATTTTGCCAGCATATTGTTCTGGATTTCCACCTGATAATGAGATAAGGCCGAAGGAAGGAGTAATCCAAACATCAGCAGCAGGTTGGCAAAGATAATCCCGATAAACAGTACCAGATAATTACTCATATTCTGAAAGATCACACGAAGGCGAAATCTGGAAAAGATTTTTATAACAGGGCTTAAATAAATTGCTTTTTTCCTCTTTCTGCCTGAAAGATCTCTGCGTAGGAATTTCAGCGGGGAAAGACGCAATTTGTGTCGGAGAACTCCATAATTCACCACCAGCATAATGATCACCGGAACTACTGTTGTAAGTAGAAAAGCTTCTGCGCTCCATACGGTCACATAGGTAGGTAGGCTATAGCTGCCATAATACATTCCTGCACATACATTTTTAAATACTGTATATCCCAGAATATTTCCCACCAGGGCTCCCACCAGTGTAACAAGGACAGGCAGTGCCATATAGTGCCAGATCAGTTCTCTCCTGGTATAGCCGGAAGCTCTGAGTGTGCCGATCACCCCTGATTCCTTGCGAATCGTATTACTGATGGTAATTCCGAATACAAAAGCCATAATGACAATTACAATATATAACAATATGATCATCATAGCCTTGTCACTTCCCATATCATCCCCGGTAAAGGTGATGGCCTGATTCAGATATCTGGGGACAAAAGCTTCCAGAGTAACGATTTCCCCTATATTTTCCATCAGTTCTTCTGAAACGTCCTTTTCCTCTTTTTCTGTTTTGGGCTGTTTGTCATAGATCCAGGAATAATTGTACTGGAGCTTATCCTGATCCAGGGTATCAAACTCCTCCGGTGTTACCACAGAAACTCCGAATTTCACAGAATCAAACATGGAATCATTATTATTCTGAAAAAGACAGCTGTAATCAGACAGAGCCACAAGGCCTGTAATCTTCCAGGTCTGCTTACCGCTTTGGCTCTTCAAGGTGTCTCCCACCTTCAGATCATTATTATCTGCATACATACGGTCAATTGCAATTTCCCCTGTTGCTTTTGGAAGTTCTCCCTTCATCAGGCATACTCCATTGATTTCTGTCCTGTTTTTAAAAAAGCGCATGGTACTTCCATTATCCAGAGGCTCTTCAATATAGAAATTTTCATACAGCTTTATTCCCAGATTCTGGATTTCTTCTTTCTGTCTTTTGTATATCTGTTGATTGGTACGGAAATTTCCGTTTTCTATATTGTATTTTTCAAATCCATCATTATAAGCAACAATCATACTTCCGTCTGCCACCAGAAATCCGGAAACCATTCCTATGGTCAATACCATCAGAATAAAGACCACCAGATATTTTCCCAGTTCCCCCTTCAGTTCTCTGGGCAGACGTTTGCGTAAAGGATTTTTCATTATATGCCTCCTTACCAGTCCAACTCTGCTGCCGGGATCTTATGTTCATTCATGTAATTTTTACGAATCATCCCATCGCGAAGCTTCACCACCCGGTCAGCCATATCCTTGATGGCATCGTTGTGTGTTACCATGACGATGGTGTTGCCGTATTTCTGGTTTACCGTCTCGATCAGCTTCAGGATTTCCTTGGAGGTATTATAATCCAGGGCTCCTGTAGGCTCATCGCAAAGAAGAATATCCGGATTCTTTACAATGGCTCTGCCAATGGCAGTCCTTTGCTGCTGACCGCCGGAAAGCTGATTGGGAAGCTTTCTCTGGTGCTCATAGATTCCCAGCGTATGGAGCAGTTCATCTACATCCAGAGGCTTATCACTGAGATAGGCTCCCACCTCTATATTTTCCCGCACTGTAAGATTGGGAATCAGATTATACATCTGAAAAATATATCCCAGATGCTTACGTCTGTACAAAGACAGTTTCTTCTCTGACATATCTGCCAGACGCTCCCCGTCTATGACCAGATTTCCTTCGTCTGCACTGTCAATCCCACCGATAATATTCAGAAGCGTGGACTTACCGGAACCGGACGGCCCCAAAAGCACGCAAAACTCCCCTCTCTCAATGTCAAGATCCAGTCCCTTCAGCACATCCACCCGGCTGTCCCCTGCACCAAAAGACTTCTTAATACCCTGTATCTGCAGAAACATTTTTCATTCCTCCCTCATATCACTTGCTGTGGAGCAAATTTTTTTAATATAACACTACTGTTTTATAGCAGTGTTATATTTCGCTAACTTTAGGTTAGTATAAGCTTACTCCATTGTCAACTGATTTTCGTAGTTTCGTAAAACTTTATGGATATAAACCATATTATCTGTTTTTAATATCTGGTATGTCTTGTCCTGTTTATAATTTTGATTATCAAAATATATTGACTTTTCTTTTTTACCTTGCTATATTTTTTCTGAAGTAACTGCTATCCGGCAGTTTGCAAAACAGCAGGCTGCCCCCAAGAAAGGAATTATCCATGAACACTCTCAGAAAAATATATTGCAGGGCTTTTCAGAA
>OLPO01000259.1_pt1 | contig 45245 bp, 54 predicted proteins | sample 1672831 | NCBI WGS metagenome assembly OLPO01 (sample SAMEA3136728, study PRJEB25190) | human gut metagenome
AAGCATCTCCAAAATTTTAGAATTTTGCATGAGGTGACAACTCCTTAGTTGTTTATTTTACAGATAGAAAATCTGTTCCGTATTTAATATTTCAATCGGTTTATTTAGATATTTAGCAAAAGCGATTTCGTAAATTGCACCTTCACCAAACGTGCCATCATCTTTTGTGATAGCAACCACTTTATCTGCCATACTAATTCTGTACAGATAATCTTCAACAATCTGACTAAACTCTTTGTTTTGTTGTCTTGTCGGATAAGCTACGGTAATACCTATCTTTTCGTAGATATCAGCAACTTTTTTAATTTCATCCTCCTGCGACAAAGAAGCGATAATTATTACTTTCATATCTTCTCCTTTCACACATCAACGCCCATCTTCTGAGCGAACTCTTTAATCTGTTCCATAGTCAACCATTCTGGTTTGTCGTCATCCGGGAAACTACTCCAAATATCAATCATGGTTTGAATCTGTTCTTTCTCACTATCCACCCAAAGACAATTAGCTGACCCTCCGATACGCAAGTAATATTCACAATCTTGTCTTAATCTGTCCAATAACATATAACGGAATTTCGGTTCTTTCCTAGACCAGTCTTCCACGATTAACAGCTCCTTAGTTGGTTATTTAGTTCTTTTTTTTTTGTTCTACCACTACACCGTCAAATATGTGAACATAATATAACCCCCCGCCGTACCAGATAAGATCTCCGTCTGAATCACAACCCGATTTCATTGCTTTGTGCAATATCGCATTTTTTAATTGCTCATCCATAAATTTCTCCTTTCTTAAATCACACCCAACTCTTCCATATATCTCATATGACTATTACGAGCACGACGGTATGCATCTTCTAAACAGAAGTCTTTAACCATCTGCTTATCAAGGCAAAGCGCTGCTAAGACATCCTCATCTCCAGACCAGTTAATAGCGTACTCATGGTTGTCCATTTCATACCGGAATGTCTCTTCGGCAAACTGCTCATTTTTCATAGCATTCTGAAGCTCCTCAGTATGCCTTCTCAACATTGCTTTAAAAGCCGGCACATCTGTCTTTTTCATAACATCACCCATGTTGAGATATGTGCAACACTCTTCTTTAGTCGCTCCTAATTTCTCCAATGCCTCTTCCAATTGCTTTTCGTTAAATGCATAGGCGATAGGGAAATCTGTCAATTCTTGTTGCTGTCTTTTCATCATGTCCAAATAAGCTTGTGCTTTCATGTTGGATCACTCCTTGAATATTTTTTGTTCAATAACGCGGGCGGTGGACTATGCCGCGTCGTCCGGGGTACTCGCTCTCGTATTACATTTATTCCGCTAAGGCAGTTTTTCGTGCCTGGAAGTCGTCACTGTGACCTAAACCGCATTATTGTTAAATATAAAAGAAAGAGACCTAAGTTTCCTTAGATCCCTCTCTGATTACTAGACATGAAAACCAAAAATTTTGTCTTTTGGTGAATCATCGTTTTCTGGTTCCTTATACTTGATTTCATACTTATCACAAAACTTTTGCATACTTTCGTTGCCTACTGTTAATCCAGCCCCGATAGCTACAGAAGATTTGAATAAATCTTTCACTTTAATAATTACTTCCATAACAAAGTCCTCCTTTTAAAAACATAAATAATTTTCATTTTGTCTCATTAAAGGAGTTGTAATCCATGCGAATTAATCTTCCGGATGTTCTTCTTCTGCGAATCTAGCAGCAAATCGGTCAACTTCCTGAACGACTTCCATAGACTGTAAATATGCTGTTCGTCCTGTCTTTCCGTTGACTTCCCAATCGTACGGCCTAACATCCATATCAACACTGAGAATGTCAATGTCGTCGATTAAGCCCACTACATCTTCACTAAGTTTTCTGACATTATTTCCACTCTTTAAATATATAGCAGGTCCTCTATCATTAAATTTGATTTTGACCGGAAGATACATAAATGGAGAATCGTCTTCATCTCTCGGTGGTTTGATCTTTACATTCCATCCTCTATCGACGAGATCGTTTGCCATGTCTTCATTCGGAATAATTAGAGCGAAGTTTCTATCACCCTCTCTGTTAAATTTAGACGGTTCTCCTTTGAAGTTTCTGTAAATGATTCGTGCGTCATCAATCTGTAAAATGTTTCTTGGAGCAAATGTTAATTCCATAATTTTAATTCCTTTCTTCTTTTAAAAATATAAATGGATAAGTTTATAAAAAGAAAGACCCAACGTACGATACGCTGAGTCCTCCGTTTTATTTCTGTTTGTTTAGTTTCTTGTCGATATCTTCTTTCACAAGTTTAGCCTTAGCAGCCACCGCTTGTCTTACTTCAGGTATGGCTAATGTTGTCGCTGCAAGTGTCACCGCAGGAACAACAATTTGTCCAATCCAAAGTCTAACCTCTCTAGCTGCTTCGATATGTTTGTACTTCATAAATATCACTCCTTTCTCTCATTAAAGGAGATGTAAATATCACGAATTATAAGAACGGTAACTCATCTTCGTCCGTATCCGGGATTGTCATGAAGTCTGGGGTAGGTTCTGGCGGAATATAAGGATCGTCTGAAACGAACCATTCGAAGTCTCCATACTTACTAATTACTTCAACGGCATCGTCAGCAAGCTTATCATAGAATCTATAGTCAATATAATCTTTCTTATCTAAAGACTTAACAACCTCGGACTCAAGCCAGCGATATCCAGTAGAGCCTGATGCTGCGTAGTTTTTACCTTCGTTAATACGGTAAAGCACACCGCCACCATGACCTGGCTGAATAGGAGTAAACTGGCCTACTCTACCGACGAAAATATAATTATGTCCAGGTTCTATCAATTCTTTAAGTCTCATCGATTCTGGCTCGAATGTGGTATCAGAGAGTTGACCTTTCTTATACTTACTTTCGAGTTTATCTAAGTCTTTTTCATAGTCAGACACATCTGGAAGATTCTCGTTCATATCTAAATATAAAGAACCTTTTGATACCGAGAAAGTTTCACATAAATTTTCGAACACAACATCCTCTTTACTGAATAAAGATTTGAATACGTAAGGCACTGCAAACTGTTTACCAGTGGCAGTCCAAGGGTCTTCTTTATGTTTTTTATTATCGCCCGGTACATAACCATACATATTTTCGCATTCATCAGGGTCCTTATATTTAGCAATATAAACTGCATCATTAACTAGACACATCCTGTCATATGTAGACTCATGCTCAAATGTATATCCATATCTCTTACCGAATTCCATAACAAATTCAATAATTTCAGGGGTAGCGTCCGGAATCTTAATAGAGTCTGTCTTAATATGAGCGACAGTGAAGCCGCGTTCCTGTACTGCGTGTTTAAGATCCACCATGAATAAAGCTCCACGCTTAGCGACAATATTGTCTTTATTTCTCATATCACGGAATGGGTTCTCAAAGCCGGCCGCTGTTAAGCCATATACTGAATTGATAGCTGTCTTAAGTGCATTAGCAAGATCTCCAGATTTCATCTCACCATTCTTAACCCTCTGAATATGTTTCGTAAGCTTACCATCAAGCATGTGGTTAACTTCTTCCCAAGCTTCGTGTTTAATGTTTACACGACCCTCAACAATATCGCGATAAGCTTTAGTGTATCTTATACCAAATAAACATTCAGCTATAGTGCTGTGCGGATGCATGGAAGCAACATCAAGTAAGGCTACATTACCGTACATACCTGGCTCAGCGTAAACATAGCCGCCCTCTCCAACTTCCTCATCACGATATGTAGATTTACCATACTCGTACTTATACCCAGGAAAATATGGTAAGAGCGACCCAGCTTCACCGTGAGTCTTTTCCATCATTTCAGGACAAGCTTCTGCTAAGAACTGATAAGTGTCTTCATCCAGATCCATTACAGGCTCTGCCAAATTACGATAATGGAATTCTTTTTGAGGTTTCTTATTTCCGCCAAATATAATTTTCTGAGTTAAGGTATTAGTTGTGCTATTAACTGACATCTCAGCTAAGTCTGCCAGAATCTCTCGTGCGGTCCAGTCAGCAGACAAATAATTAAATGCTGCTTCGGTTGCAATAACATCATCATCACAATATTCAGCAACTTCAACCCATTTTTCTTGTGGTACTGGCTGATCCCAAGGAAGACCTAATTCGTGATGCTTGATATTCTTCAACATTCGTCTAAGACTATCACTCATTTTTGACGTTGGGTCATTTGCTTTGTTTGACATCTCAATTTCAAGTTTCTTAAGAGATTTCTTGTTTCCAGCCGAAGCAAAATCATACACATCAGTATAAGAAAGATTATATGCTTCACCAAAGAATGCGTTTCTATCTCCAGATATAATTCTTTGAGACAAGTTATAAAGCGCCTCATTGGTATAACCCATCATACATGCATAAATAAGATGATTATCATATCTACGACAGTTGAAACCTACTAATCTAAACTTAACAAGATCCTCAATATCAGCTGGAGTAGGGTTAATCATTCGTACAACAGGAACGCCTTCGCCAGCAGGTTTCCAGTTAACTAAGAATAAGTTCGGAAATACCTCAATATCATAGAATACTAAAGGTTTGTCATCATTGTTAACCGGATCAGCAGGCTCTTCAGATTTGAATTTCATCTGAGAAACCTGTTTTAAACATTTGTCTGCCTGGTTCGTACTACTAGCAGCGAATGCTACAACAGAACCTTTTAAGTCTGATACGTCGTAATTCATCCCACTGTTATATGCGTCTTCAAGAATCTTAAATATAAATGATACCTCTGGCGCTGTTGCACCGTGATGCTCTTTATTCAAACACTGTTTAATTGTCGTTCGTAATCCTTTTTCAGATTGAACAACATCTGTATTAATCATTTTCTCCTCCTTTAACGGTAACCCCGAGCTAATAGTCGCAATAGGTAAGTCATTACATTTACTAAGTCTTCGTCTTAACGAACTCTTACCTATGAATACCTTGATCTCAATATCGTCCGAATATATCCTTTTAAGTTTTGTAGGATCACCTGTGTAAATATAATGAAGATGAATACCTGCTCCGCCTTTACTTAACTCGGCATAGGTTGGCGGCCATTTACTAGCAGCTTCGAGATTCTTTTCAAATGACTTGTTACCAGATTCATCTTTGAGATCGAAGTCAATTACTACATGCGTCTCTGGAATCTTGACGTAATGAAGTTTCGATGTGTCAATGTCGGTGAGTTTGGTTGTGACTTTGTCCCATGGTTTGAGTGGTGTTTCTTTTTCACTTGCGTATTGGGCGGGGCAGTCTCGGCATTCTTTATCGAAGACTGATCCGGACCCATCGACAAATCGAAGCCAATTATTCTCTTGTTCATCTTCTTTCTTACCTCCCATATCATTTTCAAAAATATCAGTACGAAATCCGCTGTATTTATTCTGTATCCTTGAATCTCCATCGATCCTCTCTTCGTAATCCCAGAAATAGTTCTTAAGTTCTTCCTTAAATGTTCTTAGAGAAAATGGATAAGGTACTTTAGCGTCCTCAGCATACTGTTTATACATTTCATAAGCTGCTTTAAGAGTTGTACTGTCGTGTTTCTTAAACACTGAATATGAATCAATAACAAAGTTATAGAAATCATTTGATGCTCCAAGCATATTTGTAGGAACATAATCGTCATAAGCTCCTGGATCATCTAAATATACTTCCTTACAATGTTGAGCGATAGCGCCTAACTCGAAGTCTATTTTACTGACAGTTTCCTTATACTCTCGCATTGACAATTTATTTCCAGATGGTGTCACATCAATAAGACGTCTTAATAAACCTGATTTACCGTCTGTGATCTTTACAGGCTTATTCGTACCCATAAATAAGAAAGCATTGAATCTACTAGCGTAAGTAGACTTAAACTTCTCATTTACAGTCATAAGCTCGTGAGATACTAAACTGTTAAGTCTCGTATTATCTTCAATCTTAGACAAGTCACCATCATGCTGGATAGCTACAAGCGGATTCGTCTTAAACGCTTCCAAAGCAAAAGAGTTATTACTCGATCCTAATGCTTTTGCATCAAAGACCGAATAATAACCCTCAAATAATTTCTGTACAACATTTAAGATTGTCGACTTACCTGTTCCTGCTGAACCATAGAATACCATGAACTTCTGAATATCTTTGGAATCTCCAGACACAATAGCTCCGATAGCCCACTCTATCTTATGTCTTTCACTGGGAGAATATAAAGTAGAGATAAGCTTATCCCACGCTGATATGTCTCCAGCTTCAAGTGGGTATGGTAATCTCTTACTAGCATACTGCTTTTTGTCAGTTTTGGTGTTTGAAAATATCAATGTCTCGTCAAGAGGATGATAGTTGTCTCTCATCTGTTTCTGACAATACTTATGCCAAGAATCAATTGAACCTGTGGAACCATCCCACATGTAAGATATCTTAAGTGTATCTTCTATAGTTTCTTTGTCCACTGCTGCTTGGATCTCCCTATCTATTAAATCCAAACAATCTTGCTCTTCGGTGGACCAAAGACCTTTGTCTTCGACCCATACAGCATAGAAATCTCCACCTCGTATCATAAGGTCTGAAGATTTCCTTATAACAAATTTAGGATAGATTTCTGTAACGCCCTTTTTTGGTTGACGTTTAGAAACCCTTACAAAATCAAGTGGCATTACATCATTTGTCCTCCTTTATGAAATAGAATCAAGATACCAACAGAGCTGTGTCCAAATATCAACGTCTCTAAGATCTCCGTCGAATCCGCGAATAGTGAATAGACCTCCTTTACCGTCTGGTTGATAACTTCTGTTTAATAATCTTGATACAATAATATACGCCTCGTCTTTATTAAAATGCTCGTCATCCATGCTACCTAACCCAAGGCTGTTAATCATTCCCCAGAACCATTGTCCTGTTCTGTCTCCATAAGCAGCATCGTCCATAATAGTTTGCTCACATCTTATAGCTAAAGCAATCATCATTTCTAGTACAGTACAAGGTCCCTCTAAGAAAAGAGCAATCTCACGATAATCATCTTTCTCACCAATATCACAAGCAAATTTCCATCTTAGATCAACACCGTCGAGTTCTCGGTTAATATCTTGATGTATAACGCTAACGAATTTTACAGTATGCAAATACATCAAAAGTTTTCTGTATGAAATATCATCTGGAAATCTATCTTGTGAGACCTTGTCATACATCCAATCGAAGTAATGGTTTATAATGTTGTTACCATCCATTATTTAACCCTCTCTTCTGGATACTTATCGTAGTATCTCGCATAATCTTTAAGAATTTCGAAGTCGGTTTTAAGATCATCATTACGGACAAATACTGAATCATCTTCATACTCACCGAAATGTGTCAAAGCATCACTACCGACTAAACGTTCAATATCCTCTATTGGATTATCATACTCGTCTGTTAATACACCGTCTGAATAATATGTCAGACTTTCTGTTTCATATTCATTGTTTTCACTAAACTCATCTGGTGAAATTACATATGGCTCACTCATGTCATCTTCCTCCTTTTCTTTCTTTGTTGAATAATTTGTATAACCATTTGTGCTGATTTTTTCTTTTAATTCATCAAGCTCTTCTTCTGAAGGTTCGTATTCTTCCTCATCTTTACCTTCTTCTGAAATATCAGCAGCATCGTCAACTGGGTTTACTTCTTCACGATGTCCTCTTCCGAAGACTTCTTTAACTGAAGCGATTTCTTCATCTGCAATCTTCTTATACTTAGTCTCTACGAATTTCCAAGTAACTGCGGAGCCTAAAGCGGCCCCAGCAGCAAATATAAATACTTTACTCAATGCATTCATGTTTCTCCTCCTGTTTCAAAGTCATGACGGTTATTGCTAAACCGCCAAATAAGAAAGAGATGCTCATAAGAATCCCTCCGGCTATATGCCTTTTCTTTTTCGTACTTAAAGCACTATCTAAACTATATAAGATTCTCTCGAGCGTCTCCATATTTACTTGTCTCCTTTATTTGGTTAAGATTTTAAGTCCACTGACAAAACAAACACTAGCAACTGTCGCTAAAACGATAGATAACTTTTCATTCATTATTCATCTCTCCCGGTTAACATAGAATGGGTTCGGCTGTGAATCTAAAATATAAATCTTTTCTTTTATTTTAGTTCCTTTGATTCTGCCGATTTCAAAAAGCGTTTTGACTGTGGCTTCCCCAGCGTTCCATTTAACAGCTGCCTCTTCAATAGTAATCAATCCTGGGATGTTATCATTCTCAAATATAACCTCATCCTCAAGATGATTTTGAAGAATGAATATAATTAACTCTCGTCCAGTCATAAGACCACCTCCTCTCACCAATTGTAGTCGTACATATCTCGATACGGATTACCAGTACCGAGCCCTATCATTCACATGAGATTAAGGATGTTTCCATCAACATTGAAGTCAAGTAAGATTGTTCTTTCGTATCCATTCACAAAGTCTCTGTTTTTAACTTTGTTAGAATCAAATATACCGAAGTCTACATAGTTGTCACCGATAGGATTCTTTTCATCATAAATCCAACCTACAATCTGGCCTGCTTTAGTACGAGGAATACCAAGCATGTCGTATACTTCATTTAAGTATAAATATCCGTTAGCTTTTAATTTGTCGTTTGCAAATGCCTGCTGTTTGAGAAGAAAAGCTAAATTAAGTTCTGGATCTTTTGTCCAACCAGTACAACCATCATCAAAGAATTTAGCAAACTCGCTAACTTCATTAGCTACATCGATTGTTTTCTTAATAGTTTTCTCTTTTCCTGTTTTTTCATCAACAATGGTTTCTTCAACTTCCTCTTTCTTAATGTTGTAACGAAGCTCACGATCAAGATCTTTACCAAATCTTTCAACAACACGTCCACGATAATCTTTGAATGATTTATCTACCGCTGTATATGCTGCTGCGATTGCAATGTTACGTTTACGCATAATATTGTTGGATGTCAGGATAGCCGTAATAGAGAGACCACCAAGCACAATAGATGGACCGTAAAGTTTGAGAAGTTTCACTGCTGTCTGGGTATAAACAATAGTCAAATCTTTCTTACCATCTTCTTCTGTGTATTCTTCTGGAAGATTTTCTGGATGTTCCATAGCTTCGTGAATTTTATCAACCTGCTCTTTAGATTCTTCTAAAATATCATTTAATTTAGTAGTAGCTTTACAAGCCATTACAGCACTTGTTACAGCGCCAGCAACTCCAGCTACAATTAAGATTTCAGGACTATGTTTTTTAAGCTGGAATCCTGCTTTGTTTAATCCTCTAGTTACTTTAGTTGTAATATCAAACTTCTTCATAATTAATTCTCCTTTTCTAATTCTTCTGGGTGTTTAAGTGCGTTATTACACGGACTCTTAGGTGGTCTGTTTCCTTCAACTTTTTTAATAAGATGATTTAAGTACCACTGAGCTTTCTTCAAATCTTCAAGCTCGTTTTTATGTTTCCAGCGACAAATATACTTGATAATATTACCTGTATCAGTCGCTTCAATTCCTTTAAGATCAGATGTGAATGCTTCTATCACATCAATTACCTCAATCCCTGAATCCGAAATATAATGTTCAGGATGATTCACCATATCTTTCATTTCTAACCTCCTAATCTATTGCTTTAGGTCTCGGCAATTTAATCATATATCCATCACGAACACGAACCACTTCTGCTGAACGAAGAGTTGTCCATCCGTATTTATTGTCGGTATAGTTACCCGTGATACCAACTAAATCATACATGTCAGCAACACTAGCAATCCCATACTTATCAATAAGCTCATCCATTCTTTCAAGAACTTCTTCAGCTTCACCACGACTATCTAAAACTATATCGTCGTAATTATATCCAGCTCTTGTTCTGTTTGATGTATATCGATCATCTCGTCTATCTTTGCTTGAATAGTCTCTGTATGAAACATAATTAGCGTTTGATGATCGTTTACGTCCTTTTGATTCGCCATAAAGAATCATTCCAATCCCATCTGTAACGACATCATCAATTGCTTTCTTCATAGCTGGAACAATAATCTCCATGAAAATATGAGATTTTACATCGGCTACATCTGAAGATACAAAGACATCAGCAAATTTTGTCACGCCGCTCTTTTTTCTCTTCTTAACTTTTCCGCTAACAACTTTTTCAACTTTCTTTTTTTCACTAGGTGAATTCTGTTCTTCTTTATATTTATGGCTGTTTGGTTTGTAATCCATATCCATTTTTTGAGCCTCCTTTAATCAATAATCTCAAGTTCACCAGGAACGATTATCTTTGTTCTAGGCGTTCTATTCGTAGCTTGTTTGAACTGGTAAGCTAAGTTACTTCTAGCTTTTCGTTCTGACGAAGCTATAGTTTCACCTCTCCAATGCTCTGCAACAAGTCTACCGAACTCAAACACCGGTCCTTCATAAAAATATCTATGATCCATGGCATTCCTCCAAAACAAAAAGAGAAACACCTTGTTACAGGTGCTTCCCTTCTGGGAATATAAATTCCTATAAATTCCTTAGAATTCAGTTACTTCAACTCCATCAGATTCTGCAACGTCTTTGATTGTATCGCTGATCGTTTCCGAAACACTGTCGTCGTTTTTATGTCCCATAACATAACCTACTGCTAAGCCTACTGCAACACTTGCTACGATTTTCATAGCTGGCTTCCAATATTTCTTAACTCCAGATTTTGCTTTGTCCATAAAAGTTTCAACTTCCTGTTCTTCAGTTACTTCAACATCGATAGTTTCCTCGTTTACGTTGTTTTCCATTTCTTTTTTCATTTTAAGTTTCTCCTTTCATATTAAGAAAATTTATTATTCTTCCATTAAAGCGCATGTAATTTTTGCGAATTAATATACAAATTTATGATAGTCATATCTTGGTGCTATCTCATATTCAATATAAATACACGGTCTTCCGTCGTCTGTAATTTGAGATGAGAAGTCAATCTCTATCTGGCCGTCATTCATGTTCCAACCCAACTCCTCACTAAGACCTGTCGGCGATAAACCAATTTCACTGTAGAATTCTGTCAACGATACACTCATTTCATTAAGTAATCGTCTGTTTATCGTATTTACTGCTTTTTCGATAGTGTTCATATCGGACTTAAAATATCGTCCTGATATAGAATCGCAGAAAAGACTTTCTCCTTTGTCTGTTATAATCACTTCAGACTTAGTTACAGGATTCTTTTCCATTTTATCTTTAGCGATAGCAGATCTAATGTCTTTTGCTTTCTCTTCACCAACGGTTTCAATAACTTTCTCCTTATACTCAGCAAGAGCTGTTTCGGATAATTTATAAGCTGTAGCGAGAGCTGCTTTTCTTCTAAGATTTACAGAGTTTGCTCCTATAAGACATCCCACTGATGCTAAGCCAAGAAGAGTTGCTGGAATATAACATTTCCATGTTACTTTTACCTTCTCTGGAACAGTAAGATCTTCTTCCTTGTCATATTGAGCATCATCCATAAGTTTCAGAGCTTTTGGTGTTGCTTTTACAGCAAGTACAGTAGTGGTAATCATACCGGCAATACCTATTCCTGTAAGAATTTCAGGACTATGTTTTGATGCAGTATTTCTAGCTGCTTTGAAAAATACACTTAATTTACTCATTGTTTTCTCCCTTCATATAAGTGTGATTTGAAAATATAACAAAAAGAAAGAGTCCAATCAGGACCCTCTCTTCATTTGTTTAGCGACCTCCTTCGCAATTTTTTCATTCAGATCTTTGTCAGCAAAGTAGTTAGCTGCAATTGGTACTGCAACCCCCAATACTTTGACCGCCACTTTAGCTGCTTTAATAATCGTTGCGTTCATATAATCGTCTCCTTTCTTCATAATAGGAGTTGTTTTTTTTGCGAATATCAATAACATTCTAAGAAATCATAAGTAGGCTCAAATGGCATTTCAATAATATAAACATCTTTACCTTCCTCAGATTCTAGTTTTCTATGATTGAAATCAATCCAGTACATGCCCTCGTCATTCGGAGCCCAACCTAAAACAGAACCATAGTCAGTCTCTTCAATACCAAGAAACTCGTAGAATTCATTCAAATAAGAATACCCTCGTAAAATATAATTACGATTTAAGTGATATTCAGCTGTTAAGACCTGCTCAACTGTCGACTCGAAGTATCGTCCAGAATGCTCGTCATAAAATACTTGTGGTTCACTATTGTTCTCTTCTAATGCCAAATCACAAGATGTACCTAAATATGAACCACGTACACTGATATCCTCAGCCTTCTCGATGGCAATTGCTTCTCGGACCTCTTGATCTACTTCTTCGCCATAAAGTTCCTTTAACTTTCTTCGATAATCTTTGTATGATTGGTCCACAAAAGCGTATGCACTCATTAGAGCTGCTTGCTGGCGTTGGTTTAGGATATGCGCACCGAATACACAAACGAGTGTCGATATACCAAATCCAACCGTAGGGATATAAGTCGGTCCTGCTGTTTTTACTTTTTCCCATTTCGTTAATCGTTCTCCTTTCTTTTGTTCGGCTTCTTCAATTAAACGAAGAGCCTTTGGTGTTGCTTTTACTGCTGTGATTGTTGTAGCTACTACCCCTACGCCTCCTAAGCAAGTCAAAATAGTTGAAGCATTGCGTTTGACGAATAGTCGCGCGTTCATTTCTCCTCAGCACCTTTATTAGTTATTTGGTAAAAATAAAAAAGAGAATAGGATCTGGGCGCCGTTCTTTAATCCCGTCCTACGGGGAACCCTTTCATCCGGAGTCAAACCGGCCGTGTATCCATAATAGATTTCCTGCCTCGTGGTCTCCTATTCTCTCATTAAACAACATGTAATTTTCGCGAGTTCGCGATACTCACTATTCCTCACTTTGTTCGAAAAGAAAATATAAAAGAAAGAGGACTAAGCCTCCTCCTCTAAGTTTGCCAATCTAGTGATCTTGAGTAAATCTTTCTCTTCAATATCAGCATCTACGTCCAAATGGAGATGTATCTTATCGTTAATCTTTTCAACAGATATACCATTAAGTTGAATATCTGCTTTAATACCCAACTTACTTGCTATAACTTTCGAAGCGATTTTAGCAACAATACCTCTCATAAATTTTGTAGATATTTTAATTTTCATTTCGTCCATATTTACCTCTCCTTCTTATTGGTTTCTCATAAGAGGAGTTGTAAAAATAACGAAAAGAAAGAGCCCTTGTTAGGACTCAATCAAAGTAGATAATAATAGTTCCACCAACAACATCAATATTTCTTACATACATTTTTTGTTTCAACATATTAGCTACTTCTTGTACGGATAATTTACTTGTGAATCCATAGAATACTAAATTATCTAGGGTGTACACATGTCCATTTGTGCCTTTTACTTCAATGTCATATGTGTATTTACCAAGACAATCCATTGCTCCTAATTCTTCCACAACTTTGTTTTTATTCGCACATAAAGTAATTTCGTGTTTTGTAAACATATAAATCACTCCTCATTTTGTTAGTTTTTTTGTTATCTATTCTCCATAAGAGGAGTTGTAAATTTCGCTAAATATCACGCCTATCAAAGCAAGTTTCCCAGCGTTCCCGTTTTAAAGGTTTCATTTTTAACGCCCACATAATTTGTCTTATAGTTACAGTAGGATATAAACCATCTTTACATTCACCTGAACGACTATCAAAGAATACTTTGAATTTCGGATGTAAATATAATTGGTCGGTCAACCATGGATCTATCTCTGTCCAATATGTATACTTTGTTTCGTTGTCGTATCTTTGCTGAATCACAGCTAATCCTTTTCTACCTATTAAATATAATGTACATCTGTCATAGACCGGATGGTTACAAATATATATTGTTCCGAATACTGAAGAATATAGTTTTGGTTTCTCGTAATGATATCTCATAAATCACCACCTGAAAGTGTGTTCCACACCATTTCTCACTTTGTTCGAAAAACAAAAACGAAGACACCAAGTTTCCTCAGCGTCCCCGTTTGGTTTCGTACTTACAACTTCATTTTCAAAGCATCTCTTAAACTAGCTTTCCCAGCTGTAGATGTAAGAACATCAACCTTTTCCCATTTCATAGAGAATAATCCCATTCCAACAGCAGCTACTACAGGTAATACAAATTTGCCAAACTCGATAAAGTTCTTAGTATTCCGATCCTTACGATCAAGTTCCATCTGATCTCGTTTGATCTGCTCGTCCATATCATGGTTTGCAGCATCATTCTCAATCTGAAGCTCAATTCGTTCAAGCTCGGTTAACTGTTTCTCAATATCAGTTAATCGGTTCATTTGTGTTCTGTAAAGCTCTTTGTCTTTAACAGGATCAATATCAGAAAGGTACTCCAATTCCTTTCCCCATACATCTTTAAGTTCTGTTTTAAAGCTCATTTTTAATCCTCCTTTAAAATTAGGGTTAATACGTTTCCATTAAAGACTATGTATTTTTTACGAGTCGATTTTTTCTAAGATAATGAAGTCTTTTTTGAGTAAATCTTGATTAGGTGTAACTTTCATATTAATTTTGTAGAATCCAGTGTTATCCTCGTCGTATGGTTCGAGTTTAAAATGTCCATAAGCAGATAAACGTCGGACACCTATCTTCGATATGATAATTCCTATAACTACACCTCCTAAGAAAACAAATAAATACAACATGTTTCTACCTCCTTTTTAAATTGTTTTATTGAAAATCCCACCCGGGGAATTTTTCACTTTACAAATATAACTTTGTTTCCAGTCACCTACGTACGGATTTTAACCTAGATTAACCTTTGTTCTAACCTAGATTAAAGTTCAGTCAAAAAAAAAAAGACAAGACCCAATGTGGGCCTCGCCTTTGAGATTAGTTTTCTTCGTTTTTGCACATGTCATCAATAGTCTTAAGTTTGTCTTCTGACCACATAGGAGAATTCACTACGTCAATCACTGCTCTGTAGAAGTCTGGATTAGCATCTGTTCTAAGCATTGCTACTGCTTTAGATTTGTCTTCCGAAAACATAGAACTGCGCATGATCGCTCTAACTGCATCGTCATATTTGACTGTACCAGTGTTATAGCGCATGACATCTAATTTTTCGATAGCTGTACTACTAAACAATACAACGCCAAGAATCGGGATTGCGTAATTCAAACCTTTTCTTCCGATTTCAACAATAGTGTCTACTCTTTCCTTGGTTACAATGTCCTTAATTCCTTTCATGTTAAAAACCTCCTTTGATTTTTTCTCATAATAGCCCTTGTTTAAGTCGCGAATTAAAAATAAAAGAAAAAGTGTAAGTCTCTTGAGGGGCAAATTACTGCCATTCCTCAAGTTCAACTTACGTCTCCCAGGGTGTTGGGTGTTCTATAATTTGAACTATATCTTTCTCTCATTAAAGAACATGTTATTTTCGCGAATCAGTTCAAATAAAAAGAGGACCGTTAGGCCCCCTTAAACTTGTCTAAATATAAAGCGTATTCCATCTCAACAATTATGTCTGTGATATTTTGTAATGTCTCTTTTACCTCAGTTAATGTCTCCAGTAATTCCTCTGACTTACATTCGTTCGTATCATTTTTTAAGTTATCTACATCATACTCTAAAATATCAACAAGACAATGCTGAGAAATATAACATGCAATCCTCCAAAGGTACAAAATACTATAACCCTCCCTATAAGATAACGATTGAGCTTAAGTGTGACTAATTTAGGGAACATTTAAGCCCTGGTTCATGGGGTGGTAATTGATACCGATAGCGTCATATCAAGGTTTATAGAGCAAAAAGAAGAGGGCTTGTTAGTCCTCTTCCAGCTTTTTGAGCTTCAAGGTCAACTTCACACATTTCATGGTATGTCTTGCTGTCTTATTACCCCAATATATATTATCGTCTGCATTCCATTCATCAATTTTGCTATAACAGTAATCAGACTTCTTTATGTGATAATCGAGCAGCTTTTTATAAACATACCTTTTAATATTTTTAAGCATGTCGTTTCACTTCCTTCCATAAAAGGATCTGTATAACTCGCGATTTATTATATTGGAATAATTTTATATAGATGGCAGATCCTACTTGTCTCATTCATAGGGATATACATGATACTGAAAGCGATGTAGCAAGGATTTATAGAGCAAAAAGAAAAGAGAGTGTGGATTGGGATTATCGTTCTTTCGAATGTAATTGCCGACCACATCTTACAATTTGGCTTTTCATAGTTTCCCTTATATTCTCTTCTCATAATAGCGTATGTAATTCACGCGAGAAAAAGAAGAGGCCCTAGAATATACGGAGCCTCTTTTCTTATTATTTATTAATCAAGAACTCTTGTAAATCATCTCTGGCATGTTTGAGATTCTCGATACCGTTACCAGTTATCTCATGGTTAATTATGACTAGCAAGCACTGAAGAATCATACGGTTAGATTCTTCGTACTCTTTTAGTCTTCGATTATCGTTATCGAGAAGCCGATCGTGCTTTACTACCTTAGCTTTCAAATCGTCATTCGGTTTACGTACCTCTTTGACAATCTTCCACACACCCCAGAGAGCTGCTATCAATCCACAAATATAAACAATCTGTTCGGATGTAACCGTGAATCCCATTAATAATCTTTTCCTTTCTTGGAGATTGTTCCATCAATGAAATTACTAAATGCCTGATGAAAACCGGTAGAAGCAAGACCCATAACAGCGCCGTATACAATAGACTCAACTGATGGTCCGCTCACCACAGCGTTGAGTACAGCACCGATTACCGCAAGAATGACCGGAATGTCATCGTTAGGAATCTTCTTTAAAAAAGTCGCATGTTTGATGATATAGCCTACCACCAGACAAGCGACTAAAACAACAAGTACGAAATGTTCAGTTAAAATTGTAAAATCCATAATAAATCCTCCTAATATTTCACTCAGTCACAAGTTCCTCGTGTCCAGACTCAATCAGTATTTTTCTGACTTCGTTTTTTAACAGTCTTGGTACTTCGTCAAAAGTCTTTTTACCATCAATAATTCTCTTAGCATATAATTTCGCTATCATACATTTCCTCCCTTATGCATAAATCGTATCTGATAGCTCCAGCAAGCAATCTGTGAGCATCTCATTTTGTTTCGTAAGCTCTTCTATTTTTTTGTTTAGTTCTGGTATAGATGGTGTGTTATCGTTAAATAGGTGTTCCGGTTCTTCTCGGTCAACGTTTTCAACGATTTCGTATTTTCCTTCCTTATTTGCCTCGATATGACACGTACCGTTTTCATTGCACCACTGTGCGGCTTTTGGTGGGTACACACCATCAAATACGTATCCAATATAATATTCTTCCATAATTACACTCCTAACACATATCTAAGTACAAAGCCTTGATTGTTAACTGCTATTCCATTTTGCGCGTTATTAGATTTATTATTGTCACTACCTTGTATAAATGTATCACCGATATATATGTATTTGTTTAATCCGTAATATGGGTTGCTCATTAACATGCCATCCCCCGGTCGCCAGGCAACGTGCTGTTTAGGTACAAAGAACGATGTCCACCACCAATTATCGCAAGCTCCATTACTATAGTGACTCCAGACAAATACTGCACCGGTTAACTGTTTAGATATTGGTTGGTTAAGTGTGAATTTATGACTTGAAAGCATCCAATACCCTACAGTGTTAGCATCCCACAAAATGTTATTTTTGCCTAACTTAAAGTCTAAACCAGGAGCCTGGCAATGTATCTCACCGTCTGACTCAAGTCTCAAATACTCATTACCAGTCATAAAAGTGTTAGTACCATAAATTGTTGTATTATCACCTGAAAGAGATATGTCTGCTTCATTTGTGCTATCATACGCACTATATTCCATGAATAAACCTCTGCCTTCTGACTCGTATAAATCGGTATATGACGTTCCTTTTTTAGCTGATAAGGCAAATCCAACGATGTCGTTTTCAGAATCATAGTAAAGCTCTAATGCCGACTTTCCTCCTTTAGATGTATTAGATTCATCTTTCGTCTGTAATGTAGATACTACAATATTTTTTGTTGGTGACTTTATTGTCGCCCCTTTACCACTATACTTTATTTCTCCAATGGTGTTTGGTATAATAATATCATCTTCACCGAATACCAGCTGTTTCTTATTGTCTTTATTAAACTCGATATTAGACTTATTAATGATTAAATTCGAGTTATTGCCCAATACAATTTCTTCACCGAAACTTGCAACTTCCCCAATTCTTAAAGTCTCTTTAGTTGCTGAGCTAGGAGACGTTCCGAAGAATGTTACAGTCTTACCGTCAGCACCGATATCCATTACTGGTCTGGCACTTGGTAATACAACTCTCTTAAGAATAGCCGATGGTCTAACTGAATCCTTAATAGCGATCGTAAATTGGTATGCTTTGGATAGATCATACGTACCAACTAATACCTGCGGTGAAGTCTTACCTTTTAAATCGGTTTCATAGACTTCTCCATCAACATTACATCTTGCCCAAAATAAACTAATGGTGTTTGATGCACCGGCTACTGTAGCTTGATATGTCGGTATAAATGTTAATACTGGCTGTTCATTTTCATTTCTGGCAACAGTTGCGACTACATCTGGTGGCGAATATTTGTAAATGGTGAGAGTTTTAGTTGTGCTAACCTCTTGATAATCGTTAGTAATGGCATGTATTTTGATAGTCTTAGTTATTGTGTCGTTATTTCCAGCATCGAAACTTCCAATTTTACATGACACTGATTCATTAGTTACCGTTGATATTTTGAACTGATCGCTACCAACCGTTACTGTAATTGTTAGTGCAGTAATTATATCACTTGTTACTTTGAACGAAAGAAGATGCGTTGTTATGTTGGATATCGATTTGCCATTGAACCCATTCGTTAAAGCAATGGCTGGACTCGATATTTTTAGCGTGGTTGCCATTTTGACTCTACCCCCTTCTAAACAATTGTTATACAGAAGTTACCATTCGGTCTTGGTGCGAATTGTAAATTACCTACTTTAAGTGTTGTATGAATTTCGCCCTCATTAATATTGAGTTTCTGACCGGTGATCCATGCGGTTGCGTCCGGGTCTGGGGTAACTTCAGTGTCGCTAGTTCCTTTAAACTGAATTGCATCATTACCAATCTTAAGTTTCAAATCACTCGCTGATTCCCCTAAAATAATATCTCCATTTTGAAGTGTGATGTAATCAGTATGATTAGCTACATCAGCTTCGTCGGTTCGTATTAACTTACTCCAGTTAAACTGCCAACCATTGATGTTCTGAATCATGGTCGTAGACGAATCTATGTAAGCGTTTACATTATTTGTAAGCGTAGCTACCTCAGTTTGATAAGCTTTTAAGGCAATCTCTTTTTTGTTGTTCTCAATTTCTGTATAAGCGTCGTCAATACGAGTCTTAATATCCTCTGGTGCTGGAGTCCAATCAGTTGGTCGTGTTCCGAATTCCAGTTTCGGCGAACTCAAATAAGCTAATGACGTTTTACCGGGTCCAGCGTTAACATTAATTGATGCTTCAACTCGTGTACTATCACCAGAGATAGTATAGACCGCATATAAACGATTCCATCCAACGGATAAACTAGCAGCCGAAGGAAGATTCTTCGGATAGTTATTATTAGGATTACCCAATTTAACTGTTCCATTATCAGTATACACAACTCTAAATTCATAACCAGATACACTACCAGCTTCCGGAATATATAACCATGCTGACAACACAAGATCCTTATTTAAACAATCAGCGATTGGTACTGACAATCGTTTATTAGCATATGTTTCAGTAATACCACGATATTTAGTTCCGCTTGTATCTGTGTTATTCAGATATAACTTCAATGTATGATTATTATTAATTTGATAAGTATCATCAATATACAACTGATAGCCGTTATTGAAGCTAGAGTCGATGAGTAAATTCCGACCACCAATATTCAAAGCATTCATAGCAGACTGAACATTATTTGCAGTATTGGTAGCAGCGACAGCTTTATTATAAGCTTCTTTAGCCGCTTCATAGCTGCTAGACTTAGACACTTCAGAATACTTCAGCGCGCCATTACTCATAACGGTTTGATCAACAAAATATAATGTCATAGTAGAACCGGAAGTGTATGATGGCTCGGTCTTACTCCATTTTGAACTAATAGCAGCCCCATCCGCAGGTTTGGACGGAGCCGCTAAAGTTGAAGATTGGAGTAAATAATACCGGGTTACCTTGTCAATATCTATGACTTTATATAATGTTACTTCAACTCTACATTTTATTACAGCCATAGATTAACACCCCCCCTTTATTATCCTTCAAGCTGGAAGTAATATGACCCTGTGTTTTCAATATCTTCTGCTGAAACAGTTAGAGTCTTAGACGTAGCGATAGCTGTGGCTGATCCTGTCTTATACCATTTAATAGAACCGAGGTTGTTTCCTACAACACCTGCGTCAGAGATTGTCTGCTCGACAGATCCTTTCCAAACGTGAGCCGTCATAACAGTAGAACCTGTGTTATTTTTGAAAATATAACCGTTAGAGAATGTGATAGCACCACTGATGGCATCAGCTCCGGCAGCACCTGTTGCTCCCTGTTTAGCTACACTATACTGAGGATCTGAATTTGTTCCATTTGTATATGTGAATACTGTCTTTGTCCAGAGATACTGACCTGCTGATACAGATGGTGGAGTAGACTGCCATCCACTACCCGGTGCTGAAGTATTTGACGATGATGCTGCATAAGTGATAGTCGCTTTAGAAATACCATTACCTGTAGCACCGGTATCACCTTTGCCGCCCTGAACACCTTTGATGCTTCCAGCATAAATCCATTTAGCTGTTGATGCATTACCTGCAACTGTACATTTGTATGTATAGCCAGTCGACGTATTGAGGTACATATCATTTACACGAGCATTTGCTACTCCTGAACCGGAGAATGCTGTAGCCGTAGTAGATGTACCTGTGATACCAGTACCTGAATACCACTGAGATCCTTGAGTACCTGTGGCACCAGTTGAGCCCTGCTTAGCTACACTGTAACTTACAGATGTGGTGTTGTCTGTATATGTTGTTGTAACTCTTGTCCAAAGGAACTGTCCTGCTGATACTGATGGAATAGTAGTAGACCATCCACTTGTTGGAATCGATGTATTGGATGAAGATCCAACATATTCAGTAGTAGGAGTTCCTTTAATACCTTTACCAGTTGCACCTGTCGGACCCTGTTTAGATACAGAGAATGTAAACTTCTTATTCATTGTTACTTCGCCATCTAATACGATAGGAATAGTAGCCTCACAAGTTGTTGAGATTGTCTGTGTTGTCTTAAAAGTAATCTTAACCTGAGAAGTTCCGTTGTTCTCAACGGTAGCTGTGATACCAGTAGGACATACAATGTCTGCCTGAGCTACGGTTACATTCTGGATTCTATTAGATCCCTGCCAACCATAAGCCTCTGTGACACATGTATTATTAGCTCCGATACCACTCTGACTGCCAGTCCAGTTATATGTATCGCTCGTTAACTGGGCAGAATACCCATCAGTAATATCAATAATCGTTGCTTGTGCAGTAGCTTTAATTGCCATGTTATTTTCCTCCTTGAAATAAAAACATTGTTTTTTATTAGTTAATCAGTTATCAATTCACATTTAAATGAGATTTGAGTATCTACATCTTCAGGTAATAAAACAAACTTAAAACCGTCATCTCTAAACCTTGAATCAGAGGATGATATAATTCCATATTCTTCGTCGGTTAGACGTAGCCAATACCACTGAAGATATGCATTCTCGCCAAAAACTTCTTTCATGGTTGCGGCATCAGTTATACGCTGTTTACCATGATATATCGTAATATACAAGATTGTGGATACCGCATTGTTTTTAAACGCTATTCCTTTGGATGAAGTCATTGTCATCAATGTTGTTATCTCATCTCGTACTTCATCAATATCGGATTTAGTAGCAACACTCTTAGACGAGATCTTAAGGCTAGATGCTTCGATATTTAATTCACCAGTTACAGTATTGAAATCAAACGATGAATTTTTACCAGTAAGCTTAAAACTACCATCAGCATAAGCCTGAAGTGGAGATTCATTCTTACCAGTAAGAGAGCCATCACCCATACCAATTCCAACAGTGGAAATATAAATACCGCTATTAGGATCTTTAATAGATTCTTTACCACTGTAAATAGCATTACCGCTCATATCAAAGCCAGCGATCTTAGCCTGAAAAGCTGACAAGTCTACAACGTCAATCGAAGCTGCCTGAATCTTCTGACTATTTACGTCGGCCTCAGATACACCGTTTGCCAAGTTGATAGCCTTGACGATTGAGTCTTGTCCGTCTGGACCAGTAATTATAAGTCTATCAGTTTTGATTGTGCCGGCGGTTATCGCATCAGCATTGATAGACTTAATCTTTGCTGCTTCAATTGTAGCATCTGCAATCTTGACATTCGTAATAGCACCGTCGTGAATAGCTGCTTCACCAATAGAACCATCTTTAATAATCCCATTTTGAATCCAAGCGTTATTAACATTAGCTAAGTCAATATCAGCTTTCTTAGCGATGAGTTCATCGGTTGTGATCTTACCCGCTTCAAGGGTACTGATCCTAGCTGTAGCAGCATTAAGATCGTCTATGTTAGCTTTGTTTGTATTGAGCACATTAATGTCAGCTTCGTTAGCGTCCAGACGACCTTTGATAATAGCGTCTTCGGCTTGAAGGCTTTCAATCTCAGCATCTTTAGCCTCGAACTTCTCAGTGGTAAGATTAACAAATTTACCATAAGTAGCAGACAAGTTATTAATCTGAGCATTTGTAGCGTCAAGATTTGTAATTGTTGCATATGTGATTTGAGCCGTAGAAGCGTCAAGTTTATCAGTCTTTAACTGCTTAATCTCAGCTTCGTTGGCCGTAAGCTTACCGGTAATTGTCGCATTAGTTGATTTAAGATTAGCAATCTCACCCTCACTGGCAGTGAGCTTATCTCGAATGGTTATATTCTCAGAAACTAAAGTATCAATCCTACCAGTCTGAGCCTGAAGATCTTTAATATCTGCTTTATCAGCGACAATAGTCTCAAACTCTGTAACCTTATTAGCAACTTCCTTGACAGTGTCTGTTCTAGCAGCAGGAGAAGATATGTTACCAATAACCGTAGCTGAATGCTTTAAGATATTAACGAGAACTCGTTCCCCAGGTTCAGAATCAACCGCAGAAACAATGGGAGTTAAGGAATCAGAACCATCCAGTTTAACATACCTAGAACCACCATATTCGACGATTGTTCCATATATAGGGCCGGTGGTAGTATTTCGTTTGCTATCCTGTTGCATGACATCGACGAACTTAGCCACCAAATCACTAGATAGATTCATAATTCATCACCCCCATAATTTTGCTGTAAATTTTGCAGTCTCAGTTACTTTACATCCAGACGAACAATCAATAGATTGCTTTATAACTTTGGCTTTAATGCCCTTCATATCAGCTCTGGAGTAATTAAGTCTTATACAATCGCCAAGTCTAACAGGACAATAACCATGTGAATATGAGATTGTATACTCAACAGATGATAGTTTCTTAAGAAGTGTTTTTGCGTACTCCTCAAGTTGAGCCTTTGTCGGTTCTCCTGTTAAATCCGGATCAGGGTCTCGATGAATGATCTCTCGTCCTCTATTTACGGTAGATGTAGGACTATTCTCATCATCATTCACTACTCGGACATTATAATTAGCACCATTACCTGAATACACCACTTCAACAACATTCGGTACGCCGTACAAATCACGATCCATAGATATGTCTGGATACAATATTGAACTGTTTCCATCGTCATAAGTCCATACCGGCTGAAGGGATTCAATATCCTGATCTGGGACAAATATAAGTCTACCTAACTCGTCCAGATCAAAACTATATTTAGCATTTGCTATTAAGTCTGATACGAAAGTCAACCAAGTATCGTCTGTATTTGCTACGAAGTCGTTGTATAGCTTCTCTGGGTTTGTTGTCTTGACAACTGGCGCTCGCATATGTTCTCTACAAATGAGATATGCGTTGTCCATAACGTTTTCATTCTTAAATATAGAGTATCCAAGTGGCGGTGGATTCTCTTTAAGTTCCAATAACGGAGTATAAGCATCCATCGTGAATTTCTTAACCTTACCATCAAATGATGTAGATGGAGTTTGTACAAGAAATGTTCCTAACGGATGCTTCTCTCTTTTTCCATTTTGAATTGTAATAAGATAAACACGAACATAGCATTCACCAAGAGACTCGGTGGCCTCAATTGAAGCCGAACCGAGTGTCTCAGATTTACTATCTCGTTCTACTGTACTCTTTGTAACTGTTGTTATTCGCTGGTCATCTCTCCATGTTCCAGGATCAACAGTATAATATTCGAAGGTTTGTTGCATTGATGCACCCCAATTAGGCATATCAAACACCCCCTTCAACTCTGGTAATTTCAATGGTTACTGGTATTGTAAGCTGACAATGTGTCTGACTCATAGAGACAGATATGTTTGCCCAATAGCCAGATCCAGATGGTTCACGAACATACACATCTCCGGTCCAAATCGCCAAACGTCTTAGAGCATATAATGTCTCTTCATCGTCTTTAGGTATTTCGACTTTCCATGTGGCTGTTTCGCCAAGCTGAGTGCCATAGTAGCTAACTGGACGTTTACGACCAATGTACTTAACAAGAGATACGTCTTTATCGTTTTTATCCGATACATCGATATTATACGGAAGTATAACTCTTGATCCGGTCCATATCGGTTCTGGCGGAATCTCACCCTCGTTTATTTCAGACGTAACAAGATTACTCCAAGATTCATTCCACTGAATAATTACTGATGATTCAGATATAGGATAACCTGGAATATCCTCATAGCTAACCGCTCCAGTCGCTTTTGAGGTAACAACTACACGATACCGCCCATAATCTAAAGCTGGATGCGGGTCAGTAATATATATATTACTTGTGTTATCGAGTCCTGTTGCTATTTCAATAAACTCGCCGTTATAATCTCGACGATATACACTAAGCGTTACATTATCTACGAGAATTATAGGTTTATCTTCCTCTTCCGTAGTATCCTCAGCTGTAGTTTCGGTTTCTTCTTCCGGATAATATTCGTCCGGCGTTGTGAAACAATATGGTCTTATAGAGCATGAATACGTATCTTCGTTATACAAAATTTCAGCATCAGGACCATACTCTTCTTCAATCCAGTCTACTGTAAACTCTGATTCAGCTTCAGCTGTCAATCCAGAATTCATTGTTACAATGCACTTGACTTTATACTTCTTACTGTTTTCGAGATCGATATTGTTGGCAGATAACTCTGCAATTAATTGAGTTCTTATATCAAAGTATTTTGAATATACCTCCTCATTTGCACTAACGAGCTTTTCATTACCTATCTGATCTTCTGTCTCATAATCCTCGGTCGACACAACAGTTAAATGATAACCAATTGGGGATTGGGTCTGAGGCCCCGGTATCCCCTTAACATATAAAGGGAAAGACGATAAAGTCTCGATATCTTCATCATTCGAATTTGTGAGATGCATCTCAAGAGTTGGTGGCGCATAAATATCAACAGTTCTTTGAACAGACCAATCACCATAAACACCAGTAACACCAGCTGTTCTAACTCGCCATTGGACTTTTGCTCCGTCAGTATATTCATTGGTGTCTATTACGTACGAATACGTTTTTTCTTCATCGTCATCACCATAAGCATACGTGAAATCTGTAGGACTCTTGTTTACACCGTTTACAAGCAACTCTAAATCGGCTTTCGTTGCTTTTGAACCATCTTGAGTATTATGTACCCAATATAAAGTAACTTTTCCACCAACAATAGCTGTTGTGGTGGAAGACCAAGTCGTTGGTGCTGCTGGTTTTTGACCAACTTTACAAGACTTAATAGGAGTCCATCCAGAATTACCTTGTTCATTCTTCGCTCTAACTCTGAAGAAATATTCACCACCTTCATCAAGACCTGAGATAATAGCAGTACAACCTGTATCCACTGTCTTGCTGGAAACCTGATCTGAGTTTGTGTCAAAGTATGCTTTCTTTAATGTATATTGAACTTCATAACCGGTAACGTTTGAAACGCTAGACCATGTCACGCTAATTTCACTGGATGAATTTGCTTTTAATGATGTTATAGCTTTTGGGGCATCTGGTATTGTTGTAACCTCAGATGAAAAATCAGACCAATCGCTATATAAAGTTCTGTTGCTTACTTTTCGTATAGCTCGGCATTGAGCTTTGTATTTTCCGCCAGGATCAATATACCAAGAATAAGAAGCACTACGATTAACAACGTTAGCCGTATTTTGCTTAAAAGCTTTTGAACTGTTATTCTTAACCACTCTGAATTCAATATTAGTAGGTTTGTTAACACCATCATCAAGATTAACAATGCTCGCTGTTAATTTGTATTTATCCATCTCAACTGATGGCGCTGATGGTTTGTCCGGATCTTGACTGACTGCAAAATTACATTCTTTTTCTTTAGACCATTTGCCTGTCCAATATTCAACATTTTTAGTTGTTTTCTTAGTTTTACCTTTTACTTTTTTAGTTGTCGTAACTTTATGCGTTTTAGCGATGGCTTTAACCTTGAACTTCACCTTCGTTGCATTGGACGGAGGATTGTAAGTGGACTGTTTACTTGTACTGGTAGAATCAGAACCATTAAACCAAATTCCATCTCCAGTGGCATAATACCACACACATCGGTATTCTTTAACGTGATCTTTATTGAATCGCCATGTTGCAAATACTGTGTTTTCAGAATTTGACTGAATACCAAATTGTGATATTGCTGGGGTTAAAGAATTATTCTTTTTTTTCTTTATTGCTCCTTTTGGATTTTTAAGCGATAAAGTCTGACCGACGTATATACGGTCGATGTTTTCAATATCGTTTATTGCCCCCAAACGTTTAGCCGCAGCCATGGCGTTAGATCCATAGTTATATTTCGAATTATTTTTCCAGGCTATCCCGGATAAAGTATCACCCTTAACTACTGTATATGTATCAGCCAAACTTATCGCCTCCTTTCCATTCTAGCTGCTCTGAATATAGTTTCCACTGCATCAGAGATACCGCTTCCATCATCGTAAGTAACACCATTAATACTGTTATAAGTATTACCGACATTACCCATGTCTTTACGAAGCTTATTGATCGCAGATACAACATCATCAATATTTCCATTTTGACTGCTTTCAGCCATTATAGATTTGATTGCTCTTATGTTAGATGTTGGAGAAACCATAGGATTACTAAACAGACTTTCTATAGTCGCTGCCTGATCTTTAACATCAGATAAATCTACTACCGGACGAATTGTCGGTGTTGAATCAATACCTTTATCGACCAAATTGGCTGCTGATGATATTGCAGATGAGATTGACTGTGTTGCTGCTTGTCCCATACTATGACCGGTTTTATATATTTTCTTAATCATAGATTGGGTACCTATAACAAGACCTTCACCAAGCCATTTACCTGCTTTGATAGTATCCTTTGATGGTGAATCAGAATGCTGACCATCTTTTTCACCTCTTACCGCAGCTTGACCTAAAGCATAACCTGCTGTATATGCTGCTGATATCTTACCTCTAACACCAGAAATTAATCCAGCACCAAGATATGCACCGTTAGCGTACATTGTTCCGTATCCAGTCTTCGAAGCAGATGCTGCTGAAGTGGCAAGAGATTTAGCTGCTGATGTAGCAGCACCCTTTTTAGAGGATATACCCTTAACAAAGCTAGATGCTAATTTACTACCTGATGCATGGAAAGACGATGTTTTACCAGTAATTGACTTCTGCATCGAACTTACCATACTTGTGGCTGCTGATGTAACAGAGCTAGAATTTGATTTAATTCCACTGGATAATGCTTTAGTAAGATTTCGTCCAGCACTTGTAATTTTGCTCGTACCTTTACTGAAAGCAGAAGCTACCTGACTAACATTTGTCTTACCTAATTCAGAAATAGCGGATTTAAACTTACTGACCCCACTCGTGTCAAGACCAGCAAGACTTGAAATGAATGACTTAAGTCTGTTAGCTGCTGTGATTGAACTAGATACTGTACTGACATTCATCCCAGATACTGAATCACTATATGATTTAATAGCTTTACCAAGACTACCAACTTTAAAGTTACTTATGGAGCTACTATCAAATCCAGATAATCCGCGAACAAATGATTTAAGTCTATTCGCTGCTGTTATAGACTTAGAGACTACCCCGGTGTCAATATCAGAAACTTTATTGTTATAACCTTTAATAGTATCGCCGATACCTTTTACCTTCTTGAAGTTGCTGATTCCGGATGTATCTAAATCAACAATACTCTTAGCAAAGGCAGCAATTCTTCTACCTAATGTTATAGATAGAGATATCTTACTTGTATCGACTTCGGCTACTGAATCGCCGAATGATTTCATGGCTGTGCCGAAGGCCGAAATCTTAGTTCCAAACTGCTGAAGATTCATCTTACCATCAAACCAATGTTCTTCCGGTAACGCTTTCTGAAGAGCTGATAACATTTTACCTGCTTGGGTTGCGGTTTCAACAGCACTCATATCAATAGCATTATCACCAGTTAATGACTTCGAAATCATAGAAAGAGATTTAGCAAATGATGATGCCTGAATACCTAAAGTTGATAAGTCTCCTGATCCGGCTAAAGCTTGCATTAATCCATTTGCCGGTGCAACAGCAGACTGAAGTGCCGCTAAAGCTTGTCCAGCATTTGCTAAGTTTTCAATATTTGTAAAGTCTGCTTCTTTGAGTCCAGAGATAGCCTGAGCTACCATTTTGATTGATCCTGCGAATACAATCACCTGATAGCCTAACGTACTTAAATCTTGTGATCCACTTAGAGCTTGCAATAATCCGTTAGCAGGTGCTACAGCAGACTGAAGTGCTGCGAATGCCTGACCGACATTAGCTAGACTCTCAAGATTTGTAAAGTCCGTTTCCCCCATTCCTGAAATTGCCTGAGCAACCGACTTAATAGAGTAAGCAAACATTGAAGCTTGATAACCTAAGGTGCTTAAATCTTGAGAACCGGCTAAAGCTTGCATTAATCCATTTACCGGTGCAACAGCAGACTGAAGTGCCGCTAAAGCTTGTCCTGCATTTGCTAAACTTTCAATATTACTGAAATCGGTTTCACCCATTGTAGAAATAGTCTCGGCGATTTTCTTCATTGAATTGACAAATGCGATGGCCTGGGAACCAAGAGTGCTTAAATCTTGTGAACCACTCAGTGCCTGTAACAGACCATTAGCCGGCTCAACCATAGATTGTAAATCAGCTAAAGCTTGACCTGCATTGGCAAGACCTTCCACGTTCGTAAAGTCTGTTTCATTCATTCCAGAGAGTGATTGAGCAACCATTTTGATTGAATCTGCAAAAGCTACAGCCTGCGTGCCAAGCTCTCCGAGATTCTTTTCTCCAGCCAATAATTGAAAAAGTCCATTAGCTGGTTCAACTGTAGATTGAAGTTCTGTTAAAAGTTTCCCAGCATTAGCTGCGGCTTCTATAGATCCGGGATCTATATTACCGGAAACTTTTTGTGAGAAGCTTACTATAGCGTCTCCAAATGCATCCAACTGTGTTTTGAATGGTTTCAGATTTTCCATAAAGGACGACAAATTTGTTCCGATTTCTGGCAAGCTAGATGATAAACCTTTAGCAACTCCTCCGGCTATACCGCCAATAAACTGTCCAATTGCTGTTCCTATTTTTTGTAGAAAATTTCCGCCTTCTTCGACAAGCCAACTTAATCCTGGTATTTGAGCCAATCCACCGATTGCTGCTAAAATCGCAGACATCTCAGCTATAAGAACTCCAACTCCAAGTAAGCCAGCCATAGCTGATGGAATAATTGCAGTTATACCAGCCAGAGCATAAGCTAAAGCTGACATCATTCCGACAGCAAGTATCCCTTTTAATAAATTAGCTGTATCAATTCCATTTAATGCGTCGGCAACACCTTCAAAGACTTTAGCTAATAAATTAACAAAAGCCTGAATTAGCTCAGGAGTATGCACAGCAAGACTGTTTATTACGCCTATGAGTAATTCAAATAATGAATCTGCTATTTGCGGTGCATATTCAGCTAATGCTTTCAGTGATTCTGAAATTAACTTAAGGAAACTCTCAGCTAATTGTGGGGCAGCTTCTCCTAACACCTTAGCAATTTCGACAATACCGTTACCAATTATCTTAGCAATTGTAGGAACAAGGTCTAATATGCCTGTAACAATAACCGTTAATGCAGCGACTATTGCTGTTGCACCAGCTGCTCCTGCTGCGGCTAATGCTGTTATTCCGGCAGATATACCAATCAATCCAACACCTATTCCAGCCATACCAACGCCGAGTAATGCAAATGCTGCGGATAAACCAAGTATTGTAGGAACTATAGGGCCTAATAAAGCTCCAGCTACTCCTATTACAGTAAATGCCCCAGCCAAAGTCAGTAAACCTTTGCCTATTTCAGTCCAACTCATGTTACCTAGAGTTTTTATTACAGGAACAAGAATTGCTAACGATGACGCAGCCACTAATAACGCCGCCGAACCGCCAAGTGTTCCTTTCATAAGATTCAAACCGATGGCTAACTCGCCTAGAGCAACTCCAATAGCGATTAGACTTTTACCAACGTTCTCTTGACTCATTCCGCCGACATCATTTAATGCACTAGCGATTACTTTTAATGCAGCAGCCGCAACAACAAGACCTGTTGCTTTAAATACAGCGCCATTTGGTATCAGTCTCATAGCTATTGCTAATTCTGCTAAAGCCCCGCCCATACCAGCAAGACCTTTTCCGATTGCGTTCCAGTCCATACCTCCGAAATCAGCCATTACGGAAGCGAGTATCTTCATAGATGCTGCAATTAACATCATGGAAAGACCAGTACGTGTAATGTGTTTAGCGTAACTAGCAATATTCGTAAATGCTGATATCTCGAGTAATAATCCCCCGATTGCAGATAAACCTTTTCCTATGTCTTCCCAACTCATTTTTGAGAAATCTTTACATGCCGAGGCTAATATCTTCATAGCGCCGGCTAATGCGATAAGACCAAGAGACCCTTTAATCATCTTTGAACCAGTTGCTGACATAATTACAGAAGCAGCTACTAATTCCCAGAGAAGAACTGAAACGCCAGTTAATCCAACAGCTAGCTGATCCCAATTCAATCCAGATAAAGATTTCAAAGCTGTAGCAAGTATAAGTATAGCCGCAGACATTCCAACCATTTTGACGGCTGTTGTATCAAACAGTTTGGACGATCCACCCCACTTATTCATTGCTGCCATAGCTGCTACTAATTCAGTAAATAAAACAGTAATTGCAGTTATCGCTTGATTCATTGAATCTGGATCAATCATAGATATTAAGTATAGTGATCCTGCCAGTATAGCAATAGCCGATGCTATTTTAAGTAAAGCTCCAGCTTTAAGCTGCTTTTGGTAAGCTTCGAAACATCCTCGAACATCGTCTAATATACCAGTGACGTTTTCAAGCACACCACCAAAACCGTCAAAAGCATCGTCGATTGTTCCAGTGAATTTTTTGATAGTAATTAAAATTCCAGCGATTAAGCCAGAATTCAGCACTTCGAAAATGTCACCTTTACCAAATGCATCAGATATAGCTTGTCCAATAGATCCAAATGTTTTAACGACGGAAGATCCAACTTTAGTTATGACATTCCAAAGACCTTCAAAGAACCCGATAAGTCCATCAAAGACTTTAGTGTCGAATCCTGATGTAAACGATTTGTTAAACAGATTAACATCTTTTATTGAGGCACTTAATTTAGATAGGAAATCTCCTATATATCCAGTTACGGTTAATAATCCACTACCTAAACCTTTGAAATTTCCAACAAGACTAAATAAACCTTTTCCGAGTGTCTTAACGACATCTAATCCTACTCTGAAAACTGAGAAAACACCTTTGAATGTACTATGTATTTTCTTAGCTGTGGAATCACTTATGATTAAGCCTTTTGTAAAATCTCTAACACTTTTTGTAATTTCATATAACTGTTTTGCAGTCGTTCTTGGAAATATCTCTCTAAACGCTTTACCTATAGGCGTTATTACTTTGCCTAATGCGGTGAATACATTCTTAAATGATTCAATTAAGGCAGTACGTCCACCTAATTTAGCCCAACCCTTAACAACCTTGTTACGAGCATCAGCTGATTTGTTTATCATCCCACTAAGTGCGTCGGATACATCAGTCCATAAAGTTTTAGCCTCTTCAAAATCACCAACGATGGTTCTCCAAGTTTCAGTCCATCCTGAGCCTAAAGCTTCTTTAACAGTATCAACGAGCTGAGTAAATGTTTTAACTTTCGTAGCTGCTTGACCAGCTGTTCTAGCCATATCAGCCATTTGTTTAGCTTGTTTTTTGGAATATCCCTGGTCAACGAATTTTTTAACAGCGGCTTCATATTCTTCCTGAGTATCTGCCGCTGTCGCAAACTGGTCGAGGGTTTGAGTAAGAACTTCAGTAGTAAGCCATCCTGTTTGTAAGGACTCTCTAAATGATCCTTTAGCAGAGATAGCATCTTTCGCCCCGGTTTTTAAATGCTCCGATGTACGAACAAGAGCGTCCTGAAATACCTGACCGCCCATACCGGCATTAACAACAGAGTTCCAGTCCATAAGTTTAACCGTACCTGCTGCAATAGCCTGAGAAAGCTGATACATCGCAGTTGATGCCTGTTGTGAAGTTGAACCTGATACAGCTGCCAAGTTAGCAATACCCTGAATAGATGATACCGAAGTATCCAACTTAACACCTGCCGCAGTAAACGTACCGATGTTCCTGGTCATCTCTGTGAAATTATAAATAGTCTTATCTGCGTAATGATTTAATTCATCAAGTGCAGCATTTACTGTTTTTACAGTTGTACCTTCTTTTTGAGTGTTTGCCAGGATTGTCTGAACGGCATTCATCTGTGTTTCATACTCAGTAAAACCATTTTTAATAGGATCAATAGTTAATGCAGAAACGATATTCTTGCCGGCATTAACCGCTGAGTTTGTAATGTTAGCAAGAGCAGTTACACTCATTACTTGTAATGCTGAGAATTTAGCAGTTACAGCCTCGACTCCAGACCCAAGACCTGACATATCAACTCGCTTAGCTGCGCTATTAAGTCCTTCTAGCCCTTTGGAGGCACCAGATAGATTTAACTTTTGTTTCAATTTGTCAAGAGTTGACATACTGATCTGAACGTTGCTTTCAAACTGCTTATTATCAAATCGCATCTCAACAACTCTGCTATCGACAGTCGTACTCATATCTTAGTAACCTCCTTCCAAGCTTCGTCAGCCATCTTATCAAAGATAGGTTGAATGGCCGGATTAATATAATCTCGACCCTGAACCCATCCACCAGTTCCAGTTCCGTGTCCATACTGCAAAATAATAGCAATAGGGACTCCTTTATTAATGTTTGAATTTTCAAAGACTATAGCAACAGATCCATTTTGACGTTCTATCGTATAGCTCCACGAGCTGGCTGTTAAACCAGTTTCTGTCGGTGTAGCAGACGCAAGGGCGGCCACTCCTTCTCGGCCATATTTGTCTAATACACCGAGCTTCGCAGTTTCTTTAAGCTTTTCGAAGTAATGAGTCACCTTAGAAAAGTCGCCCTTTTGTCTAAAAGTTATCACGCTAACACCTCCCTATTTCGACTTACTCCATTTATTCAAACCTTCTGGTTTAATGAGTAAGCCTTTCTTCGCTAATGTGAATAACGCGTTTTTAACTTCTGTGCTATCAGCATTGGCTGCTGCAATCTTACCTAAGTTATTGCTGCCAGCACCAATTTCTCTGTTATGTAAGAACTCTGTAATAGTTTTTACATCGTCGTTCTTCAACGTGCTAAAATATTTAACGCCATCAACTCTATCTTTCGTGTAGTCTTTTTTTACTGTCTTCTTTTTAGGAGTCTCTACTGGCGTCAAGAATAATTTCTGTTCTGCGACTCTGCGACGAGTAAGACCGCGATATACTTTACCGCCAGCTTTGTTATACTTAAGCATAGCTGTTGAAATCTCTTTTCTGCTTCGAGTTCCATTGTTAGTAAGCTGTTTAATAGAGCCGATATTATAAGCAAATGAAACTAAAGCGTCGATTTCGTTCTGGTTCCACTTATATGTATTGTTATACTTCATTACAAGAGGAAGATACTTCTGGTTCAACGATTTAGTAAGCCATGATTCTGCTGTAGCCTGAGAAATCGTAAGTCCAGATTTAATAGTTGTTTTGGTGATACTCTTGTCGGAGTTTGTAATACCATATCCAATGGTCCAAACACCAACTTCATCTTTGTAGGCTTTTAATTTACAGCCCTCAAACTCTTTAACAAGGTTGATACATTTTTTACTTACTGTAGCCATATCTATCACCCCTTAGTATGTAATTGTTTTCGCCGAGCAGCATTTAGCTCGGTATTTTGTCTAAGAATTTCATTTCGACTCATTTTCTTTGATGGTGAATTTTTAACACTGCATACCCGTATCAAAGTTAAGAGTCTTTTAATATGCCATTTTTCAAACTCGACAGGAATATTGTTGGCTATCATCCAATAATAAATAAGTTCAGACGTAGTCTGCTCTCCGTTATTCTTTGACTCGCTACGTTTAGGAAATGTTGTGGCAGTCATCGAATCGTTCATGTATTCTCGAATTTCTACAATATTCGATTGAGTTAATCGGTCGTATACTTCAGGATCAATATTCTTGTCAAGTGTCATGCATTTTATATAATCTATTGTTTCGTCGAGAGTCAGCTCTTTATCAGTTAGAAAAGGTTTATGCCATTTTGACTCCCACTTAGAAAGAGCGATGAGTGAATGCTCTAAGTGCAAAACCTGCTCTTTCTCAACAGTTTGGTAGACAAATTCTTCTTTGACTTCATCCCATTGTTCTGATTCAGTAGCCGGTATTGTTATAATAAGCATTACTCATCCTCCATCGTTTTCATATTTATTCCTGTGACTGATTGATAGGAATTGGAGTATTAGACTGATTTACAGATTCTGCTGTACCAGCCGGAATAATCCCATTCACAAACTCTGCTGCTTTTTCAGCATTCGTACCAAGCTCCATAAATAACTTAGAGTATGCTTCAGTCTGAGAAAACGCTGTTGAAAGTTCTTTAGATTTAACAAAGCGTTTACCGTCAGGAGATTTCTCGCCATAAGCTTTAAGGATGAGCTCTTTAAAGATTTTAATAATTGATGGCACATCCTGTGTCTCTACAATTCTCTGAACCATATCCGAGAAGCCACCAGTTGTACTCATTTCCATTTCCATGACTTCTGCCTGGCTGAGATTGAAATAAAAGTTTTCCGTTCTTTCAACACCGTTATAATCTGTGTAAGTGATTTCCTTCTTTAACATAGTTTTTCTCCTTTCATTTTTAGAAACAAAAAGACCCCGCCTACATAGACAGGGTCCTAATGGTATTTAATTTACGCCGCAGCGCCTTCGATAATAGACTTAATTTCATCAGGTAATGGTAAGCGAGCTTCTGCTGTTGAACTACCGTACAGAACGTCCTCAATAGCTTTCATCTTAGCTGCGCCAAGTTTAACAGAATCAAGAACAAGAGATGCTGTAGGTTTGAATCCTGTTACATTAACAGGTGTAGTTGATACTTCCCAAGAGAAAGTGATAGCTTCTGGTGAATCATTTACAGTAGCATATGCTTTCTCGGATGGAGCAGCAAGACAACCGTATACAATATGAAGCTTGTAACCATATTCATTACCTTTAACATCATTACCGAGTGAAGTTCTGTAACTAAGACCGAATGTCTTACGATCCTGCTGACCGATAGTAACACCTTCAACAAGAGATCCAGAACCGTCGCATTCTGCAAATTCGTCCGGATATGTATAAGCTTCAACAGTGGCTTTGAATTCCTCTGTAGAAAGAAGATTCAAATACTTAATATCATCAGCATATAATGGAGTAGGTTCTGCTCCCTCTGGAGATTCAGTTACAGCTGTAAGACCATTCCAAGCTACGCCTTTTGGGTATGCGCCGTTATCGTCCTGCGGGTAAAGAACTCCCTGTTTTACACCGGTTTCATAAAGTCTTTTACCGGCATCGTCCCATGTTAATCTCTGAGTAGCCATTTATTTGCCCTCCTTTAAAAATATAGACTAAATGTATCATGATTAAGATTATCAGATTTGTAATGCCTGTCATAAGAGCAATACGGCAAACCTAACAACTTATCAAGAACTGGATCATCGGGTTTCTTAGATATAACTTTTATGTCGTATCTATTAATTTTGGAATACTTAGTGTCATTAGCACTGGTAGTCCTAATATTACTTTTGGAGTACACAATAGCTGGGTACTCCATTTTGACGGATTCAGGAGGCTGGTAATAAACCTGTCTACTACCAAGCAACTCCTCTAGCTTGCTCTGAAGTTCAAGCCGTGTTCCCATTGTAGACACCCCCTATTGTAAGAATCAATCTAGGGTACTGAACTTCGACTTCAGTAATCTTCCATTTAGCACCCATTATTTCAGCGTATGCCATGTGCGAACAATTCTCTATAGCAAATGGATCGGCTATGATGCTAATCACATTTGCGAGATTGATATCATCGTTAATGTTACCTGACGACTGACGTTTGCGTCTATCGCTAGTCAGATCTCCATAGTAATCTCTCACGACAATAGTATCTTCCCACACACCAGGCTCTGTTTCACCTGTTACTGCATAGCCGATTTTACCAAACCATTTGCTCATAATATTTCACCTAGGCAGATTTAGCTGTGGCAAGATCAGCCTGTGTAGCTGTTGTACTGTTAGTCTTAGCATAAGTAACTGTAGCAACCTTGCTTACAACTTTGAAGCTGATAGGTTTGTACATTACTCCCGTATCAACAATAATCAGCCCCCTAACAAACAGGTCTTCCAGAACATCAGCTGAAACCTTTGTTTTGAAACCTTCTTCCAAGTATGCATAACCGTCAGATTTTACATAAACCTTGGTTGCTGCTTCATACATTGTGTCATCATGATGAAAAATTCTATCCATTACAATATCCTCCTTTTACTTATTAGCTAATTGGCTCTTCAAGAGCGATTGCAGAATACAGTTTAATAAGGGAACCTGACAGACGTGTCTCCAACATATATTTATATCTGTTGAAGTCCATGTCGAAGTCTTCAAATTTAGTAATCTCTCCACCCTTTGTGGAACCAAACTGATAGTCAGCAAGGTTTACAAACAAACCAAGAAGACCTTTCTTATGACCGTCAGATGTTTCTCTCTGAAGTCCTTCAAACTGCTCTACAGTATGAATTTCACCAACGTTAAGTGCTGCTGCAAGATCCGCTTTGGAATCGTAAATACGACGACCATTTAAGTCACGGGCCAGAAGCATTACATTTAACAGATGTGGTGTGCAGTAAAGATCTGGTGTTCCAGAACCTTTGAATTTCTCACGAGAATATAAAGCTGCTTCAATCATTGCTTCAGCTTTGATGTAGTTCTCGCTGAAGTTTACACTGGTGTTAGTACCCTGAAGTTTAGTCTTAGCTGCTTCAAAGTCTACATCCTGATGGATACAATACAGATCATCATCATGCCAGATTGAACGAATGTGATCTTCATGGATCTTGTCTGGATCGCCTTCTTCACGACCGTCGCCAACCAGTGCAGCCATAGCAAGAGTTTCGTCCAGGATGTGACGCATTAATTTCCACTGGTATGCTACAACATCGAAATCCGTGATATCAATAATATCATCACGATGCATATCATCTTTGATGTAGATAGTCTGAGGATCAGTTGTTCTTCCGATCATCTTGATATCCGCCATGTTCTGTTTGTAGTTACCTTTCTTCTGATAGCCCTTAGCTTTCAGCTCAGCAATTCGAGCATCCGCCTGTCTTGTACGAATACGACTATATGGAGATTTATGGATCTTAGAGATTGCTGCTGCGATCCAGCTCTGGTCTCTTTCCAGTGTCTCAGGTTCACCTTTCTTAAGCAGCTCGTACTCTGGGAATAATTTCTCAGTATCAGCATCAGTGAATACACCGTGCGCGAGATTACCACCATTCTCCTCAGCGTAAATCTGCATAGCCATCTTTAAGCTACCAACATTGCTCTGTTTCGCAAGTTCAACAATAGCTTCCTCATCGGAATGGCTAAGTACATTTGTCTGCTGCATTTCTTCTTTGTCAAATACATTATGCTTCATTTTTTCCTCATCTCCTTCTTTATTATCGTCGGCAGATCCACCGGCATCATCTAATACCTGACCAACTAACGCATACATTACGGTTTTCTGTTCTTCATTCATGGAATCAATAACTTCCTGAACAGTCTTGTCACTTCCGGATTCTTCAGGTTTCTTGTTCTGATCGTCCATCTTCTTATCTCCTTTCTCTTCGCTCTTTGGTTCATCTGAATGATAGAGCATGATGTTCTCATCATAAGATGCATAAAGAGTATCCTCTTCATCAGCACTGTGAGCCATAGCGAAATCAATATATGCTCCAGGATTTGCTCCTGCGAGAACCAAACTAAGCTCTCTAATGTTTCCATGTATTACATCTCCGCCCATCTGTTTAAGCTGATTAGCCCAGATAGATAAAGATTTAACATCGCCATTCTGTACAAGTTTCTTGGCAGTTTTACCCTGTTCGGTGTCATTAAACACACCGTAGGCATAAACACCATCATCGCGATTCTCGAGTAATGCATGTCCAAGAACTGCGTCAGGATTATTATGTTCGTGGTTCCAGACTAACGGGACTTCACATCCGTCGTTGTCTTTAAACGCATTTTTTCGAATGGTTCGACCATCAGCGCAGAGCAAGTCATTTCTGGTTGCCCATCCGCTAAAATCAAATTTAGCCATTTTGACTTTCTCCTCCTTCTTCATAATATTGAGATTCTTCGTCGGTTGGTTGCATCGTCTCATCAGGCTGACTTATGTTACTGTTGATAAGTTCATCGGCCTTCGGATCATCTGATGGTTTCATACCGACAATCTGTCTAATTTCGTTAGAGGTCATGATCTCGTTTCTAGTAAACTTATCTGCTATTTCAGCAATGTCGTTAACAGGAACAAGTCTGAATGGATCTCTAAAGAAAGTAATTGTTTGTCTTTGTGATCGAGCTGTTTTCGTGAGGAACTTTCGTTTCATTTCATCGACTATTGCTGATACAATAGGTTCGACAGTACGATTGTTATAATTCAGCATCGTCTTTTCATCGGCGGTACCATTGAGAACCTCTTGTGTAATTCCTAATTGGCTATACATCATTTCAGTGAGATACTCGATTTGTTTGAGAAGGTTGTTCTCTAACGAACGATTTAACTGGGTGACCTTTTCGGTTCCATCAGTATATGCAATACCATACTTAGAACCAGTCAGCTGCTCTTCGATCTCTTTTCGTCGTCGATTAGCCTGTTCTCGTCTAGCATCAGTTTTAACAACATATGGTAACTGTATAATCAAGTCTAATTTACCGGACGCCGTTTGTTCATCTGTCACATCCAATAAACTAAGCTTTCTTATCAATCTTTGCATAGTTGAGTTATGTTCATTGATAACTGCATATAACGGATTTTCTATAATAGCTACCTGACTTTTTGGCAGAAGAATATCTTCTTTATCACCAGTCTGATCGTTATATAATCGCACTCTCACATGAGCTGGATACCAATCAAGTATCTTTCCAGTTCTCATTGATAATATGTCATAAGAATTAGTAATCTTAGGATTAAGTGTTGTATCCACCGGAACAATTGCAACGCAACCTTCGTCCAACATAGACATAACAACATCCTGAATAAACGCTCGACCTGTCTGATCTAGGTTTGCTTCGAGATCAAGACAATTATTTAAACCCGAATCTATGTCTTCAACATACCTTCCGTTTTCATCTAACCGACAATGCTTAATGTCAATACTAGCAACATCTAAAGCTATACGGTTAAAGACTGATGTAACAATAGATCTTTCATTCCCTCGAGAAAGTCTGGGTCTATCAGGTCTTATTGAATAACTAGATCCTGTTGGCGTATATGTTGGATCTCTGTTCATAAAAGCATTGTAGGCATGTTTAAGCCTTGAGCCAATATTGATTTCCATTTTGATTTTCTCCTTTATACTTAAACGGCAGAGAGCTACTCGCCGTCACCTCTCGGTTTTCACTCTATAGATTTGCCGCTTTTAAGCTATTCAAGTTCTATTCCTTCTACTTCAGCTCTAACCTGCAAGCAACGAATGTATTCGCTCATATATCGCTTCTGTTCAAGAAGCAATGCTTTTGTACATTTCGGAGTGAAATCGAGTGTTCCAGCGTCCCATTTAATGAGCATCTTATGTAATTTGTCATACCGAATCTTTGCCTGAAGATACTCGGCTTTGAATCTCTCTTTGTAATCTGAACTATTCATAAGTTCGACAGTTTCTTTTAATTCCATATAAGCCTCCTTACTCAAAAGCCTCTCTATTGATCTTGAAAGATACGAAAGCGTCCATCATAGCTGCTACTGCATCAATTTTTGCATCGTATCGCTTCTTTAATAATTTACGGTTGCCGTTTGTGTCTTCCATGACGATACAGTTACCCATGGTAAATGTCATGAGGTCTTCGTCAAACAAGAGCATTCTTTCTTCAGACAGTTTTTTCAGCTCGCCTAAAGGAACAGATTCTGTCTTAGCTCCTTGGATGACTTTCACAATTCCGAATGGACCATTCTCTCGTTCCCATCGTTCTACAAACTCTCGAGCATTATATGGGTCGTATCCGAAGCATCGAACATCATATCCAACCTCTGCAATATGGTTATCAAGATCTTCATAGACCTGCATCATATCGAGAATGTTGCCATCCATAACAATTAAGCTTCCTTCTTTCATAAACTCTTCATATTTGAATCGCATAGCTGATGGAAGTTTGTTTAATGTCAACTCGGTTATGTAGTTTCTTGTCTTTACGCCAAAAGACCCATTCGATAATGGAAACAGAAATACGAAGGAACAGAAATCATCACCCTGAGACATGTCTGCACCTAAAGCACAAGGCAATTGCCAATATTCTCTTCGTCTATGCGGTAATGTTTCTTCATATGTAAAGTAATAAGTGTAACCTTCCATAGGAATACCAAAACGCTTTGCAAGAATATCGTTTCTTGTAGCAGGGGCCTGTTCAGCTCTTTCGACTGCATCCTGATAAGTTTCATAAGTAACTGTTTTATCAAGGTTAGGATTTGCTTTAAGCCACATGGCTGGATCGCTAACCTCATCAATGGAGTCAAGCTTATACCAGAAGATAGATGTATGGGGAGCATTGTATTCACCCTTGAGTATCTTCATTAACTCCATTTTGATTGTGTCGCCACTTCCGTTACGGACAGTACCTTCAGAAGAGATTGCAACTATAAGGTAGTCATCATTACTTCCTCCACCCTGTTCTTTTGCAGCACCCTGTTCAAGAGCGCCGATAACATCTTCTCGAATGTCTCCAGATAGCCATTCATCGACAGTTGCAACTTTAACTCGTAAACCCTGAAGCTTATCAATCGACATCGGTCTAACTTCAAGCAAGGAACCTGTCAGAAAATTCTGAATTCCTTTCTTAGTGCTAGCCAACTTCACACGGTTTGCTTTGTTACCTGTTGTGTTCTGAAGAGATCCTTCTGTAAGAAACTTATACAACGGTCCTCTTGATCGTGTTATGGCTGTTCTTATTGGAGACATAACTTCTTCGGCCTGAGCCATTGTTGGGGCTGTAGTAACCTGATGGGTTGTTGCTGTATCGACATTCAAGAAATAGTTTTGAATACATGAAGCATACATTGATTTAGCAGCACCTCGAGCAACTATGAGATACTGTTTGTTAATCAATCTTTTTTTGATTGTTTTCTTAACGTAATGCCCGCCATGTCCATCTGGATTTGGCTCATAAATACTTCTCTCAACAAAGTAATACCAACCGAAAATCTGTTCGGCCCATAGTTTAAATGAATCTAATAAATGAAGATCTTCGCCATTGGTTAATGTAAGTTCGTTCTCACAATAATTAATAAAACCCTGAATTGCTTGATCGTCATACCAAACTCCAGGGTTATCGATTAAAGCATCTATTCGATTCATCTCCATGGAAATTTCTTCGCATACCGGAATCTCTCCTCTTATTACGGCTTCACGAAACATGCCGTAATATTTTGGCGTGGCAGTGTTTGATAAAGCCATAATTGTTCTCCTTTAACTTAAATATCTCTCTGTTTTTCTTCGAACATAAGAATTACACTCAGACAAACTCTTAGTGCCGAATTTTGATACATAGCCTAATGTGTTAGCCGAAACTTCTTTAGCCATTCGTTCAGCATTGTATCGTCTATACAACCTGTCCACTACTTTTGGATTGGTTTCTGTTACCGACTGTAATCTAACCGAATCAGTATCAAACACAATCATAGGTCGTTTAGCATGATAACTTGAGTATTCCTTATCATTATAATCGAGTAATGCATTATATCCCTTCTTCTTCAACTCTGAATAGAATCGATTCTGTGCTGCGATTTCCTGAGGATTATGGTTTGTTAGAGAAAGGTTTAATGCTTTATATATAGCCACCTTCTCTGATTTAGTCATCCTACTTGGATCTTTGTTCAAAGCATTTTGAGCTTGTTTGAATAAGATCTGCTGAGTTGGACGTCGCATCTTTGCTTTTGAATCTTCTATTGACGCCGACACGTTCTTTTTGAAATCAGGTTCTTTTAGAAGATTGGCTGTGATATGTCCAGCATTCTCATCTGATGGAACCTTAAGTTTCTTTGTAGCATCGATTTTGAGTTGGTAAACTTTCATGCCATCAGATTTGTTACGAAGCTGTCTTGCAGTAGCTAAATCAGTCTCGTTACCTGAGATATTAGCCTGTTTCTCAGCTCGTCTAGCATCAGAGTCTGCCCTACTTGTGAGGTTCTTACCGAAGAGACCGAGGTATTTGTCAACATCACTCTTTTTGTATGTTGCATAAAAAGCAAAGTTCTCAAAGTCTTTAGATGTCTGGATTCTTGAAAAGGTCGTACCTTTCTTCAAACATGTATCAACATATTGTTTTCCAGTAACTTGAGTTGCCATGGTGCGCGTTAACTCATTAACTTTCATATTTATCAAGGAAGTCGTGCTTTGAGTATTCTGATATCGCTTCTTGCCAGCTGGTGTGTATGAACCATCAGCGAATTGATATCTACGTACACCCCACTTCTGACCTTTTATTCCATGATGATATAGTTCCATAGGCATTTACCCCTTTAACTCTTTTATAGCTAAAGCGATGCCCAATGCCGAACTTGTTAACGTGAGAGCTGTTCCTGCATTGTCGAGAATCTTATTAACATGTTCACGACCTTTAGATTCATTCTTTGGGTTGAACATATCGTTATATTGTTTCTCGAGATATGCACGATTAATTCTGTCTCTCATTTCTTTGTCTGTCATGTGACTAAGGTCCATCTTCGGGGCTGGATTGTTTTTAATACTTCTTTCATTAGCGTTCTTAAGCTGACTGACCATTGTGTTGCTGGCGTCCGTGAGACGCTTCGAACGCTCCATGTCTTCTTTAACATATCTATGAGCATCGACTTTTAGGGTGTCTCTACCTTTTTTGGTTTTCTTATACCGAACACCACTTGATTCGTCATGCTGATCGTAACCTTTTTCTCGAGCATCTCTGGCATATCGTTTCTGACCATGAGATGTTAACGATCCATCTTTGTTCTGGTATCTCCTAACGCCCCATTTTTGGCCTTTAACACCATGATGATAAAGTTCATTTTGATTCATCTTCGTTCACCTCCTGTGTGCTAGATTCTGCTGCTGCATTAATTCGCCATTCAAATTCGCTAATCATACGATTCATGCTTTCCATAACAACAGAACTAGACGGTGGATCAAAAAGTAATTTAACTTTAAGATGAATATAGGACTTTATCAGTTCGAGATTCTTTCCGTCAGGAATAAACTCATTCCATGTGTCTGACTTGTCTTTCACGATGAATCCTTCAGGCGGACCAACACCCAGCTGTGTAAGAACCATAAGAACCGAGTTTATATGGGTAACTATCTGATTATCGAAGTGTTCATAATCTTCAGTTATCCCAAGTAACAGTTTTATAGAAGTAAGTATACTTTCCACAGTTATGTCCTCCTTTCTTATTAGTCATGACGCCATGGACAAGTGTCATTTTTTGTCCTTATCGTTGGTTCACTAAGTAATATACCCTCATCGCTGTAATGGATAGCGTCATGCGTAAGCTTCATTGTTGTTATGAGATACTCTGGGTTCAAAAGGAAATCGCTTCTATTCATTAGATCCTCTTTTGTTATAGGATTCATATGATGAATTAAAACTCGTCCATGTATCTCACGACCTTCAATTCCAAGATCACAACCATTGTCTCGGAATATAACATGGTCTCTTATTGCGAGCCATTCTTTAGATTTATAGAATGCTTGATTTAACCAACGATCAAATCCAAAAGTATCCACGCCAACTTGTCCACCAAGTCGAAGATACTTATACCTTTCTTCAAAGGTTGGTAATTTTATCAACTCAGAATATGTCTTAATACTCATCCGGTTCACCTTGTCCTGCATAATCCCGCATCGCTCGGATTGCATCTTCATACAGACCTTTCATTTCTTCACCAGATTCGATAGCCTCGGTTTTAGCTCTAAGAAGTTCATTCTCTTTTTCGAGTTTCTCTCTTTCAAGTCGTTCTCGCTCAGTACCAAGCTTTAAGAAATGTGTTATCACCTGAGAAGAAGCTGTTCCATCTAAAAGCTGCTGCTCAGCACAGTCCATAGCAAGTGAAATCATCTGATTCTCTCTAGCTTCGGGTGTTATAGCTGGTCTCATCTTACGAGCACTACCAGTTTTCTTAACTTTAGCCATACTTACAACCTCCTCTCATTTAGTTATAGAATAGTTTATGTGGTCTTTAGAAGAGTTTACAGGATGAATGACCTACCTTTTGGAGGCGAAAGGAGATAAACCATATGTCAAAAAGTAACCAGAAACTTACCAAACCAACAACTTAACCTGTAAAACCTGTAAACCCCTCTAAACACCACATAACACACCGGAGGAAAATATAAATTGTTTCTGGAAAATTCCCTCCGGAGAAAAAATG